>Ga0157372_10002098_pt1 | contig 21682 bp, 14 predicted proteins | sample C55metaG_FD_115307 | JGI IMG/M metagenome (GOLD analysis project Ga0157372, IMG submission 115307) | Corn rhizosphere microbial communities from Kellogg Biological Station, Michigan, USA - C5-5 metaG | ecosystem: Host-associated > Plants > Roots > Rhizosphere > Soil | place: USA: Michigan... | reverse complement strand
GGGAGGCTGGAGTACCGACGCGATGAGCGACTGGCAGAAGGTCCTGCGTGACGAAAGCATCAGCAATCTTCAGCAGCTGAAGGAGTACGTCGCCGAGCGGTTCGGCGACGACGTCGCGGAGCGCGAGATCGACGTGGACGCGCTCCAGCCGGCATTCGACAACTTCCAGATGCGCATCACGCGCGAGTCCCTGTCGCAGATCAAGGAGATCGGCGACGCCAACTGGAACCAGTTCATCCCGACGGTTCAGGAGCTGGAGATCGTCGACGGCGTGATCGACTCCCTCGACGAGGACGGCGACTCGCCGGTGCCGAACATCACGCATCGGTATCCCGACCGCGTGCTCTTCCTCGTCAGCCCGGTCTGCGCCAGCTACTGCCGCTTCTGCACGCGGCGGCGGAAGGTCGGCGACCCGGAGAAGATCCCGCTCAACCAGTACGAGTCGGCTTTCGAGTACATCGCCGCCCACCCCGAGGTGCGTGACGTGATCATGTCCGGCGGCGATCCGATGATGCTGAGCGACCGGCGGCTGGAGTACATCCTCCAGCGGCTGCGCGCCATCCCGCACGTCGAGATCATCCGGCTCGGGAGCCGCATCACCTCGCACCTGCCGGAGCGCATCACGCCGGAGTTCTGCGACATGGTGCAGAAGTACCATCCCATCTACATGAACACCCACTTCAACCACCCGAGCGAGCTCACGCCCGCGTCGGTGGCCGCCCTCGACCGCCTCTCACGCGCCGGCGTCTCGCTCGGCTGCCAGACCGTGCTGCTGAAAGGAGTGAACGACGACCCGAAGGTCATGATGAAGCTGATGCACGAGCTGCTGAAGGCGCGCGTGCGTCCGTACTACATCTACATGGCCGACCAGGTCGCCGGCGGCGAGCATTTCCGCACCACCGTGCAGAAGGGGCTCGAGATCATCAAGGCGCTGCGCGGCTGGACCTCGGGACTCGCTGTCCCGCAGTTCGTCATCGACGCGCCAGGCGGCGGCGGCAAGGTGCCGCTCCTGCCGGAGTACGTGGAAGAGATCACCGACGACGAAGTGATCTTCCGCAACTACGAGGGCAAGCGCTTCAGCTACCGGCAGCCGAAGGTCGCGGTGCCGGACGTGGCGCCCGACGTCGCCGCCGAAGCGGCGGACATCGTGCCGATCGAAGTCGGAAAGACGGTCAAGCGGAGGGGAGGCGGGAGGAGGAAGTCGGCGTCGGCCTAACTCTCAACTGGCGACGGTTGACAGTCGGCAGTCAGGAGTCGGGAGTGGCACGGCGGAGCTGACAGTTCAAGCTGTCAGCTGACGGTTCGACTCGTAGCTCCGTGCGCGGCGAAAGCGCCTATGGGCGGGGTCACGATGGAACGGTGGGGCGGCACTGACGACTGCGTCACAAACGCAGGTCTCAGTTCCGCCCCACCGTTCCATTTCCAGCCCGGGTGCGTCGAGCCGTAAGATCGTGAGTGACTGCGACAATCACTGTGAGCTGACAGCTTCAACTGTCAGCTCCGCCGTGCAAACACCCGACTCAAGACTCACAACTTGCGCTTCACTGCATCGAGGACCGCCGAGTCGATCCTGTACCCCTCCTCCACCGCCGGAAACGATCGATTCCTGACATCCGCTCCCCATCTCCGGACCGCCCCGACAAACTCCTCGTGCGCGTCCGCGTACCGCCTCACGAACTTCGCCGCCCGACCCTCGCCGTAGCCGAGCAGATCGTGATAGACGAGCACCTGACCGTCCGTCGCCGCGCCAGCCCCGATCCCGATCACCGGAACCGTCAGTCGCTCGGCGATCAGCGTGCCGATCTCCGACGGGACGGCCTCCACCACCACTGCCGCACACCCCGCGACCTCGAGCGCCGACGCGTCGGCGATGATGGCGAGTGCCTGGTCCACCTCGCGGCCGCGCGCGCGGTAGCCATCGGGCGACGTCACCGATTGCGGCAGCAGCCCCACGTGCCCCACCACCGGAATGCCGGCATCGATGATCGCGCGCACCCGTGCCACCATGTCGCCCGCGCCCTCCAGCTTCACGGCGTCGCATCCGGCTTCGTCGACGAATCGCCGTGCCGACGCGACGGCCAGCTCATCGCTCCCCTCATAGCTGCCGAACGGCAGGTCCCCGACCACCGGGATGTTCCGCACCGCGCGACGCACGGCCCGCGTGAGCACGAGCAGCTCGTCCACGCTCACCTCGCGCGTGCTCGAGTAGCCGAGCACCGTCATCGCCGCTGAATCGCCGACGAGCACGACGTCCGCCCCTGCCTGCTCGGCGATGCGGCCCGCCGGATAGTCGTACGCCGTGATCATCACGATCGGTGCCCCGCGCCGGCGCAGCGCGGCGAGAGACGGAAGTGCATCCTCCCCGCGAGCGCGGTGCTTCATCATGAGGGGTGCCTCCCCGGTTGCACGACGATGTTATCGATCAGTCGGACGCTGCCGACGCGCGCCGCGATCGGGACCAGCGTTTCACCGCTGATCGTCGTCACCGGCGTCAGCGTCTCGGCGGAAACGGCGGCCAGGTATTCCGGCTCGATCCCTTCGGCAATCAGTACCGCGCGTCCTGCGGCGAGCGCACGCTCGGCATCATGCTCGCCGTTCGCCACCGCGCGGTCGACGGCGAACAGCGCGCGCGAGAGCGCCGTCGCGCGCTGTCGAGCGACCGGGTCGAGCAGCGCATTGCGGCTCGACATCGCCAGGCCGTCCGCTTCGCGAATGGTGGGACACACCTCGATGTCCACGGGAAAGTCGAGATCACGTGCCATGCGGCGGATGAGCAGCGCCTGCTGGGCGTCCTTCTGGCCGAAGAACGCACTGTCGGGCTGCACCATGTTGAACAGCTTGGCGACGACGGTCGCTACGCCCCGGAAGTGCACCGGCCCACGTAGTGCTCCCTCCAGCGGCTCCGAGACTCCGCTTACCTCGACCGTCGTGGCGAAGCCCAGGGGATATACCTCCGTCACCGGTGGCGCGAACAGCAGGTCCACACCGGCGGACTCCGCCATCGTCGCGTCCCGTACTTCGTCGCGTGGATACCGATCGAGGTCGGAGCTTTCATTGAACTGCGCCGGGTTCACGAACAGCGAGACCACCACGAACCCGCATCGCTCGCGCGCCCGACGCATGAGGCTGAGATGACCATCGTGGAACGCACCCATGGTGGGCACGAGACCGACGCGAGCGCCCGCGCGACGCGCAGCCGACACCTCGCCTCTCAGCGCACCGACCGTCCGGACGATCTTCATCCGCGCTGTGGCGTACCGGCGAGCGCGCGAGTTGCCTCAACGAGGGCGTCCCAGAGGGGCGCGAGGTCGGGCGCGCTCGATGCGACGGCGGCCCGCTGGCGGGCCGCCGTCTCCTCATCACCCCGGGCGATCGGACCGGTCAGCGCTGCCTTCGCTCCGCGTTCCGACCAGTTCTCCACCGTGCCTCGCACCAGAGGTGCGAGCGCAGCGCGCTCCAGCCCCACCTCGGCCGCGAGTCGCTCCGCCATGCCTTCGAGCGTGACGAGAAAATTGGAGGCGGCCGATGCGGCGGCATGATAGAGCGCGCGATCTTCCGCCGAGATCACTCGTGGGGTCATCTGCAGTCGCTCGGCGAGCGTGCCCGCGATCGCGAGAGCGCGGTCGGTACTGCCATCCACGGCGCAGAAGGCACCGGCGAAGCTGGCCCCCGCACCGACGACGCTCAACAGGGGGTGAAGCCCGAATCGCTCGTGCGGCGCCAGCACGTCGAGCGGCACCGATGCGCTCACGTGCCCGACTACAGGACCATCGACGATCCCTTCCGCCGCATTCGCGATCTCGCGGTCAGGGACGCAGAGCAGCACCACGGCCGCGCCCTCGCCATCGGCACCTCGACCGAGCGGACCTCGCACCGGTACGCCCGCCCGCTCCAGCGCCGACGCAAGCGCTTCACCCATGCGGCCGCGTCCAATGATGTCCACGAAGCCGTCGGGGAAGTCGGCGTCCAAGATGACGGATGAACCTGACTGGAGTTCCTTCACACCGAACGAATATAGTCTCCGCTCGACAACCGCGGATTCTGTGGGGCTCCGGAGTTGAAAAGCAGCGGTGCCCGGCGTCGTACGACGCCGGGCACCGCTCAGTCCCTTACCGCTTCAGGTCAATTCACTCTCCGGCGTCGGCGGATGCCCACCAGGCCCGCCAACCCTGTCGCGAGCAGCACCATGCTGCCCGGCTCCGGCGTCACTACGGGATCGCCACCGCCGTCGTTGCCGCCATCGCCGTTCCCTACCAGTGTGTAGGCCAGGTTGTCGATTGTCTCCGATGTCGCCGCGCTCGCAAAATACCGGAAATTGGCGCGGTTGAAGGAGAGTCCGCTGTAGCTCATCGTCTGGTCGATTTCATCGTTGCCGTTGGCCGCCTGGGTGACCTGGGCTACCTGAACGGCATCGTTGAACAGGGTGAGGACAGCGTTGAACGAACCGGACGCTAGATAGAGAATGCGGTCGTCGCCACCGAACATGAATGAGACCTGATTCACCGCGCCATTGAAGATCATGTCCAGCGAATAGCGGATGTCGCCGTACCCTCCGCTGACTGCATGGCCGGTGACACCCCAATTGTAGACATGGAGTTCGCAGCCAGAGCTGAGGTTCGACGCAGCGCAGGCGCCGCCGGTAAGTTCGTCATGAACCCGAAATGTCACATCGGACGACTGGCTGCTCTGCCAACCGGTGTTCGGCTTTGTACCAACCCCGTCGGGTTCGAAATTGATCTGTGCTGCGGCCAGCGGCGCCAGCGCAATCAGCAGCGCGCTCGCGAACGAGAACTGCCACAATCTCTTCCGATGCATGGAAAGCCTCTTCGGTGGGAGGAACGAGCCACCCGATGTGCAAGGTGGTTGGGTACCTCCGCGCCCCAGCAATTGCGGGCCCGTGCACTCACCGCCGCAAAGAATCCGTGGACCAGTACGTAAGCATTGACGAGTGAGCCGCTTAGGCAAATCCCGACAGACGTGCTGCCGATAGCCGATTCGCCGTTGCTCCAAATGATCACCGCATGACTGTTACACGTGAGGCATGAACGCCACAGCGAAATGCATGCGGAAAAGGGCCGGCGAGAGAGATCGTCTCGCCGGCCCCTGTCATTCGAATCGTGGACCTCTCTGTCGCTGCCATGTGCGGTAGGCCACGTCGGAAACTACTGATGCGCAGCCGTTTCGCCCCCCTCCGTCGCCGCCTCCTGCACCACCCGCTGGGCCGCGTCCGCCGGCATCTCCTCGTATCCGCGGAATCGGCGACGAAACGTTGCGCGCCCGTGCGTCATGGACTGCAGCGCGCTCGCGTACAGATGCAGCTCCGACTGCGGAACGACGGCGTGCACCCGCGTACCGGGCAAGTCGGCCGCCGTGTCGGTGCCGAGGATCTGGCCACGCCGCGCCGACAGATCACCGAGGACGTCGCCGAGCGATTCTTCCGGCGTGACAATCTCCACTTCGTCGAGCGGCTCGAGCAGCACCGGTTTGCATTTGGGCGCAATGGTCCGGAATGCCTGGATGCCCGCCATCTTGAACGACATCTCGTTCGAGTCCACTGTATGGAAGGACCCGTCGAACAGCTCGACTTCGATGTCCACGAGCGGGAATCCGGCGATCACGCCGCGCTCCGCCGCTTCATGGATGCCCTTCTCCACGGCGGGAATGAACTTGCTCGGGATCGCGCCGCCCACGATGCGGTCCTCGAACCGGATGCCGTCGCCACGCTGCGCGGGCCCGATACGCACCCAGCAGTCACCGAACTGCCCGCGGCCGCCTGACTGCTTCTTGTGCCGTCCCTGGCCCTCGGCGCGCGCGCGGATCGTCTCGCGGTAGGCGATGCGCGGCTTCCGCAGCTCGGCCGTCACCCCGAACTTCCGCTTCAGCTTCGACAGGGCCACCTCGAGGTGCCGCTCGCCGAGACCCGAGATCAGCGTCTCGTGCGTCTCCGCGTTGTAGCGCACGTGGAAGGATGGATCCTCCTCGTGCAGCCGGTGCAGGCCGGCTTGGAGCTTCTCTTCGTCGACACGATTCACCGGGTGCACGGCCATCTCCACCAGCGGATCGGGGAAGTCGATCTCGGGAAGCCGCACCGGATGCGCGCGCGTGGAGAGCGTGTCGTTGGTGTGGGTGTCCCGCAGCTTGGCAACGCAGCCGATGTCGCCGGCGTGCAGGGCACTCACCTCGGTGCGCTCGCGGCCCTGGATGATGGAGAGGTGATTGAGCTTCTCCGCGCTGTCGCGCGTCACGTTGTAGAGATCGTCGCCGTTGCGTGCGCAGCCGGAGAGGACGCGGAAGATGCTGATGTCACCCACGTGCGGCTCGCTCTGGGTCTTGAACACCAGCGCCGCGAACGGCGCCTCGTCACGAGCATGGATCTCTACCGTCTCGCTGCCCTCGGCGCCCGTGAACGCGTGCAGTTCCTCCATGTCGTGCGCGTTGGGCATCAGCTCGACGATGGTGGAGAGCACGGCGCGCGTGCCGTAGTTGAGCGTGGACGAAGCGCAGAAGAGCGGGAAGAGCTCACCGCGCTTCATCGCCTCCCTCATCGCCGCGACGGCCTCGTCACGCGAGATCTCGCCGCCTTCCAGGTAGCGCTCCAGCAGCGTGTCGTCGGTCGCGGCAATCGTCTCGATCAGGTCGGCGCGGTAGCGCTCGAACTGCGGGCGCACCTCATCCGGGACGTCGGTCTCCTCGTACTCGCCCGTGCGTGCGCCGCGCGCGTACACGTGGGCACGGCTGTCGAACAGGTTGACGATGCCATGGAAGTCGGCACCCTGCCCCACCGGAACCTCGATCGGGATGACGCGCGAGGTGAGCTTGCTCCGGATCTGCTGGTAGATGGCATCGAAGTCGGCGTGCTCCTTGTCCATCATCGTGACGACGAAGAGCACCGGATCCCTTCGCCGCACGGCCTCGGCGAACATGCGCTCGGTCGCGACCTCCACGCCCGCCGTGGCGCTCACGACGCAGAGCGCGCCGTCGGCGGCGGCGAGGCCAGCGATCGCGTCGCCCTGGAAGTCGAGGAAGCCGGGCGTGTCGAGCAGGTTGATCCTGGTGTCCATCCACTCGGCGTGCGCACAACCGAGGTTGATGGAGTAGCCGCGCTCTATCTCCTCGGGCGCGGTGTCGGTGAGGGCCGTGCCATCGGCAATGCTGCCATGGCGCTTACTGGAGCCGGACACGAAGGCGAGGGCGTCGACCAGACTGGTCTTGCCGCTCCCTCCGTGTCCGACCACCGCGATGTTGCGGATTTCCGATCCCCGGTACTCTCGCATGCGCGTACCTCACTCGTGAAACGGGAGGATGACGATGCAGGAGGCGCCGCCGGCCCGCTCGCGACGCAGTCGTCGGGGGCATGGCGAGGGCGGGGGGAGAGCCGGGGGCCCCCGCGACGGATTGCGCCTAACAGATGCCGCAGGCCGGGCGGGGTGTCAAGCAGGGTGGACTACAAGGGCGAGTACTTCGTACTGGGTACCTGGTACCTGGACCGACGGGCTCGCCCCAGGAATGCGCCGACGATCTCTCTCGGCGCTGACCTCCAACGGCCCCGCCCTCCTGGGGCCCGGATGTCGGTCTTCGTACTTCAGTACTCATTACGCAGTACTTGAAGTTGGCGTACCGCAGTTGGTGTCCCCGAGTCAGTCCCCTTCGTAGTCAAAAGCGAGCGCATCGGCCTCGCGCAGCCGATCGAGCAGCGACTCGAGTGGCGCGAGGATCGGCGCGGCGATGCCGACTACCGGACCGATGGAGATCGTCAGTGCGCGACGGGCACCATCGGGCCAGTCCGGCATCGCCAGGCCGGCGGAGAGACGGCGGATCATCTGGCCGAACTCACCGAGAAGCTGGGTGGCGGTCGTCTGGAGAATCTCCAGCGGAATCTCGAGGTCACGCGTGACCAGCTCGCCCGTACAGGCATCGCGCCAGGCAGCATCGCCGATGGCACCATGCTCGGTAGAGACGCCGAGGTGGCGAATGGCACCGGCGTTGTCATGGCCATCGCCGCGCCGACGTGATTCGACGGCGGCGGCGAGTGCCAGCGCGAGCGACTCGGCGTTTGGCGCGCCGTAGAGCGTCACGATGTCGCGAGCCGGCCGCTCCGTTGCCACCGGTGAGGGAACGGAGTTCACGTGCGCGAGGACCGGTGAATGCTCCCGAGTGTCCTCGAGCATCACGAGAATATCCATGTTCCCTCCAGATAAAGGTGCTGCTCGGCAACGACGTCCATCACGACACTACTACCCCAGCACCTGCGTCCTGCTCCCTGCCGGAAGGGCAAGGCGTATACCAATCGCGAGCGCAATTCCCGACGCGAGATAGAGCGCGCGCAGCTCTCCCAACGAGAGGAGGGCAGCCAGTCCGCCCGGTGTTCGGGCGATGACATGGAGATGCAAAAGGTAGCCGATGAGCGCCACGCATCCCGCCGCCAGCATGATGTACGGGGTTCGACGTGAGATGGTGACACCCGCGACGCAGATTCCCGCCATCATGCTCAACACTAGAACCACCAGACACCCGGTCGGCGTCACACCTCGTTGAAAATTCCAGACACCGTCGGCGCGCCCGCCGATCACCAGGTGCGCCGCGGCGTTCAGGGGACGCCATGGCGTCCCGGCACGTCGACCGATACCCAGCAGTACCCCGGTCACGGCCGCAAAGGAGACGAAGCCCGCGCTCACCGCTCGAGGGAAAAAGGAGGGGCCGAACGCGAACGCGCCCGCTGATGGGCGGGCGCGTTCGTGATTCGACATCATGCCGGGCTCAGTACCCGGCGCCCGTCGTGTCGCCCGAGCAATCGCCGAGCGCATTCTCGCAGCTGCGGCCGCCCGAGGCGGTATAGCCGCTGAAGTGCTTGATCCGGCGCACCGAGATTCCCGTCCAGGTATCGACGTAGGTGCGGAGGGTCGGGTCGCTCGCCGCGTCGTCCACCGTCACGCCACCGATGCTCTGGGCGTAGAGGATGTTGAACCGCGACAGGTCCCCCTTCGCGCCTCGCGCTTCGGGCGTATACATGTACATCCACACCCAGCGTGACGGATCAGCCGACGGCGCGAAGCGGAGCTCCGGGCTGAAGTCCACCCAGGTGCGACCGTTCTCATTCCGCACGACGGCGTGGATCTGGATCGGCTTGCCGATCGTCTTGCACGCCGTGTCCCAATCGCCATAGGTGCTCGTCTTGGGATCGCAGATGCTCTTCTTCGGGAAGACGACCGCGTGGTTGCCGACGAAGAACACGCCGCCCTGCGGGCCGACGGTGAAGTCCGCGGACGTGTTGGTGGGACCCGTGCCGCTGAGGCTCAACGACGGGCGCCCTTCCGGTGCCATCATCATGGTCACCGGCGCACTGCTCGTCGCCGCATCCGACTGCGCCGAGGGGGCAACGAAGGTGTTGTCGGAGCAGCCGGCGAGCGCGGCGATCACGGCCACGTTCGCGACGACGACCCAGTAGTTACGCTGACGCATAGATACCCCGCGAGACGCGGATGGCGCTCGGACTCCCCGCCATGTGGACCTGCGACGGGTTTCCGAAGCGGTGTTTCCAGGTAAGTAACTCCAGAACCGGCTTCATCGCCGGTCCCTTTTCCTGTGGCCCCATACTACCGAACTCTTCCAGTTCGGTCAATAGTGGATTTGCTGTCAAATAGTAATACAGTGAACCGGTCCCGGATCCGTGGGTTGGCCAAAACCTCCGGTCGGCTCGCGTAGCGCTGCAATGCCCCGTTTACCAGCTCCGGGGCATAGGGTCGCATCTCCTCCCCGAAATCGGCCGTAAGACTAGCAGCACCATAGACATCGCTCGGTTCAGCCAGCGCCAGTGCCCGGGTCAATCGCTCCACCGCCTCGCCCTGTTTCTGGTCCAGGAGCGTGAGCCTGAGAATCAGGGCCTCTCCCAGTTCGCGCCCCTGGAACCAGTCCGTCCGCGAACTGAGGAAGGGTTCGACAAGCGCCGCCGCCCGGCGGGCTGACTCCACAGCTCCGTTCGCCAGCTCGCACAGCCCGAAGCCGGCCCGCGCTCCGTGCTCCACCTCCGCCTGGCCGATCCGCTCGGCCAGCCCCATGACCAGCTCATATGTCTCCCCGGCTTCCCGAATGCGCCCACGATCCCGCTCGAGGTGGGCCAGGTTGTACGTGGCATATAACTGAAGCTCGCTGTTCTGGACGTTCGCACAGAGCTGCAGCGCTTCTCCGAGCTGCTCCACCGCCACCTCGTAATCCCCGACTCGTGCAGCGAGCACACCGGAGTTGAGCGCGGCTCGCCCCCACCACTCCGTGAGCCCGGCGGTGCGCGATTCGTCGACCGCGGCACGCAGGACGGTCTTCGCTTCGTCCCAGTTGTTCTCGATCAACTCGAGGATACCGAGGTTGTTGAGGCTGCGCGCGCGGCGCATCGTGTCGCCGATGTCGGTCGCCAGGCCGAGCGAGCGGTTGAACAGCGCGCGCGCCTGCGGAGCGTCCTCGAGCTGGATCGTGATTGCCAGCCGGTTGCAGGAATCCGAGAGGAGCGTGAGGTCGTCCGCGTGCTCGGCAATCGCGACGCATTCTTCCGCCACGTGCTTCGCCGCGAGTGGATCGCCCAGTCGCCAGTGCGTCTGCGAGATCAGCAGGAGGATGGCCGCGCGCTCGGGATACGCGTTCACCTCGCGTGCTTCCTCCTCGAGCGCATTCAACCCGGTGAGTGTGTCCTGTGCCGACTGCCCGCGCGCCATTCGCACGAGCATGCGCGTGCGCTTCACGCGCAGTGCTCGCAGCCGGTCACCCTGCTCTTCGTACCAGGCGAGAGCGAGCTCGCACAGCGCCTCCGCCTCTTCGTATCGACCCGCCGTTTCAGCGAGCGATGCCATCCGCACGCGTACGTCGGCGAGCGCCTCGAGCGACGGAGCGGTTCGTTCTGCTGATGCGAGCAGGTCGGCAGCGGCGCCGGTCTCGTACAACGCGAGCGCCGCGTCGGCGGCGAGCAGCGCGTGCTCGTGCGCCTCCACGCTGGCGCCAGCGGCCTCGTAGTGAGCGGCGACCTCGGTGGGCGACACCCCTGCTCGCGCGGCGAGCACGCGCGCTGCCTGGCGATGCAGTGCCACCTGCCGCTCTTCGGGAAGCAGGCGCCGCGCCGCGCGGGCCACTTCCTCGTGTGCGAACGCGAGCGTGCCGCGCACGCGCTCGAACGTCGGCACCAGCAGGTCGGCGGCAGAGAGCCGCGTCAACCCTTCGGCGACGTCCGGCGCGGGCAGGCCGGTCATCTCCGCCACCAGGCCCTCGTCGCAATCGCGCGACAGCACCGCGGCTGCGTCCAGCACCTGGCGCGCGGTACCTGGCAGTCGCTCGACGCGTCGCGCGAGCAGCTCGTGCAGGCCGGCCTGCGGCGGCAGTTCCGCGGACGGGCTCCAGCGCCAGTGCCTGCCCTCCCGCGCCAGGTGCCCGCTCTCCTCGAGGTCGCGCAGCAGCTGCCCGACGAGGAGCGGATTGCCTTCCGTGGTGCGGTACACGTAGGTGAGCAGCTCGCGGCCGACTTCCTCGCCGCGCATCGCACCCTCCAGCCAGCGCTTCACGTCGTCGCGGGTGAGGCGCGTCAGCCGCATCTCGTGGTGGCGCGGACGCGACGCGAGCCGCCCCCACCGCTCGGCGGCGTCGTCGCCATCCTCACGCGTGCGATAGCTGAGCGCAATGAGGATGCGTTCGTTCTCGAGCTGCGGGATCAGGTACTCCAGCGCGTCCCACGACGCACCGTCGGCCCACTGAAGCTCCTCGAGGTGGATGAGCAGTGGCCGCTGCTGCGCGGCGAGCCGCAGGAAATCGGCGAGCTCCTCGAGCAGCCGGATCTTGCTGCGCCCTCGCGGGAGGTCGTTCGCCGGCCTCTCCATCGTCGCATCCAGGGAGGGCAATTCGCGCCACCCGCGAGTGCTCTTCACCGGCAGGCGACGTATGCCTCGCAGCACGTCACTCCACACGGCGTACGGCGCAGAGAGCGTGCGTTCACGCGCCGCCGCCACCACCAGCGACCCGCCGCGCATGCGAACCTCCGGCTCCAGCGCCCGCACGAGCCCACTCGTCCCCACTCCCGTCTCGCCGATCACGGCCACCACTCGGCTCACACCGCGCACCATGTCTTCCAGGTAGTCGCTGAGCCGCGCCAGCTCCTCGGCGCGTCCGACGAAGCGGCCCATCTCGAGCGCACCAGCGCGGGCGGCACTGGCGAAGGCGAGTCCGTCCTCGCCGGCCGCCGCTCGTGCCGTGCGCGCCGCGTCGAGGAGCGCGGCGAACGTCTCGCCGTCCGCTGGCGACGCCGCGACGCCGAGCGAGAGCGTGAGGCGCAACGACCGGTCGGATGCGCCACCGGAGAAGACGTGGCCGCGGCTCGCGGCAAGCAGCCGCTGCCCAACCGTTTCCGCAAGCGATCCGGCAGCGCCGAGCAGGAGAATCAGCTCGTCGCCAGCCATTGCCACCACGTCAGTGCCGCGCAGGTTCCGGCGCACGAACAGGTTGAGCTCGCGCATCAGGGCATCGGTGCGCGTCTCCCCAAGGTCGCGCCGAATGGCGGACATGCCATCCGGACCGAGGGAGCACACAACGGCACCGCGCTCCGCCATCGTCGCAGCGGCAAGGGCGGCAAGCTCGTCGAAGGGAAGCTGACGGGCGAAGTCGTCGGCGGGAGTGAGCGGACTGGGCACGCGGCGGAGGGAGGGCGGAGCGGCGACAGCGCCTGCTCATTACCCTAGACGAACTCGCGCCTGTTCCGCAAGCAGCAGAAGCAAACCGGTGCGCCGCGACCGCCGTGAATTAACCAATTCAGGGTTCTGACGTCTTCCAGTTGCCTCCATCTGGTACTGGTATCCATGAACACCCGACGTCCGTTCGTCGCGCTCCTCCTGAGCGCTGTCGCCTGCGTGGCGCCCGCCGGCCGCGTCTCGACCGTCCGTGGACCGAGTCCCGCACCGCTCGTCATCGTCCCGGCGAGCGAGCCGCGCGAGCAGACCGCCGACCAGCAGGTGCAGCAGGTGCTCAACCGGCTCGCCTTTGGCCCTCGGCCAGGCGACGTCGCGCGCGTGCGCGAACTGGGCGTCGACCGATGGATCGCCCTCCAGCTCGCGCCGGAGCGCATCGACGACCACGTGATCGATTCGCTCGTCGCCACTTCATATGAAGGGCTCGATCGCCCGACCCGTGACATCGTGGCCGACTACGCGAACGGACAGCAGGCCCTGCGCCGGATGCAGGCGCAGCTCGCAAAGCGGGGCGACTCGTCGGACAAGAAGGATCTCCGCGCCGAGGTGCTTCGACAGGACGCTGACCTGCGTGAGCAGCTTCGACGCAGCCAGCGCGCATTGGGCGAACTGCAGTCGGCGAAGCTGGCACGCGCAGTGGCGAGCGAGCGGCAGCTCGATGAGGTGATGACGGACTTCTGGGAGAATCACTTCTCCGTGTTCGCCGGCAAGGGCGTGACGCGGCTGTTCATCCCGGCCTACGACCGCGATGTGATCCGTCCTCATGCGATGGGCAAGTTCCGCGACCTCGTGGGTGCCGTGGCGAAGAGTCCGGCAATGCTCTTCTACCTCGATCAATGGCAGAGCACCGTGGACAGCCTGCATCCCTCGGAACTGGCAACGCGGGCGCCGATGAGGCGGCCCGGAGCGCAGGCAGCGCGGGCGAAGCGCGGGCTGAACGAGAACTACGCCCGCGAGCTCATGGAGCTGCACACGCTCGGTGTCGATGGCGGCTACACCCAGCACGACGTGATCGAGGTGGCACGGGCGCTCACTGGATGGACGATGAATCCGCGACAGAACGCGGAGTTCGTCTTTCGCCCCGCGATCCATGATGCGGGCGCGAAGGTAGTGCTCGGTCATCGACTTCCGGCGGGTCGCGGCATCGAGGATGGCGAGGAGGTACTCGACATTCTCGCGCGCGACCCGCACACGGCGCGCTTCATCGCACGCAAGCTGGCGGTGCGCTTCGTGAGCGACGATCCGCCGCCAGCGCTGGTGGAGCGTGCGGCACAGACGTTTCTCAGGACCGACGGCGACATCCGCGAAGTAGTGCGGACGATCGTCACGAGCCCGGAGTTCTTCAGCCGAGCGGCGTATCGCAGCAAGGTGAAGTCTCCGTTCGAGCTGGTGGCGTCGTCACTTCGCGCGCTTGGCGCGGAGCCCGATACGTCGATGCGCTCGGCGCAGGTGGTGGCGTACCTGGGCCAACCCATGTTCGGGCATCGGGATCCGAACGGGTGGCCGGAGACAGGCGACGCATGGATGAACTCGGGGGCGATCCTGAACAGGATCAACTTCGGTGCGGCGCTCGCGGCGGGTCGGTTGCCCAACGCGAGCGTGACGCAGTGGTCCGAAGCCGAGCGCCTGCGCGGCGCCCCGCGCGACGAGCAGGTCGACGCCGTGGTGGACGCGTTCCTCGGCGGCCATGTATCGCCGGACACGCGGCAGATCCTCATGGACGGCGAGAATCCGCTCGCCCTGAAGCTCTCCTCGACGGTGGATACGACTCGCATGATCGCTGGCGACACCGGCACGCGGGCGGCGGCCGATCCCGCGATGCGCGACGCGCGGCCGACGAAGGGCGGCCAGGCGCGACCCGCCGTCGCACGCGGACTCGGACGGCCCGTGCAGTTGAACGGACTGGCGCAGGTCGTTGGGCTCGCGATTGGCGCACCTGAGTTCCAGCGTCGATGAACAACGATGTCATCGCGCGAGTGGCATGGCTCACTCGAGCGGGTGACAGACTCTGAGGAATCACATGGACAGACGCGTATTCATGAAGTCCGGCGCGATGGCGCTGGTGACGATGGGTTTGAGCCCGAGCTTCCTGCGCCGTTCGGCCTTCGGCGCACAGTTGCTCGATGGCGCGGCAGCGCGCGGCGGCGCGCGCGGCAAGACACTCATCTGCCTCTTCCAGCGTGGAGCAGCGGACGCCCTCAACGTCGTGGTACCGCACGGTGAGGCCGCGTACTATCGCCTTCGTCCGAACATCGCGATCCCGCGACCATCGCTGGGGGCGGGCGCAGCAGGCGCGGTGGATCTCGACGGGTTCTTCGGCCTGCATCCGGCACTCGCCCCCATGAAGCCGCTGTGGGACATGGGCATCCTCGCGCCGGTGCACGCCGTGGGAAGCCCGAGCAGCACGCGATCGCACTTCGACGCGCAGGACTACATGGAGACAGGAACGCCCGACCAGAAAGGTACGCGCGACGGGTGGCTCAATCGGTATCTCGCCACGAAGGGGACGTGCGAAGCCGGCTGTGCACACGAGAGCGCGCCATCTCCATTTCGCGCCGTGGCGATGACCCAGCAGACGCCCCGCATGCTGGAGGGACCCGCGCCGACGATCGCCATGAACTCGCTGGACGAGTTCAGCGTCCGTGCGGCGGGACCCTCGGCGGACCGGCTGGAGGCGCTCTACCGGACAGGCTCGGCCGACGTGGTGCACGCGGCAGGCGGCGAGATGTTCGAGGCGGTGAAGATCCTCAAGGCCGCCGATCCACAGCGCTACCTGCCGCGCAACGCCGCCGAGTATCCGAATTCGCAATTCGGCCGGCGGCTGATGCAGATCGCACAGCTCATCAAGGCGGACGTCGGGCTCGAGGTCGCGTTCGCCGACGTGGGCGGGTGGGACACCCACGTGAACCAGGGTGCCTCGACCGGCCAGCTCGCGGCGCGGCTCGACGACTTCGCAAAGTCGATCGCCGCACTCGTCACCGACCTCGGCGACCGGATGGCCGACGTGACGATCATGACGATGTCGGAGTTCGGCCGCACGGTGCGCCAGAACGGAAACGGCGGCACGGACCACGGGCACGCCTCAGCACTGTTCGTGATCGGCGGCGACGTGCACGGGCGAAAGGTCTATGGGAAGTGGCCCGGGCTGGAGCCGGAGCAGCTGTACGAAGGTCGCGATCTCGCGTTGACGACGGACTTCCGGGCGGTGTTCTCCGAAGTCGCGGCTCGGCATCTGGGGGCTGCTCGGCTGGATGCGATCTTTCCGGGCTTCGATGCGGGGAAGAGTGGATGGTTGGGAGTGATTTAGTCGGGAGTGTGCACGGCAGAGCTGACAGTGGAAGCTGTCAGCTGACAGTATTCGTCGCAGTCACTCACGATCTTACGACTCGACGCACCCGGGCTGGAATGGAACGGTGGGACGGAACTTCAAATGCGGTGTGCGGAGTGGCCAGTGGAGTGTGCAGTGCCCAGTGGCCTGAACGAAAAAGGGCGGCCAGCCCGGCGGAAACGCCGTTGCCCTGCCGCCCTTCGGTCCATCGTGACCCCGCTCATGCCAACTCTCGGCGCGCGAGGACCTACGAGCCGTCCTGTCAGCTGACAGCTTGGACTGTCAGCTCTGCCGTGCCCCTCCCGACTTCAAGACTGTGAACTATTGAACTGGGTCAGAAGTGGAAGATGCGGCGCAGCACCTTCCCTATCCCCTGCGTCGCCTTCTTCACTTCGTCCGGCACCTGCGGAAAGTCGTCGGGCGCCGGGAAATAGTCCGGCTGCGGCTCGTAGTGGATGTTGCAGAGCTGGGTCGGTTCCGTGCCGGGCTTGAACCATTCGCGCTTCCGGTCAGGGCACCAGTCATTGGCGAGCATCCCCGTTTCAGGGTCGATGATCCTGCTGACCATTCCCGGTGGCGGCTGCCAGGCATTCGCCGACGTCGCCGGCTCGTGCCACCCCTTCAGGTAGAACTCGGCCCACGCCGGAGCGGCGAGGTGTCCGCCGGAGGCGTGCGGCGCGATGGGGCGCGGCGTGTCGTAGCCGAACCACACGCCAGCGACGAGTGACGGCGTGTAGCCGACGAACCAGACATCGTCGGCGTCGTTGGTGGTGCCGGTCTTTCCCGCGACCGGGCCATCCACTCCCATTTCCCGCAGCACGCGCGCCGTGCCGTCGTCCACCACCCCCCGCAGCATGGACGTCAGCTGATACGCGTCGCGCGGATCCATCACCGTGTCAGGCGGGGTGATCTCCTGGCTCCAGAGCACGGTGCCGTCCGCTGCTTCGATGCGGCGCACGAGTCGCGGCGTGACACGCATGCCACCGTTCGCGAATGGCGCGTAAGCGGCGACCAGTTCCAGCGGCGTGACGTCGACGGCGCCGAGTGCCATCGCGGGTACGTTGGGGAGTGGGCTCACAATGCCGTTGCGATGCGCCACGTTGATCACGTTGGGGATCCCGACGGTCTGGCTCACGCGCACCGCCGCCGCATTGGACGAGATCGCGAGCGCCCTCGCGAGGGTGATCGTACCCGTGTAGTTGTCGCCGTAGTTGGCTGGCCGCCAGACGCGATTGCGCCCCTGCTCCACCTCGACCGGCTCGTCGTCGACGAGTGTTGCCGGCGTCATGCCGGAACGAAGCCCCGCGGCGTAGACGAACGGCTTGAACGCCGATCCCGGCTGCCGGCGTGCATTGAGGGCGCGATTGAATCCGCGCTTGCTGCGCCGACCACCGACGAGCGCACGGATGTCGCCCGTGCGAGGATCGAGCGCGACGAGCGCGCCCTGTGCTGCTTCCTTCACGCGGCCGCCAGCGTATTGCGTCTCGCGCGTGACGACCGTCGTCTGCTTCAGCACGGCGCGATCGGCGGAGCGTTGCGCGGCGATGTCGAGCGTGGTGTAGACGGTGACGTCGCCGTCCTTCAATACATCGGGAAGAAGGGAATCGATGAACGCGCGTACCGCATCGAGCGCGAGTGGCTCGTTCCCGGTGTCGGGGCGCCACTCCTCCTCCGCGATGCGGAGCGGCGTGTTCCGCGCGCGCTCGACCTCGGCGGCGCTGAGGTAGCCCGTCTCGCCCATGAGGGACAGCACGAGGTTCCGGCGACGCAGGCCGCGCTCGTAGTGATCGCGCGGCGTGTACGCACTCGGTCCCTTGGGAAGGGCGGCGAGCATGGCTCCTTCGCTCACCGAGAGCTCGCTTACATGCTTCCCGAACAGGTCGCGGCTCGCCGCCTCGACGCCGTTCATCCCATTGCCGAGGTAGATGAGGTTGAGGTAGAGCTCGAGGATCTGATCCTTGCTCAGCTCACCTTCGATGAGGCGCGTGAGCCGGAGCTCGATTAGCTTGCGGCGCAGTGTGCGGCCGGCGCGCTGGTTCACGAGGAACGAGTTGCGCGCCACCTGCATGGTGATCGTGCTGAATCCCTCGCGGACCCCCATGTGCCGGATGTTGGCGGCCGTTGCCCGAAAGAAGCCGCGCCAGTCGAGGCCATTGTGCTCGTAGAAGCGCCGATCCTCCGTGGCAAGGAATGCCTGGCGCACGTGGAGCGGAATATCGGAGAGCGGCACGTTGACGCGTCGCACGATGGCGATGCGTCCGAGGTAGCGATCGTTGTGATCGAGGATGCGCCCCCCTTCACCGGGGCGGAACGCACGGATCTCGCTGCGCGACGGACATCCCGCGAAACCGCAGGTGCCCAGCCAGGCGTCGAAGGCGATCACCCCGACGCACAGCACCAGCAGCGCGGTGAGGGAGCGCCAGCGGCGTTTCATCCACCCGCGAGCGGGCTCGTCAGGCGCGCTGAGGCGCTGGCGAAGCAGGGCGAACCGGTCGGAGATGCGAAGAAAGGGGCGTGGCACGAAGACTGAGTAGGTACAAGTAGTGGTACGAGGGGTAGCAAAGCAGGTTTCCGGCCGAGCGTGCTGGAGCAGCGCGGGAGTGCTTCGTCAGCGCGCGGGGTCGATTATCCTTGCACCTCACCGTACGGCTCGCTGACCACCATTCTTGTGACCCCGAAGGGGAGAAATGGATCGCCGCATCTTCGTTGTTCTCGCATTCGTCGCCGCCTGCTCCAGCGGCTCCGATCATTCCAGCGCCGCCACCACGCGTGACTCTTCCGCGGGCAACGTGAGTGGGACCGCGGCCGCAGGCACGCCGTCCGGAAGCACCATGGCGGGAAGCACCGCTGCATCCGGATCGGCGACGACCGAGCGCGGGACGCTCGACCAGAACCTGACCGGCCGCATCCCGGTGCTGGAGTACCACATCATCGGTGGCGACAAGAACGCCCTCTACTCCCGCACCGCGGCGAGCTACCAGGCCGACCTGGACACGGTGTACAAGCTCGGCTTCCGCCCGATCACGATCGCGCAGATGCTCGACAAGGATTTCAGCGACGTACCGCCGGGCATGTCGCCGGTGGTGTTCGTCTACGACGACGCGTCACCGTCGCAGTTCCGGTACATCGAGAAGGACGGGAAGCTGGAGATCGATCCGACGAGCGGGATGGGGATTTGGCTCGACTTCGCGAAGTCGCATCCCGGGTGGAAGAACCGCGGCACGTACTGCATGCTCAACGGCGGCGCGGCGGGGCACAACTTCTTCGGCGACGGTCCCAAGTTCGACGGACAGAAGAAGGAGTGGCGGTTCCAGAAGGTGAAGTGGCTCGCCGACAACGGCTTCGAGCTGTGCGACCACACGCTCTGGCACATGAAGCTGAGCCAGTACCCCGACGCGGCCGTGCAGGAGCAGATCATGCGCAACGCGATGGGAATCGACTCGGCGGTGCCGGGCTACAAGATCCGCACGATGGCGTTGCCGTACGGGTTATGGCCGAAGAACCGTGAGCTCGCGTGGCATGGGAGCTGGAAGGATCCGAAGACCGGACAGGTGCACAACTACAACTTCCAGGCAGTGCTCGAAGTGGCCGGCGGACCGGCACGGAGTCCGTACGATCCGCAGTTCAACCCGAAGAGCATCAGCCGGGTCCAGGCAGTCGGGAACGACATCGCGAAGACCCTGACGCAGCTGACGACCTCGAAGACCCGCATGGTGCCGCGCGGAAAGTAGCGACGGCGATTGGTGAAGCACGGAACGGCCTGTCTCTGATCGAGGCGGGCCGTTCGACGTTGTGGAGCCGTGAAACAGGTCCCCGAACACGGACAATGTGCCCCTCTATCCACATGCTGTCATGTGGAGCGACAGCGAATGTGGATAATGTCGCAAAAAAGGGGGATTTCTGTCACAAAATCACCCTTGATGGAGCGTGACCGCGGACCGATCGTCGTGGTTCAGAATGCTACGCATCGGTCTGTTCGATGCCGCGCTCAGCCTGGAGGTCTATCCGTGTTCGATCAGACAGACGGCATGCGACACCTGCCATTCTTTACGGAACTTGCGGCGCTGGAGGACGGTGATCCGTCGTGGCGCTCGGTGAGTGCCGGGTTGGTGGTGCTGCGCCTGGTGGATTCGTGGATCGAGGAAGGATCGGCTGCAGTGGCGGTGGACGGGTGGGGCATCCGCTCGGTGGAAGCGGCGATCGAGGAGATGGAGGAGGGGTTGCCGGCTCGCTCGGTGCTGCGGAGCGTGGTGACGGCGTTGAAGTCATCTCCACCGAACGACATGCGGGCGATCGCGCCGCGGCTACTTGCGTACGGGCGCTCGCTCGACCTCGACGCGAAGTGGTCGCTGGCGGCGGACGTGTACGAGACGGTGATCGCGCACGTGCACCCGGTGGAAGAGAGCGACGTGGCGATCACGGCGCACCTGCGCCTCGCGATGGTCCTGCGCCACCTTGGCGAGCTCGATCGATCGTCCTCGACTTACGAGGCGGTACGAGTGCTCGCACAGACAACGGGCGATCTGGTCGGTGCGCTGCGAGCGGAAGTTGGTTGTGCTCGCATCTCCACACTACGTGGAAATCTTCCAAGCGCCGAAACAACTCTGGATGGAGTGATCCGACAGGCCGCAAAGCATGGGCTGACAGACGTGCACGCACACGCGCTTCATGAGCGGGCGGATGTTGCTTATCTACGCGGGCAATACGACGTCGCAGTTCGATTCTCGTACGAAGCGCTCGAGAACGAAACCGATCCAAACAATCGCGACCGTCTGCTCGCGGACATCGCGGCGTCGTTTTACATGCTTGGTGCTCGCTCGGCAGCTCGGGATGCTTACCTCATCCTTGAAGCGACATGCCGCGAACAGTATTTGAGATGGATCGCCGAGATCAACTTGATGGAGATCGCATCCGTCGACGGTTCCTCGACGTTGTTCGAGCGATATCGCCGCTCGCTAATGCGCGCCGACCTGGCTGTAAATCTTCAGGCGCAACTTCACTTGCACGTGGGCGAAGGATACGCTCGCCTCGGAGACCTCAACGCGGCGAGCGAAGCGCTACTGGCTGCGAAGGACATCGCGACACGATTCGACTTCAATCAGATCCTCTTCGCAGTTGAGGAGCGATTGTCGAACCTGCCGCAGCTTACGACTACTGCTCCAACGAGTCACGTCCCGGATCATTTGGTGGATATTGCGGAAAGGGTCCACCAAATCGGCCGGGATATGGCTCTTTATTAGAGCATTCGATGGAACGGCAGCAGCGGTCAGCCGCCAGATCCCGCCGTCACGATCGACGTCGTATCACGCGCCGCCGGGTCCACGTCGTGCCGCGGAGCGGTCGAAGCCGTGCCGCACGCAGTGGCGACGATCGAGAAAAGCGTGACAGCAACGAGAGTCAGTTGGCGGCGGGACATGGGCGGCTCCGGGGTAGGCAGACAGTGAGTTCGAATGACTGTCCCGAACGTAGGGTCGCGGTGCGTCGCGTAAACCGGCATTTTGTGACAAAAAACCGGCGTTTTGCGACATTCTCCACACGCGCCCCGCTTCGCGTTCCTTCTCGCGGTCCTCTTGCACGTCGTCGCCTTCCTCCCTCGCCATCTCCTCGGCCATCTCCGCACCGTGCTCGGGAATGCCCACTC
>Ga0157372_10002097_pt1 | contig 21683 bp, 16 predicted proteins | sample C55metaG_FD_115307 | JGI IMG/M metagenome (GOLD analysis project Ga0157372, IMG submission 115307) | Corn rhizosphere microbial communities from Kellogg Biological Station, Michigan, USA - C5-5 metaG | ecosystem: Host-associated > Plants > Roots > Rhizosphere > Soil | place: USA: Michigan... | reverse complement strand
TCGGTCGGAATCGGCGGGAACGGTGCAGCCAGTTTGACGATGCGCGTGGCGGCATCATCGAGAATGCTGTGATGGCTGCTCTGCACGACATCGATGCTCTTGATCGTGCCGTCCTTGTGCAGGGCCACGGTAAGCAGCACGTCGCCGTGCAGCTGTTCGCGGCGCGCGTCGTCGGGATAGTTGAGATTGCCGATGCGCTCCACGCGCGCCACCCACGCCGACATGTACGCCGCGTAGGCATACTCCTTGGTGTTCGCGGAAATATATTTTTTCTTCGGGCGCTTGGCGTAGGCCTCGGATTCGCGCTGGATTTCGGTGGCCAGACGCGCCATTTCCAGTTTCTTCTCGAGCACGTCGCGCGCGGTCGGCTGCGGCAGCGGCGGTTGTTCCGGAGTTTCGGTCTGCGTCGTCACCGAGAATTTCGCGCGCTGCTGCGTGAGCAGCTCGCGCTCGGTTGGCGGCGCGGGTTTCGGTGCGGATGCCTGCATCGGCCGCGGCGCAATGCCGGCTTCCGGCGTGTTCACCGGACTGGAAACGAGTTCGCTCGGCCGCACGGCTTTGTCGAGCGTGCCGCCGCCGCTGTTGTGCGCCTGCGCGAGAAAGTCGGCCTTGTCGGGTTTTTCGCCGGACGCCGATTGCACGAGGATCACGTCGAGCGCGGGCAGGCTCGGTGCCGACTTTTCGTATTCGAACGTGAGGCCGAGCGCGAGCACGCCGTGCGCGATCACCGAAAACAGTAGCGTAACGCCGAGGCGGTCGCCGCTGCCGATGGAAGGAGGTTTTGCACTCACTGGGGTCTTCGCTTCGCCTCGATCGCGTCAAACAGTTGCCCGGCGATATTGAGTCCGAACTGCGCATCGAGTTCGCGCACGCAGGTAGGCGAGGTGACGTTTACCTCGGTCAGATAATCGCCGATCACGTCCAGGCCAACGAACAACATGCCGCGCCGCGACAGTTCCGGACCCACCTGCGCCGCTATCCAGCGCTCGCGGTCGCTCAGCGGCATGCCAACGCCTTTGCCGCCGCGCGCGAGATTGCCGCGGAAATCATCGCCCTGCGGCATGCGCGCGAGCGTGTACGGCACCGGCTCGCCGTCGATCATCAAAATGCGCTTGTCGCCGGCGCTGATTTCCTTGATGTAGCGCTGCACGGCGGTGAAGTTGCGGCCGTTCTCGGTCAACGTTTCGACGATGACGTTGAGGTTCGGATCGCCGTGCGTGCTGCGGAAGATCGCGCGGCCGCCCATGCCGTCGAGCGGTTTGAGCACGACGTCGCCGTGCTCGGCGACGAAGCGCCGGATCTCCGCCGCTTCGCGCGCGATCAGCGTCGGCGGTATACATTGCGCAAAATGCAGCGAAAAGAGTTTTTCGTTGGCGTCGCGCAGGCCCTGCGGATCGTTGACCACGAGCACGCCGGCACGCTGCGCGAGTTCCAGAACCATCGTGTCGTAGAGGAACTGGCCGTCGACCGGCGGGTCCTTGCGCGCGAGGATGACGTCGACGCCGCGCAAGTCGAGCCAGTGCGGCGCATCGAGTTCGAACCAAGCGGCGGCGTCGTCGCGCACGCGCAAGCCGCGCGCGCGCGCCCAAGGCGCGGCGTCGCGCACGGCCAGTGCGGCCTGGGTCAGATACTGCAGCCGATGACCGCGACGCTGCGCTTCGAGCAGCAACGCGAACGTGGTGTCCTTTTCGATGTGGATGGACTCGATCGGGTCCATCAACACCGCGACGTTAAAACTCATGCTTGCGTGTCTCCTGCGACCGGAGCATGCTCGCTGTTGGCACGGGATGTGCTCGGAAATTGTGTCATTGCGGGCGGGCGCGGTGGTCGGGGCGGGTCTATACTAGCATCGCGGGAAGGGCTGGTTTTGCCCTGCCAGCCGGCACGAATTTCCGAGCAAGCATGCCTGCTTAGCGGATTTACTTGACAGATTTGGTAACTACTGGTTAAACAGCAGCCATCAAGGGGCGCGCAGCCGCGTTCGCTTCGAGCTGCGATGCATTTTTCCGATCGGGGGTTGGACGTGGAACAAACAGACAAAGATGGCAACCTGGCCGGCGTAAAGGTCATGGTCATCGATGACTCGAAGACCATCCGGCGCACCGCGGAAACGCTGCTGAAGAAGGAAGGCTGCGACGTGGTCACGGCCACCGACGGCTTCGAGGCGCTGGCGAAAATCTCGGACCAGCAACCGAACATCATATTCGTCGACATCATGATGCCGCGGCTGGATGGCTACCAGACCTGCGCGTTGATCAAGAACAACCAGATGTTCAAGGGCACGCCCGTCATCATGCTATCGTCCAAAGACGGCCTGTTCGACAAGGCGCGTGGCCGCATCGTGGGCTCCGAACAATACCTGACCAAACCGTTCACTCGCGAGGAGCTGCTCGGCGCGATCCGCCGTCACGTCGCGCGTTGAGCGCGGGGGCGATCAGGTCAAACAAGGGGACCACGATGGCGCATATTCTCATCATCGACGATTCACCGACTGACGTGCGCGTGCTCACCACGCTGCTCGAAAAGCACGGGCATCGCGTCAGCAGCGCCGGCAGCGCTGAAGACGGCATCGCCGCGGCCAAGCGCGAGCGTCCGGACGTAGTGCTCATGGACGTGATCATGCCCGGCATGAACGGCTTCCAGGCCACGCGCACGCTCAGCCGCGACAACGACACTTCCGCGATTCCGATCCTGATCGTGACCACGAAGTCGATGGAGACCGATCGCGTGTGGGGCCTGCGCCAGGGCGCGAAGGATTTCCTGACCAAACCCGTGGCCGAGCAGGAACTGCTCGCGCGCATCCAGAAACTGCTCCCCGCCTGACCCATGTCCAGCGTCCTCGACCTGCAGCAACTGACGCCGTTCGAGGCGTTGGCGAACTATGAAAAGCGCAGTCTCGCGCACGCCGCGGGCCTGCCCGAGCAGATCGAGGCGCCCGGGCTGTGGCGTGGTATCGGTTTTCGCATCGGCGCGCACTACCTCGTCAGCAGCATCAACGAGGTCAACGAAATCCTGACCTTGCCGCAGCTGACCGTCGTGCCCGGCACGCGCGGCTGGCTGCTTGGTGTCGCCAACGTGCGCGGCAACCTCGTGCCGGTGATCGACCTCAAGCAATATCTGGAAGGCGAGCGCAGCGTGCTCACCGATTCCAGCCGCATCCTGCTCGTGCGCCAGCTCGGCGGCAGCGTCGGTCTATTGATCGACGAGGTGCTCGGCCAGCGCAGCTTCTCCGAGGAGCAGCGCCGCGACGCGGTCGGCGAGGAAAATGAACATTACGCGCGATTCGTCGCGGAAAAATATCCGTTGGGTGATGTGGTCTGGGGGCAGTTCAGCATGCACGCCCTGGTGCGCACGCCCGATTTCGTACAGGCAGCGGCATAGCGCCGCGGAAAGATTGTTTCAAGGGGTAAGTTATGAGCGTGACAGCAGGTGCAGCGGGCGGCAAGGAAAGAGCAGGTGCAAATACACTGCTCGTGGTATTGCTGGTTGCCTCGATTCTGGTAGCCGTTGTCGACTTCGGTTACCTGACCTACAACGCCGGTCAGGATGCCAAGGCCAGCGCCCTGGTCACCAAGATCGAGGTGGGTTCTCAGCAGTTGTCGAAGGTCGCGAACGACGCCGCCGGCGGCAATATCGACGCGTTCAAGACGCTCGAAGCCACCCGCAATCTCGTTGACGGCCTGCTCAACAAGCTGAAAAACGGCGACTCGACCACGGGTATGCAGGGATACGCCAACGTAACCGGCGTGGCCAAGGAAATTGCCGATCTGGACAAGGCCTGGGGCCCCCTGAACACCAATGCCACGAAGATTCTCGATTCCAAGGAACAGGTGCTGACCACGAAAGGCGTGGCGGACGATTTCAACAACAAGACGCCGCTGCTCAACTCGCGCATGGACGAGGTGGTCAAGATCCTGACCGAGAAGAACGGCTCGCCGAGCCAGGTAATGATCTCCTCGCGCCAGATGCTGCTCGCCGACCGCATGCAGCGTCGCGTGCAGTCGATCCTGCAGGGCGGCGAGGAAGCGCAGTCGGCGGCGGACGGCTTGCAGCGCGACGCGCAGTTCTATGGCGCGGTGTTGGCCGGTCTGATCAGCGGCAACCCGGATCTCAACATCCGCGCAATGGATAATGCGAACGCCAAGGAGATTCTCGGCCAGATCAACGGTGAATGGACCACGCTGGTCAGTGATCCGGTCAAGAAGCTGCTCGATTCCGCCAGCGCACTGCAGGACGTCAAACAAGCGGCCGACCAGGCTTCGATTGATTCCCAAACCGTGCTGCTCAAGGCCGATCCGGTATCGGTGCGCATCACCGAGCTGCAAAGCCGGCGCGCTTGGCCCGTTCCGGTGTTCGGGTTCCCGTCCGTCGCACTCGGGGCGATCGCTGCGGGCGTGGCCATCTTCCTCGTCATTCTCTTGATCGCCAGCCAGATTCGCGCGCAGCGCCAACGCTACCAGGTCACCGCCGAACTGAACCAGCGCAACCAGGAAGCCATTCTGCGCTTGCTCGACGAAATGGGATCGCTCGCGGAAGGCGACCTCACGGTGCGCGCCACGGTTACCGAAGACATAACCGGTGCGATCGCCGACTCGGTCAACTTCGCGGTCGAGGCGCTGCGCTCCCTCGTCACCACGATCAATGACACCGCGTTGCACGTTTCGACTTCGGCACAGGAAACGCAGGCCACCGCCATGCACCTGGCCGAGGCCGCGGAGCATCAGGCGCAACAGATCACGTCGGCCTCGGCGGCGATCAACGAAATCGCCGTTTCGATCGACGAAGTGTCGAAGAACTCCGCCGAATCGGCGGACGTCGCGCAGCGCTCGGTGCAGATCGCCTCGAAAGGCGCCGGCATCGTGCGCCAGACGATTGCGGGCATGGATTCGATTCGCGACCAGATCCAGGAGACCTCGAAGCGCATCAAGCGCCTCGGCGAATCCTCGCAGGAAATCGGCTCGATCGTCGAACTGATCAACGACATCGCCGAGCAGACCAACATTCTGGCCTTGAACGCCGCGATTCAGGCGGCGTCCGCCGGTGAAGCGGGCCGCGGCTTCGCGGTCGTCGCCGACGAAGTGCAGCGACTGGCCGAACGCGCTTCCGGCGCGACCCGCCGAATCGAAACGCTCGTACAGACGATTCAGGCCGACACCAACGAAGCGGTGACCTCGATGGAGCAGACCACCGCGGAAGTGGTGGCCGGCGCCCGCCTGGCCGAGGATGCAGGCCTGGCCCTCGGCGAGATCGAAAAAGTCTCGAACGACCTGGCGGACCTGATTCAGAACATCTCCGAAGCGGCGCGTCAGCAGTCCGCCGCGGCGACCAACATTTCGGCGACGATGAATGTGATTCAGGAAATCACCACGCAGACCTCGGTCGGCGCGAGCCAGACGGCCGAGTCGATCGGCAATCTGGCGCAACTCGCCGCCGACCTGCGCCGCTCGGTGCAGGACTTCAAGCTGCCGGCGTAAGCCGGTAGCGACTTGGGGCCGAAGGGACCTTGAGTCGATGAGCGCTAGAAATACGCGGCGATGGTTCGCGCGGAAGTTTGGCAGTGTTATGCGGCATAGAATCTCGGAGGTTTGTATCTCGCATGTCGGTTGCCGCCGGGACCTTATCGTCGCTGATGGCCATGCCTGGCATGGACGACAGCGAGTTCGAGCGCTGGGCGAGCTTGCTCGAGAAGCGCACGGGCGTCGTTGTGCCGCTCAAACGCAAGGCTTTTCTGGTCACCAGCGTGCGTGGGCGCATGCGCGAGACCGGGCATGCCAATTTCCAGGAATACTTCAACGACCTACAGAAAATCCCCGAAGGCGCGATCGAGTGGACGACGCTCGTCGACCGCCTGACGGTGCACGAGACGCATTTCTTCCGGCATCCGCCGTCGCTGCAGATGATCGCTCAGGACTGGTTGCCACAGGTGACCCGCGATACCCGCGAAACGTCCTTGCACGCCTGGAGCGTGGGCTGTTCCAGCGGCGAGGAAGCGTACACGCTGGCGATGGTGCTCGATCGGTACCTGTCGTCGCGCAAGGGATCGAAACTGTATTTCGGCGTCACCGCGACCGACGTCAGTCTGCCGGCCTTGGCCGTTGGTCGCGCCGGGCTTTATCCGCGCCAGAAGTTCGAGGAAATTCCTCCGGACTATTCCGAACAATATTGCGAGATGCTCGATGCGGACACTTTTCGCATCCGCGAATCCTTGCGCAAGCGCGTCGGGTTCTCGCAGTTCAACCTGCTCGACGCAGTCAGTGCGTCGATGAAACGACTGGACCTTATTTTTTGTCAAAACGTGTTGATCTACTTCGCGCGCGAGCGGCGCCGCGAATTGCTGGCGACGCTGGCCAATCTGCTCAAGCCGGGCGGGTTGCTCGTGTTGGGGTCCGGCGAAGTGACGAATTTTGCGCACGCGCAACTCAAGCGCATCGAAAACAAGAATGTGCTGGCATTCCAGCGCATTGGCTGATTTGAGAGAACGACAATGAAACTCCAGGACGACGCCATCGACTTCACGACCCTCAACTGGGTCAAACAGGAACTCGATGAAACGCTCAAACAGGCGCGCCAGAATCTGGAAGCGTATGTCGAGGATCCGGCCGATACGAGCCTGATGCGCTTCTGTGCGACGTATCTGCACCAGGTGCAGGGCACGTTGCGCATGGTCGAACTGTACGGGGCGGCGATGGTGACCGAGGAGATGGAGCGCGTCGCGCTCGGTCTGCTCGATGGCACGATCAAGGCCGCCGACGACACCTACGCGATCCTCATGCGCGGCATCGTGCAGCTGCCGGATTACCTGGAACGCCTGCAAAGCGGTCACAAGGACATTCCGATCGTCCTGCTGCCGCTGCTCAACGATCTGCGCGCCACGCGCGGAGAAAAGTTGCTCACCGAATCCGTGCTGTTTTCGCCCGATCTGTCCGCGCCGATGCCTGCCGCCGCGGATGCAGAAGCCGGCCTGGGCGAAGTCGAGCTCAAGGCCGAAGCGGCGCGCATGCGCAGCGCCTTCCAGCTTTCGTTGCTGCGCTGGATCCGCAACGATCAGCCGGGCACGCAGCTCGAACGCCTCACCTCGGTGCTCGATCGCTTGCGCGGCATCTGCACGGACGACAACACGCGGCGTCTGTGGTGGGTCGCGTCGGGCGTGCTCGAGGGCGTGGCTTCCGGCGCGGTCGAAGCCAGCGCCGCGATCAAGCTGCTGTTCGGCAAGGTCGATCGCGAGATCAAGCGCCTGCTCGATGCGGGCGAGGCCGTTTTCCGCACGGCGCCGCCAGCGGACCTGACCAAGAACTTGCTTTACTACATCGCGCACGCCAGCGCGGCGGGATCGCGCGCGGCGGAAATCCGCAGCACTTACAAGCTCGACACGCTGCTGCCGAGCGAAAAGGAACTCGAGCACGCCAAAGGCTCGATCTCCGGCCACAACCGCAGTCTGCTCGATACCGTCTCCGCCGCGATCAAGGACGACCTGCTGCGCGTGAAGGAAGCGCTGGACATTTTCCTGCGCGCGCAAAATGCCGATCCGGCCGAATTGATGGCGCAAGCCGACGTGCTCGATCGCGTTGGCGACACGCTCGGCATGCTCGGCCTCGGCGTGCCGCGCCGCGTCGTGCTCGAACAGCGCAAAGTGGTCGAGGAGATCGGCAACAAACGCCGTCCTGCCGACGAGAGCACCTTGCTCGACGTCGCCGGCGCGCTGCTGTACGTGGAAACGTCGCTCGACGATCACATCTCGCGGCTCGGCGCCGACGTACCGGCGCAGGGCGAAGGCGAGGGCATCGCGAATCTGGAATTGCCGCGCACCGAAGTGCGCAAGATTCTCGAGACGTTGATGCAGGAAGCCGCGGTCAATCTCAATCAGGCCAAGCAGGACATCGTCGCTTTCATCGAATCGCCGTGGGATCACGCCAAAGTCGAACCGATCCCGCGCCTGCTCGAGGAAGTGGGCGGTGCGTTGCGCATCCTGGATCTGGGCGAGTCGGCGCAATTGATGAAGGGCATCGTGCGCTTCGTCGAGGTCGAATTGCTGCGCCATCGCCGCGTGCCGACGGCCGAGCAGATGGACAAGCTCGCCGACTCGCTCGCCTCGGTCGAGTATTACATGGAAGCCACGCGTGACCAGCGTGGTGGCCGCGACAAGATTCTCGCGGTGACGCGACAGAGCCTGGCGTCGCTCGGCTACTGGCCGGTGCCGGAAGACGATGGCGGCGACGCGCCGCCACCACCCGCACCGCTGCCGCCGGATCGCGTGCGTGAAAACGTGGCGTCGCGCCCGGAAGCTGCCGTTGCGCCGTTCACCGCGCCGGCGATGCCGACGCCGAGCAGTGCCCCGGCGCCGACCGCCTCGACGCACGACGCGCACGCCGGCGAATTCCCGCGCTGGGGCGAACACGCGCCGGTCAGTGGCGAAGCGAGCCTGAGGCCCGATGCCGACAACGCCGAAGACCATGCGCAAATGCCCAGCATCGAGCTGCCCGATGTCAGCATCGACGAATACATTGCGCGCATGGATCGCGGCGAGGAGTCGCCGGCAGCGCCGCAGCCGGCTTCCGAACCGGTTGCTGAGCACGATGAATTGCCGGCCGTAGACCTCGCGCCGGGTATCGGTCTTGAAGACCTCGTCATTGGCGAGGCGAAAATGCCCGAGCCGCCGGCGCACGACGTTTCCGGCCTGCGCTTCACGCAGACCGAACAGACCGCGCCACCGACGCCGCGCGTGAAATACGTCGAGGTCGAAGAAGAAATCGAAGAAGAGGTGCCGGACGCCGACGCCACCGCGCAGCAGGCCGACGCGAGCTTCTCGGTGGCGTCGTCCGACGACATCGACGATGAAATCCGCGAAGTATTCGTTGAGGAAGTGCAGGACGAAATCGACAACCTCGGGCGCTGCCTGCCGGCGTGGAAAGCCGATGTGCACGATTTCGACAAGCTCAAGCCGATCCGCCGCTCGTTCCACACCCTGAAAGGTTCCGGTCGCCTCGTTGGCGCAGTCGCGCTCGGCGAGTTCAGCTGGAAAATCGAGAACATGCTCAACCGCGTGCTCGACAAGACGATCACGCCGGGGGCGCCGGCGCAGGCGCTGGTCGCCAATGCGTTCGCGGCGCTGCCCGAACTGCTTGCCGCGTTGCGCGGCGAGGGCAATCCGAAAGCCGACATCGCCCAGATCATGAGCGTGGCCGACAAAGTTGCCGCTGGCGAGGAAGCGTTCGTCAGCAGCGCGCCGGCGCGCACGAAGAAGGTCAAGCGCATCGTCAAACGCATGGTCGCGGTGCCCGAACCGGCGGAGCCGGCGACCGCACTGCTCGCCGAACCCGCCGAATTGAGCGCGATCGTCGACATCGAACAGCCGTTCAGTGCGCCGCCGGAAGAAATCGCCGTGCACGCCGGCGGCGATCCGGACGAGCAGGCTGCGCTCGCAGCCAGTCCGCTGCCGAACATCGATCCGGTGCTGTTCGACATCTTGAAGAGCGAGGTGACCACGCATCTGGGCGTGATCGACGCCTACATCGCCGAGCTCGAGCATGCTCCTTCAACGCCGGTCGGCGAACCGGTGCTGCGTGCCGTGCACACGTTGAACGGTGCGATCGCGATGGTCGATATTCCGGTGATCAGCCACGTGCTTGCGCCACTGGAAGGTTTCGTCAAACGTCTGCGCGCCGAACACCGCGCGCCGGATGCGGCCGGCGCGCGAGCGCTGCGCGATTCCTCGCAGCTGGTGCGCGACGCCATCAGCGCGCTGGAAATGCCCGGTGGCGCAATGCCGGATTCCAGCGCGCTTGCCGCGCGCATCGTCGCGCTGCGCGACACGATGCCGGAACCGGAAATGGCGCATGTGCTGTTCGACCCGGCCGAGCACGATACGCCGGCACGGCCGAGCATCAGCGAAGAGTCGGCAGAAGCAGCGGAAATGTTGGAGGAAATCACGCTCGAAGCGCCGGCGCCCGTCGATTATGCCGCCGATGAAACGGCGCTGCTCGCCGAGCTCGGTGCCGAATCGGCAGAACCCGAGGCAATTGAAATTGCCACGGCGGACCCCGGGGAAGTCGCGCCCGCTGGAGCCGAAGAGGATGCGACCGCAGCCTGGCTGCGCCAGTTCGAGGCCGAAGCGAAGGCGCCGGCGGAAGACGCGATGATGTTCGCCGAGAGTGTGCCGACAGCATCGACGAGCGGCGCTGAAGATGCCCTCGCCGCAGAACTGGCCGCGCTGGAGGATATTCCCGAAGCCATTTCGGCGATGCCGGTCAATGCGATCGACGAAGCCGCGATTGCCGCGGAACTTGCCGCGTTCGAAAGCGACGAGGCGCGAACCGCGCCAGTGCCAGATCACGTGGCGCAAGCCGAGACCGAGATCATCTCGTTCGAGGAATTGGCGGAAGCCGAACACGAGGAAATTCCGCCGACGGCCGCCGCAACGCCGGTGGCGGTCGAACCGCCCGAAGCCACCGTCGCCGCGACCGCGCCGATCGAGACGGTCGTCGCGCCGGCCGCGCCGATCGCCGCCGCGCGCGATCTGCCGCCGATCGCCGACGATCCGCAACCGGAAGGCAAGCTCGATCTTCCGGACCTGGACGAAGACCTGCTCGAGATTTTCGTCGAGGAAGGCAAAGACATTCTCGATCACTCCGATAGCCTGATGGCCAAGTTGCGCGAAGCGCCGAGTGACCGCGAACTGGTTTCCGGTTTGCAGCGCGACCTGCACACGCTCAAGGGCGGTGCGCGCATGGCCGGCCTCGCGCCGATCGGCGACCTGTCGCACGCGATGGAATCGTTGTTCGAAGCGGTCAATGACAACCGACGCAACATGGATCGCGGCGCCGTCGAGTCGCTCGAGCGCGGATTCGATCGTCTGCACAGCCTGCTGGAGCGCATATCCAAGCGCCAAGCCATCGCGATGCCCGACCATGCGATTGCGCGTTTCGAAGGCCTGGTTTCCGGCGAAGTACCGCTGCAGGTTGCCGAACCCGCACCGGCAGCGCCGACGCCGGTTCCCGCAGCGCCCGTCGCGGCCGCTCCGGCGCCGGTCGAATCGGTGGCCGCCACCAAGCCAGCGGCGAAAGGCGCGCCGCGTCCGCTGCCGATGCCGGAAGAAGAGGAAGCGCAACTGCGTGGTCCGCAGGAAATGATCCGCGTGCGTTCGGATCTGCTCGACTCGCTCGTCAACTATGCCGGCGAAGTGTCGATTTACCGCTCGCGTCTCGAGCAGCAGATTTCGACGTTCCGTTTCAACCTCGTCGAATTCGAAACGACGGTCAGCCGTCTGCGCGACCAGCTGCGCAAACTGGAACTGGAAACCGAGGCGCAGATCCTGTCGCGCTATCAGCGCGAACAGCACGACTCGTCGAACACGTTCGATCCGCTGGAACTGGATCGCTTCAGCCAGCTGCAGCAGCTGTCGCGTGCACTGGCCGAATCGGTTTCGGACTTGGTCTCGATTCAGGGCCTGCTCGACGATCTGACGCGCCAGTCGGAAACGCTGCTGCTGCAGCAGTCACGCGTGTCATCCGACCTGCAGGAAGGCCTCATGCGCACGCGCATGGTGCCGTTCGACTCGCTCGTGCCGTCACTGCGCCGCACGGTGCGCCAAGCCGCGCAGGAAGTCGGCAAACGCGCCAATCTCAAGGTGGAAGGCGCGCAGGGCGAAATGGACCGCAACCTGCTCGAGCGCATGAAAGCGCCGTTCGAGCACATGCTGCGCAACGCGCTTGCGCACGGTATCGAGGCGCCGGAAGAACGCACCAGCGCCGGCAAACCGTCGGAAGGAACAGTCGCGATCCACGTCAGCCGCGAGGCGACCGAGGTCGTGCTGCGCGTGTCCGACGACGGCAAAGGTATGGACCGCGACGCGATCCGGCGCAAAGCGATCGAGCGCGGTTTGTTGAAACCCGACGTGCAGCTGTCGGACCGCGACCTGTACGGCTTCATCCTCGAGACCGGTTTCTCCACCGCCGAACACGTTACGCAGCTGGCCGGTCGCGGCGTCGGCATGGACGTCGTGCACAACGAGATCAAGCAGCTCGGCGGCTCGCTGATGATCGATTCGGTCAAGGGCGCCGGCAGTACTTTCATCATCCGCCTGCCGTTCACGCTGGCCGTTACCCAAGCCATTCTCGTGCGCCTGGGCGAATCCACGTACGCGGTGCCGATGTCGTCGGTGCAGGGCGTCGTGCGCATCACGCGCGAGGATCTGGATCGCCGCCAGGGTCTGCCAAATCCGACGTACAACTACGCCGGCGAGGAATTCCTGATCTACGAATTGTCACAGCTGCTGAATCTGCCGTCGACACGCATGGCCGACGAAACGCAGCTGCCGCTGCTGATGACGCGCACCGGCGATCAGCGTGCCGCGGTGCGCATCGACGGCGTGATCGGTTCGCGTGAAATCGTCGTCAAGTCGGTCGGCCCGCAGATCAGCTCGGTGCCAGGCATCTTCGGCGCCACGATCATGGGCGACGGTTCGGTCGTCATGATTCTCGATCTCGCACCGCTCGTGCGCCGCAGCGCTGCGCTGCGCCAACGCGTCGAAGCCGGCGAAATTTTCGCGCCAGTCGCGCCGATCGCCGCACCCGTCATCGAACGCGTGCAGCCGCTGGTCATGGTCGTCGACGATTCGATCACGATGCGCAAGGTCACCACGCGCGTGCTCGAGCGCAACGACATGGAAGTGGTCACGGCGAAGGACGGTCTGGACGCGGTCGAGAAGTTGCAGGACAAAGTGCCCGACGTATTGCTGCTCGACGTCGAGATGCCGCGCATGGATGGCTACGAGCTCGCGACATACATGAAGAACGATCCGCGCTTGAAACACGTGCCGATCATCATGATCACATCGCGCACCGGCGAGAAACATCGTCAGCGCGCGCTGGAAATCGGTGTGGAGCGCTATCTGGGCAAGCCGTACCAGGAAGCGGATCTGCTGCGCAACGTGCAGGAAACCTTGAGGTTGAGTCGTGCTTGATGCGAAACAGTTAGCGGTGGCGATACTGCAGTCCGCGCAGGAGCCGCACCTGAAGCAGGCGCTGCACGACCTCGGCGCGTCCGTGGTCTACGAAGCGCCGCCCGCGCAGATCGATCGCGACAAACTCGAGGGTTCCGGGGCGCGCGTGGTCATCGTCAACCTGGACGCCGACAGCGACGCCTACATCGATCAGCTTTACGACGTGCTCGATGCCGGTGATTACGAAGTCGTGTTCAACGATGCGCAGGTGTCGTCGAATCTGCAAGGCTGGGATCAGGCGCGCTGGGCGCGCAATCTCGCCGCCAAATTGCTGCATAAGCCGGAAATTTCCGAACCGCCGCGCCCGCCGGGCTCCGAACCGGTGCCGACGCCCGCGCAGACCCTGGAATCGGTTGTGCCGACCGCCGAGAAGCCGGGTCCGGCCGCGCCGACGCGCCTGGAACTGCCGCCGACAATGGAAATGCCGGTGCCGCAGCAGCTACGCGAACCGGAGCACGCCGAACCGGCCGGGTTGGATATTGGCGCGCTTGCCGACTTCGCCGATCTGGTCGCGCCACCCGAGCCGGCGTTGCCGCCGTCGCCAGCGCCGGCACCGACCGCAGTTGCGCAGTCCGCAACGGATCTACCCGGTGATTTCGGCGCCGAACTCGACGCGCTGTTCGCGGCCGCAGAAGCCAAACCGGCGAAAGCCGAAGCCAAGCCGGGCAACAGCGGCGCTGCGGAAATGGACAGCGCGGGCAGCCTTGATTTCGACCTGCCCGCCGAATTCAATCTCGCCGAAGTGGCGGACGAGCCGATTGTCATGGCCGGCAACGACCTGGACATCGACATTCCCTTCGGCGATCTGCCAACGGAAGTGTCCGCACCGGCGGCCCCGGTTGCGAAGGTGCCCTTGGTATCCGTGCCGAAATTGCCGCCGATACCCAAAGCCGGTCCGGGCGGTTTCGATGAATTTCCCGCAATTTTCGACCAGCTGGACCTTGCGGCGACCGACGTCCCCGAAGCCGTGGATGGCACATTCAAGCCCGCCGCACTGCCCGAGAAGCCGGCTCCGACCGCGCCGGCTGCTTCGTTCCCGACCGATTGGGGGCTGGAGGATTTCGATCTCGGTACCGATGCCGGCGGCAAACCCGGTGCGCCGGCAAAACTCCAGCGCATGTCGGCAGCGGATTTCCTCGCGCCGGAAGTGGACGAGTCCGCCGCCGCGCAGCTGCACGAGACGATGCCTGCCGACGGCGGTGGGTTGGAATTGATGCCGATGGAAGAAGCGCTGCAGCAGCAGCCAGCGGCGGCCCCGGCGAATCCCCTGAAAGTCGGCACCGGCGCAGGCATAGCGCGCGTCTTCGTGCTTGGCGCCTCGATCGGCGGCCCCGAGGCCGTGCGCGATTTCCTCAGCGCGTTGCCGGCCCGCTTCCCGGTGCTGTTCGTGCTGGCCCAGCACATGGGCGAGGAATTCCTGGAGCTCATGGCCGCACAGCTGGCCAAGGCCGTGAAACTCACGGTGCGCAAGCCGACTCACGGTGAACGCGCCGCGCACGGCGAAGTGCTGATCGTGCCAACCACGCATCGGTTGCAGGTCGACGTGGAAGGCGTCGTCACGCTCGCGCACCTGCGCGAGAAGACGCAATATTCGCCGTCGATCGATCAGGTGCTGCGCGACGCCGCCGATCAGTTTGGCAACAAGGCGGGCGCCATCGTGTTCTCCGGCATGGCGCACGACGCGATCGAAGGCAGCCAATATCTGAAATCCAAAGGCGGCATCGTCTGGGTGCAGGATCCCGATACCTGCGTGGTCAGTTCGATGGTCGACGGCGCGCGCGCGGCCGGCATCGTCGATTTCACCGGCTCGCCGCAGCAACTCGCGGCGAAAATGATTGCCGATTACGGCAAGGCATGAGGAAACGAACATGGCCGAACTAACCCAGGGCGAGCTCCGCGGCGAAATCCGCGGCGTCATGATCCCCGTCACCAACGCGCGCGTGCTGCTGCCCAACGCGACGGTGGCCGAAGTCATCACATTTTCGACGCCGGAAAAAATCGCCAACGCGCCCGAATGGCTGCTTGGCCGCTTGTCCTGGCGCGGCTGGCGCCTGCCGCTGTTCTCGTTCGCGATGCTCTCGGGCAGCGCCAAGCAGGAAAACACCTCGAACGCGAAAGTCGCGGTGCTCAAGGGCCTTAGCGGCAACGCCAAGATTCCGTTCGTGGCCATGCTCGCGCAAGGTTTTCCACGCCTGACCACCATCACGCCCGACCTTTTGATTCCCACCGGCGATGAAAGCGAACACCCGACCGGCGTGCACGCGCAGGTGTTGGTGCGCGATGACCAGGCCGTCATCCCGGATCTGGGTCAGATTGAAACGTTCATCGCTGAAGCGATGGCCTAGCACGGTGGCGCGCGGCTTTTTCGCCGCGCAGTAAATTCCCGCGCAAGCGGAAAGTCCGATCAGAGATCGCCGAATAGCGCCTGCAGCGCCGCTAGTGCAGTCAGGCCCGCCGTTTCCGTTCGCAGAACCCGCGGCCCGAGCCGCAACCCGAGAAATCCCGCTTGTTTCAATAACGCAACGTCGTGGTCCGACAATCCGCCCTCCGGACCGACCACGAGAATTGCGCCATTGTCCATTTGTGGCAATTGCCGCAAAGTGGAATCACCATTCGGCAGCAGCGCCAGACGCAACGCCGGCGTGTCGCCGAGTTCCCCGAGCCAGCGGTCCAGGCGCTGCGGCAGCTCGATTTCCGGCAACCGGTTGCGGCCGCTCTGTTCGCAGGCGCCGGCGATGACCTGCGACCAGTGCGCAACCCGGCGCCCGGCGCGTTCCTCGTCGAGCTTGACTTCGGTGCGCTCGGTGACGACCGGCACGATTCGCGCGACGCCGAGTTCGGTCGCTTTCTGCAGGATCCAGTCCATTTTCTCGCCGCGCGCGATGCCTTGCGCCAGCGTGAGTCGCAGCGGCGCTTCGCGGTCGGCATCGCGCACGTCGATCACTTCGGCAGTCACCGCGCGCTTGGCCAGCGTGGCGAGCGTTGCGTCGTATTCGCGGCCATCGCCGTTGAACAGGATCAGCGGATGGCCGCGTTCCAGGCGCAATACGCGGGCGACGTGTTCGCCGGCCTGCTCGGGCAGCAGCACTTCCTCGCCGGGACGCAGCGGCCGGCCGATGTAGATGCGCGCCAAGCGCATCACACCACCGCCATTTCGATGGCGCCGATCGCGGTGTCGATCATCAGGTCGATTTCTTCCGGCGTGATCACGTAGGGCGGCATGAAGTAGATGATGTCTCCCAACGGACGCAGCAGCACACCATGTTCCAGGCCGTGCAGGTACGCGCGCAATCCACGGCGCTCCGCGGCGGCAAAAGGCGTGCGCGTGGCCTTGTCACGCACGAGTTCCACCGCCGCGATCATGCCGGTCTGGCGTATGTCTGCGACGTGCGGATGATCGCGCAGGACTGCCAGCTTCGCGCCGATTCGTGCCGCCAGCAGGCGATTGCGTTCGAGCACCGGTTCGTCGCGGAAGATCGCGAGCGTCTCCAGCGCGGCGCGGCAGGCGAGCGGATTGCCGGTATAGCTGTGCGAGTGCAGGAATGCCTTGCCGCTGGCGTATTCGGCATAGAACGCGTCATAGACGGTGCTCGTCGTCAGCACCGCCGACAGCGGCAGGAAGCCGCCGGTCAAGCCTTTCGACAAGCACAGGAAATCCGGCGCGATGCCGGCCTGCTCGCACGCGAACAAGGTGCCGGTGCGACCGAAACCGACCGCAATTTCGTCTGCGATCAAGTGCACGGCAAATTCATCGCACAGCGTGCGCAGGCCTTTCAGGTACGCCGCGTCGTACATGCGCATACCGGCGGCACACTGCACGAGCGGTTCGACGATCACGGCGCAGACCTCATGCGCGTGCAACTCGAGCGCCGCGCGCATGTCCGCGAGCCGGCGCACGGCGTGGGCGCGCGCGGACTCGCCCGGCTCGCAGGCGTACGCATCGGGCGAGGCGACGAAAATCGGCTGCTGCAACAGCGGCGCATACGTGGATCGGTACAAAGGCACGTCAGTGACCGACAGCGCACCGAGCGTTTCACCGTGGTAGCTGCCCGTCAACGCGATGAAACGCGTCTTGCCGGCGCGCTCGAGATTGCGCCAGTAATGGAAGCTCATCTTCAACGCGACTTCGATGGCGCTCGAACCATTGTCGGCATAGAACACGCGTGAAAAAGCGGGCGGCGGTCTCTCTCGGCCGTCCATGGCCTCCGCGGCACTTGGGCTCCTGCCCGGCGGCCCCTCTCGGCCTTCCATGGCCTGCGCGGCACTTGGTCTCCTGCCCGGCGGCCTCTCTCGGCCGTCCATGGCCTGCGCGGCACTTGGGCTCCTGCCCGGCGGCCCCTCTCGGCCTTCCATGGCCTCCGAGGCACTTGGGCTCCTGCCCGGCGCCACGCGCAGCAGTTCTTCGGCGAGCCGGATCGCCGGTTCATGCGTGAAGCCGGCGAAGATCACATGTTCGAGGCGGTCGACCTGCTCTTTCAATGCCGCCGCAATGCGTGGATTCGCGTGGCCGAACAGGTTCGTCCACCACGAACTGATCGCGTCGAGATAACGTTTGCCGTTGCTGTCGATCAACCAGGCACCATCCCCTCGCGCAATCGGCGTCATCGGCACGCCGCGCGCGTGATCGCACATCTGCGTGCACGGATGCCAGATCGCGGCGAGGTCGCGCGCGCTCCAGTCTGTGTTGAGGTCGGCAATGGGCTGGGCGCTCATTTTGCTATGATCGGCGGCATTGCCGTCGAGCACAAGGCACGCTTACATGTCTGCAGCGCTTTTCACTTTTCGCCCGCGGCCCGCGTCGCGCGCAGTGCGCGGGTTTACGCTGATAGAAATCCTCGTCGTCGTCGTGATTCTCGGCATCCTCGCCGCCGTCGTCGTGCCGAAAGTGATGGAGCATCCGGGCGAGGCGCGTCAAGTGCGCGCGCGCCAGGACGTTCAGGCCATCCTCACCGCGCTCAATACGTACAAACTGGATAATTATACTTATCCGAGCACCGAACAGGGACTGGATGCGCTCGTGCGCAAGCCGAGCGGTTCGCCGGAAGCGCCGAACTGGCATCAGTATCTGGAAAAGCTGCCCGTGGATCCCTGGAAACAGCCGTATTTGTATTTGCGGCCGGGTGCACACGGCGAGATCGATGTGTTCAGTTACGGCGCCGATCGCAAACCGGGCGGCGACGGCGAAGACGCCGACGTGGGCAACTGGGATTGATCCGGCTGGCGATGCGCGGATTCACGCTGATCGAGATCCTCGTCGTCGTCGTGATCCTCGCCGTGCTCGCCGGCGCCGTAACTCTCGCGGTCGGCAGTGTCGGCGGCGAACGCCAGCTGGCGCGTGAGGCCGAGCAACTGCGCGCACTGCTCGGCTATGCCTGCGAGCAGGCCGAACTCAGCGGGCGCGACCTCGGCATCACACTCGATGCGCACGGCTATCGTTTCAGCATCGCCAATCGGGATGAATGGATCGCGGCGCAAGCCGCGGAGTTACGCCCGCGCGCGTGGTTGGCCGGCGCCGCGCCAAAATTGACGCGCGACGATCAGCCGGTCGCCATTGCGGAAAACGGTCCGGACAAGCCGCAGCTCGTGTGTTTTTCGTCCGGCGAGTTGACACCGTTCCAGTTGGAGCTGGGGCTGGCGGATCTCGACAAACGCTATCGCCTCGATGGCGAGCCCGATGGGCAAATCACGCTGAGCACGGTGGAGTCTCGTGTGCGCTGATCGCCGACGCGGGTTCACGCTGCTCGAAGTACTGGTCGGTCTCGTGGTGCTGGCGTTGGCGCTGCTGGCGCTGTCGCGTACCGCGGCAAGCCAGGTCAATTCCTTCGGCGCACTGCGCGAGCGCACGCTCGCCGGCTGGCTTGCGGCGGACGTGCTCGCGCAGACCCGACTCGCGAGCTCGTTTCCCGCGGTCGGCAAGAGCGATGGCCGTAGCGAGTTCGGCGGACGCGACTGGCGTTACGACGTCGTCGTGCAGGTCACGCCGGTCAGCGGCGTGCGGCGCATCGACGTGCATGTTTACGCTGCGAACGACGCGAGTTCAGCACTCGCCGAACTTGCCGGGTTCTGCGGCGAGGATTTGCAGCGGTGAAGTACGCATTCCCGGTTCGGGGTTTCACGCTGATCGAGCTGCTGGTCGCGTTGACGGTGTTCTCGATCATGTCGGTACTCGCGTATGGCGGATTGAACTCGATCGCGCGCACGCGGGGCGAACTGGCGCGCCAGGAAGATGCGTTCCACGATCTGATGCGCGCAGTCGGTGCGCTCGACCGCGATTTGCGCATGGCGGCCGCGCGCCCGGTGCGTGGCAGCTTCGGCCAGCCGCTACCGGCGTTCACCGGCAGTTCCGATCACATGGAATTCACGCGGCTCGGCTACGCCAATCCGCAAGCCGAGCCGCGCTCGAACCTGGAACGCGTGATCTACGAGCTGGATGGCGGAACGCTCAAGCGCGGGCGTTTCGCCGTGCTCGATCGCGCGCCGACCAGCACGCCCGTATTCGCGGACACCAAGGTGGAGACGCAGGATTTCCGCTTGCGCTACATGGATGCGGCCAATCATTGGCTGGAAGCGTGGCCGCCGGAACAAACAGCCGACGCCGCCTTGCTGCCGCGCGCCGTGCAGTGGCGCCTGCGCACGCGCGAGCATGGCCAGATCGAGGGCACGGTCGAACTGGTGTCGGCGTGGCCGCAACGGGCTGCCGGCGCACAGCCGGGCGGCGATGTGCCGCCACCGGCCACGGGTCCGCTGCCGGGTGCGACGCGATGAACGCATCCGCGCGGATGCAGAAAGGTGTCGCGCTGATCGTTGCGCTGCTGGTCGTCGCGTTGGCAACGGTGCTGATCGCGGGTTTGCTTGATCGCGGCGAATTGGCGGGCGCGCGCACGCGCAATCAGTTGCGCGAGGCGCAGGCGCAGGCCTACGCGCTCGGCCTCGAAGCGTATGCCGCAAAAGTGCTGACGCAGGATCAGGCGCAAGGCAGCGGCATCGATGCCGCCGATTCGCCTTGGGCCGTGCCATTGCCGCCGACGCCCGTGCCCGCCGGCACGATCAGCGCCGTGATGGGCGATCTGGATGGCCGTTTCAATCTGAACAATCTGGATCCGGTTTACGACACGCAGCAAAACTGGCGGCAGAAATTCATTCTGTTGCTGCAAGCACTCAAGCTGGATCCGAAGCTCGTCGACGAAATCGTGGCGTGGATGAGTGCGGCCGCATCGACGAGCGCCGCGAGCGATGTGTACTACCTCGCGCAGCCGGTTCCGTATCGCGCAGCGCGGCGCGAGTTCGCGCATGTGTCGGAGCTGCGTCTGGTCCACGGCATCGACGGCGACATTTACACGGCTTTGTCGCCTTATGTGTCCGCACTTCCGGCGGGCACGACCATCAACGTGAACACCGCGAGTGTGCCGGTGTTGATGACGCTCGCGCCGAATGTGACGGCCGAAATGGCGCAAACGATCTGGCAGCAGGGTCATGCGCATTTTCACAGCCTGGCGGATCTGACCGGAACGCAGCCGGCGCTGCGCGTCATCGTGTGCCCTGCCTGCTATTCGTGGCACAGCGCGTATTTCCTCGCGCGCGGCCAGATCACGCTCGATGGCCTGCCCTTCGAATTCCGCAGCCTGATCGAGCGCCGCGCGAATGGCAGCGATGGCGGTGTGCGAGTCCTGCAGCGCAGCCGCGGATCGGACTGACTCGCTGATAGAATGCCCACAGTTCAATTTTCGCGATGTCGATGTCGGAACGCCTGCTGATTCGCTTGCACGCCGATGGTCAACTGACCTGGTTGGCACAGGACGCTGCGGCGCGCGCATTGTCCGCGAGCAACGCGGGCACCCCGCCCGCGCCAGCGCTCGCGCGCGCGCAGCGCGTGATCGTGTTCGTTCCCGCCGAAGAGGTGTTGCTGCTCGATGCGCCACGCCTGGCCGGTGCGCGCGCGCAGTTTCTGAAGGCGCTGCCGTTTGCCCTGGAAGATCAACTCGCCAGCGCGGTCGAGGATATGCACTTTGCGGTACCGGATCGGCTCGGTGAAGACCGCGTGCCGGTTGCGATCGTGGCGCGTGCGACGCTGCGCGGCTGGCTCGATCGACTCGCCGCCGAAGGTGTCCGCCCCGATGCGATTTACGCCGAAACGCAGGCGCTGCCGATCGAGGGCGGATGCGTGCTCGTCGAAGATTCGCGCGCGTTGTGGCGCATGCCCACGCACGCCGGCGCTTGCGATCTGGCTGGCCTGGCCGATTGGCTCGCGCTGGAGAACGCGCCGCCGGCCGGATGGGACGTGCACGACTTTCGCGATGCGCGGCCTTTGCCGCTGCCGATTGCGCCGCTGCGTTATCACGCCGGGTCGCGTGACGCGCTCGCTTTCCTCGCCGCGCAACCGGAACCGCCGCTCAACCTGCTGCAAGGCGAGTTCGCGCCGGCACATCGGCAAGCGCCCGCGCAGCAGCTGTGGCGCAACGCGGCCATGCTCGCCGCCGTAGCGCTGCTCCTGCTGTTTGTATACTATGCGGCCGACACCTGGCGGTTGGCGCGGCAATCGGCGCGCCTCGATGCGGCCGCACGCGCGGCGCTGCACGAAGGTTTTCCGGATATGGACAAGGTTGCCGGCGATCCGCGCGCGTTGATGCAAAGCGCGCTGACCGGCCTGCGTGGTGGCGGCGACAGCGCCGGGCTCGTGCCGTTGCTT
>Ga0157372_10002095_pt1 | contig 21691 bp, 18 predicted proteins | sample C55metaG_FD_115307 | JGI IMG/M metagenome (GOLD analysis project Ga0157372, IMG submission 115307) | Corn rhizosphere microbial communities from Kellogg Biological Station, Michigan, USA - C5-5 metaG | ecosystem: Host-associated > Plants > Roots > Rhizosphere > Soil | place: USA: Michigan... | reverse complement strand
TCGGTGATCTTGTCGCCGGCGCGCGACACCGTGTCCTGGGTAGACATGCGCAGGGCCTGGACGAGGTCACCCTGGCCCGAGAGCGAGAGTTCTGAGCCCACGCCCAGCAGCGTCGACAGGGCGATGCCCTTCAGCATCTGCCAGCTGTGGAAATCGACCTTGTCTTCCAGGCCGGCATAACCGGAGGGATCCGTCGCCGGCATATTGTCGAGCAGCAGCGACCCGCCGTCGGGCAGGATGATCCGTTGCCAGATCAGCAAGGCTCGCCGCTGGCCGAACGCGATCACGCTGTCGTAGCTACCGATCAGCCGGGCGCCTTGCGGGATAAGCAGGATGCGGCCGGTTGCGCTGTCATGCACATTCTCGGTGACCTGAGCGGTCACCATGCCGGGCAGGTCCGATCGCAAGCCGGTGATCAGGCTCGCGGCGATCACGCTCCCGGCCATCAGCGTGTAAGGCGACGGCGCGGAAGCAAGGGTGTGCGGATTCACCGCGCCGCGCGGATCGAGCGTGGCTGTAAAATCGCTCTTGCGCGCGTGGGCATTCGGATCGCGGTCGGGATCGAGCGTCAGCCGCCCGGCCGCGTCGTTCGCCGGCACGTCGACCGCAGGCGGCGCGGCCGACGCGGTCGGCGCCTGCCCGGGCTGACGCTGGACCAGCAGGCCGGACGCCCGCGCCGCCATCCGGTTCGCGCCTTGCTGCTGATCCGCGCCGATCTGCGCCGGTTGTGGAGCTTGCGCGACCGCTGCCTGACCCCGCTCATGCTCGAGGATCGGCCTTCCCAGATCCCCGGGCAAGGGCGGCCCAAGCTTCGGGACGTCGCCGTAGGTCGCGGGCGCGCCGGCAAGCGCGTCGCGCGGCGGCAGGCTCGGTACCGACAGCTCGCTGTCGGGCGGCGCGGGCGGCTGTATATGCGGTCTCAGCGCGACGAAGGTTACGGCAAACAGGCCCGCTGACCCCGCAGCCGCGAGCGCGACGATGACGCCGCGTTTGAAGCGGATCGCGCGCGGCGGCCGCGTGCGGATCGCCAACGTCTCGGGATCGACCTTGGCGGTGGGTGCGGCCGCGTCGGTCATGAGGCGCGTCCGTGCGCGTCGTCGGCGGCGCCCCGGCTGACCCGGACAACGTCCTGATGTTTCAGCCCGAGCCGCAATTCCGCGGCGTCGAAGATCCGGTCGACGATATAATAGCGGCCCTGAACACGATAATTGACGAGCTGCGCCTGCCCCTTGGCATCGACCAGAAACAAGGGCGGCGCCTGGTTGGTCGCCAAACTCGCCGGGAACTCGATGAAGGTCTGCCGGCCGTCGTCGAACGCCCGCAGCGGACGCCACGCCGGCTGGTCGCCGGAGATGACGTAGTTGAAATGAAGCTGGTCGACCTGCAGGCCGGCCGCGACCGGCTGCGCCGCCTGCGCCTGCGTCGCCACCTTTCTGAGCCCGATCAGCGCGTCCTGGGGATAGGACCAGGACAGCGCCGCCATCGCGGTTCCGGCCGTGCTCGTGAGCAGCAGATGATAAGCGCGGCGGTCGGTCGTGATGAGAAGGCTGGTGGAGAGGCCGGACGCGATTGGCTTCACGAGCACATGGCTTCGCTTCGCCTCGCCCCCACCGCTCGTCGTGTCGCCGATCACCCAGCGGACGGTGTCGCCGGCGGCGACCGCGCCGAGCGCCTCCCCCGGCTCGAGCGCGATATCCGTCACCCGTTCGGGCGCGGTGTAAACGCGATAGATGGCGCCTTCGCTGAAGGGGTAGATCTGGACCGCGTTGACATAGCTGTCGCGCGCCGGCTCGAGGGTCGCGGCGCGGTTGGCCCACGCCACCCGGCGCATTGGGCCGGTCGTAAGCGGCGGATGATAACGCGCCCCCGACCGGGTCTTCGTGGACATCCGTCCGGCAGGCGCGACCGTCCGCGGGCTGACCAGCGGAGCGGCGGATCGCGGCGCGGCCGCAAGCGCCGCGGCAGACATGGTCCAAACCAAGGCCGTCGCGAGCGGGACGAACATCGTAGCGATGCGATTCATGGCATGAGCTCCTGAGGGACCGTGGGGAGGGAAGCGCCGCGGTCGACGGGCGGACCGGCGGGAGCGGGCGCCGCCGGAAGCAGGGCGGGTCCGTCCCCCGGGCTCGTCGCCGCGGGCTCGAGCTCGCGACTCCAGTCGATCGCATCGACGTAGAGGCCGAGCGGATTCCTGCGGAGCGTGTCCGCATCGCGCGGAGTGCGAACCTCGATCGTCAGGATCGCGGTCCAGTGGCTGCTGGCGAGCGCACTGCCGCGGGTGTAGCTGGTCTCGATCCATTTGACTTGGAAGGAGCGATCGGATGCCCGCACCACGCTCGTCACCTGGACGGAAACCGTGCGCCTGCCGATTTGCCCGAAAGGGTCGGACCGGCGCGCATAGTCGCCCAGGAACATCGCGCCGCGCCTCGTGGTGAAGCTGTAGGCGGACAACCAGTCCTGACGCATCACGACCGGGTCGAGCGAGACCGAGCGCACGTCCCTGATGAAGCGGCTCAGGAACCATGCGACCTGCGGATCGGTCGGCCGATAGCCCGCCTCGGCCGGCGCGACTGCCCTCAATTCCCCGAGATGATCGACTTCGACGACATAGGGTACGACATGGCTTTGCCGCGACTGCCAGAGCAGACCGCCCGACAGGGCTCCGCTCAGGGTCAGGCCGCCGAACGCCATGAGCCGCCAGTTTCGGGCCTGCGCGCGCGCCGAGCCGATCCGTTCGTCCCAGACCTGGCCGGCACGGTGGTACGGCGTTTCCGGCGGCGGGGTGTGGCCATATCGCTGCAGCGATCGCTTGAAGACCATCAGTCTTCCCTTTCCTTGATATCGGGTGCCGCGCCGTGACCGCCGCGTTCGCCCTGCTGGAGGGTGTGGATCGCGCTCTGCCCGTGCTGGCGAGCAGCGGATTGCGCTTTCATCGCCCGGGCCCAGCCGGGCATGGACTGGGCATCGTCCCGCGGGGGGTGGTCCCGCGGCGATGGCTTGCCGTTGATGGCCTGCCAGGCGGCGGACCGGCCCGCCTCCCGTGCCTCGCCTAGCCCGAGCGCGGAGGATGTCCCGGTCGTTGCGGCCAGCCCGGCGGCGCGCGCGACGCCACCCAGGCCCGCGCCGACGCTCTTGGTGCCGGCGCCTTCCTGGCCCAAAGAATAAGCGGTGGATGCAGCCGAACCGATGGTGGCGCCGGCCCGAATCGCGGCCAGGCCGCCGCCGGCAAGGGCGCGCGCCGCCCCGGCCGCACCTGCGCCGCCAAGATAGGCGAGTCCTCCTGCGCCAAGCATGGTTCCGACGGCAGCGCCCGCGCCGAGCTGCGGTCCACCGGCGACAAGGCCCGACGCGATCCCTGGCCCGAAGATGCCCAGACCGAACAGGGCGAGGCTGGCAAGGACGAGGCTCATCGCTTGACCGATGTCCGGCTCGTGCCCCTGGAGCGCGCCGGTGAATTGGGTGAAATAGTTGGAGCCGATGCCCACGATCACCGCCAGCACCATCACCTTGATGCCCGAACTCACGACATTGCCCAGTACCCGCTCCGCCAGGAAGCTGGTGCGGTTCCAAAGTGCGAACGGCACGAGGATGAACCCCGCCAGACTGGTCAGCTTGAACTCGAGGATCGTCACGAACAGCTGCACCGCGAGGATGAAGAAGGCGACGATCACCAGCGCCCACGCGAACAGAAGGACCGCGATCGTCAGGAAATTGTCGAAGAAGCTGGTGAAGCCCATCATCTTGGAGGCCTGGTCCAGCAGCGGCCAGGCGGCCGAGAAGCCGGTCCCGGCAAGCTTGCCGGGGCTGAGCAGGTCGTCGGGCGTGATCACGCCTCCGCCCGCGGTGAGGCCGGCCTGCGAAAAGGAGCGGAAGATGATGGTGGCGAGCGTCGGGAAGCTGTTCAGGATGAACGCGAACGTACCGATGTAGAGGATCTTGCGGATCAGGCGTCCGAGCACATTGTCTTCGCCGCCCAGTGACCAGAACAGTCCGGCGAGCGTGATGTCGAGCGCGATCAGCGTACGGCTGAGGAACGCGACATCGCCGCCCAGCAGCCCGAACCCGCTATCGATGTAGCGGCTGAAGGCCGCGAGGAATGTGTCGATGACATTGAGGTCGTTCATGCGATCACCGTCCAGCAAGGGGATGCCGCGGGGCCCGTCGGGGAGCGGGACCGGGCCCCGCGGCGACGGCGACGTGAGAGGGATCGCCGCCGTCCGTCCGGCGCAAGCCTAGTGGGGCGTGTAGGCGCTGCCGGAGCCGAGAAACTTGGCGGTCGTGCCACCGCCGTCGGTGTGCGCCTGCGTTCGACGGGCGCGATCGAGCGCGTCGACACGATATTGCGCGGCCATCATATGCTCGATCTGAAACTGCTGCTTGGCGACCAGCGCGAGCAGCTGGTTGGTGGTCTGCTGGACCTGGAGCGCCCCTTGCGCACCCTGACTGCGCGCGACGAGTCGATCGAGTGCGCTTTCATCGTCGGCGACATTCTCGACCACCTGCGCCTGAACCGTCATCGTCTGCTGGTAGGCGGCCATCGCCGACGTCAGCCGGGTACGCGCGTTCACGAGATGCTGGTCGTTGGTCCTGGTCGGGTCGAATGTCGACGGGAACAGGGCGCGATATTGCTGGTCGAGGCCGGTCACGTGGAACTGGATGTTGGACGCCTGCGCCATCAGCTGGTCGATCTTCTGGATCGCCAACTGGAGCGTGGTCAGCTCGGGGAAGCTGACGGTGGTCAGGTTTCTGGCCTCATTGAGCAGGCTTTGCGTCTGGTTCTGCAGCATCCGGATCTGGTTGTTGATCTGCTGCAGCGACCGCGCCGCGGTAAGTAGATTCTGGCTGTAATTACTCGGGTCAAACACCGTGAATTGCGACCGAGCGGCCGTGCCGGCGAGGCAGGACCCGCCAACGAGCGCCCCACGAAATGCGAGGCTGAGGGCGGCGCGGACGAGCGAAGAGCGAGCGGGGAATGCCATGATCCTTACTCCGGGGAATGGGGGAATTGGGCGAGAAGCTCGGCGGCCCAGGGGAGGCCCTCGCCGTCAAGGAAGCGCGCGGCGAAATTCTCGGCCTCCGCTGCGAGCAGGGCGTCGATCCGTAGTTGGGCCGCAGGATCGGACGCCCCGCACAGGGCGAGCGCGACAGGCCCGAGACCCAGCTCGAACAGCCGATTTCCGCGGGCCGACTGCAGGTAATAGTGGCGCCTGGGTGTGGCGCGGCTGATCAGTTCGACCTGCCGGTCATTGAGGCCGAAGCGTGCATAGGCCGCACGGCTTTGCGGTTCGATCGCCCGATCGTTCGGCAGAAGGATGCGCTGCGGGCAGCTTTCGATGATGGCCGGGGCGATCGCGCTGTCGGCAATATCGGCGAGGCTCTGCGTCGCGAACACAACCGCGACATTCTTCTTGCGCAGAGTCTTCAACCACTCGCGAATGCGGGCGGCGAAAAGGGGATGGTCGAGGAAGATCCAGGCTTCGTCGAGGATGAGGAGCGTCGGTCGACCGTCAAACCGTTCCTCCAGTCGGTGGAACAGGTACGTCAAAACCGGCGCCACCACGCTCGGCGTGGCCAGCAGCGCCTCGGTCTCGAAGCATTGAATGTCGGCAAAGGCCAGGTCGCTCTCGGCCGCGTCGAGCAGGCGCCCATGCGGCCCGTCGAGCGTGTAGGGCTGGATCGCCGTGCGCAATTGGATCGATTGGAGCAGCAGGCCGAGGCCGGTCAGGGTCCGCTCGTGCGGGGGCGCGGAGGCCAAGCTGTTGAGCGCGGACCAAATCGCGTCCTTGGCCTCTGGCGTTACCGGCACCGTTTCCGCGTCGAGCAGGGCCGCGATCCATTCGACGGCCCAGCTGCGCTGGACGGGATCGTCGATCGCGCGCAACGGCTGGAAGGCCAATATTCGGTCGCCCCCGGACAACCCGAGCAGATGATGCGAACCGCCCATCGCCAGTACCGCGGCGCGGGCCGACAAACCCTTGTCGAAGACGAAGATCTGGCCGCGCGGATAGCGCCGGAACTGGAGCGCCATCATCGACAGCAAGACGGACTTGCCCGCACCGGTCGGCCCGACGACCAGCATATGGCCGACATCCCCCACATGGGTCGACAGCCGGAACGGTGTCGAGCCCCTGGTCTGCGCCATCAGCAACGGCGGTCCGTCGAGGTGCCGGTCGCGCGCGGGCCCGGCCCAGACGTTCGACAGCGGCATCAGATGTGCGAGGTTGAGCGTATGAATGATCGGTTGGCGGACATTCGCATAGGCCTGGCCCGGTAGCGACGACAGCCAGGCCTCGACCGCATTCACGCCTTCCCGAATTGCGCTGAAGCCAAGCCCGCCGATGATCCGCTCGACCTGGCGAATCCGGTCCTCGGCGATCTCCCGCTGCTCGCTCGCGACCGTGATCGTGGTCGTAAGATAGCCGAACGCGACGTCGTCGCCGCCGAGCGCCTGCAAGGCCAAATCGGCGTCAGCGACCTTGTTGTCGGCGTCGCTATCGAGCAACTGGGCCGGCTGGTTGTAAAGCACCTCGCGCAGCAGCGCCGTGATCGACTTGCGCTTATTGAACCATTGGCGGCGCAACTTGGTCAGGAGCTTGGTCGCATCGGCCTTGTCGAGCGCGATGAAGCGCGTGACCCAGCGATAGGGAAAGTCGGTCTCGTTCAGCGCATCGAGAACGCCAGGTCGGCTGACGTTGGGGAAACCGGTCAGCGTCAGCGAGCGCAGGTGACGCCGACCCAGCATCGGCTCAAGCCCGCCGACGAGTGGCGTGTCCGCAAGGAGTGCGTCGAGGTACATCGGAGTCTCGGGAAGGGTGACGATGTGATCCCGGTCCGACACCGTTCGGTGCAGATAAGTGAGCGTCTCTTCGGAGCCGAGCGCTCGCATCTCGGGCATGAATGCCGAGAAAAGGTCTGCAGCGCGATCGGTCTCGCCGATGAACCGCGCGAGGCTGCCGCGCCAGTCGCGGCCCTGCTCGCCATCCGGGCGGTCGATCAACGACCGGCCGGCCGCATCGACGCTATCCGGCCCGGGTAGCCAGGTGAGCGTCAGATGATAGCGGCTCTCGAAATGCGCGCCCTCGGCCTCGAACCGGCCGCACCGTTCCCGGTCGACCAGCCAGCTGGCCGCGTCGGGAAAAGCGCTTTCGGGATAGCCGAGCGCCGAACGCCGCTCGGCCTCGAAACCCAGCACCCAGCCGGTGCCGAACCGCTTGAGCACATTGTTCGCCCGCGCCGACGCCGCGAGCAGCTCCGCCGCGGTCGCGCTTTCGAGATCGGGGCCGCGAAAGGCGAAGCTGCGCTGGAAGCTGCCATCCTTATTGAGGATGATTCCGTCGGCGACCAGCGCCGCCCATGGCAGATGGTCGGCGAGGCGATCGGCGCGGCGGCGATATTCGCGCAAGTCTAGCATGCGAAGTAACTCCGGTGGCGCAGATGGCGAATGAGGACCGGCGCGAAGGCGGGATCGCGGCGCGCCGCGAAGACGCAGAGACTGTGGCCGAGCGCGCCGGCAATGAGGCCGGCCGCCCATTGCTGGAGGCCGAAGCCGATCGCTGCCGCCACTGTGCCGTTGACGATCGCGATGCCACGCGGCGCTCCGGCCAGCAAGATCGGGGCGCCGAGGCTGGTGTGAATCGGCACCTCGTAGCCTTCGAGATCTCCGCTCATCCGATCAGCGCCCCGCCGCCGAAGCTGAAGAAAGTCAGGAAGAAGCTCGACGCGGCGAATGCGATCGAGAGACCGAAGATGATCTGGATGAGACGGCGGAAGCCGCCTGCCGTCTCGCCGAATGCCAAAGTGAGTCCGGTCACGATGATGATGATCACGGCCACGATCTTGGCGACCGGACCCTGGATCGAGTCCAACACCTGCTGAAGCGGCTGCTCCCAGGGCATACCGGTCCCGGCGGCCTCCGCGCGCGCCGCGAACATCAGGGCGAAACCGAGGGCGGCGCCGGCGGCGAGGGTCGTAGGACGACGCGGTATCTTAACAACAGGCATGGTCTGTCTCCTGGGGGGCGGGAGTGATGTCGATCAGGATGTAGCGGCCGTCGGGATGGAGGCCGGCGACGCGGAGGATCGTCTCGATCCGGCGCGAAACCCCCCGCCCGGCGATGAAGACGATCAAGTCGATGGCATCCGCTATCAGCGTCCGGGGAACGACCAGGACCGCTTCCTGCATGAGCTGCTCGAGGCGGTGGAGGGCGGACTCGGCTGAGTTGGCGTGGATTGTCGCGATCCCGCCCGGGTGGCCCGTGTTCCAGGCCTTGAGCATGTCGAGCGCTTCGGCTCCGCGGACTTCGCCGACGATGATCCGATCGGGACGCAACCGCAGGGTCGACCGAACGAGATCGGCCATCGTCACAATTCCCGCCCGGGTCCGGAGGGCGACCGCGTCCGGCGCTACGCACTGGAGCTCGCGGGTGTCCTCGATCAGGATGACCCGTTCGTCGAGATGGGCGATTTCTTGGAGCAGGGCGTTGGCGAGCGTCGTCTTGCCCGATGACGTCCCGCCGACCACCAGGATGTTGCTGCGCTCGACAACCGCGAGCGACAGCAGCCGGCCGGCTTGGGGCGACATGATGCCGTCGGCGACATAATCGGCGAGCGCGTAGATGCGGGCCGCCGGCTTGCGGATCGAAAAGCAGGGCGCCGGGCTGACCGGTGGCAGGATCCCCTCGAACCGCTCGCCCGCGCTGCCGCCGTGCGGCGGAAGCTCCGCGGAGACGATCGGCCGTTCGTCATGCACTTCGCTGCGCGCGTGGCTGGCAGCCAGCCGGATGATCCGCTCGACCTGGGCCGGCTCGAGCCGAAATCCGGTATTCTCCCGGCCCTTCCCAAGCCGGTCGACCCGCAGGGCGCCATCGGGATTGACCATGATCTCGACGACGAGTGGATCGGCCAGCGCCGCGGCGATTTCGGGGCCCATGGCGGTGCGCAGCATTGCACGCCGGCGATCGTCGGACACCGGGCCGCTCACCGGTCGTCTCCCGAAGCCGGCGACAGAGTCCGCCGGCCGCTGGCGATCTGCCGCCCTACCTGGCCAACAAAGGCCTCGAACCGCGCCTTGGCGGCAGCCCGCCCGGCAACGTCATTTTCCGCCAGCGGTGCCTGGATCGCGAGTTCGAAGCGAACGAAGAGCGCCAGCGTTTCAAGCAGGACATGGCTGTCGCGCTCGATCCGGCCAAGCGCGCCGGTCATGCGGTCAAGCCGGTGCGAAAAGCGGTCTTCGAGTTCGGACGCGCCGCGCCGGTTGAGCCAGGCGGTCATCGCGTCGGCAAGGATGGTCGATTTCGAGGCACCGGGCTTGGCGGCGAGCGCTTCTAGGCGATCGCTCAAAGGGCGCGACAGGAAGAGCTGATGGCGGACCTTCTCGACCATTGTCAGAGGTCCAATCCAAGCTGATCGACACGCGGCGCGCGGGCTTCCATCCCATATACCGCGCGCGCTGTGCCGGCCGCGGTCGCCAGGTCCAGCGTCCGTTTATCGCCGGCCGCGTCGCCGTCGTCCTCGTTCAGGCCGAGCGGATCGGATGGCACGAGCTCTGCGGGCGGAGCGACCGCGCTCTCCATCTCGGGATGGCGCGCCTGCTCCAGCCCGCCAGACGGTTCCGCGTCGATGCCACCTTCTGGATCCCCCAGGCGGCTATCCGCCGCCCGAACGCGGTCCTCCCAATCATGTGGCCGGGCATCCGGCAGATCGGGGTAGCCGACGGCGGAAAGCGTGGGCGCCGGCAGCAGGCGGCGGCAAAATGAGCGATCCTCGAAATAGCGGAGCTTCTTCGCGCGCACGGGCGGATGGCCGGCGACGAGCACGATCTCGTCGGTCGGCGTGAGTTGCATGACCTCCCCTGGAGTCAGCAGCGCGCGTGCGGTCTCCTGACGGCTGACCATGACATGGGCGAGCCAGGGGGCGAGACGGTGGCCTGCATAGTTGCGCATCGCGCGCTGTTCGGTCGCGGTGCCGAGCGCGTCGGAAATGCGCTTGGCGGTGCGCTCGTCGTTGGTCGCGAACGCCACACGGACATGACAATTGTCGAGAATGGCATTGTGCTCACCATAGGCCTTCTCGATCTGATTGAGGCTTTGGGCGATCAAGAAGGCGCGCACGCCATAGCCGGCGAGGAAAGCGAGCGAGGTTTCGAAGAAGTCGAGACGTCCAAGCGCGGGGAATTCGTCCAGCATCATGAGCAGGCGCCGTCCCGCAGCGCTGCTCGCACCGCAGTGGAGTTGCTCCGTCAAACGGCGGCCGACCTGATTGAGGATCAGGCGCACGAGCGGCTTGGTCCGGCTAATGTCGGACGGGGGCACGACCAGGTAGAGCGAGACCGGGCTGGCGGCTTCGAGCAGGTCCATGATCCGCCAGTCCGAGGCCGCAGTCACGGCCGCCACCGTCGGGTCGCGATAGAGGCCGAGGAAGGACATCGCCGTCGAGAGCACACCCGACCGCTCATTCTCGCTTTTGTTGAGGACCTCCCGCGCCGCGGATGCGACGACGGGGTGTACCGCAGGCGCGCCCGCCGTGCCGATATGATTGGTCGTCATCATGACGCGCAACGTCGCGACGAACGGCCGCTGCGGATCGGATAAGAAGGTCGCTACCCGCGCGAGCGTCTTGTCCTGTTCGGCGTAAAGCACATGGAGGATCGCGCCGACGAGAAGCGAGTGGGAGGTTTTTTCCCAGTGGTTCCGGCGTTCGAGCGCCCCGTCCGGATCGACGAGGATATCGGCTATATTCTGAGCGTCGCGAACCTCGTTCACCCCGCGGCGCACTTCGAGCAGCGGGTTGAAACGCGCCGAGCGGGCGTCGGTCGGATCGAACAACAAGCAATGCGAAAAGCGCGCGCGCCAGCCCGCCGTCAGCTCCCAATTCTCGCCCTTGATATCGTGGATGACCGCTGAGCCGGTCCACCCGAGCAGGGTCGGAACAACCAGCCCGACACCCTTACCGGAGCGGGTCGGCGCGAATGCCATGATATGCTCGGGGCCATCATGCCGCAGGTATCGCGAACCGACGCGGCCGAGGAAAACACCGTCATTGTCCAGTAAGCCCGCCGCCGCCAGATCGCGGCGGGCAGCCCACCTCGCGGAACCGTAAGTTGTCACCGCGTGGCGCTGCCGGGCCCGCCAGATCGAGCCTGCGATCGCCGCGCCGCATCCCACGAAGCCGCTTGCACCCGCCATCATCCCGGCGCGCGCGAAGAGGTGCGGCGCGTAGGCGTCGAAATGGAACCACCAGGGAAAAAGCGCCCACGGTCGGTAGATCGGCCAGCCGCGCAGGTAGAACGCCGGTCGTCCGAGTTCCGCCTGCCAGCCAAGCCGCCACGCCGTCCACTCGGTGGCCGACCACAGGCCCACAAGGACGATCGCGAATACCACGAGGATCTGGCCGACAAGAAGCTTGGTTGGCGTCATCTGTCCCTCTGCCACTGCGACTCCGCAAAGCCGGGCTGGGACCATCATTCTTCGGCGAGGAGGTCGGCGTAAGTGACCCTGTGATGACCCAGGGTGCCTCTGGGGGAACGCTCGGATCTGCCCGTTAGCGGAAGCCGACCATTTCATATGAGTAACGAAATTGCCGGCCTTGGTGGGAGGCCGGGGCGGTAATGCGCGCAGCACCTTGATATAGCGAGGCCGCGTCAGCAGCCGCTCCCGCCCCTGCGGGGCCCCGTAAGGCCGTTCCGGAAGGCTGGGCTCTTGCTGCAGAGCAAGACGGGATCAAGGGTTAGTTCAATCGCTCGATCCAAGTCATTTCAGCAGCGAGGCCGGGCTTGGCGGCTGGGCTCAGCATCAGCTAAACAGACCTGGCGTATGTCCCTGTCCGGCATGATCCAGTCGAGCGCCATCGCGGCGGTCATCAGCAACCCGCGCCTGGACGACAATCCGATCGTCGAGTGCAACGACGCGTTCGTCGCCCTCGTGGGCTACAGCCGTGAAGAGATCATTGGGCGCAATTGCCGCTTCCTGACGGGCCCGGCCACCGAACCCAACCTGACACAGCAGCTGCGCGACGGGATCGCTGGCCGGCGGCCCACCATGGTCGAGATTACAAACTACAAGAAGGACGGCTCGCGTTTTCGCAATGCGGTTCTGGTCGCGCCGATTTTCGGTGCGGATGGCGCGCTAGAGTTCTTCCTGGGGTCCCAATCTGAACTGCCCGGCGAGGTGGACATTGCGGCTTCCGATCGACGAGACGCAGCCGCGCGGCGCCTGCAACGTCTCACATCGCGGCAGCGGGAGGTCAGCCTGATGCTCGCGGCAGGCAAACTCAACAAGCAGATCGCCTACGAACTTGGGCTCAACGAGCGAACGGTCAAGCTTCACCGTGCGGCCGTGCTACAGGCTCTGGGAATGCGCTCGACCGCCGAGATAATTCGGCTTGTGATCGAGGCGGGATACTGATCAGCCTCCCGCGATGGCGAGGTCGGAGATTATGAGTCCTGCGGTCGCTTTGGCTGAGCCGACCACGCCCGGAATACCGGCCCCGGGATGCGTGCCAGCGCCGACGAAATAGAGATTCGTCAGGCAGTCGTCCCGATTGTGGACCCGGAAATAGGCAGACTGGGTTAGCAACGGCTCAAGACTGAAGGCTGAGCCGAGATGCGCGCCGAGATCGTCTGCGAAGTCCTGCGGAGTATAATGAAATCGGGTCCTGAGCCGGCCGCGCAGCCCTGGCAGCGCGCGGCGTTCGACCTCGTCGAGAATGCGATCGGCATAAGCGGGCGCGAGTGCCGGCCAATCAACCGCGAGCTTGCCGAGATGCGGGACCGGAGCAAGCGCATAGAAGGTCGAGCAGCCGGAAGGCGCGAGCGACCGGTCCGTCGCGGTCGGATGATGCAGATAGATTGCGCAATCGTCCGGCAGTCTACCCCGCTGATAGATATCCTTGAGCAATTCCCGGTAGCGCGGCCCGAACAGGATCGAATGGTGAGGTACGTCGGCAAAGGTGCCCTGCAGACCGAAGTGGACCACGAACAAGGAGGGCGAGAAACGCTTGCGCGCCAGAGCGGCGGCAGCTGCACGCCCGCGCCGATGGTCCGCAAGCAGCACGCGATAGGTCGTCATGACGTCGGCGTTGGAGGCGATCGCATCGGCCCGTAGCGTCGCACCGCTCGCGCAGGTGATGCCGCAGACCCGGCCTCCTTCTGCCTCGATCCGGATCACCGGGTCACCGAGGATCAGCGTGCCGCCGATCCGCTCAAAATGACGGGCCAATGCCCGCACCAGGGCGTGGGTGCCGCCCTCCGGGAACCAGACCCCGCCGGTGCGCTCGAGCTTGTGAATAAGCGCGTAGATCGCGCTTGTGGTCATCGGGTTGCCGCCGACGAGCAAGGTGTGAAAGCTGAGCGCCTGGCGCAAGCGCGGATCGTGGACGAACGAGCAGACCATGGCATAGACCGAACGCCAAGCCCGGCTGCGCAACAACGCGGGCGCGGCCTTGACCATTGCCCCGGGGTCGAGGAACGGCACATGGCCGAGCTTTACATAGCCCTCCTCGTACACCTTGCTGGCATATTCGAGGAACCGCGCATAGCCGGCAACGTCTTCCGGGTTCAGCGCTCGGATCTGCGCGGTCAGCGCAGCATCATCATTGCCATAATCAAAGCGAGTCCCGTCGGGCCAGCTCAGCCGGTAAAAGGGCGCAACCGGCAGCAGGCTCACGTCCTCCGCCATCGCGTGGCCAGTGAGATGCCACAACTCGGCGAGGCAGGCGGGGTCGGTGATGACCGTTGGGCCGCCGTCGAATGTGAAACCGTCCCGATGCCAAACGTACGCGCGCCCCCCTGGCTTTTCACGCGCTTCGACAATCGTGGTCGAGATCCCCGCCGCCTGCAGCCGGATCGCAAGCGCCAAACCACCGAAGCCCGCGCCGACCACGATCGCGCTGCGCGCGCCTGATTTTGCGAGAGTCATTACGGCGCGCGTCCTGCCGACGCGCCCCGAGGATGCAAAGCTGCCCTTTCGGGCAGGAGGTTCCCCTTCCTTGGCCCGCAACCTGCCCTTTAGTGCTGATGTCTGCCCGCACAGCGCGGTCGTAAACATGACTGTTAAACCGTGAATCGGGCCCGATGGCGTTTGCGAAGACTCGAGCGAACAGGTGCGGCAGTCCCCGGCGGGTGCTTCTAGCCACGCCGCGGGGCTTCTGCGCGGGCGTGGTGAGGGCAATCGACGCCGTGGAACGGGCGCTCGCGACCTACGGGCCGCCGGTCTATGTCCGACGGCCGATCGTCCATAACCAGGCGGTCATCGCCCGGCTCGAGCGGCTCGGGGCAATCTTCGTCCCCGAGGTTGCGGACGTGCCCGAGGGAGCGGTTCTGATTGTGTCGGCACACGGGGTCGCGCGGGCGGTCCGGCAAAGCGCGGGTCAACATCGCGTGCTCGATGCAACCTGCCCGCTGGTGAGCAAAGTACACGCCCATGTACTTGCGCAACATGCGGCGGGGCGGCACGTCCTGTTGATCGGTCACAGCGGCCATCCTGAAACCGTCGGGACGATCGGCCAGGTCCCCGCGGGCTCGATCACGCTCGTGGCGAACGAGGGAAATCTCGCGGAGCTGGATCTCCCGGCAAGGTTGCCGGTCGCCTATGCGGTTCAAACCACCTTCTCCGTGGCGGAGGCTCGCGCGCTCATCGATGCGATCGAGGCGCGGTTCGATGATGTCGTCGGCCCCCGAGCCGGCAACATTTGCTACGCGACCACCAACCGCCAAAGCGCGATCGAGGCGATCGCGCGCGAGGCGGATTATGTGCTCGTGGTCGGCGATGCGAGCTCGTCAAACGCCAATCGCCTGGTCGAGGTCGCCGCCGCGGCAGGCACCGGACCCGCGACGTTGATAGGCTCGCAATTGGATCTCGATTGGGTCTTGGTCGAGGCTTCCCAAACGATCGGCATGACCGCGGCGGCCTCCACGCCCGCCCATATTGTCGATTCCATCTGCGACGCTTTGGCCGAGCGCGGCTTCGTCATCAGTGAGCAAACCGGTGTCGAGGAAGACGTTCATTTCAAGCCGCTTGTCCTGGACGCCCCATGATCCGGCACGAGGGAAGTATTCGGCCCAGCTGGTGCCTATCGGGTCTTGGCCGTGACTGATCCGTCGATCGTCTGGCTACGTCAGGACTTGCGTGTCGCCGACCAGGCTGCCTTGACGGCCGCGGCGGCCGCTGGCCCGGTGATACCGGTCTATATACTCGACGACGAGACACCGCCGAGCGGGTGCCGCATCGGAGCTGCGCAGCGTTGGTGGTTGCACGGTGCACTCGAGCACCTCGCACGCGACCTCGAGGACCTGGGTTCGCGGCTGGTTCTGCGGCGAGGGCGGGCAGACACGGTCCTGGCCGCGCTTGGCGAGGAGACCGGAGCCCGGCGAATTCACGCTCTACGTCATGCGGAGCCGTGGTGGCGACAGGCGGAGCAACGCCTCGGCGATCGCCTGGCGCTTCATGACGGCAATACCCTTGCGCCGGCGCGGTGCGTGCGCACCGGCAGCGGCCAAGCTTACCGCATCTATTCGGCTTACTGGCGCGCGTTGCAATCCGAGCTGCCACCGCCCCATCCGACCCCGCCGCCCACGCGGATCGCCGCGCCTTCGATATGGCCCCAATCAGACCGGCTCGAGGAATGGGCGCTGCGACCGGTTGCGCCAAATTGGGCAAAGCATTTCACGCTCGAGCCGGGGGCGGACTTTGCCGCGGCGCATTTACGAAACTTCGCGCGCCGCGTGTCCATCTACGAGTGCGCGCGCAACCTTCCGGGCGAGGAAGGCACGTCGATGTTGTCGCCCTATATGCATTTCGGAGAGATCTCGCCTGCGACCGTCTGGCATGGCGTCGATGCGCATCGCCATGCCGACAAGTTTCGGAAGGAGCTGGCCTGGCGCGACTTCGGGCAAAGTCTGATTCGGGCGCTGCCCGACTATGGTTCTACCAATGGAAACCGGAAATTCGACCGATTGCGCTGGCGCACCGGCAAGGAGGCGGCGGCCGATCTGCGCGCCTGGCAGCGCGGCCGGACCGGCTATCCGATCGTCGACGCGGGCATGCGGCAGCTCTGGCATTCGGGCTGGATGCACAATCAGGTGCGAATGATCACGGCGTCCTTCCTGACCAAGCATCTTCTGATCGACTGGCGTGAAGGCTGGGCTTGGTTCTGGGACACCTTGCTCGACGCCGACCACTGCAACAACAGCGTTAACTGGCAGTGGGTCGCGGGCACGGGCGTCGACGCCAATATGTTCAGCCGGATTATGGCGCCCTTGGCCCAAAGCGAGAAGTTCGCCGCCGGTGGCTACATCCGCAACTGGATCCCCGAGTTATGCGACGTGCCCGACGCGGCGATCCACGATCCGGGCCCTGTCGCGGGATACCCCGAAAAGATCATCGGTCACCGCGAGGCGCGCGAACGCGCGCTGGCGGCTCAGCGCGCAATGCGCAGCGGCTAGGTGCTCCCCGAAGACATAAGGCCATCAACGCGAGGCAAGGACCATGGAGTACGAATATCGCTTTGAGCGGATTGAGACGAGCTTGGGTTCGGTCGGCTATCAGGATGCGGTCCAAACCGCCGCCCGCGAGGGCTGGCGCCTGATCCAGCTTTTCATCGAGCAGCCAGCGATTGTCGCGACCAGTTATATGCTCGTGCTGGAGCGACCGCTCCGCAACCAGATCGCGCAAGCATGAGCGTGACTGGATACGACCCGCTCAGGTGTCAGGCCCATTGAGCCCCGCGCGCGCAGCACGACCGAAGCGCGGCTACTGAGTGCCGGTCGGCCCGAGAAAAACGGAGCTCGCGCGCAACGCCGATGGTGAACTGACCGCCTCACCGCATTTGCGCTCAATTAACCCGTTGTGTGGCATCGCGCCTCGCTGGGGGGGATCCAATGCGAAATCACGCGATCAAGGAGGCAGGCGGGGATTTTTGCGCCACCACCTCGCTGGCCGAAATACTAGGCGCGTTCTCCTATGCGCTTGACCTGACCGAAGGGCAGCCGGCTGGCCACTCTCTCCGCGCCTGCTGGATCTCAGGGCAGATGGCGCGCACCGCCGCGATGTCGCCGGCAGCGCGCTACACGATCTACTATGCCACTCTGCTCAAGGATCTCGGTTGCAGCAGCAACGCCGCGCGCATCGCGGAACTGTACCTGACCGATGATCGTGCCCTGAAGCACGACTTCAAGCTGTTACCGCAAGGTCTCGGCCCGACGTTGCGCTTCGTGCTTGCCCGGACCGGAGAGAATGCGCGCTTGCCCGATCGACTGCGTGCCGTGCTGCGCATCGTCCGCGATGGGGAAGCCATCATGCGCGACGTGATCCGTACCCGATGCACGCGCGGAGCTGACATCGCTCGGCAGCTGCGCTTTCCGGAAGAGGTGGCGGGTGCGATCATGGGCCTGGACGAACACTGGGATGGCAGCGGCAAACCCCTGGGTATTTGCGGGGACGCCATCCCGGTGGCCAGCCAGTTTGCCCTGCTCGCCCAAATTGCGGAGGTTTTCCATCGCGCGGCCGGCGCTGAGGCCGCACGCACGGAGATATCTGCTCGGTCGGGAAGTTGGTTCAAGCCCGAATGGGTGCGCCTGTTTCTCCGCACAACAGCAGAAGAGACCTTCTGGAGTTCACTTGAAGACCCTGGCTTGGAGGCTCGCGTTGCGGCGCTGATGCCGCCCGAGACGAGGATGGCCGTCGAGGAAGATTATCTCGACGATATCGCCGCCGCGTTCGGCGCAGTGATCGACGCCAAGAGTCCGTTCACGGGCGGTCACTCTACCCGTGTCGGAGACTATGCTGCTGATGTCGCCCTCGGACTCGGGCTGAAGGCGGAAAGCGTCCGCACGCTCCGCCGTGCAGCGATGTTGCACGACGTGGGTAAGCTCGCGGTCAGCAGCCGGATCCTTGAAAAGCCGGGCAAGCTCGATGCCGTGGAATGGGAGCAAATGCGCGAACACGCATTGCACACGACCAACATACTTGAGCGCATCGCCCCATTCCGAACGATGGCGAGGATTGCCGGCGCGCATCATGAGCGGCTCGACGGTCGCGGCTATCCCCTCGGTCTCGATCGGTCCAGCATCGCGCGCGAGGCTCGCATTATCACTGTGTGCGACTTCTACGATGCGCTCACCGCCGACCGCCCTTACCGCGCGGCAATGCCGATTGAGCGCGCCCTTGCGATCATGAACCAAGAGGTGGGGTCCGCCATCGACCGCGAGTGTTTTGAGGTTCTCCGCGCACGGGTGGAGCAGGGCCGGACCTGATCGTTAGAGCCACCCTGCCAATGGCTGCGCCCCGCTTTGCATCGGAGGAAGCGTCAGTTACCGCTTCGCCTGTGCGAACCCCAACCAAAGGGCACTAAGCCAACATAGGTGATCGCAGCCGATTGCGGACGTCACCTTCCCCGGTGGAATGGGGGCCGCTTTAACGCAGACGCGGCGAGAGGCCGCATGACCCGAATCAGGCGCGACCCGGTTTTGATCGATCAGGGAATTTCCGGGGCACCCCGGTTACGCCCGAAGCGCCAACTTACGCCTTCGGGCCGCATCACCCCGGAGACGGATTTGCCGATTCGGGTCTCGAGAACAGGCCGCCACGGTACCAACGTGAATTCGCGGCTATTCTCGACGATCGCATATCGCCCCGCATTGAGGTCGATGCGTCGGACAAGAATGCCTTCGACGGTGTCGCCCACGCGAGCTGGCGCAAAGGCCGTGCCTAGTTCCTGGGCCAAGCGGCCGGCAGCGGCGGCGACTTCGCGTCGCTCAAGTTCAAGCAGCGCGCCGGATCGCAAGCGCATCCCGCCTTGGGCGTCCAGCATGGCAAAGCCCTGCTCGGCCAGCCACACGCGACGATTGGCGGCGGCAGCCCGGGCTTCGGCACCGAAGCCGGCATCGCGCATCGGCGTTGGATTGGCCGACGCGATCTCCCGATCGAGCCAGGTCGGCGCCTCGATCCGAACAAGCGCGTCCACGGGCGTGGTGGACAAGGTCTCGACGTCCACTGGTCGCTCTCGCCGCAGCTTAGCTTCGTACGCCGCGGCCTGCTCGAGATGGTCGGTGGCGATGCGCCAGCTGCCGTCCGCGTAGCGCCCGACGTCGGCGCCAGCGCGCCGCATCGCTTCGAGCCGCCGGACATGAGTCTCGGCGAAGGCCTGGCTGGCCCGCGCGTCGTGCCGCAAGTGCAGATCGACGGAATAGGTCCCGCCATTGACAGAAGCCACCTCGGCGACCGTCCGGTCGACGGCACGCGCCGTCGCTTGGCGCGGCGAGATCCGTGTTGTCGCGCCCTCGGCCAGAGGCTCGGTCGCGTCGCCGCGCCCGATATCGAGATAGTGGACCCGCCCATCAACGCCGTCGACCAGGAGGTAATGCCGATCGCGCATTTCGTCGCTGAGGCCGCGACGGATCAGGCGTCCGATCAGCGGCTGCTCGAGCTGGCCGGAGATGACCCGATCCGGGCGCTCGGCCGCCAAACGGCGCGCGGTCAGCTCGCGCTGCATCAAGCGGACGATGTCGCCGCGCTCGCCCATCCGCCGCAGCGTGTCCTCAAGCCCCTCTTCCAGCCGCCAGCGTCCGCCACCGAGATCTTCGGCCAGACCCATGGTTCCGAGCTTGCGCAGCCGACCAGCCGCGACTGCCTGCTGGAACGGATCGTTGTCGCGCGCCGTGACAATCCGCTCGTCGTCCATCCGCCGGATCAGGCGCCGGTCGATCGCGGTCAGCCGTTCCTGCTCGACATCGTGGCGCAGCCGGCGCTCGATTTCGCGATCCGTGCGCGGTCCGAGGTCGAGCGTCACCAGCTCGGCCGCGCGTTCGCGCAAACCGTGGGCGATATATTCTCGGGCGATGATCAGATTGTCGCCGCGATCGTCGACCCCGCGCAGAACGATATGCGTGTGCGGCTGGTCGGTGTTGAAATGATCGACCGCGACCCAGTCCAGCCCGGTGCCGAGATCCTGCTCGGCCTGCGCCATCAGGCGCCGGACATAAGGCTTCAGATCCTCATATTCGGCCCCGTCTTCGGCCGAGACGATGAAACGGAATTGATGGCGGTCGCCCCCAGACCGTTCGAGGAAATCCTTGCCGTCGACCCGATCGGCGTCACGGCCGTACAATTCGCCCGCGCCCCCTTGGCGCGTGACTCCGTCACGCTGGATGTAGCGGAGATGCGCGCGGGCCGCCCCGAGCGCCCTGCCCGCCAAGCGGACCAGCCGCGTCTTCACGATCGCGCGCCGGGGGCGCAAGCCGGACAACCGGTCACGGCTGGACAGCAGCCGGCCGATACCTGCGCCGCGGCCGATCCGGCTGCCGTCGAAGCGCCGCCCGACAATGCCGGTCCTGGTGCCTGCCAGGCGCGCGGCGACCAGAACCCGCGCGGCATAGCGCGTCGCCCTTTTGCCTGGTTTGCCCAGTTTGGGCTCGAAGTCTTCGTCCTCGCTCATGACCGGCGAGCCTCGCCGCGACCGACCGAAATTGCCGGTTTTCCGAACTCCTTTTCGGGCTTGTCTCGCGCTCCGCCGCGTCTCCCTCCCTGGAAAAGGATGTGCAGGCAATGGCTTGCGTAGGGTCGCGAGACACTGCCTTTATCTTGTTTTCCCCTGCCCCCTGCCCTTGCATCCCTCCGGCTCAAAAAAGGGGGAGAGACGGCGCCCAACCGACGCCGCCTCTCCCGGCCCGAATCGAGCCGATCAGTGCGCAACCGCCATCGCCTCCCGCGCCTGTTTGCGGCTGCGACAGGACCGCCGCCCGAGCATGCCGTGCGGCCTCCCGTCGCCGTCCACCAGCATCACGCTGATGAACCAGCGCCCATCCAGCCGCCCGCAAATCGCGATCCGATCGAGTGCGATATCGTCGTCATCCGCGCTGGAATAGCGGCCCAGCCAGCGCTGTTCCCGCCGCGCATCCCACAGGAAATCGACCTGCTCCGCCTCCAGGAAGCGATGCGCCAATGCCTCGCCAGCGCCGCGTCCGAACTCCAGTTCGAGCCCCGCCAGCAACGCCTGGAAGACGCGATCCGACGCCGTTCCGATGCTCTCAATCATGCCCATGATGACCTCCAACGCTTGCGTTCCCACCATCGAGAACGGCGTCGAAGCGACGGGGGGCGGAGTGGCTGTCAGGGCCGGCGGAGCGCCAGCGCAGCCGCCGCGCAGCGGACGTGGGGGGAACCGATTTGCGCAGCAAATTGGGGGGCACCCACGGGCCTTGAGAGCCGCTCCGACCCCCGTCATGCTGGGCCTGTCGAGACGAGCTCCTCTTGCCCTTCCGGTCATGGAGCCGTCTTCCGGATCGCGAACATCGCCGAACGCTCGCACGGTGCGGTGGTGGTGGCCGGGTCATCGTGCCGAACTGCGAATAGCCGGTCCGGCGCTCCTTCGGCGGGGCGCGCGACGCCCCCGGCCACCATCCTCAGATAGGTTCGTGTCTCGGCGGGCAAGCGAACCCCGCCGGCAAGCGAACGCGCGTAGCGGGCGGGCCCGGCATTGTAGGCGGCGAACAGACCGGGATAGCCAAACCGGTCATACATCGACCGCAGATAGAAGCTTCCGGCTTGGATATTGTCTCCAGGATCGTCCGGGTTCGCGCCAAGTCCGAGCCGGTTGCGCATCGCCGCCCAGGTCGCGGGCATGAGCTGCATCAGGCCCATCGCCCCGGCGCGGCTCCGGATCGGGTGCCCCGCGATATCGGTCAGACCACGGCTTTCGGC
>Ga0157372_10002090_pt1 | contig 21703 bp, 20 predicted proteins | sample C55metaG_FD_115307 | JGI IMG/M metagenome (GOLD analysis project Ga0157372, IMG submission 115307) | Corn rhizosphere microbial communities from Kellogg Biological Station, Michigan, USA - C5-5 metaG | ecosystem: Host-associated > Plants > Roots > Rhizosphere > Soil | place: USA: Michigan... | reverse complement strand
ATTTAACCAACGTCATAGGTCTTCCTCCTTAAATAAATTTAATGATTGAACTTGAATTAATTAAACTATTCTTTGCTGTTCAAAGGAAATGCCAAAAATGGCCAGCGTTTTTACGAATGAAAAAATTTCAGTTCAGATGAAAAAAATTCAGTTCCAGGCTGTCAGAATTTCAATCGGAGGCATTAACCATCGGATAAAACATCCGGCTGCCACGTAGCGGTATTACATGATCCTGAACAGAACTATATCGATGTAGATGGCAATAATGTTATCCTCAATAATGTAAATTCAAACTCATTCTTAAATATTCTCTTTGGTAAAGCGCAGTTCTTTGCCGGTATTAATGCCTGGTACTTTAAATAAAATATTGCAGGAATTCTTTTTAATTTGCTAAATCGGTTAAGTATGATAGATTTGAATTACTATTTCAGACGACCGATCTAAAAAACTTATTTTAAAGCAATGATAAAAAATGTGCTGACGCTCTTGCGGCTCGTGGCTATTGTCGTGTTGTTGTTAACTGTATTTACCGCTGATGCCGCGGTGTGGCAATGGTCGGTTTTGGTACGCAACGCTAAAGAGAATGCCGGTCAGGCGCGTGCATATTTATGGATACCGCCCAATTGCAGGCAGATAAAAGCCGTGGTGTTTGCGCAAAACAATATGGAAGAGCAATCCATATTAGAAAATGCCGCTTTTAGGGAAGAACTGGGCAAACTGGATATTGCCGAGGTATGGGTAAGCCCGGCCTACGACCTGAAATTTGTATTTACCGAAGGCGCCGGCGAAACATTTAACGGCATTATGGCCGATCTGGCAGCAACATCAGGCTATGCGGAGTTAAACACACAACCCATTATCCCCATGGGGCACTCGGCCGCCGCAAGCGCCCCTTATTATTTTGCGGCGTGGGCGCCGCAGCGTACGCTGGCCTGCCTTTCGGTAAGCGGCCAATGGCCTTATTTTCGTCAGCCCGCTTTTGCGCCCGATATCTGGGGCAAGCGCGATATTAACTTTGTGCCCTGTTTGGAAACCATGGGCGAGTACGAGTCGGCAAACAACTGGTCGACCGAGGGCCTGAAAGAGCGGGCTGAGCATCCGTTGCTGCCGTTGAGCATGCTGGCCTGCCCGGCAGAGTTTCATTTCGCGGCAAGCCAGCGTAAAATAGATTATATAGCCCTTTACATTAAAAAGGCCATACAATACCGGTTGCCCGCCCATACGCCTACGGGCAAACAGCCGGCGCTGATCAGGATAGACCCCACAAAAACAGGCTGGCTTGTAGATAAGTGGCGATTTAACCAGGTGCCTACCGCCCAACCTGCCCCGATGGGGAATTACAAAGGCGATCCGGCACAGGCGTTTTGGTTTTTTGATGAAGAACTGGCAAAAGCGACGGCAGCTTATGAGGCCAGGTACCGCAATAAAAAAACCGAACTGATCGGCTTTATGCAGCAAGGCAGCATGGTTGTGCAACGGAATGTACACCAGCAGTTTAATCTGAAGTTTGAGCCGATGGCCGATGGCATTACCTTTAAAATACACACCGCGTTTTACGATACTGTTCCGGGCGGAAGCCCAAGGCCTGCAGGCTGGGCGCAACTAAAGACAGGCGAACGTATCGGCCATGCCTTAACACCGATGCCCATCCAGGTTGACAGGATAACCGGGCCAATGGTTAAACTAAACGACTCCACCTTCCGGGTACATCCGCAAATGGGTTTTTGGCAGTTTCCGCATAGTTACGAGTTGTGGTTTTCGGCCAGTCACCCGGGTGATGAGGAATATAAGCCTGCCGTGCAACAGGCCTTAATGATCATCCCTGTAAAAAATACGGCAGGTAAAGAACAGCATATCACATTTTTGGCCATACCCAATCAGAAAGCCGGGGCAAAACAAATAAAGCTCCGGGCTACATCGGACGCGGGCGTGCCTGTTGGTTTTTATATACAAGATGGCCCCGCAGAAATTGATGGCGACAATATTAACTTAACGGCTATACCACCGCGCAGCCATTATCCCGTAAGGGTAACCGTTGTAGCCTGGCAGTATGGTAACAGTAATGAACCGAAGCTGCGAACAGCCGCCCAGGTGGAACGTGTTTTTTGGATAAGCAAATAATGTGGTGCGTAAACTGCTGCTGTGTTTATGGATTAATTTACTGGCGCTGGGCGCGAACGCGCAGTACGATAAACCGCAGTATCACGTGTACCAGTATGCGGTTAAGGTAGGTACCCGTACCGCATATCTATGGATACCGCCCCGATGCGGTCATATTAAAGGTGTTATCGTTTCGCTTGCTAATCTACTGGAGCGTAATTGGCTGGAAGACCCGCTTATCCGCCAAACGGCTGCAGATATTGGTTTAGGCATAATCTGGATAGGGGCGGCACAGTATAACGACCAGGCTTTTACGGCAGATATGAAGCCAGGCATGAAGATGGTGTTTCAGCAGATGCTAAACGACCTGGCGACGCAATCGGGCTATGCCGAGCTAAAAGCTACTCCGGTTATACCGATGGGCCACTCGGCCAACGGGCAGTTTGCCTGGACCTTTGCCAATGCTTTCCCTGATCGTACGATTGCCTGTATACCTGTTAAAACCGTGCCCTTGCCCGATAGCCTGGGTTTTAAAAATATTCCGCTTTGTTACGTAGTTGCCCAAACTACTGAGTGGCCCCAATACCGTGTGCCCGACCCGGCCACCAAACCTGGCGACCGTGATTTTTACTGGCCCGTAGTGCGTCAAACGGCATTAAAACTACGCGCTAAAAGCGGTGATAATTTAATTGGCGTAGTAACAGACCCGGGCGGCGGTCATTTTGACTGGAACAATAACCTGGCCCGGTTTATTGCCTTGTATATTAAGAAGGCTTGCAAATATCGTTTACCGGATGATGGCGTAAGCGGGTTAAAACCAATAAATAAGCAAAAAGGATGGCTTACGGATACGAAAGGGATGAACCCGGACGAGTTTGCACCCGCACCTTTTGTGCTATTTAAGGGCAATACGGCTGATGGTTATTGGTTTTTTGATAAACAGACCGCGCAGGCCGCCGCAGCATTTGAAGGTGACCGTGTTGCCCGGAAAAGGCAAATGCCAACCTTTGTGCAGGACGATAAACTACTGCCAGTAGCTAAACTGGGCTATGCCCCGTTAAAATTTCAGCCGGAGACGGATGGGGTTACATTTAGTGTAAAAGGCGGGTTTTTAACCGAACTGCCACCCGAACTGATAGGTGCGGGAACAAAGTTGGGACATGCCAGTGTGTCCGTTAAGTTCAGGGTGGTAACAGGACCAGCCGTACAAACCGGCCCCGACTTATTTAAACTAAAGTTTGACCGGGCGGGAATAGGCGGCGAATTGTGGTTGCAGGAAGATGCAGCCGGCGATAAGCAGTACCGTTATGCCACGCAACCAGGAATGATGCGTATACCGGCCAGGCTAACAGAAGGAAAACCACAGGCCATAAGTTTTAATAAGATACCCGACCTTAAGCAAGGCACAACACAATTGCGGTTAACGGGTAGGGCCGACTCGGGTTTGCCCGTAGGTTATTATGTGGTGATGGGGCCAGCCTATATAATAAATGGCGTGCTTTATTTTACTAAAATTCCAATAAAAAGTAGGTATCCTGTAAAGGTTACGGTAGTTTGTTACCAGTGGGGCAGAAGCCTACAGCCTTTGTATCAATCGGCAGAACCTGTAGAACGCTCATTTTGCCTGATCAATTAACAGCCGGTGCTTTTACCAAACAGGGTTTAGCAACTGCTTAATTAATTTTTTGTGAATGATCCGATCTTTTACTGGTTTCAGGATGAGGATTTAACAAACAATAGTATAGTTGATCAGGGAATAAATACGCATGTAAAAATCAAAAATGCGTATTTATAACATCAAACATTTTATCCCGGTAATTTGTCATTTTAAGAAATATATTTATCTACTATGACAACTAGAAGCAATCAAAACAATGGCGGCGCTGAAAACAGCGCGCTCAACAAACTTTTCCTGGACGAGTTAAAGGATATGTATTGGGCAGAGAAACACCTGGTAAAGGCCTTGCAGAAAATGGCCAAAAACGCTACCTCTGATGAGTTGCGCCAAGCCTTTGAAACGCATATGCAACAGACAGAAGAGCATGTAAATCGCCTCGATCAGGTGTTTGAAATTTGTGGACAGAAGGCACAGGCCGTTAAATGTGAGGCTATGGAAGGCCTTATTACCGAAGCCGAAACCTTAATGGAGGAAACAGAGAAAGGTACGATGGTGCGGGACGCTGCGCTGATTTCGGCCGCGCAAAAAGCCGAGCATTACGAAATCGCCTCTTATGGCACACTAAGAACTATGGCTGCACAATTAGGTTATGATAAAGCCGTCAGCCTGTTGGAATCTACCTTGAACGAAGAAAAGGAAACTGACGCCCTGCTCACTAAAACCGCCGAAAGCCAGGTTAACGAAATGGCTGCTAATGAAACAGAATAATATCGATTTGTCTAAAAAGTCACTGATTACTGTTAGTCAGTGACTTTTTTTTATTTAGAAAATATAAGTTAACCTTTGTTTGATGGCCTGATAACGTTTGGGCATTCCTGGAATGGTTCTTTTATCATATTAAAGGGCATAGGACCGATGTTCGCAGCTTTGGAGGTCCGTTAGATTAAGAAAGTTGTTCTATCAATATATCAGCAACCCGGTCAACAGTTTGCAGAACAATCTGTTCGGGATTTCCTTTAAATATTTCTCTGGTTGGGTAAGCTACGCTTCCGATCAGTATATGGATAAACATGGTACCAACAGGTTTATCGTCAGTTTCACTTCCTCCGGGCATAATTAGCCCGGTAACAGCAACCCGCACATCTGCTTTCATTAGATTACCTAAAAGTTCAGCAAGCGCCTGAGTTACTTCGGCCGATTCGGGAGTGTATTTTTCGACAAGTTCTTTTGGTACACCCAACACATCCTGTTTAATGCAGGCGTCATAACAAACTATTCCACCTTTTAATACGTCGCCCGATTGGGGTATAAGTGCAAATTCGGCCGAGATGCGGCCAGCAGTTGCACTTTCTGCAAAAGCAATTGACATTCCCTTTTTTTTAAGCAATTGCTGACATTGGATTAAACGGGTTGAAGGCATTTGTTGATAGTAAATTATTAATGAAATAAATAAAGATCGTTATGAAATCTTAGCTGTTTCCAAGTCCTCCAATAGCTTTTTCCTCTTATTATGCATTTTTGGTGAGACCAGTTGAGCAGCAATTTAATCAGCCACCAGCCAATAAATAAAACGATGATGCCAATTATCAGTCGCGGCCCATAGTTCAGCCACCCATTCGTATGCCTTATCATAAAATTTAGCGATGTTAAAATCCTGTCTCATTTTACCAGTTAATTATAATTTCTGCATTCCCGGGTACGCAGTATTCTAACCGGCCATCGTTAGCGGGTTTGCCCATCGTAAGCTTACCATTTACTTTAACCTTAAATACAGGTAATTTTTTTTGGCCGGTTTTTAACAGTAATAACTGCGCTGTCAACCGCTCATCACCCGCAAGGCTGAATTTTACCGGCTTGCTTTTATATGCTGAAAAATTTTTTGTGGGGTAATTGGTGAACACCATAAATTCTTCGCTCTTTACGTGCATGTAATGCCGTGGCAGGATACCGAAGGCATTTCCTGCTCCATAAACTTCCTGTCCTATCTGGCCAGATTTTTCCCAGCCGTCCTGCAAGTCCTCAAGCGCTATCCACAGTTTGGTATCAATTTCACCAATCTTTGGTTTCTCTTGCAGCATTTCTGCGGGTAACATGGGCGGGTAATAATAAACAGCTCGCTCGACCAGGTAACGGATATATTCGGCGATAAGCAACCGCACAGGGGGATAAATATCAGTACCTTCGGTGTGGCAGAGGTAATCGTGAAAAGCACAAAAAACCTCTTGCTCTTCATAAACCGCCGAGTAAGGGGCATCGTTAAGAGGGAATAGTGTAAAAAACGATGGATAATTTTTACCATAGCCGTATTTGCAATCCCATAACCTGACATTTTTAAAAACATTGGCCATACATAGATAGCTCAGGTCGAGATAGGCTGTTTTTTTTGTGATCTTATACAGCCGTAGCATAGCACCGGCAGCAAAAGCGGTATTGTTGGCCTGATAGAATAACTCAAACCCTGAATTGCGCAGTTGTTTTGCCGATCTTTCGGCTTCTGCTAAATATCTTTTTTTATGCGTTAACTCCCATGCCTGTAGCATAATCAAAGCGTATAAGCCAGGTACGTCTTTTTCCCCGCCTTTGCCGGGTTGGGTCTCCGCTTTGAGTACTTCCAACGTGTCGATCTTGTAAAATACGGGCCATTGATAGTTGAAATGATGCGCGACTTTTACAGCGAACTCCAGCGAATCGAGAAAAAGCCTTTTAGCTGCCTTGTCGCCTTTTAAAGCCAGCCGGGAAAGGTTTAACAGGGGGTGATGCAGATACCAGGAATCCATAACAAGCGGCTTTTTTTGTTCCTCCTCTGCCTCCAGTTGTTCGGCAACTTTAGGATGCCATCGCATGATGGTACCATATTTTTTACTGTAAAACGCGGGCAGTCCGTCCCTGATCCTTTCCATCACTTCAAGCTCTTTTCGGCTCCACTCCGCATAATCTAAAAGGGGTAACAGCACAGCCAATTGCACCATAATTTCGGGCGGAGTTTTGTAATCGCAGATATAAGCATTGAAATAATGATGCCCATCAACCTGCGACCAGCAACCAGGGCTCGTAATGAGATCCTTAAGCCCTTTATCCAATATTTCGGGCCAATGTTTGTAAGTGGTTTTGGGTCTTGGCAATTGCAGGTATATCTCGCTAAGCATCAACAAGTATTGTTTTACTATTGATGTTTCATCCGCAACTTTTTTGTCGTCCAGCGCGATGTAAGCGTCGTTGATTGTAACTGATCGCCCTGCCTTTAGCGGTTTGTTTTTTATGGTAGGAGGAAGCGCCAGGCCCAATTCGGGCCATTCGCCGCCTACAACTTCGGCTGCCGATGTTTCAGTTTGATCACAATATTCAGCCAGGTCTGTCAGATTTTGGAGATACAAAACAGGCCCTGCTTTAGGTTGATTTTTTGTATGAAAATAAAGTTGCCCCGTGCGGGTGCCTATTTGCTTTACCCAGATCTTACCAGCGTCTTTTTTACTCTGGTTAGGGATAATAATATCGCGGGGCCAAAAGGGGATAAGCAAATCCCCGGCAGGCTGCAATGTCACGTTGTAATGTAGCATTGCAATGTTTGCTCCCAGAAAATTAATCCCTACCGAGTACTGGCCAATTGCAGCTTTTATCTTGATCTTTAGTTTATTATCTGTAGCCTGAATATCTGTGATATTTAGATCAGATGTAGGTACATAGGCTACACGAAATACCAGGTGGTCCTTTCCGGCGAGTGTGGTTTTGATATATAAAGAGTCTTTGCTTACAAAGCCGGTAAAAATAAACGGGCTTATTTCGCGCCTAAACAGCTCCTGGTGTCCAGGGCTTGCAAAAAAGGAATTGGCCGAAACGGCCCAGGGTGAAATCGCGTCAGGCATAAATAAAATAGTCATTTGTCCTTTTTATAACATGCCAGAAGTGAAACTGGTTTTCAAAAATCGAAAAGGGATTAATTTCAGATTTCTTAAACAATCTTATGTTAGCTGCATTAATCTTAATATACCTAAAACTATGATAACTAAAACGAATACACCCGATAAGCAGGATAAACAACCCGGTATCGAAGCAAAGATGAACCCGGCGCCAGAGTATATTAAACCCAATTATAAAGCCGCTGGCAAACTGCAAGGTAAAATAGCGCTGATAACTGGTGGTGATAGTGGCATTGGCCGTGCCGTGAGTGTGCATTTTGCCGAAGAAAATGCTGATATTGCCATTGTGTATTTAAATGAAGATGAGGATGCAGAGATAACCAAAAAAGTAGTAGAGGCCCGTGGCAGGAAATGCCTGCTGATTAAAGGTGACGTGAAGGATGCTGATTTTTGCCGTGAGGCGGTTGAGAAAACAATAATGACCTTCGGGCGCTTAAACATTCTGGTTAATAACGCGGGCATGCAGTTTCCACAGAAAGAGGTTAAGAACATTACCGATGAGCAACTAACCATTACTTTTAAAACCAATATCTTCGCCTATTTTTATTTTGCGGAGGCGGTGGTTGAGCATTTGCATGCAGGCGATTGCATTATCAACACCACATCGGTAACGGCTTACCGTTCGTCGCCTGCGCTGATCGATTATTCATCTACCAAAGGTGCTATTACCACGTTCACTCGTTCATTAGCTACCAATCTTGCTGAAAAAGGAATTAGGGTAAATGGCGTAGCGCCCGGGCCGGTATGGACGCCGTTGATCGTTTCATCTTTCGATGAAGAAAAGATCAAAAGTTTTGGCAGCGAAACGGCTATGAAAAGGGCCGGGCAACCATCAGAATTAGGGCCGGTCTACGTGTTCCTGGCTTCAGATGATGCTTCGTTTATTACCGGGCAGGTGATCCACGTAAATGGGGGCGAAGTGGTGAATGGTTAACTCAAATCACATTAATTATATCTCTGTACACATTCAACTGATAACCTGTTGCCGGGTTTGATGATTTAGCAAATCAACCATGTGGCAATACCCCGGCAAATACATTCTTAAATGTTTGTGTGATTACATCCAGTTCTTTAGGGTCGCCTTTGGCCATGGCCGTGGTAAATTTTACCATCTGTTCAAAACTAATATGCGGCGGAATATTAGGCACATTCGGGTCGACTACAACCTCAAGGAAAGCTGGTCTGTCGGCAGCCAATATTTCGTCCCAGGCACCGCTAAGTTTCTCGGGATCATCAACTTTAAGTGCCTTAAACCCTAACATTTCGGCATAACGTGCGTATGGGAAATCCCAAAGCTCCTGTGAACCGGTAAACTCGGGGGTACCCGAAATAATGCGTTGTTCCCAGGTTACCATATTCAAATCGCCATTATTCAGCGCCAGGATCACCAGGCGCGGATCCGTCCAGTTTTTCCAGTGTTTTGCAATCGTGATCATACTGTTAATACCCAGCATCTGCATAGCACCGTCTCCGATCAATGCTATTGGCAACCGATCAGGGTGGGCAAATTTTGCAGCGATAGCATAAGGTATGGCTGGGCACATGGTAGCCAAAGTTCCCGAAAGTGAAGCCATCATACCTTCGCGTAGCTTCAGGTTGCGAGCGAACCAGCCGGCTGACGTGCCAGAATCGGCAGTAAGGATACAATTATCAGGCAGACGGGGAGAAAGTTCCTGAAACACCCGCTGCGGGTTGACTGGTTTGGCTGAAATCATGGCACGGTCATTCACTAACTCCCACCAATCCTGTATATTGGTTTCTATTGTTTCCCGCCATTTCCGATCAGCTTTATGATCTATTAATGGGATCAATGCTTTCAGTGTTTCCTTACTATCGCCCACCAGGTTTACTTCCATAGGATAGCGGGCGCTCAGCATCCGGCTATCGATATCAATTTGTACGCCCCGGGCTTGCCCTTCATCCGGCAAAAACTCCGAATAAGGGAAACCGCTGCCAATCATCAGTAGCGTATCACAATCCATCATCATTTCCCAACTAGGTTTGGTACCCAGCAGGCCAATAGCACCGGTTACATAAGGCAGATCATCAGGCAATGCTGCACGTCCTAGTAAAGCTTTGGCTACACCGGCGCCTAACAACTCTGCTATTTGTTGCACTTCGGCCGAAGCGCCTAATGCGCCTGCGCCGATCAATATCGCTACCTTTTTTCCGGCATTCAGTACATCGGCTGCTTTTTGCAGTTCGGATAGGGGCGGTACCGGTTTTTCAATAGCATGGCCTGTGCCGGTAAATACACTACCGTGTTTTTTGGGCGGCGCTTCTACGGCGTCCATTTCCTGAACGTTATTTGGAACGATGACACAGGTTACCGTACGCTGGGCTTTGGCTATACGTACAGCTTTGTCTATCAACTGGCGTGTCTGTGCCGGTTCGGTCAGCATCTGTACGTATTCGCCCGCTACATCCTTAAAAAGCGAGAGCAGGTCGACCTCCTGTTGATAGTTACTACCCATGGATAGGGTAGACTGCTGCCCAACGATGGCCACCACAGGTTGATGGTCAAGTTTGGCATCGTATAAACCGTTAAGTAAATGGATAGCGCCCGGCCCTGACGTTGCTATGCAAACACCTACCTCGCCAGTAAATTTGGCGTGCCCGCAGGCCATAAATGCCGCAAGCTCTTCGTGCGCTACCTGGATAAACTCCATTTGTTGTTTTGCGCGGTCTAAGGCGCCCATTACACCATTTATACCATCGCCCGGATAACCATAAACACGTTTAATGCCCCATGCACCTAAACGTTCTACCACATGATCGCTAACCTGTTTGCTCATGATGCTGTTTTCTTAAAACAACAACCTGTATTAACCATTGTTTAAATAATTAAAACTATTTGACAGTATTGATGGTCTTGAAAAATAAAAGGTATGGCAACAAAAACAGTAAAAAAGGATCTGGGCGCGAGCTATAATCGTTACAAAAAATTCGGTGGCCAGCAATACACGGGTATGCAAATAGGGCGTAGCCATCACTGGCATTATGATGAAGGAGATTGGAAGGAAACAAAGATCACGCCCGAGCTTTGGGAGATATCTTACGCGGTAACCAAAAGACGTGTTGGCCATGCACCCGAAAACTCTGGCGTACCTGTTGGTACAGAGTATCAATGGTATATCCTTTCGCATCAGCATGTTAAAAAGCTGAACGCCAACGATTACTCGACCGAGATGAGCGGTTTGAAATTTAAGCTGGCCCATAAACGCGCAGATAAAGAAACCTGGAGTGCCAAAGCACCTACTCAGCGAAAGCATCTTATCCAGTTTCTGCGCGATATGGCTGATCAACTGGAGAAGGCGCCTATCGCCCTGGATTTTGAATATGATGGGAAAGCTTATAAAGGCGAGGCCATCCCCATATCCGAAACCTGCAGCGAAGATATATGTTACGAGGCGGATGTATCGTTAAATGACGAAGACCTCGGCATCATCCGGTGTGCCAAAAGCGGCTGGAAGATGGACCGCATGGAGCAAGGGTTGGTAGACGCGATAGGCAACGAAATATTTTTATATTACGAATAGATTAAAATTTGAACTTATGGCAAAGAATAATCATGGTGGTTCTATGCCGCTAAAAGCAACCCATCATTTAATTACATACGTGCCTTCAATACAGTTATCATCTTGCTGAAACGAGCGATATGTTTCTTCTAAGTCGATAAAATATTTTCTGCTAAGGTGACATCCCGGAAGCCGGTGTCAACTCTTCATTGATGAGATTTTTTTAATGTATCAAAAAACATGACAGAGATCATTTTTTTTATTGACGGTTATCAGATATTATAATAAAAAAGCCAATCAATTTTACAGTGTTCAAAGGCTGGTGAACTCCAACTCCTGTTAGCCTTAAAAAATAGAAACCATGCAAGTAATCAATGGCTTATCCTTCCGATCGCTCCAGTATTATGTAATTGCCCGTAAATGGACATCTGATTTAGGCTTCTTTGATTTTGAGTGCTCATTTTTACATTCTCTTATTGCTGATTTTGTCAAACGCTTTAACGAGGACCATGCGCTTCGCAGCTTAATGGATATGCTTAATCAACTGAACCGTTTAGACAAAGACCTGAAAAATACGGAGCAAATATTGTATCAGCAGACGAGGCAATTGGAGTTAATGGCCGAAGACATCATCCCCGAGAATTCGCAGGCTTTGGCTGGCAAACAGGTTGAGCTCGAGTATATGATGGCTGACATTACAGCCAGGTTCAGAAGATTAAAAGCCGAGCTCTATAATTTGCTTTCAAGCTCGATGACCGATATAAAATATGTAACCGATTAATCCCAGGTTAATTATATTTTGGAAAGCGCTCATGGCGCTTTTTTATTTTTTAGCCGAAATTTGCCGAACATCAACTTTGGCTTTGACGATCGTCATGTTTTTCCTCGCAAGCTAACTGCAAATTTGTGTCAAACAAATAAAACCGCCCGTCATGAAAACCATCCTTGTACCTACCGATTTATCAGCAAGCGCAAACAATGCTGCTCGCTATACCATCAGTATCGCTAAAGTAATTGGTGCTAATATTAAACTTTGCCACGCCTTTAAAGTGCCTGTTGAGACTTATGCCGCAGGCGCGTTAGTTTGGCCGTTAGATGAATATGATACCCTGAAGACTGACCTGGACCTTGAATTTGAGAAACAAGCAGAAGCCCTAAAAGAGAGCGTCAATTTTACCTCGGCGACATCGGCATTTAAGCCTGAAATCAGCTTTATCAGCGAAATAGGCGAAATGACTGATGTGGTGAGAAATATATTCTCGGCCGAAAAATGCCTGATGACCGTGATGGGCACTTCGGGCGCGGGCGGATTGCAGCGTTTTTTGTTAGGGAGCAGTAGCCGCGCGATGATTGAAACTGCTGATTTTCCATTGTTGCTGGTACCGCATGATGTGCCGTTTAAGGGTATCGACAGGATTGCCTTTGCTACCGATTTGAACGATGATGATATTCAAATATTGGGTTCGCTCAGCACATTCGCGAGACATTTTAATGCGGAAATAGTAGTGATCCATATTTCGGATAAAAAGTGTGAAAGCAGTGCGAACACCCGGCACGTGGATGAGTTTCTGAAAAAGGTAAGCAACATCGTTAATTACCACAAGATATACTACCGGCACGTAAAATCGATGGACATATCACACGGTCTGGATTGGGTTTATGAGCATGGCACGGTAGATATGCTGGCCATGACGCATAACCGCCGCCATGGCATCGCTCAGCTTTTTAGTACCAGCTATACCCAAAAACTGGCCAAACACATCGATATACCCTTGCTGGTGTATCCAAGGACGAGTTCATCAGCATCATTAACTGTATTCTAGGTTGAAAAATGACGATGGTCATTTTTTTCAAGTTTCGTCGTCATTTAGTTTGAGCGAACCTATCGGCACTTTTGAAAAAAATAAAAAACGATGGGTACAACCACACTCACTTTAGTTTCCTGCTACCATTGCGGTAACGATTGCACCGATGGGCATCTGCAGCTCGACGAAAAGGATTTCTGCTGCACCGGCTGCCGGGAAGTTTACCGGATACTATCAGCAAGCGGGCTAAATAGCTATTACGTTTATAACGAGCATCCTGGCGCAAACCGCCCGGCAACAGACACTAACCTGGATTATCTGTTAAAGCCGTCCATCATACGCGATTTGGTGGAGTACACCGACGAAGAGCAGACCATCGTTACTTTTTATATACCACATATCCATTGCAGTTCGTGCATCTGGGTGCTCGAACAACTGAACAGGATCAATCCGGATATTTATTATAGCCGGGTTGATTTTTTACGCAAACAGGTCAACATAAGGTTCAGCACGCTTAAAACCAATTTAAAAGAAGTTGTAGCGCTGCTGGACAAAATAGGTTACGAACCGCTGATCAGCCTGCAGGATGTGATAAAGAAACAAATTTTTAGCAAAAGTGATAATTTGGTTAGAAAGATAGCGGTAGCAGGTTTTTGTTTCGGTAATGTGATGCTGCTGAGTTTTCCGGAGTACCTGGGCATTTCCAGATACGAGGAGAACTTTAAGGAGTTTTTTGGCTTGCTGAACTTGTTGTTTACCGTGCCAGTGTTTATTTATAGTGGGTTTGGCTATCTGCGTTCGGCATGGAACAATATAAAGTTACGTAAACTTACCATCGATTTGCCTTTGGCGCTGGGTATCATTGTGCTGTTTGTGCGTACGTGGGTTGAGGTGCTGGCGCATAGCGGCGCCGGTTTTGCCGATACACTTTGCGGGCTGATCTTTTTTTTGCTGATAGGCCGGTTCGTTCAACAAAAAACATATTATCATCTTTCTTTCGAGCGTGATTACCGCTCATTCTTCCCTGTTGCGGTGCAGGTTGTAGACAATGACGGCGAGCGTCCAGTGCCTTTGGCCGAGGTTGAGGTAGGGCAGCGCATCCGTGTGCGCAACCAGGAAATTATACCGGCGGATGCCATATTGCTTAATGGTGACGCCAGTATCGATTTTAGCTTTGTTACCGGCGAATCGGTACCGGTAGCCAAAACATTGGGCGAGATTGTATATGCTGGCGGCAGGCAGGTTGGCGGTGCTATTGAACTGGAAGTAGTAAAGCCGGTATCGCAAAGTTACCTTACCCGTTTATGGAACAACGAAGCTTTTAGCCGACGTGAAGCCGATCAAACCAAAACTTTTAACGAAAAAGTAAGCAAGTATTTTACCATTGTACTGCTGCTCATAGCCTTTGGTTCGCTGGCTTACTGGTTGCCAACTGATCTGCACCGGGGTATTTCGGCTTTCACAGCGGTACTCATTATTGCCTGCCCTTGCGCGTTGGCCTTGAGCACGCCATTCACCATGTCGGCAGCGCTGAGTATTCTCGATCGTAATTACTTTTATTTTAAAAGCGCGGCTATTGTTGAGCGCATGGCACATATCGATACCATCGTGCTGGATAAAACGGGCACCATCAGTATCAGCAGCAAAAAACAACTAGTCTTTTGCGGAGAAGTTTCGGCAACTGAACAAGGCTTGATCAGCGCGGTTTGCGCCAATTCGACGCACCCTTTAAGTCAGCTTATTTGTAGTTACTGGTCGCATCCTAACCTGGCTGTTTCGGCCTATTCAGAAACACACGGGCAGGGTATAAAAGCTACCATCAACGGGCAGCAAATAGCGGTAGGTAACGCCAAATTTATTCTCGGCCCGTTGGCATCGCCGGCGGTTAAAAACACTACCGAGGTACACGTGCAGATAAATGAACGCTATGTGGGACATTTTAGCTTTCTGCACCATTACCGTGAAGGGCTTAACAATATCATACGTTTGCGCGACCAGTACCGTTTGTACCTGCTTTCGGGTGATAAAGGTCACGAACGTCAGACTTTATCGGCTGTATTTGGACAGAATGATACCATGTACTTTGAACAATCACCACAGGACAAGCTCGATTTTATCAAGGCCCTGCAAGCTAAAGGCGATAAGGTGATGATGATAGGCGACGGTCTGAACGATGCCGGGGCGCTACAGCAAAGCTATGTGGGCATAGCGCTTACTGATAACGTTAACAATTTTTCGCCGGGTAGCGATGCTATTTTGGATGGGCGATCGCTCCATAAACTACCGGAGTTTTTAAAATTCTCTAAAGCCACGTTAAGGGTCATCTATGGCTCCTTCGCTATATCGTTCACCTACAATATGGTAGGCTTGAGCTATGCCGTTACGGGTAAACTATCCCCTGTTATAGCGGCCATTTTGATGCCGCTGAGCACAGTAACTATTATTTCGTTCACTAGTGTGGCCACATACCTGGCCGCACAAAAAAGAAAACTGTTATGAGTATCATTTACTTCCTGATAGGCTGCAGCGTAATGCTGGCCCTGGTTTTCTGTGCGCTTTTTTTTGGGCGCAAAAGGATGGGCAGCACGATGATCTTTACACCCCCTCGGTACGGATATTATTGGAGGATAAAAAGGATGTACCCGATGAAAAATGACGATCGTCATTTTCACAGCCAACCGCTGTCATTCCGTACTCTGCGTTATAACCTCAATTTTACGACCAAAACAATACCCAATAAACAACTATGCAACCCGAAAAATTTTACTACGACAACAAGATCGTTCGCAACTTTGGCATAGCAACCATCGTATGGGGCATCATCGGTATGACGGTGGGCCTGCTGGTAGCTATACAGCTTTACCGGCCGGGCATGAACATGGGGAGCCAGTACACCACGTTTGGCCGCATCAGGCCGCTGCACACCAACGCGGTGATATTTGCCTTTGTAGGTAACGCCATTTTTATGGGCGTTTATTACTCGATGCAAAGGCTGCTTAAATCCCGTATGTACAGCGATTTATTGAGCAAGATCCATTTCTGGGGATGGCAGCTCATTATTATTTCGGCGGTAATCACGCTGCCACTGGGGCTTACCACCTCACACGAGTACGCCGAACTGGAATGGCCCATCGATATCGCGATAACGATCATTTGGGTAGTTTTCGGCATTAACATGTTCGGCACTATTATTAAACGTCGCGAGCGGCACTTGTATGTAGCTATCTGGTTTTACATCGCCACGTTCGTTACAATCGCGGTGCTGCATATCGTTAACTCTGTCGAATTGCCGATATCAGCCTGGAAAAGCTATTACGTTTTTGCCGGTGTGCAGGACGCCCTGGTACAATGGTGGTACGGGCACAATGCGGTGGCGTTCTTTTTAACTACGCCATACCTGGGCATGATGTATTACTTTTTGCCGAAGATGGCCAATCGCCCAATCTACTCATACAAATTAAGTATTCTGCACTTTTGGGCGCTCATTTTTTCTATATCTGGGCCGGGCCGCACCATTTGTTATATACTACCTTGCCGGGTTGGGCGCAATCGTTGGGCGTGGTGTTTTCTGTGATGCTGATAGCGCCAAGCTGGGGCGGTATGATCAACGGATTGCTTACGCTGCGTGGCGCATGGGATAAAGTGCGCGATGATGTAGTGCTTAAGTTTATGGTGGTTGGGCTTACGGCCTACGGTATGGCAACTTTCGAGGGTCCGTTACTGTCGTTAAAGCAGGTGAACGCTATTGGCCACTTTACCGACTGGATCATAGCCCACGTACACGTTGGCGCACTGGGATGGAACGGTTTCCTAACCTTTGCGATACTTTACTGGCTGATACCGCGCATTTACGGTGTGGGGCTTTACTCTAAAAAACTGGCTTCATTTCACTTTTGGATCGGTACACTGGGTATCCTTTTTTATGCGATACCTATGTATTGGGCAGGCTTTACCCAAGGCCTGATGCTGAAAGAGTTTACTGAAGAAGGTATGCTTAAATACCCAAGCTTTTTGGAAACTACTATGCGCATCATCCCGATGCACGTAATGCGCTCAATAGGTGGCGGTATGTATCTGTTGGGTGTTATCGTAATGGCGTTCAACATCTATAAAACAGCGCTTGCCGGTAAATTGCTGGCTAACGAGGCAGCCGAAGCCATGCCGCTTGAAAAAGCGCCGACCGTGATAAAAGGCGAAACCTGGCACGGTCGGCTGGAACGTAAACCGGTAAAAATGATGATCTGGGCTTTGGCTACTATCCTGGTAGGTACATTTATTGAGTTGATGCCTACACTTACCATCAAATCCAATATCCCTACCATCGCCAGTGTGAAGCCTTATACACCGCTGGAACTGCAGGGCCGTGATATCTACATCCGCGAAGGTTGTGTTAACTGCCACTCACAAACGGTAAGGCCTTTCCGCTCAGAAACGGAACGTTATGGAGAGTATAGCAAGGCGGGCGAATTTGTTTATGATCACCCGTTTTTATGGGGCTCAAAACGTACCGGCCCTGACCTGGCGCGCGAAGGTGGCAAGTACGGAAACTCATGGCATTATAATCACTTGCTGGATCCAAGGCTGATGTCGCCAGGTAGTATCATGCCGAATTATGATTGGCTGATGGTGCAGGATCTGGATACCACCAATACTGCCGCCAAGATTGCCGCCATGCGTAAACTAGGCGTGCCATACCCCGCCGGCTATGAAAGCATAGCCAACCGCGATCTGGATAAACAAGCGAAAGCGGTAGCGGCAGATCTGAACAGCCAGCACATTAAAGTGGTGAACAAAAAAGAGATTGTTGCCATTATTGCCTACCTGCAGAGGTTAGGCACAGATATTAAAGCCGACAAAGTGGTTAACATCAGTAACTAAGTATTATGTTCAAACAATTCACCGAACACTTCGAGGGAGCGCAGGTATACCTGCTGTTCTCGTTAGGTATATTCATGGTTTTCTTTATTGTGGTTACCGTTCTGCTGATCCGTATCCGCAAAAACCATAGCGATTATATGAGCGATATGCCGCTTAACGACAGTTTAAGTAACCCTGTTTCAATACAAAGGCTATGAAAAAGAAGATCAACTTAACCCTGATCGCCCTGGTACTGCCGATCACTGTGGCGTTTGCCGATGATGGCGATAAAGCAGCGACAAGTACTGACATGATGAACTATGTTGGATTTGGAGCTATCATATTGGCGTTGCTCATCTTTGTAGTTGCGCTGCTGGTTATATTGCGTACGGTGCGTGTAATTACCCAGGTAGCGATGGGCGCAGAGGCTTATAAAGCCATGCTGGAGAAAGAGGCCGCTGAAAAATTAGAGTATAAAGCAGTCAGAAAGAAAAATAAAGGCGAGGCTATGTTGAGAGTGTTTTCGCTCAAACCCATGTCCGAAGAGCACTCGCTGTTGCTGAATCACGAGTTTGATGGTATCCGCGAGTTGAATAACCCTACGCCGCAATGGTTTATGTACCTGTTTTATGCAACCATGGTGTTCGCGGTGGTGTATCTGCTCAACTACCATGTGTTTCATTTTGGGCAGTTGCAGTATGATGAGTATAGAACGGAAGTAGCCATTGCCGATAAAGAAAAAGCTGCATACCTGGGTAAAGCCGCCAACCGTGTTGATGAAACGACGGTAAAACTCAGTACTGATGTTACAGTGCTGGCGAGCGGTAAAGGCATATTTGCCGAGCGTTGCGCGCCATGCCACGGCGGCCATGCGCAAGGTAACGTAGGGCCAAACCTTACCGACGACTACTGGCTGCATGGCAATAAGATAAACGATGTGTTTAAAACCATTAAGTACGGTATTGCCGCCAAAGGCATGCCCACCTGGGAGAAACAGCTATCGCCTAAACAAATTGCAGATGTTGCCAGCTATGTGAAATCGTTACATGGCACCAATCCGGCAAACCCGAAAGCGCCGCAGGGCGAAAAAATATCAGAAACTGCGGTGGCTGCTAAGGCAGATACCAAAACGGACATGGCCATTAACTAAGTTTTATTAACTATCGATAATTCCTAAAATGTACCAAACTGATACAGTGGCCCGGCCGGCAAGTGAAAAGGATGACGGAGAGAGAAGATGGATCTACCCACTGATCCGGAAGGGGAAGTTTTATGCTTACCGCAGCTGGTTGAGTTACTTATATCTGGTGTTGTTTTTTGCAGCGCCATTTATCCGTATCGGCGAGCGGCCGTTGCTGCTGCTTAATGTGTTGGAGCGTAGGTTCGTAATATTTGGCCAGGTATTTTGGCCGCAGGATTTCTTTATTTTGGTGCTGGCAACACTCGCATTTATCGTGTGTATCGTGTTGTTCACCATAGCTTTCGGCCGCATTTTTTGCGGCTGGATCTGTCCGCAGACAATATTTATGGAGATGGTTTTCCGCAAGATAGAAGGGTGGATAGAAGGGGATGCCCGCAAGCGCAAAAAACTTGACGGTGGCCCCTGGACTTTCGAAAAACGCTGGAAAAAGACCCTTAAGCATCTGGTATTCATTGTTGTATCTTTTTTGATAGCCAATACTTTTTTGGCATATGTTATTGGCAGCGACCAGTTGATACGCATCATTACCGAACCTGTAACGCTGCACGTGGTAGGTTTTATCAGCATTTGGGTGTTTACCGGGGTATTCTACCTGGTTTACAGCCAGGCACGTGAAATAGTATGTACCATGATCTGTCCGTATGGGCGCTTACAGGGAGTTTTGACCGATAAGCATACCCTGATGGTGGCCTATAACTATGTACGTGGTGAACCGCGCGGAAAAATAAACAAAGGCAACACCTCGTCGTATGGTGATTGTGTGGATTGCGGGCTTTGTGTGGATGTATGCCCTACGGGGATAGATATCCGTAACGGCGCTCAGTTGGAGTGTATAAATTGCACGGCCTGTATCGATGTGTGTAACGAGGTGATGGGCAAGATCAGCAGGCCACTGAACCTCATCGGCTTTTATTCGGAAGAGCAGATCAAAGAAAGTAAACCGCCGAAATTTACCGGCCGCATGATAGGCTATAGCAGTGTGATTTTGGTGTTATTGGGCGTACTTGCTTTTTTTATTTTGCAACGTACCGATGTTGACGTAACAGTTATGCGTACCGCGGGTTTACTTTACCAGGAGCAGCCCGGAGGATACATCAGTAACCTGTACAACGCAGATCTGATTAACAAAACAGATAAACCGCAGAATATCGTAATTATAGCTTCCGATCCATCCATTAGGATACGCTATGTGCAAGCCCCGGGTATTTTGGATAAAGAGGGCAGTGTCAAGGTGATCTTTTTTATCGAAGTACCAGCGGCTAATATTCATCGGCCTAAAACTGCGATTACCTTAAATATCAGCAACCATCAAAAAATCATAGCCACGGTCAGCATCAATTTTGTTGGCCCGGTTAATTAACGCCTAAAAGATCAATTATGAACTGGGGAAAATCAATCATTGCAGGCATGATCGTGTTCATGCTCTTCATCCTAGCGATGTTCATCAAGATGATGAACAGTAATACCGACGATTATGATCATCAATACTATGAAAAAGGGCTTACGTTCGATACGGATTACGCCAAAGAGAAGCAAGTAGTTACCGATAAGGCCGGGCCGCAGATCAGCATCGTGCATGATTCGCTGAAAGTGCAGTTTATCACCGCTGCCCGGGGCGAATTGAATTTTGTACGTCCGGCGGATAACCGCATGGACCGGTCGGTCACTTTTCATACCGGCGTCAATGGTTTGTTTGCTACCAAACTACACCTTGCCGCAAGCGGCCGGTGGCAGTTAGTTTTTAACTGGCAAAGTAACAGCAAAAAATACCTGTATCAAAAAGAAGTGTACATTCCATGACCCCGTACCAGGTAGCCTTCTATACCGGTCTGTTTGGCAGCATACACTGTATCGGCATGTGTGGTCCGTTGGCTTTAGCTATTCCCGGCAGGCCGGGCGGCAAGTGGCTGTTGATATGGGATAAGGTATTGTACCAGTTAGGGCGTATAGTTAGCTATTCTGCACTTGGTTTAGTAGCTGGCCTGGCAGGCCGGCAGCTTTGTTTATTAGGTATGCAAAAAAGCGTGACACTGCTCAGCGGTTTATTGCTCATCCTGGCTGCAATGGCGCGGTGGTTAAAAGTATATTTTTCGCGTTCATCACGGCCGGGCGCGTTTCTATCTGTAGTAAATTGCGCTATAACTTATGCCCTGCGCCATAAATCTGGGCATTTTGCCGTAGGTATGCTTAATGGTTTTTTACCCTGCGGCTTTGTATATATCGCGCTGCTGGGCGCTATCAATATGCAAATGCCGCTAAGCGCTTCGGCCTATATGATGTTCTTCGGTCTGGGTACGCTTCCATTGATGTTAGTGGCAACGCTGGGAGCCGGGTTTATCAATGCGCCATTACGCAAACGGTTGAACCGGTTGGTACCTTATTTTATGATTTGTCTGGGTTTATGGTTTATTTTACGGGGCCTGTCGCTCAGTATCCCTTATCTCAGCCCGGTTTTGGAAACCAATCCGGCTTTGTGTCATGATCGTGATATCCGTCATTTTTCTGCCTGACCGATGTCATGGTGTACCTCTGCGTTGTTGCGGACATTTGAGGTATTAAAATAACGAATATGGCAACTGCAATAACGCATCCAATCGTGCACCACGACGCGACCGCACACAGCGAGATAACCCTATGGGGCAGGTTTATGAACTTCACGGAAGCTCAAAGCACCAGCCACACCCTTT
>Ga0157372_10002089_pt1 | contig 21710 bp, 20 predicted proteins | sample C55metaG_FD_115307 | JGI IMG/M metagenome (GOLD analysis project Ga0157372, IMG submission 115307) | Corn rhizosphere microbial communities from Kellogg Biological Station, Michigan, USA - C5-5 metaG | ecosystem: Host-associated > Plants > Roots > Rhizosphere > Soil | place: USA: Michigan... | reverse complement strand
TAAACTCCCCCGTACGGATCACCAGAGCGCCAGTATCGCTGAGCACACCCTCCTTCCTGCGGAGGCAATCCTGTACTAATTCTTCGGGAGATGATTGATAATGAATGTTTCCGGAAACTTTTAAACCAAGTTTGACAAGCTTGTCTTTAGGGATAGCAATAGTACGTACCGTCATGGCAGCAATCGTTTGTTTTAGCAAAGGTAAATTTTAATTTTTCTAACACAAGGCTGTAAAATGTGCTGAAATTAGATAAAATCAAATGACACGACGCGTATTTTGGATTGTTTTCAACTAACGATCGTTAGTTTGGAGAGTTTTTGCTAAATATTGCGGGGCGTTGAATCGATTCGAAGATTTTGGAACCGCCGGAAGCGGTTAATTGTGCTATCCCGAACACAGGATTCGGTTAATTGAAACCCAGGAACTGCCACGGGCAGTTCGTCCGCCAGGACAATCATCAGATATTTGGGGAATTGGACTTATTTTTTGCGTTAGGCCAATTCCCGCACAGGAACTACCACGGGCAGTTCGTCCGCCAGGACAATTATCAGATATTTGGGGATTGGACTTGTTTTTTGCGTTAGGCCAATTCCCCTAAAAACCGGAACTTGGACGCCATGAAGTTTTTCCCACAGCGGCCGGAGCTGTTTACTGCCAACAGGGCCCGGTTTATAAAAGAAATGCAACCCGGCTCGATAGCCGTCTTTGTAAGCAATGATGAAATGCCATCCAACGGCGATGCTCATTTTCCCTTTCGTCAGAACAGCAATCTTTTTTGGCTGTCGGGTATTACCCAAGAAGACAGCCTGGTAATCCTTTTCCCGGACCACCCGGATACCCGTTACCGCGAGGTGCTGGTCCTGGTGCGTCCCAATGAAATGAAGGAAAAATGGGATGGCCGGCGGCTTCGGGCGGATGAGGGAAGGGCCATCTCGGGCATACAAACAATCGTTTGGCTGGATACGTTGGACTCGCTCCTGCAGGGATGGATACACCTCGCGGAGAACATTTATCTCAGCAGTAATGAGAACGACCGGCGGTCAGGACCCGGCCAAACGAGAGAATACCGGTACATACAGGAGATGAAGCAGCGCTATCCTCTTCACCGCTATTTACGGGTGGCGCCCATCATGAAAAAGCTCCGGGCAGTGAAATCGCCCATGGAGATCGAGCTGATGCAGGGGGCCGTGGACATTACACACAACACTTTCAATCGTCTGCTGAAATTTATCCGGCCGGGTGTGATGGAATATGAGGTCGAGGCGGAGATCTATCACTCCTTCATCTCCCAGCGGAGCGCAGGTCCGGCCTATAGCAGCATCGTCGCCAGCGGGGACAGGGCCCGTACCCTGCATTATATCTCCAATGACCAGGAGTGTAAGGATGGAGAATTGGTGTTAATGGACTTCGGAGCCGAGTATGGCGGGTACTGTGCTGATCTCACAAGAACGGTGCCGGTGAATGGAAAGTTTACCGCGCGGCAGAAAGAAGTGTATAATGCCTGCCTTCACCTGCATCAATTTGCAAAGAGCCTCTTAAAGCCCGGGCTGACCTTTGCCGAGTACCAGAAAAAGATAGGCGAGGAGGCGGGCAGGTCCTTTGAGAAAATCGGGCTTTTGACAAAAGAGGATATCCGAAACCAGAGTCCTGAAAGCCCCGCCTATGCTAAATACATGTATCACGGGATCTCACATCACTTAGGCATCGATGTGCACGACCTGGGAGCCCGCACAGGCCCTATGGAAGAGGGGATGGTGCTGACCATCGAGCCGGGGATCTATATAGAGGAAGAGCAGATGGGGATTCGCATAGAGAATGATGTCTGGATCACGCGGGACGGATATAAGGACCTGATGGAGAGGGTACCGATCACCGTGGAGGAGATCGAGGCGGCCATGAAGAGGTAGGGACCGGCCCGTGGCGAGGTGAAGATGCGACCGGCCAGGAGGAGGTGAAGGCCATCGAGGTGGGAGACCTCCATCGGGAGGCAGGTGAGACCGGCGTTGGTGATTCAAAAGTTAAATGAGCAGCAAGGTGAGGATGTAAGGAAATAATATATTAATTTTCAGCCGCATTGAGCCGCTGGAAGCGGATCGTCCATAACCGAGCCTTTGGCGAAGGTTACGACCGAGGAGGAGCTTTCGAAGTACCCGAGCGAAGCGAAGGGTACGAACGAGACAGACCGTGACGAAGCAGGTCTGCGAAGTTCCCCGCCGAAGGTCTGCAGACTTTAGCGGTTTGCGGAAATTGGGCTATTTTTTTATCCAGGCCAATTTCCGCACATTATAAAACCACTTGGATGAAGAACATACCGAACCTGTTTACTTTGCTGAATTTGTTTTTTGGGTGTATAGCCGTGATCTTTACCCTACAGACCGGATTATCCGTACTGTCTACCGCAGAAGGAACGCAATATGTCGATATGCCGGAAAAAATGGGGATCGCATCCCTGTTCATCGGCGCCGCGGCGCTGGTGGATTTCCTGGATGGACTGGTAGCACGGATGTTCAAGGCTACGTCTCCCATGGGCAAGCAGCTGGATTCGCTGGCGGATGTGGTGAGCTTTGGAGTAGCGCCCGGTATGATCCTTTACCAGTTCCTCCGGATAAGCTTTGCGCGGCAGGCAGATGGCTTTGATATCTCCCCTCTCTGGTTTCTCCCGGCGCTGCTGTTCCCCTGTGCGTCGGCTTTCCGGCTGGCGAAATTCAATGTGGACGAGAGCCAGACCTATGGGTTTAAAGGAGTGCCCACACCTGCGGCAGGACTTGTCGTTGCCAGCATCCCTTTGATCTACTGGTACACAGGTAGTGAGACGGTGACGGCTCTTTTGTTGAACAAATGGGTGCTGTATGGCGTGATCATCGTACTGGCCTGGCTGATGGTGAGCAACCTCCCGCTGATGGCCCTGAAGTTCACGGATTATACGGTAAAGACCAATCTTCCCAAGCTGATCCTGCTGGCTTTGGCCATCGTTTCCGCCGTATTTTTGAAATGGTTGGCAGTGCCGGTGGTGTTCATTTTCTACATTATCGTATCTTTGGTGTCCGAAAAAAGATCGTTTAACAGGACCTAGCCGGGCGGTGTCCTATTACGCCGGGCGCCAAAACCAAAAATTTGATATGACTTTCTCTGTACAGGTAAAAGTTATGCCCCTAAAAGAATTGTTAGACCCACAAGGCAAGGCGGTGATGAGCGGCTTGCAAAGCCTGGGCATCAAGAGTGTCAGCGATGTGCGCATCGGCAAAAGCATTGCCTTACAGGTGGAAGCCGGATCGGCCGATGAGGCCCGTCAGATCGCGGAAGAGGCCGGTAAGAAGCTTTTGGCCAATCCTGTTATGGAATACTTCGAGATAGCTGTAAACTAATCACGGCATTGCTCTATATAGTTCCTTCTCCCATCGGTAACCTGCAGGATATTACGTTAAGGGCGCTGGAGGTGTTGAAGTCAGTGGACCTTATCCTGGCGGAAGATACCCGGAATTCTTCCCGGCTGTTGAATCATTATCAGATCATCAGGCCCCTGTCCCCCTATCACCAACACAACGAGCACAAGATACTGCGCCACCTGGTGGATCAGCTATTGCAGGGAAAATCCATGGCCCTCCTGACGGATGCAGGTACGCCGGGTGTATCCGATCCTGCATTCCTGCTGGTACGGGAATGTATCAAGACGGGTGTGAAAGTAGAATGTCTGCCGGGCGCCACTGCCTTTGTGCCCGCCCTGGTGAATAGCGGGCTGCCGATGCAGCGATTCTGTTTTGAAGGTTTCCTGCCTTTAAAAAAAGGCCGCCAGACCTTGTTGAAGCAATTGGCTACAGAGCCACGGACGATGGTATTTTATGAAAGTCCTATGAGATTGGTGAAGACACTGGAAGATTTTATTCTTTATTTTGGGGAGGAAAGAGCGTGCTCGGTCAGCCGGGAATTGACCAAACTATATGAAGAGAATCAGCGGGGGAGCTTGCGGGAGGTGTGTGAATATTTCCGGCTGAAGGGCGTAAAAGGGGAGATCGTCATCGTAGTGGACGGAGCAGGGGACGTCCGGAAAAAGGGGCACGCGGTGGAAGAGGCGGAGAACGAAGAAGATGAGGAAGCGTGAAATGAAGGAATAATGTTGCAGAAGAGATAGAGGATGGGGATGGAGGGTGTGAGAAAGGAGGCGCGGGGGGAAACAGACAGGAGTAATAAACAACCTTAAATATTGATAAAATGAAGAAGCTACTATTTTTGGCCGCTACTGTTTTTTTGATGGCCACTGTTGCGCACGCTCAGTTTGGGAGCGTTCCGGGTGTTGTAACGGATTCTTTCAAGATCAAATATCCCACTGCCAAGTCGGTGACCTGGAGAGATAATATAGGCTCATTCCAGGCTACTTTCAAGCTGGACAGCTCCACTTACACCGCCAGGTACAGCAAAAAGGGAGAATGGCAGAGCACGGAAAAGAAGATACAGTCGAGTGCGATCCCTGCGGCTGTCAAGGACGGTCTCGCCAAGAGCAAATATGCCGACTGGAGGGTAGGAACAGTGACGGAACGATACCTGCCGGGTAACAAGACCGTCTATATCATCTTCGTCAGCAAGAGCGATATCAACCGGAAGAACCTTACTTTCGCCAGCGATGGACAGTTGCTGAAGGATAATATGACGCTATAGCGGAACACGGCAATAAACCAATCACACATGAGCATGAGAATATTCTTTCTGGCATGGGTCGCATTATCCCTGCCGTACTTTGGCTTTTCCGGAACCGCGGGAGATGGTTCGACCGAGGGGCCGGACAGGTGGCAACAACATGTGAAATACACCATGGACGTCAATATGGACGTGTCTACCAATCGGATGACGGGAAAGCAAACGCTGGCTTATACCAATAATTCGCCGGACACGCTGAGAAAGGTATTCTATCACCTGTACTGGAATGCTTTTCAGCCGGGCAGCATGATGGATGTGCATAGCCGTGAGCTGGGTAAGATATCATATAGGACGGAAGGCGGCAGACACGAGCAGGATTGGGACCCCCGTGTAAAAGACCGTATCCAGCACCTCAGCCCGGATGAGATCGGCTACCAGAAGGTGATCTCGCTGACCATGAATGGCGTAGCGCAGCCTTACCAGGTAGAAGAGACTATCCTGGAGGTGAATCTCACCAGGCCCATTTTACCACACTCCACCGTCACCTTCGATATGCAATTCGAAGCGCAGGTGCCTCTGCAGATCCGTCGCAGCGGAAGGGATAATCCCAAGACGGGCGTTCGTTATTCCATGAGCCAGTGGTATCCCAAAATGTGTGAATACGACTATGCGGGATGGCATCCTACACCCTATGTCGCGCGGGAGTTTTATGGCGTTTGGGGCGACTATGATGTAAAGATCACCATCGACAAGACCTATATCTTAGGCGGCACGGGCTACCTGGAGAATGCGGCCCAGATAGGCTATGGGTATGAGAGCCCGGGCACGAAGGTGGTGCGTCCCGCCGGAAATAAGCTGCAGTGGCATTTTTCAGCCCCCAATGTGCATGATTTTATGTGGGCGGCCGATCCGGGATATCATCACCTGGTCAGACGCATACCGAACGGACCGGTGATCAACGTGCTGTATAAGAACAAGGACAATGATCCCAGGCAGGACACACTGTGGACGACGCTCGCGGATGCAGCGGTGATCGTGCTGCCGTATATAGAGAAGACGTTCGGTCCCTATCCTTATAAACAATATTCCTTTATACACGGCGGAGACGGGGGCATGGAATATCCTATGTCTACGCTGCTGGCAGGGCCCAGTCTCGGAGGCGCCTTTCACGAGTGGATGCACTCGTGGTACCAGGGTATGCTGGGAACCAATGAGTCCATGTATGCCTGGATGGATGAAGGTTTTACCACCTATGCGGAAGGCAGGGTATCGGCCTGGTATTATGAGCAGATGCTGGCCCGTCATCCGGACAATGCAGGGTTGAAAGATGAAGTGAACAAGCGGCGGACACAATTGCCATTGATCCAGCCCAAGGCGTATGAAGGCTATTTCAACCTGGTAAAGGCGGGTATGACGGAACCGCTGACGACACATGCGGACCATTTTCATACCAATATGACTTACGAGACGGCCGCCTATTCCCAGGGATGTATATTCCTGGAGCAGCTGGGTTATATCGTCGGCGATTCGGTGCGGGATAAGATCCTGCTGGAATATTATCGCGAGTGGCGGTTCAAGCACCCGAACGCCAATGATTTTATGCGGGTGGCGGAAAAGGTCAGCGGGATACAGCTGGACTGGTATAAAGAGTACTGGATCAATACGACCAAAACCATTGATTATGCCATCGACAGTCTATGGGAAGAGAATGGGAAGAGCACAGAACGGGCCGGAGGCCCGTTGTCTGTAACCGAGGGACCGAAGGTTACGACCGAGGAGGAGCGTGGCAAAGCAGCTCCGACGAAGGCCCAGACATCCGACCCTTCCGGAAAACGGGCTATATTGCCCGGGGCGCCCGTTTTTCGGACATTTATCCGGCTGAGGATGGACGGCGATATGCCCATGCCCATCGATGTGCTGCTCACCTTTAAGGATGGATCGAAGCTGATGGCCTATATCCCGCAATATCTTATGTTTGGCGCCAAGCCGGTGGAAGATCATAGCATCCCGCGTACACAATATGAACCATGGAAATGGACCAGTCCCACCTATACTTTCTCATTCGACAGGCGTCTGCTGGATGTCAAGATAGTGGAGATCGATCCGACACAGCGGATGGCGGATACGGACAGGCGCAATAATAAGCTGGAGCTGAAGTGGTAGTTTAAAATGACGGGTACCCTGGCAAGTGACCGAGGCCACCAGGGCGCCTGACTTTTGTCGACCTGGCCGGCCAGATAATAATTTCTATAGAAATGAAGACCTTACTAAGTACTGCGCTGCTGCTGTTGCTGTCTGCCGCGGACAAAAACCTTCCGGACGACCTGCCTATCAATAAAATTCAGGTCATTGGCAGTCACAACAGCTATAAGAAAGCCATCGATCCCGCCCTGTTCAAAATGTTCCGGCAGCGGGATTCCGCGGATGCAATGTCGCTGGATTATGAGCATATTCCGCTGACGGATCAGCTGGATATGGGACTGCTGAACCTGGAGCTGGACTGTTATGTGGATGAGAAGGGGGGCCGTTACGCGCATCCGAAAGGGCTGGAGTGGGTGAAGGGACAGGCGCCTTATGATCCGGAAGGCGTGATGAATCAGCCGGGTTTTAAGATCCTGCATATCCCTGACCTGGATTTCCGCAGTGATGCGTTGACGCTGAAGCAGTGTTTGCGCAATTTGAGGGCATGGTCGGACAGGCATCCGGATCATTATCCTGTCTTTATCACGCTGGAGCCAAAGGATGGCATTACGCATGAGAACGAAAAAGAGAGGGATTTGACGGAGTCGGAGCCCTATACTCCTGCCGTCTTTGACGAGCTGGATAGAGCGCTGGAAGATGGATTGGGGAAGGAGCACCTGATCACGCCCGATGTGGTACGGGGACATTATCCGACATTGGAAGCAGCGGTCCTCAGCGACAACTGGCCAAGCCTGAAGGCTGCAAAGGGGAAGTTCCTTTTTATCATGGATGATCATGGCAAAAAGAGGGATATGTATGTGGCGGGCCATCCGTCTTTGAAGGGAAGGGTCTTGTTTGTGGATGCGGATGCGGGTATGCCGGAAGCTGCAACGATGATCCTGAATAATCCTGCGAATGCGGAGATAAAGAGGCTGGTGGAGAAGGGGTATATTATCCGTACGCGTGCGGATGCGGATACGAGGGAGGCCCGCACCAACGACAGGAGTGAATTTTTGGCTGCCTGCAATTCGGGAGCGCAGATCATTACCACCGATTACTATAGGAAGAGTACGCGGTTCAAGTCTGACTATGTAGTGAGCTTTGACGGGCCGAATAAATATGTGCGATTGAATCCTGTGGTGGGGGGAGGGAAATAATTGGCAAAGAGCCCGCCGGTAGGCGGGCTCTTTATGAATAAGGTAAAATGACTAACGCATTTGATCTAGGGAACAGCCCTCAGGGGCAAAATTAGGTGCTCTATAAGGGTAAAACAATACCACTTTATGGTAGTTTTATCCTGTTTGGATAACAGGCCAGGCCATCCGGGCGACCTACCTGCCGTAGAACTTGTTGATAGCTTCCACCCTGTTGTTCACATGTAGTTTCTCATAAATATGATATACATGTTTGCGAACCGTCTCCTGGCTGATAAAGAGGCGCCCAGCTATTTCCTTATATAACATGCCTTTAGCGAGGAGTTCCAGGATCTCGTTCTCCCGGTTGGAGAGAATGCTGATGGATTTTCCCTGGAGGCTGGTCAGAGCGGGGTCGGCGGCAGCGGCCCGGACCTGGAAGGCGTTGACCACCTTACGGGCAATTTGACTGCTCATGGGGGCGCCACCTTCATAGAGTTCGCGCAGGGCATCCAGGAGCTTGCCGGGGGCTGTCTTTTTGAGGATATAGCCATTGGCTCCGGCTGTCAGGGCTTCGAATATCTTTTCGTCTTCCTCGTAGATCGTACACATCATGAAGAGGATCTCGGGGTGTAAGGGTTTTAGCTGCCGCACACAATCGATGCCGCTTTCACCGTTGCCCAGGTTGATATCCATGAGCACGACATTGGGGTTTGCGAGAGGTATTTTCTGCAGCGCCTCTTCCGCATCTGCATAGCTTCCGGCCAGGGTATAGCCTTCGGCCATCAGAATGATCTGCTCGAGAGCAGAGCGGATGTCCTTGTTATCATCTACAATACAAACAGAAATGGTCATGATGCAAAGGTCAGTGGCTTTGACGAGAAAAAAATACCATTTTGTGGTAGTTTTTAAGATGGTTGGGTAGTGGGCCTGGCGGCAGGGGGTAGGGATGAGCTTTAGGGAGTGCTGCTCGAAGGGCTCACCGGTTCGTGACTAGATAAGATGTGACAGGCAAGCTACCCGGTACTTCCATCGTTGTTCCTTTTCGCCCAGATCCAGCCAATCTTTTATAGGCTGATAGGATACGTGCTTGGGGATATCAAAAGCGATAAGACGTTTATTATCGCCACGTCGCCACAGGCATCCCAGATGCTCGAGGTCTTTCACGATGACATTGATTTGCAATTCTTTGAAGACATCCATCTGAATGACGCTGCGGTCGGAGCTTTCTATGATGCTCTGAAAATACAGAACGCCTTCCCGGTTGCGAACAGCGATGAGATCGTACAAGGCGATCTTTGCGGCGTGTAGAGGGATAGCTTTTATGCGATAGTAGTCGCCTTCCTTTGTTGCGGGTACTGTTTCGCCACGGATATTGCCCTCGTCGTCTTTGTAAGGCAATACAAGCTTAGCGTCAAGCATGTTGATATCATTTTACCGGTAAGAAATATGTGTTTGGGCCTCCTATTTTTTCGAGGCGACCTTGTCGGAGCACAAACTGGCATAGGATTCCTGCAGAGCGTAATAGGTGACCTGACAGGGCGGAGCGAATTCTGTCTGGACTGTTTCTTTGACGATTCTTAGTACTGAATTCTTTTTTTTCAGACCAGCAAGGAATTTTACCTTTTTTCTGATCTGCTCTATCCGGTCCAGGCCGGATTGACTGGTTTCGGGGCTCTTTTTGGTGACACAGGTATATTCATACCGGATGTGGGGGATCTCAGTGCAGGTTTGTGATTCCCAATTTTCGTCCGCACCCGGATAAATAATGGTTTGGTCGACGTTCTCTCCAATGTAGTTAAAGTCCATGTCAAAATGCACGGTGTGAATGAAAGCGGTGGCCAGGTTGCCGAATGGAGAAATAGCTCTCTTTTTAGAAGGAGACTTCATTTTAAAAAGATTTACAGTAAAAAAATTAATTGTGAATCCTTAATGAAGGTTGGAAGGAGGACGGGAAAAAGGCTCAAAAAAGTGCACTTGATGCAAGGTTGCAACAAATTTACAATTTGCTTGCAAACAAAAAAAACATTTCATCGTAGTGGTGTCGGATCAGGAAGGTACGTACAGAAGATATTTCTCCCGGAAATAGTCCAGTTCAAAAATATCATGGATCTCCATGACGCGGGGGCGTGTATGGCTTTCGGAGATCTCGGCGGCAAGGTCGCCACCTTTGAGACAGATAAGACCATGGGGGATGGGGAGGCCTTGGGAGTTGTCTGAGCCGGTGGGGGCTGGGTTGCCTGCCGGCTGGCCAGTGGGTGAAGCAGAGTCGATGGGTGGGGCTTGCCGGCGCGGAGGCTTTTTCAACAAAGGCCTGGACCATGCATGCAGCTCTTTCAAAGGCGCCACAGCGCGCGACACGGCCACATCGAACTTACGGTCCTTTATTTCTTCTGCCCGTCCATGCCGGGTCGTAATATTGGTGAGCCCTATGGCGTCGCGTACGGCCTCAACGACCTTTATTTTTTTACCGATGCTGTCCACCAGGTGGAAGGCGGTGTCGGGAAAGAAAATGGCCAGGGGGATACCGGGAAAGCCGCCGCCTGTTCCAATATCGATGACCTGCATGTCTTTTTCGAGCTGGAATGCCGCGGCAATGCTCAGGGAGTGCAGAACATGCTTTTCATACAGGCTGTCGATGTCCTTGCGGGAGATGACATTGATCTTATTGTTCCAGTCCTTGTACAGCTCTTCCAGGGCGGCCAGCTGCTGCAGCTGCCGGGGCGTGAAATCGTCGAAATAACGGAGGATCAATTCCAGGTGGTCCGTGGTTTTTTCCATATTGTGGGTACAAAGATCAGATAATACACGAACATCCAGATGTCCAGGAGCCACCACCAGGCAAAAAGATCATTTTCCTGAAGCTTGTTCATAGCATTGTAATAGATATAACCTTGCACCATCAGGCGGACGGCAAAGAGGATAAGGGCAGCCTGCCAGCTGAAGAAGAGGCTGGCTATGAACAAGGGATAGAAAAGGACATGGGTGAAGGAGTACAGCCCCAGTAAAAACTTATGACGGGGGCGGTAATACCTGGCCGTGCTGTAATGACGTGTCTTCTGACGGAACCAGTCACTAAATGTCTTTTTGGGCTCCGACATTGTGAAGGTATCGGGGTCCACGACGATGGCGGTATTTTCCTTTGTAGCCACTTTGTTGATGAACAGGTCGTCGTCCCCGCCAGGGATATGGTTGATGGCCGAGAATCCTTTATTCTTGAAGAATATGTCCTTTTTGTACGAGAGATTACGTCCCACACCCATATAGGGGATGCCGGCCAGGGCATAGGAGAGGTATTGGATGGCGGTGTGGAAGGTGTCAAAGCGGATGATCTTATTGAGGGCGCCGGGGGCTTTTTTATAAGGGCTATAGCCCAGGACCACCTCGATGCCATTGTTATAGCCATCCTGCATTTTTTGCATCCAGAATTCGCTGGCGGGCATGCAATCGGCGTCGGTGAGGAGCACTATTTCATGTCTGGCTTCCTTGATACCCATGCTGAGAGGGTACTTTTTGCCGGGGATGCCGATGGCTTCCTGTTCCAGATTGACGATATGGAGGCCTTTGAAGGTCTTTTTGAATTCGTCCAGGAGGAATCGGGTCTCGTCCTGGCTATTGTGGTTGACGACGATGATCTCATGCGTGCTGGGATAGGTCTGGGAGAGGGCTCCCGGGAGATGGGTGAGGAGCTTAGGCGCTTCGTCACGGGCGCAGATGATGACGCTGACGGGATGTTGCTGGGAGCTGGTCTTTTCGGCGGGATTGAAAAAGGCAAGGCGCCTGAAAAACCAACCATAATAAAAAAGCTGGGTCAGTGTGACCAGACAGAACAGTATAAAAAATATCTCACCTAAGGAGACGCCAAGTCTATTCATAAGCATTCTACGATTGGGGCCCGGAACCGCCACGGGCGGCTCGACAAGAACTGAAAGTTTCTGACGAAGGACGTCGGACATAAACTTCCAATCCATCCGCGAAAGTACATATAACCGTCAATTTATTATAGTAAAATTACTATTTGGGCTGCGAAAGAGGGCCGGGTAAGTGGAAATTCGGATGGCGGCAGGGAAAATCGGCGGGACGGGGGTATCTTGCGGCCCCAAACCGGGCCTCGGCCGGCTTCCATGATCGGGAGGTCCGATCAGAGAGGTTCATTAGGGGGAGAAGACGGGGAGAAGCATTATGGCAGCACTAACATTTAGTTTGGAAGGACATTGCCGGCAATCGGCGGCAAGGGCGGGAAGGATGGTGACCGACCATGGGGAGATACCTACGCCCATATTTATGCCGGTGGGTACGGTAGGGAGCGTAAAGGCTGTCAGCCAGCAACAGCTAAAGGAGGATGTGAAGGCCCGGATCATTCTGGGGAATACCTATCACCTCTATCTCCGGCCGGGTCTGGAAGTGCTGGAGGCGGCTGGAGGCATCCATAAATTCAATGGCTGGGACCGTCCGGTATTGACAGATAGTGGCGGATACCAGGTATTCTCCCTGGCAGGCACCCGCAAGATACAGGAAGAGGGGGTGGTATTCCAGTCCCATATCGACGGGTCGAGGCACCTCTTCAGCCCCGAGAAGGTAATGGATATCCAGCGGATCATCGGGGGAGATGTCATCATGGCTTTTGACGAATGCCCTCCCTATCCAAGTGAATACGCCTACGCGGAGAAGTCCATGCACCTTACCCATCGATGGCTGGACAGATGCTTTGAACGATTTAATGGGACGCCGGATAAGTACGGGTATACCCAGAATCTATTTCCTATCGTACAGGGGAGCGTTTTTCCCGACCTGCGTAAGGCGTCCTGCGCCTATATTTCTTCCAAAGGGGCGGCAGGGAATGCCATCGGAGGGCTCAGCGTCGGGGAGCCGGAGGCGCAGCTTTATGAAATTTGCGAGGCCTGCTGTACGGACCTGCCGGCGGACAGGCCCCGATATCTGATGGGGGTAGGCACTCCCTGGAATATCCTGGAGTGTATCGCCCGGGGGGTGGATATGTTCGACTGTGTGATGCCTACCCGTAATGGGCGGAATGCAATGCTGTTCACTTCCAAAGGTGTGATCAATATCGACAATAAGAAGTGGGAGAAGGATTTTTCACCCATCGACGACGGCATCGACAGCGAGTGGAGCCGGTATTATAGCAAGGCGTATCTGCGCCACCTGGTGAAGTCGAAGGAGATCCTGGGGCTGACCATTGCCAGCGTGCATAACCTGGCGTTCTATCTGCACCTGGTGACGGAGGCGCGGAAGCATATTTTGACGGGGGATTTTGTCAGCTGGAAGAATGAGCAGGTGGGCATATTGCAGACAAGATTATAACTCAGAACGAACCGGAGGTTCGATGTCCATAACCGAGTGTAACGAAGGTTACGACCGAGGTAACCGAGGCGGGTCCAACAGTGTTGGAACCAACGAAGGTTATGAGCGTAGCTCCGTGGCGAAGCAGCTCCGACGAAGGCCTCAGACATTAGATGTTTTTCCGGAAGACGGGATATATTTTTAAGGACCCCGTCTTCCGGATATTTTTAGGAGAAGATTATGAAACGCCGGCCGTACCTTCGCGGCGCATGCTTAAACTGCTGGACAGATATATTCTTCGGAAGTTCCTGGGGACATTTATATTTACCCTGCTGGTGATCACGGTCATCGCCGTGGTGATCGATACCAGCGAAAAGGCGGACGACTTTGTCAAGTCCGGAATGACGGCATGGCAGCTGGTGATCCACTACTACATCGGTTTTGTACCCTTCATCATGTCGATGATCTTCCCGCTAATGACCTTTATCGCGGTCATTTATTTCAGCAGCAAGATGGCGGGGCGGTCGGAGTTTATCGCCATCCTCGCCGGAGGGGTGCGTTACAATCGGATGCTGCGGCCTTATTTCCTCGGTTCCGTCATACTGGCATTGATATTCTGGTGGGCAAGCCAATATTGGGTGCCCAGGGCCAATGAGATCCGTACGGACTTTCAGGCTGTCTATGTGGATCGTAACAGTTCCTATAATTCGGATTACTACCGGACCAATAATTTTTACCTCCGTGTGGACCCCTCTACCTACGTAGGGTTCCGGTACTACGATACCGTGAACAAGTCGGCAAGCAATTTCTTTATGCAGAAGCTGAAAGGCAACAAGGTCTATTACAATCTGCGGGCCGAGACCGTCAAATGGGACGCGCACAAAAAGGACTGGCGGCTGCAGGGAGTCATCGAACGAAAGATCGATGGGCTGAAGGAAACCGTGACCAAGCTGGATAGCCTCCATGTGAACCTGAATGTGCTGCCAAAGGAATTGAGAAGGGATGACTATTTAAAGGATAAGCTGACTACGCCCGAGCTGCATCAATTCATCCATATGGAGGAGGTGCGGGGCGCCGAGGGATTGAATACTTTCAAGGTAGAGCTTTATCATCGGGATGCCACTCCTTTTTCCGTCATCATCATGACCCTGATGGGGGCTGTGATCGGCACCCGGAAGATCCGGGGAGGCAGTGGTGTGCATCTGGCTGTAGGTATAGTGCTGGCGGCGATCTTTGTCGTGATGGACAAATTCTCGGTTACTTTTTCCACGAAGGGTGAGTTCCCACCTATGATCGCTGCCTGGTTGCCGAATGTTATCTTCAGCGGGGTGGCTTTTTGGTTGTATGCGAGAACGCCGAAGTAAGCCGGGGACGCACCGGTAAACTTATTCCACGTCACCGAAACTTTTTCGAGTATTAAAATAATCTAAATCCTGGCGAATCGTTTGTATTACAACAGTTCCTATAGTAACTTTAACCGGTAAAACAGCTTCGATATGGCAATATTAAGAGAAAGGTTTAAAAGCAAGGCGGACGCACTCTCTGCCGAAATAAAGGATTTGTTGAAAGAGCATGGAAGTAAGACGATAGGGGAGGTGACCCTTTCCCAGATCTATCAGGGCATGCGTGGTATTACCGGCCTGGTGAGCGAGACCTCTCTGCTGGATGCGCAAGAAGGGATCCGCTTCAGAGGATATTCCATTCCGGAGCTGCAGAAGAAATTGCCTAAGGCCCCCGGAGGAACGGAGCCCCTTCCTGAAGGTCTTTTCCTGTTGATGTTGCTGGGCGAGCTGCCTACCGAGGAAGATGTGCATGACCTCACGGCCAACTGGCAACGCCGGAGCCATGTTCCCAATCACGTATTTGCCGCTATCGAGGCGCTGCCGAAGGATTCGCATCCCATGACCCAGTTCGTGGTAGCCATAATGGCCCTTCAGACGGAGAGCAAGTTTGCAGAAAGATATGCAGAGGGAATGAGTAAAAAGGATTATTGGGAGGCAGTGTTCGATGACAGCATGGATCTGATAGCACGTTTGCCACGTGTAGCTGCGTATATTTATCGTAGAAAGTATAAGAATGAAGATCATATACACCCCAACGGTCTTTTGGACTGGGCGGGGAATTTTGCCCATATGCTGGGTTTTGAGGATGAGACGTTCCGGGAGCTGATGCGTCTGTATATGACGATACATGCGGATCATGAAGGGGGGAATGTAAGCGCGCATACGGTACACCTGGTGGGATCTGCGCTCAGTGATCCTTACCTGAGCTTTGCGGCGGGTATGAATGGTCTGGCGGGCCCTTTGCATGGTCTGGCCAATCAGGAGGTGATCAAGTGGATACTGGAGATGCGTACCGAACTGGGGGTGGAACTGCCTTCCAGCGAGCAGATAGAGGCTTATGTAAAGAAGACCCTGAGTGAAGGGAAGGTGGTGCCCGGCTATGGTCATGCCGTTCTGCGCAAGACGGACCCGAGATTTACGGCGCAGATGGAATTTGGTAAAAAGCACATGCCGAACGACCCCCTGGTTCAGACGGTGTGGAATATCTATGATACGGTGCCCCCTATCCTGCAATCTCTTGGCAAGATCAAGAACCCCTGGCCAAATGTGGATGCGCACAGCGGAGCTCTCCTGGTCCATTATGGAATGGTGGAGTATGAGTTCTATACGGTGCTCTTTGGCGTTAGCCGCGCATTGGGTGTGCTGGCCAGCCTTTGCTGGGACAGGGCGCTGGGATTCCCCCTCGAGCGACCGAAGTCAGTCACTACAGAGCTGGTGAAGGAATGGTTGAAAGGGGAAGGAGAGATCTGGGGAGATTGAAACTAATTTTCAATCCTCTGTTGACCGATTTCAGCGCTGGCTGCATAAAGCTCAAAATAATCGACCCCTAATTTTGAAGCAACCCTTTTTGCTTCAGGATCGATCTTGTTTGTCGTTATACTGCCTATAGTATCTTCATTTGATTCTCGGGTTATCAGACGCTAAGCGCCTGCAGGATATCATTCAAAATATCATCCCGATGCTCCAATCCCACAGAGATGCGTATGAGCCCCGGCGTGATACTGACCGCAGCCCTTTCGTCGGGGCTAAGTTTGGCGTGGGTCGTGCTGGCCGGGTGCGAGGCAATGCTGCGGGTGTCGCCCAGATTGGCGGTCATGGAAAGCATTTTCAGACGATCCAGGAATATGCGGCCTGCCTCCAGTCCCCCTTTCAACTCAAAACAAAGGATGCCGCCACCGTTGGACATCTGCTTTTTGGCAATGGCATGCTGGGGGTGGCTGGGGAGGAACGGATACTTCAGATAAGCGATGGCCGGATGCCCTTCCAGCTGTTGTGCGATATACAGCGCGTTGGAAGAATGTCTTTCCATCCGTACATCCAGGGTCTCCAGGCTGCGGCTCAGGACCCAGGCATTGAAGGGTGAAAGGGCGGGGCCGGTACTCCGGCAAAAAAGATAGATCTCACGGATCAACTCTTTTTTACCCACCACGATACCTCCCAGTACGCGGCCCTGTCCATCCAGCCATTTTGTGGCGGAGTGAACGACAAGGTCGGCGCCGTATTGAATGGGAGCCTGGCCGATGGGAGTAGCAAAACAGTTGTCGACATTGAGGATCAGGTTGTGCTTACGGGCCAGCTGGCCGGCGGCTTCCAGATCGATGATCTCCAAACCGGGATTGGTCGGAGTTTCCAGGTAGATCATCTTCGTATTGGGACGGACGGCCGCCTCCCAGGCCTGCTGGTCGCCGGCAGGCACATAAGTATATTCGATGCCGAATTTGGGAAGGTATTTGGTGATGACGGTGTGCGTGCTGCCGAAAATAGAGCTGCAGGCCAGCAGATGGTCGCCTTTTTTCAGCAGGCTCATAAAGGAACCTACGACAGCCGCCATGCCCGAGGCCGTGGCAAAGCCCGCTTCGGCGCCTTCCAGGGCGCACATCCGGTCGATAAATTCCTGTACCGAAGGATTGCTGAAGCGGCTGTATATATTGGCCTCTATCTCATCTGCGAAAGCGGCACGCATTTCCTCCGCGTCGTCGTAGCAGAAGCTGCTGGTGAGGTAGAGAGGAGAAGAATGTTCTTTTTCCTCTGTACGGTCGGTGCGGATACGAATGGCTTGAGTGATACGATGTTGGGACATGAGATGCTATATAAAAAGATGAACTAAATAGATAAAACGTAACTGGCTGGCGGGATAAGGCGCTGGCCGGATCAGGGATTAACCAGAACGAACCACGGGTTCATTGGCCGAAGGCCCATCATTAGACCTGTCCGGCCGACGGGTTAAATTTGTCAGGAATCCGTTGGCCGGACTTTCACTTCCCAGGTGATCTTCCCCCCGGCCCCCTTCAGGGTAGCTGCTACGGAACAATATTTATCGATGGACAGGGCGCAGGCCTTGTATGCCTTGTCAGGGTCGATATTTCCACTCAGCTCGAAAATAACATGAATATCGGCCCAGAGGGAGGGCTCTTTGCCGGGCTCGCGCTCGCCGTCTATAAGCATGCGAAAGCCTTCCACCGTCTGGCGCTGTTTCTTTAAAATGGATATGATATCGATGCCGCTGCATCCCCCTAAACCCATGAGCAGCATTTGCATAGGGCGGATACCAAAGTTTTCACCTCCTGTCTCCGGGCTAGTGTCCATATGGGCAATATGGCCGTTCCCGTCCTTTGCCTCAAAGCCATAATCGCCATGAACCCTGGATACCTCAATATGAGTCATAAACAATAAAATTTCGGCAAAGGTAGGCCAGTGAATCCGTGCTCCACAAAGATTTTTCAATGGTAATGTGTCCGGGCCTTTATTTTTGCACCTCTAAAACCGTCCCAAGGGCGGTTGACATCATTTGACACCTACATGAACCATCTTAATTACGAACAGCCCTTTGAACTGGAAAGTGGAGAATCTCTACCTGGAATTACCATTACATATAATACGTATGGAGTTCTTAATGAAGACGGGAGCAATGTCGTCTGGGTATGCCATGCCCTGACCGCCAATTCCGATGCGGCTGCCTGGTGGCCTGGGGTGGTGGGTCCATCCGGCGTCATTTCGCCGGACAAATACTTTATTGTCTGCGCCAATATACTGGGCTCCTGTTATGGCAGCACGGGGCCGCTGAGCCCGGATCCCCGCACGGGCGTACCGTATTATCATGAATTTCCCATGATTACTATACGGGATATGGTGCGTGCGCATATTCTCCTGCGTAAACACCTTGGCATCGAGCGGATCCATCTTCTCATGGGGGGCAGCATGGGTGGATACCAGGCGCTGGAATGGGCCGTCATGGAGTCCGAACGCATCGAAAAGCTGTTCCTGATAGCCACTTCCCCTACGGAGAGCGCCTGGGGCATCGCCATTCACACGGCGCAGCGGCTGGCCATCGAGGCGGACTCTACCTGGCGTGAGGCGTCACCGGCCGCAGGACGGAAGGGACTAAAGGCCGCCCGGGCCATCGGTATCCTCACCTACCGGAACTATGGTATCATGGTACAAAAGCAGACAGACCCTGACCCCGAGAAGCTGGATAATTACAGGGCTTCTTCTTATATTATCTACCAGGGAGACAAGCTGGTCAGCCGGTTTAACGCGTATTGCTACTGGCTGCTGACCAAGGCGATGGACAGTCACCATCTGTCCCGGGGCAGGGGGCGGTCAGTCGAAGAGGTGCTGCAATCCATTACTCAGCCCACCCTGGTCATCGGCATCAATCACGATATTCTCTGTCCCCTGGAAGAGCAGCGTTTTATCGCGAAGCACCTACCCGCGTCGGAGCTGGTAGAGATCGACTCCGTGTATGGGCATGACGGGTTCATGGTGGAAGGCGAGACGATCGGAAAGCATTTGAAGCAATGGATGTCCCGGATCTGACCGGAGGCATGGACCAACGACCAATCTTCACCGTAATCTTACCAGGTCAATTTGCCCTGATAATAATCTAATACTTTGGTGCGGAAGATATAGCTATACCTGGCCTGGGAAAGGCTTATATTGGCCGCATCCGCTCTGTTTTTCGCCAGTATATACACGTCTGAATTGATAACTCCCGCGTTGAATCGGATCTCCGTCGTGCGGAAGGATTCGGCATAAGCGGCTGCCTGGTCGATATAGGATTTATATTGTTTGTAAGCCGCGATCATATTCTGATAAGCCGTTTCCACATTCTGCTGGAGGACCAGACGGGTATTCTCGTTGAGCAGCCGCTGGTTCTTCAGGTTGAGCTTTGCCTGCTTCACCCTGTTGCGCACCTGCAGGTAATTGAGGATAGGGATGTTCAGCTGTAGCCCGAACTGGGTGTATTTGTTGTTCTTGAACTGATCGCCAAAGGGGATCGTATGATCGGCGTAGTTCTGGTTCTTGGCATAGACATCGTAGTCGGTGCCGGCGACGGTGACATACTGATTGGTGAGATCATTCGATGTGCCGGTAAGAACCTTTGTCGTAGCCTGATTCGAATAAGAGGTATTGATACTGCCATAAAGGGTCAGCGTGGGGTAATACGCGCCTCTTGCTACGGACAGGGCTCGCCGGTAGGCCATGACCCTCAGATCGGCCGCCTTGACGGTGGGCATGGTGCGGAGGGATGTCCTATAGATGCTGTCGGGGTCTTCGCTGTATTCGGCTATGTCCAGGGTAAAAGCATTGGGATCAAATTCCACGTCCCTTTTATAGGGGACATTGAGGTAATTGAATAGGGTGATCTTGGCTGCTTCGAGATTATTGGTGGCAATGGCGATGTTGGCGACGTCACCCGCATACTGTCCTTTCAGGTCGGTGAGGTTGGAAAGCAGGAGCAGAGCGCCTGCCTGGTTGAGGGTATCCAATCTGCCTACCTGCATGGCGTCGACGTGTGCCTGCTCTTTTGCGATGGCCAGCAGATCGCGGGCGCTGAGCACCTGGAGATAGGAGAGCAGCACGTTCAGGCTTATATTGTCCTTTTGTTGCTGAAGGTCCATCTTGCTGGCGTCGAGGTTGTAGCCGTATTGTTTGATGCTATTCTGTATCTGCAAACCCTGGAACAGGGTGAGATTGCTGTTGAGACCATAGCTGCCGGAGTTGACCTGTGTATTGGTATACTGATATGTATAAGGGTTCAGGCTTCGTCCGTTGCTGATGGCCTGATTGGCGTTACCATTGAGGGTGGGCAGCATATAGTCCCAGGCCTGTTGGTAGTTGATCCTTGCTCCCTGTGCAGTGATGTCGGCCTGGTTGACCAGGAGGTTATGCTTGATAGCAATGGCGACGGCCTCCTTAAGGCTGAGGGAGCTACCTACCTGGTCGGCGGTGTCTGTCCCAAGGGTGGTCTGTCCGTGAGCTTTTGTAACAGAGAAGAGTACGGCTATACCTACGAATAAGCTAAGATGTCTGTTCATGTTCATTATGCACTTAATTAATTATTCTCAATCCTACCATCCAGGAGGTTGATGATCCTGGAGCCGTAGGCGGCGTTTTTTTCCGAGTGTGTCACCTGGATGATCGTGACGCCTTCGTTGTTCAGCTGTTTGAATAGTTCCATGATCTCTTCGCCCTGACGGGAGTTGAGGTTGCCGGTGGGTTCGTCTGCCAGAAGAAGCTTGGGCTTGCCGATGAGGGCGCGGGCGATGCCTACCAGTTGCTGTTGACCGCCGGACAATTGGGTGGGAAAGAGATCTTTTTTTCCTACGATCTGGAACCTGTCCAATATGTCGGCTACCATGGCCTGTCTTTCGGAGCCTTTAATGTTCTGATAGATGAGAGGTGTCTCGATGTTCTCGTACACGGTGAGCTCATCTATGAGGTGGTAAGCCTGGAATACAAACCCGATGTATTGTTTGTATAGCTGGGAACGCTGTTTTTCTTTCAATGTATGTACAGGCTGCTCGAGGAAAAAATATTCGCCTTCCGAGGCGTCGTCCAGCATGCCGATGACGTTGAGGAGACTGGATTTGCCGGAGCCGGAAGGTCCCATGATGGAGACGAATTCTCCTTCCTTGATGTGCAGATGGACGTCTTTTAAAATAAAATTGGGTTTACCACCTACCATAACCCATTTGGAAATACGCTTTAGATCGATCATTTTGTTTAGTTGTGCCGGTAGTACTCTTTTAATGACATGCCAGAGTGCTAACCAGCTGTTAATAAATAGTTTATCTGAGTATAGGCCCCGAGGTAGTTCTGTTTTTGATACAGGAACTGTCCGGAAACGATACACTTTCGCAGAGGCAGTCCCGGGTTTGCTCAAGCGAATATAAGAAACCGAAATGAGTGACGGGATTTGTTAATGTCGCGATGACCAGGCGAAAATGAACGGAAATTCGGCTATGATGCCGGCTCAATTTACCAGATCGAATTGTCAGCCAATATCAGCGGAAGCCAGGGCGGTGGAGTGTGGCTGTAGACCGATCTTCAGTCAGACTGGAAGGGCGATGACGGTGAGGGAAGTTTGGCCTTCGGCGGAAGAACTTCGTCGGACCT
>Ga0157372_10002082_pt1 | contig 21731 bp, 18 predicted proteins | sample C55metaG_FD_115307 | JGI IMG/M metagenome (GOLD analysis project Ga0157372, IMG submission 115307) | Corn rhizosphere microbial communities from Kellogg Biological Station, Michigan, USA - C5-5 metaG | ecosystem: Host-associated > Plants > Roots > Rhizosphere > Soil | place: USA: Michigan... | reverse complement strand
TCCGATCGACAACTCAAACTCCAACTCGTGCAGCAAACGCTCGAACCAACGCGAATGTCCGCTGGATTCCATGCCCACACCACAAACGCAATTTGCTGGAAGCCCGGATGATAGTCACAACCTATAATCAGCATGTTCGGCTCCTTTCCTCCGAGCCCTTTGGTGGTTTGCGCTTCCAAAGTCTACTCGGGCCTGGGAGCCGACATTGTTTATGGAATCATTACACTCAGAATCCCTCGGCATGGGTTTTGAGCGAAATTTGCCTGCTTACGTTAATTTCGGGGTAAGGTTACACTTTGCAGGGTTTAAGGAGTCTGTGGACATGTGGAAGAAGCGAAGGATTTGCCGTCGTTTTGATGGCCGTCTTAAGCTCGGCCATTTTATGCGGCAGCTCGGGAGAATCCGTACGAGAAAGGCAAACTTTTCTGTTGAATCGTCAGATCGCCCTTCCGCTACCGCTTCCTTCGGGCGAAGTCATCGGCATGCCGATGCAACCGCTCAACAGATTTGGAGTCCAGTAAGGAGATATTTTGTATCTCGGCATATGCCTAAAGAGAGACTGCCAGCCCGAGTGGCGAGTGGTCGATGACGTACAGTTTCGGCGACACGAGCACGATGCTGCAAGTGCTGAATCCGGTCCCGACCTGACAAGGGTTCTCATCAACACTGCGATAGGAAATGAAATCTTTTTGAAAAGGAAAATGTTTTGTGCCGCCCTGCTGTTCTTCTTCCCGGGCTGCCTCCGGTCACAAGTGCTCGATCCGGCCACCATTGCAAAACCGCCGGTCGACTCCTGGCCGAGCTACCACGGCGACTATTCTGGCAGACGGCACAGTCAATTAAACGGGATTACTCCCCAGAACGTTGGGTCTCTCTCGCTGGCTTGGGCATTTCAAACTAACCAGACTGCAACCATCAAATCCTCCCCACTGCTGGTCGACGGCGTGCTGTACTTCACCGTGCCGGACAACGTCTGGGCTGTCGACGCCCGTACTGGCCACCAGATCTGGCGCTACACATACAAGCCAAACGAAGGTATGCACCTTGGTCATCGCGGGGTCGCCATGTACAAACGCTGGCTCTACTTCTCCACTCCCGATGCACACCTGATTTCGTTGGAAGCAAAGAACGGAAAGGTCCGCTGGGATGTGGAAGTAGGCGACATCAAGAAAGGATATTGGACAACCATGGCGCCGCTGGTGGTGCGCGATCACGTGATTTTGGGTGTAGGCGGCGACTTGGACAACATCGGCGCCTACGTGCGATCGATTGATCCCGAAAGTGGTAAGACACAATGGCAATGGAACACGACGCCTCCTGCCGGCACGCCGAATGCGACCACGGGTGGAACCATCTGGTTGACCGGGACCTATGATCCCGATCTGAATCTTTTCTATACCGGCACGGGCAATCCGACGCCAGTGTTAAACGGCAAGGCGCGTCCCGGGGACAACCTCTATACATGCACCATCGCGGCCCTCAACCCGGATACTGGAAAGCTTGTTTGGGCTTTCCAGCCCTCTCCGCATGACACGCACGATTGGGATGCCATTGAAGTCCCGGTTATGGTTGACGCCGACTTTCACGGAGAGCCGCGCAAGCTGCTGATGCAGGCCTCGCGCAATGGCTACTTCTTCGTGCTCGATCGCGCCAACGGCAAAAGCCTTCTCACCGCGCCGTTCGGCCCGGTGAACTGGACGTTGGGCGTCGATAAAGACGGACGCCCGATTCCGAATCCGGACAAAGAACCCGCGCCTGACGGACGCCTGATCGCACCCTATGAAGGGGGCCTGACCAACTTCCGCTCCCCAAGTTTTGACCCTAAGAATGGACTGTTTATCGTTTCCGCGCGCGACAGTTACTCCCTTTATTTTGCCAAGCCCGCCGACGGCGCTTATGGCTGGGCCGGCGCGGACTACGGACTCTGGGGCAAAGGCATCATCAAAGCCATCGACTACCAGACCGGGGAAATTCGCTGGAGCCACGATATTGGGGAAGGCGCATCGGCCGGCGTGTTGACCACGGATTCAGGCATCACGTTCAGCGGCGACTCCAACGGCAACGTTCTTGCGCTCGATACCAGCGATGGCAAAACGCTCTGGCATGCCGGCACCGGTGGCCAGATCGCGAGTTCTCCGATCACCTACGAACTCGATCACCGGCAATACGTTCTAACCAGCAGCGGCAGTGTGTTGTTTGCCTGGAGTCTGCCAGAGAGCAATTAAAAAACGATCTTGGCTCCTTTGCGTTGTCGGTGGGTTTCCGAGACATCGTTTTGCCGGTCCTCCTTAAACGAGGCTACGAGGTCTGCCTACTTCAGACACTTTACGATTTGCCCATCATACGTCGCTATCCAGCGGCGCAGCCGAGAGAGTCCGGTTGTGCAGTCGACCGACCGCATTCGAAGCGAAAAGAGTTGCGATGACAAGCCCCGTTCTGGCAACTACCACACTGTGCACTCCACGTCACGATTCGCGCCGCCCGATAAATCCACTCTTTCGACCAACAGGCCGCGTCCCGTTCTGAAATCCTCGATTACTGACATCGGGTAGCATATTGCTATTGCGATGTGGACACGCCGTTCGGGCAGACGGTTCCACCGAGACGAGAGGATGTCAATGAACTGGAGAACCAAGTTGATCCACTCAGAGCGCAAGGTCCCGGAAGGATTCCGATCGCTCGTAGCTCCTGTTTTCCATGGTTCAACCACGCTATTCCGCCGAGCTGCGGCGATTGTCGACACGTGGGATCACGACGACGTTTTCTACTCTTACGGTTCCTATGGCACTCCTACGACGTTGGAACTCGCGGCGCGTATCGCCGAATTGGAAGGTGGGTACAGATCCTTCGTGACACCTGGCGGCCAGTCAGCACTCATTCTTATTTACATGGCATGTTTGTCAGGCGGCGACCACGTACTTGTTCCCGAAAGCATATATGGTCCAAGCAGAGCGTTCGCCGACCAGGTGCTGCGCCGCTACAGGGTGGAAGTGGAATACTATCCGCCGCTCGAAGGTCCGAGCCTAAGCCAAAGGATCCGCGACAACACTCGTCTCATTTGGTGTGAGAGCCCGGGTTCGATCACAATGGAAATACAAGACGTTCCCGCCATTGTAGCTGGAGCGCATGCACGCGGTGTGCTGGTTGCTCTCGACAACACCTGGGGGGCGGGTGTGCTTTTCGACGCTTTTCGGCATGAGATCGATTTCTCCGTCCAAGCTATTACGAAATACATCGGAGGCCACGGTGATCTTCTGCTGGGGTCAGTAAGCGTGCGCGACGAAGCTCTCTACAAGCGAATAGGAACAGCATTTCAGCACCTTGGGATGATGGCGTCACCCGAAGATTGTTTCCTAGCCTTACGGGGTCTTCAGACACTGCCTGTCCGGTTAAAGGCAATTGAGGAGTCAGCATTACGGGTCGCGAAATGGTTGGCTGGGCGTCCTGAGGTGGAAATCGTACTGCACCCCGCTCTGCCATCTTGTCCCGGACATGAAGTTTGGAAACGCGACTTCACGGGATCATCGGGTTTATTCTCGGTTGTATATCGCCGACCGCTTTCTCGGCAAGATCTTCATCGGTGCATGGACCGCCTCCGACTGTTCCAGATGGGCTACAGCTGGGGAGGTGTATCAAGCTTGATCGTAACGCCTGATCTGGATGAGGCACCGAACGCTCGCGCATATGGTGATCGTCTCGTTCGCTTTTATGTAGGACTAGAAGATCCTGACGATCTGATTAGCGACATCGAGCAAGCTTTTCGCGTTTAGGGGAATGGTCGGAGAATGCCAAATGTCCAGAGTCAGTCGGAACCGATTTGTCGAGCCTAGGCGACCTTCTATTACTCCCCGCCCTGTCGCTCATGACAGGCACTTCGCGTATTTTCGGCAAGCCGGAAACAGTCCTGTTCCTTCCGGTTTGCCCGTTCCCCGTGCGGAGTCGCGGTCCACGGTCAAATTCGAGCAATGAAGTGGTTTATTCGAAGAACTACTCGTCTCTTAACGCAACTACAGGATCGACTCGAGTCGCGCGCCGCGCCGGAATAAAGCTGGCCGCAAAGCCAATCGTGGCAAGAACAACAATCGCAAGCACGAGCGTTAGCGGATCGTGCGGCTTGAGTCCAAACAGCAGAGAACCTGAAGCTTTACTCCCAGCAAGCGTCAGTCCTACGCCAACTACAACGCCGATCGCAATCAGCACCGCGACCTCTCGTAAAATCAGCCCAATCACGCCCGAGCGCTGCGCACCCAAGGCCATTCGGATCCCGATTTCGTTTGTGCGCTTAGCAACCGTGTAAGAGATCACGCCATAAAGGCCAATGGCGGCGAGCGTCACAGCAAGCACGCCAAAGAAACCGCACAGCGTGGCCATCAATTCGTCTTGCACCAGCGATTCGCGAATCTGCGTGCGGAGAACTTTGAACTGAACGTCGATTGCGGGATTCACTCCCGCAATCGTGCCTTTCACAGAATTGAGCAGGCTGGGCAAGCCTACCTGCGAGCGGATCAGGAATGTCGCATCGGTTTGCGGTTTTTCGACTTGCGCGCGCGCAAGATACGCAATCGGCACAAAAGGCTGGTGCATATCGTTGTACACAGAATCTTTCACCACTCCGACGACGTTGTAGTAAGGCTCCGGCTTTCCGGGAGGCTCCCATAGTCGAAACTGCTTACCTACAGGATCCTTAGCGCTCTTGAGGAACCTCTTCACGAACGACTCATTGACCACCGCGACTTTGAAAGACGTGGCCGTATCACTCCCACTGATGTCGCGGCCAGCCAGGAGGGGAGTCTGCATGGTTTCAAAATAGCGAGGGCTGATGTAATCCAGCCATGGTGCTTCCTTGGTGTCTTCCCCGTTTTCGCCGATGACATCGTCGTTCGAGCTGCTTCCATTGACGGGAGAACGCGACGCCGCGGCAGCAGCGGCAACCCCGGGAATTGCGCGGATGTGGTCGAGCAAATCGCGGACGAAAGGATCGCGGCGAATCTGGGGCAAGTTCAGGCGCGTGAAATCGATATTCGCAACCAGTACGCCGTCCTGCTGAAATCCTGTGTCTCGCATCATGAGATTCTGCAGACTGCGGGCGAACAGCAGGGCTCCCGCAAGCAGCACCAGGGATAGGGCGACTTGCGAAGCCACCAGAACCCGTTGCAGGCGGAAACGCTCGCGTGCGGCGGTCATGCCGCGACCGGCGGTTTTGAGAACTGAGCCGGGCGGTACTCTCCCCGCCCGCAAAGCGGGGACGAGACCGAAAAGGATCGTGGTGAGCATCGCCAACCCTCCGGCAAAACCGAGTACTCGCCAGTCGGTGCGCATGTCGAGGAAGATGGGATTGTTCGGCGTGCTGATAAATGCGATTAGGAAGCGGCTGAGCACAGCGGCAAGCAGGCCGCCGCATATGGTCCCAATTACGGCGAGCAGTGCACTTTCGGAGAGCACTTGTCCGATCAGGCGTGTGCGCGACGCGCCCATCGCGAGGCGCACCGCGATTTCCCGATCGCGCGTGCTGGCGCGAGCCAGCATCAGGTTCGCGAGATTGGCGCAGGCGATCAGCAGCACAAGCCCGGAAAGTCCCAACAGCAACCAAAGAGACGTAGAACTGTCTGTGCGCAAGTTCGAAAAGCCGTTTGCAGCAGGCAATGCTTCCAGCTTGTAGGCGAGGTAATGCTTCACGCCATCCGCGTCGTAGTCCGGCGGGATGGTCTCATTCAGGGCCGCAGGCGCAATGGTGCTGAGCTGGGCTGTAGCGCGCGCGAGTGTCCAGCCAGGCTTGAGCCGGCCAACCATCGCCAGCCACCAGCTCTCGCGAGGCCTCGGGCCGGTTATGCGGCTGTATTCGCCGGCGACGATGGGCTCGGCACAGACGGGGACGGCAACGTCGAAACGATCACCAACAGACACTCCAAAAAAAATGGGGGGAGTGATACCGAGAATCTGAAACGGGTGGCCTTCGAGCGTAAGCGTCTGCCCAATCGCGGAGACAGCTCCGCCGTAGCGCCGCTGCCAGAAAGCGTAGCTGATATCCACGCCGCCGGAACAGCCTGTCTGGTCATCGGCATCGGTGAGCAACCGTCCCAGAAAAGGCTGGACCCGTAACACCCTGAAGAAATCGCCGCTGACCCAAATTGCGTTGGCGAAGTTCACTTCGCCGCCCGTAGCCAGATTCAGCCGCTCACCGCCCCATACAGCAATGGACGAAAACGGTTCTTGTCGCTGGTGAATCTGTTGCCACAGAGCAAAAGTGAATTCCGAATAGGGGCCGCCGAAATTGCCCTGGCCCCAGTGGTTCTTGTTCAGGTGGATGATCGCGAGAGTGTTAGGATCGCTCACGGGCAAAGTGCGCAGGCGAACCGTGTCAATGAGCTGGAAAATCGCGGCGTTTGCTCCGATACCCAGCGCCAGCGTAAGAACGGCAACCACCGCAAATCCCGGAGACTTGGCCAGCATCCGCACGTTGTAACGTAAGTCCTGAAGCAGGCTTTCCATGCTGCCTCCATCGCTTGGCGATTGTGCAGAGTGAGCCATCGTACCGTAAGAAACAAGGAAGAATCCAACTGATTCGGCAGCACGGGACGAATGGTCGGCGAACCTGAAGTTGGGCTTTCGTTTCCAGGCCGGGAGGTCTCAAGTGACAAGTTGCCCGTCACACGTACACGCAAAAAGAGATCACGATTCGCAAACTGTAATGTCGCGCAACTGTAAAGCAGACGCTTTGTGCGCCGATAATCCACGTCCGTGATGAACGGAAAAGTCGCAAATCTGGCGAGTTGGTCGCCTCCTAGCGAATCGCAACAGAATTGTTGGCTGAACCCCCGGCATAACTGCGATTACAATTCCCACGTGAGAGCCAGAATCGTTCTTCTCGTAACATTCATTGCTGCCTTGCTTATATGCGCCAGATCGCAGCCCGGAGTATCGAACAGTGCAGTTTCCGGAGATGGTCCCTGTCGGCCACAAATTGGTGCGCATGGGCGAGGACCAGCCCCACACAATGGAATCGTGATGAACGGGATCGATGTCCTCGAACAGGATGGTTTCCGGGAGATCCGGGGGTCCAACCCGTTCTCCCCACGCGCGGTCGGTGTTATCACCAACCAGACTGGTTTCGATGTCGAGGGCCGCAGGACGATTGATATTCTCGCCAAAGCGCCCGGCACCAAGCTCCTCGCGATATTCAGCCCAGAACATGGCGTGACCGGAGAACTCGACATCAATTCTGTGGGCGATTCTGTCGATCGCGCCACAGGCGTACACGTCTACAGTATCTACGGCGATACGACGGCCAGCCGGCACCCACCCGAAAGCATGCTCCGGAAGCTGGATGTCCTGGTGATCGATATCCAGGACATCGGCTCCCGTTTCTACACGTATGAATCAACCCTCGGTTACGCTCTTGAATCCGCTGCGGCTGCGGGCACCGAAGTCGTTGTCCTCGATCGGCCGAACCCTTTAACCGGCATGCATGTGCAAGGACCTGTTTCGGATGGAAAGCACCTCAGCTTTGTCGATTACACGACGGAACCGATTCGCCATGGCATGACGATGGGCGAGTTGGCAAAGATGTTTAACAGCGAACGCCACATCAACGCCAAACTCAGTGTGGTTCCCGTAAACGGATGGACCCGCAGCGACTGGTTCGATTCCACCGATCTGGTTTGGATCAACCTGTCGCCGAATATGCGGGATATGAATGAGGCCGCGCTGTACACCGGGATCGGGATCTTGGAGTATACGAATGTATCCGTCGGTCGCGGCACGGATACGCCCTTCGAGGTGTTCGGTGCGCCATGGATCAAACCACGCGAATTCGCGCAGTATCTGAATGCACGCGAAATTCCGGGTGTCCGATTCGTGCCAACCTGGTTTACACCCGCCAAAGATGCCAAGTTAGGCGGACAGCGTCTGGGGGGCGTGCAGATGATCGTGACTGACCGGTCTTTTCTCGATGCGCCGGAACTTGGATTGGAACTTGGCTCCGCGCTGTTGAAGCTCTATCGCGCCGATTGGAAGTTGGATCGATTGATCGAGCTGCTGGGGAACGAGTCGACCTTGGCGGCGCTTAAGTCCGGCAAAGATCCGCGGTGTATTGCCGAGGACTATCAGCCGGACCTGCAACAGTTCATGCGGGTCCGGCAGAAGTACCTGACCTATACGGATCACTGAATGCCTTGCCTGTCGGCGTAGCGTACTCTCCGGGTAGCTCGTTATCTCCGCGATGTCAATTGCAGAGTTTCCAATAGTCAACTCGCGGAACTGATCTGTCCGCGCAGTATTGTGGACCAGACGAATGAAACCGGCTACAAGTTCGCGCCGAAAGCCAGCAGACGACCATCGCAATCCTTCACTACAAACTCTCGCGAGTGCCATGGCATATTGGCGAGTCCTCGCACGAACTCCACTCCCTGGGCGGCATACTCCGCATAGAGAGTGTCGGCATCTTCGATATGCAGGTATGCGTCGAGCAGTTCGTCCGTGTATTTGTCCAGATTGGCCGTGGGCGGCGCTGCGCAGCGGAAGTGAATCGCGTGCTGGTCGCGCGCTACGATGGCGTAGACTGGCGGGTCCTGCCACGTCCCCAGACATTCGAAGCCCAGCTTGTCTTTGTAATAGGCAAGCGTTCCAGGAATGTCGGTATTAGTTGTCGCCACCCTGGTCTTCAAACTCCTGACCGAAGTACATGCTCGTCACGTTGCTATGCATGAGCGCCTGCAACGCATAGCGGCCCTGAATCATGAAATTCGGAACGGCTTACAGGTGATCGCATACCATAACGCGTCTAAGCCAGGTGCATCGGTGAGTGCTGAGGTGACCGCCGCGATCGCGCAGATCGAAGCCGCTTTACGCGAGATTTCTTGTTCTCTTCGAGAGTGAGAATAGGGCGGTCATCCTTTGTTCGCGAATGTGACGGCGCTCGGCTCCCCGTCCTCCACGTCCGTAACTCGTGTTAGGTTACGTCTGTGCCTCAGACATCGGGGCCATTCACAAGTAGCGCTTTCCCAGCACAAACTGAATTCAGCACATCCAGGGAACTCTTGGAGCGCAAATGTTCAGTCTCAGAGAAACCGAGGCGGGCAAGTTCCTCTACCGTTGTCACGCCTGCGCCTGGGAGCATGAACTCACGGCGACGCATAAAGTCGCAGCGGCCGATGAGGCGGTGGCCTGCAACGAAACTCACAAATGCGCTCCGGCACTGCCGCCGTTGTCTGATACGAAAGCACCCAGGGCGAGTTGAGCCGGCGCTCTCTCGCCTCGATCTAGACCTGAGGGTGCCGTTGGGAGTTCGGCAGAGACGATCGCCCCTCATAGCAGTTGGACGAGGCAAGACGGAGGAGCCAGGCATGGTGAACCCGCTCGAGCACGCCACGGAAGAACAGCACAGATTCCATGAAGCGGTAAGAAACTTCGCGCAGGCGATCGGGTGCGACATGAGCGAAGAGGGTGGAAAGGAGTTCGCCCGAGTGGTCATGGTGGCCATTGCAGAAGCCGCTTTCGAAGGCGGAGACATCTTCGAGGCAGTTGCGCGAAGGCTCATCGCCCTTCGCCGCACCAATCCTTCCGATTCGTTATAGAAGGCGCCTTCAAGGTCCGGGGGCGGGTTGCTATCCTGGTAGTTGCACAATCCTACACAAGTTATCTGTTCCTCAAATCACGTTTCCGATACCTGGCTGCTGTGCTTGCAGCCTTGAAGGCGGATGAGATCTTAAATCGGTTCCTTTGGTTGACACTTGTGCTTGATCATGTGCTGGCGAGCGCACCAATGGCCCGCTCCGACCGTGACCCTCGATGCTCAGAATTTCGAGTTCCAATTCCCTGTCGATACGTTTACAAGCTGAGAAATCCCAGCCCGGAACAGATCAAGATGAAGCGTAGTCAGTTGCGCTAGATACCAAGAACGTTTTCTACACAGGCTGTCAGGCGGCTGTATTCCGAGCATTTCAAGTCGGTCACGTTTGTAGGTTGCGGGAAATGGCTTTTCCACTTGGTCGGACCCCATGTTGGCCGGCGCATGGTTTACAGCCTTTCCCCGATTGGAGAACTCCGCTATCGAAGGTTCAATGCTGTTTAACTCACGCTGTGGTCCATGCAATGCAATATCAGGAGCTAGACCGCCTTCGCGAATTGCTTGCGCGTAAGGTGGAGCGGCGTAGACAGGGCTCGTGGCGTCTCGTGCGAAAGCTAGCTGGGTTTCTTTCCGTGTTGCGACTAGCGCTCAGAGGATTACGCGAAATGCGCGGCAAGTGACGGCGGTTGAATGGAAGGATGAGGAGCACGGAACCCCGCGGCGGAACCATTCTGCTTACGCGATCTTGCTGTTCCGATCTTGCGCCTCCCTGAGTCCACTCGCATCTTCACAGCCTGCTTAGCCATCTTCACCAGCTTGACCATTCGTTAGCTACTCGCGTGCTAGCATTCCCCTCTGTGCTCTGGCCGTGCTTCAGTAGGAAGGCGGCATCAGTATCGCTGACCGGAATTTGCATCTGGAGCCCGAATGCTGCACAGCATTTCACCAGAATTGCGTTCTCAGTTTTCTCCGTTCACGTCCACAGAGAGAGACTGAGTCGCATCCGCGCTGCTTTCCCATAGAGCACTACTACCCCAGAGCGCATTGAATGCACCGGTCGTGCTGCTTCCCCACAATGCGCTGCTACCCCAAAGGGCACTGCTGCCCCACAGCGCAGACTGGCTGCCGACGAAAGCACCGCTGCCCCACAGTGCGCTGCTGCCCCAAAGAGCAGAGCTGCCCCAAAGAGCAGAGTTGTCCTGCACAAAATAAACGCACCCGCAGAAAACGTCGTAGGTCGCCGTCGGAGATTTGGCGGTCAGATTGGACGGAGGAATATCCGTAGCTGCAATGGCAGCTTGCAGATCAAGATATCCCGCTCCTACCGTGAACACATCGTACTGAAGCGTATAAGTTACCCCCGCATCCGTCACGCTCGTATAGTTCGGGAAGCTTTTGTAAGCCGTCTTCATTAGCAAGGCTTTGAGCTGATCGGGCGTGAGAGTGGGATTCTTCTGAACCAGCAAAGCCGCCCCGCCACTCACGACAGCCGCAGCCATGCTGGTGCCGCTAAGAATGAAGTACTTATCGGAAGCGCTGGTTGAGGTGCTGTTTTGGTAGTAGCTCACGGGCGGCCGATTACTGGGATAGTTTTTTTGCAGGTATCCGCCTATTTGTAATGAGACGACGCGATTTCCAGGTGCGACGAGGTCAGGCTTCACAACATGATCGATGGCAGTTGGCCCTCTCGAACTGTAAGAGGTCATCACGTCATCAGAACGATCGGGCGTTGCCTTAGTGTTCATCGCTCCAACCGTAATGACATAAGGATCATTGCCCGGAGCGGTGATGGTGCCATAGCCGTTAAGAACGTCGTAGTTGGTGCGGCCCGCGTTGCCCGCGGCTACTACAACCAGGATACCGGCCTTCCATGCGGCCTCCACTGCTTGGCAGAGTGGGTCCAGTTTGTAGCTCTCGTAAACCGAGCGGCCCAAGGACAGGTTCAACACGCGGATGTTGTACTGCTTCTTCAACTGAATCGCATCATTGATGGCATTGATTACCGAGCTATCCGTGCCTTGGCCGTTCTGGTCCAGCGCATGGAAATTGATGAGCCTTGCATTGGGTGCGATACCCCGGATGAGGATGTCACAGTTTGCACATGCCGAGTACTTGCCGTTCCCCGCGATAATACCTGCAACGTGAGTGCCATGACCATATTTGTCGTCGTTACCGCCGCCGAGTGTGTCGAAATTATAGGTAATGCGGCTATGGCCTTGGGCATCCTTGAGATCGTCCACGAGGTGAATGCCACTGTCGATGACAGCGACCCCGACTCCTGTTCCATCCCACCCAAGACTCCAAGCGTAGTTTGCCAGCACACCTACCGCCGCATTATTTAATTTGCTCACCAAGGTACGATTGGGCGAGATGTACGTGACCTCGGGGTCGCCCGCCAGATCCTGGAGCCGGTTGGCCGGCATCGATACGTGCAAAGCCTTGACTACCGAGAGATCGGATGTCAGCCTTCCGCCGCGGCTTGTGATCTTGGCAGCATGGGCAGTACTGGGCACGTGTTTGAATTGCACAATCACGTCGACGGCCCCGGTATTGCGCGCTGGCACGTCTGAAGAAATCTTCCGGCTTCGGGCGCTCGCGGAAATGGAAGCGGCAGCCAGCAGCACGGTAACCAAGATGTTCCTCATACTTCCTCCGGCACAAACTCGAGTCTCGGCTGATTATGTGCAGCTAAGGTGCCAGTTTGGTTGAAGCGTAAGCATTTGAAAAATAGCAGCAAAGGCCGCCGACATAAGGGTTCCCCAGACAACTTGGCTCATGAGCGCGGGACAGATTGTCCCGCGTGCGAAGGGCAGCCACAACATTGCCCGGCGTTCATAACGAGAGGATTACATGCACGCGCACGAAGGTAACTCGCATGACTGGAACAACTGTCTTAGGCTCGGAGAACGAGAACCCTGCCATGCCCCTTAATAGGCACGCAAAGGCTTTCATCAGTGTGCTCGCAGTGGCTGCGGCGTGCAGTTTCACTGTTGCGGCGGTTCAGTGGCATCAAGAGAACGCACTCTACTTTCTGCTTTATCTAGTTGTAACCACGGCGGCGTCAGCCCTGAAGATCAAACTGCCGGGTGTCGACGGCACGATGTCAGTCAATTTCCTATTCATTCTCTGGGCTGTGAAGGGGATGTCGCTCGGGGAGGCTTTGCTTCTTGGGATTGCGGCCGTTGTAGTCCAGTCATTCTGGAAACGATCCAAGCGCATTCAGCCGGTGCAATTCATCTTCAATCTCTCCCAACTCACCGTTGCGATCACTGGAGCGTTCGGCGTCTATCACGCCGGTATAAACAGCGTGTTCCGAGGTGCGAGTCCGTTGGCCCTGATGGCAGCGGCCATCAGTTATTTCCTGTTAAACACCGTCGCAACATCTCTTGTGATCTCCTTCACGGAGCAGAAAAAAGCGATCGCGATATGGCGGGAGTGCTACTTCTGGTCATTTCCTTACTATTTGGTGGGCGCGGCCATTGCGGCAGCCGTTGGACAATTCAGTGATCGGATCGGTTGGCAGACGGCTGTGGTGGGCATGCCCGCAGTATATGCAATCTATCGTTCCTATCATCTCTATTTGAGCAAACTTGAAACCGAAAAAAAACACGTTGAGGAAATCGCTGGTCTTCATTTGCGAACAATTGAAGCATTAGCACTCGCGATTGAAGCCAAGGACCACAATACGCACGAACACTTGGAACGTGTTCGGACCTATGCCATGGCGTTGGCTGACGACCTGGGCGTCCCCAATGAGGAAAAGGAAGCGCTGCGGGCTGCGGCCTTGCTGCACGATATCGGTAAGCTGGCGATCCCGGAGCACATCATCTCGAAGCCGGGAAAGTTAACTCCGGAAGAGTTCGAGAAGATGAAGATTCATCCGATTGTCGGCGCCGAGATCCTGAAAGAGGTGGACTTCCCTTATCCAGTGGTGCCCATCGTTCGGTCGCATCACGAGAAGTGGGACGGAAGCGGTTATCCGGATGGTCTCAGAGCAAACGAGATTCCAATCGGTGCGCGCATTCTGGGCGCAGTGGACTGCCTTGACGCTCTGGCTAGCGATCGACAATATCGCAGAGCCTTGCCGCTTGATGAGGCGATGGCGTGCGTGGCGTCAGAGGCAGGCAAGGCATTCGACCCGGACGTCGTCAAAGCGTTGCAAGCGCGCTATATCGAACTCGAACGAATGGCCGTCGAGTGTTCTCCGCAGGGCAGAACAAGGCTGTCCACCGCAATAAAAGTCGAACGTGGAGAGGCTCCGGCAGCAGGCTTCCAACGTTCGGGAGAAGAGGCGAGTGACAGATTCTCTGCAAGGCGCAGGTTCTTATCTTCCATCGCTGCGGCACGCCAGGAAGGGCATATGTTGTTTGAGTTGACGCATGAACTCGGGAATTCATTATCTCTAAAGGACACTGTCTCGGTTCTTTCGACCCGTCTAAAGCAGTTGGTCGCCTATGACTCCATTGCTCTCTATCTGGTTCACAATGATGTATTGCATGCTGAATTCGCGAGAGGGACAAATGAGGATCTTATATCATCGCTCGAAATACCGTTCGGTGAAGGCTTGTCCGGGTGGGTGGCCCAGAACGGAAGACCCATTCTGAACGGCAATCCATCGGTAGAGCCGGGCTACTTGAATGATCCTACGAACTTCAGCAGCTTGCGATCCGGACTGGCAGTTCCACTCGAAGGAGCATCGGGAGTACTCGGTGTCCTTGCTCTTTATGCCTCCGAACCTGATGCGTTTACCTCAGATCATCTGCGGATTGTGCAGGCGATCAGCTCTAAACTGGGCCTTGTGCTCGAGAATTCTCTGAAATATCGAGACGCTGAGGCGTCGGCCAATACAGATGCGCTTACGGGTTTGCTCAACTCGCGAGCTCTTTTCACCCAGCTCGAAAAGGAACTGGGTCGGTGTCGACGTGAAGGGACATCCTTGGCCGTTTTTTTGTGCGATCTGGATCAGTTCAAGAGCATCAACGACCAATTCGGCCATTTAGAAGGTAACAAGTTGTTGATTGCGTTTGCTGAACTCCTAAAACAGGCTTGCCGGGAATATGACTGTGTTGCCCGCATGGGTGGTGATGAGTTCGTGGTAGTTGCGCCAGCAGCATCGGTCGAATTGGTTCTCGATATGGCTGAGCGAATATCTTCCGTGGGAGTGGCGGCAGGCAGACGCATGAACGAAGCCGTCAAATTGTCCGTCAGTGTGGGCACCGCCTTTTACCCCGCGGACGGAGAACGAGCCGAGCAATTGCTGACCGAAGCAGATCATCGGATGTACCGCAGAAAGCATGAAAGCAAGGAGAAGGATAAGGGACCTTTATACTCCGCATCTCCTATTCGGCTCAATGTGCCGACAACATTGAGATAGGATGGGGGATCCACGCGGGAGCGACCGGGGGGACAGCCGAGAGTGGCAGTGATTTCCAGCCCGAAGGCGTTGCGGGTCGATGACATCGCTCCCCACAACGGAGTCTCAGATTGAGCGCGGGACAGCTCTTGAGCTGAGCCATTCTCCGATAAGCGAATCGCGCTCAATTACTGATTAGCAGCAACAATAACTTGCTTCGTCAGCATCTCGGCGGCGTCGCCTAGATGTAGAGTGCCAGGAACGCTTCGGAAACTCGTGCGACGCTCTTTTTGGTGAATGGCGATCGTTTTAAACAGGAGCGCCTTTCCTTGCATATCAATGTCAACTGACGTGAGTTCCCATCGGCCAGGCGACAGCTGTTGTTGCTCCACATCGAAGTGACCGCCGTACTGCAAGTACCCGAGTAGGCCGCCGGCGGATTTCACGTCAGCCATGAGCTGTCCGCGCATACGTACCAATCTGCCTTGTGTCGCATATATCCATATCTCGCCTGCCAGACTCTTAAACACGCGTGCCTCCCGCGTCGGAGGCTGAAAGTCGGGATTCGGTTGGTAGCTGAGTTTTATGAGACTTCCCTCAGTCCCTGCGTAAGCAAAGATGAAAGCCTCAGGAATCAGCTTGAATAGTTCTTCGCATTGCTGTGCTTCTTTCTTTCGCGTGTGTTCAATTCGGTGCTGTTCGGTCACATTCTTGACCAGAGGCTTTTCAGGTGCGGGAAAGCCAGAGGGAAGAGGAACGTGCCACGATGCGTGCCGAGTTTGAAGCGCATTGGCCTGAGTTGGTGGCTTACATCAAGCAGACCGAGGGACGTGGCGAAAAGATGAGAGGCGATGTACTGTTTGCACTAGGGGAGGGCCAAGGTGGCCCTTCTGTAGAAAAGATCGTGTGGTACATGCTTGACCGTGCTGTCCTGATGAGCGCCAAACCCGGCTCCAAGGTAGCCTGATTCATTCGGAGTGGGCGTAGACGAAGCCACGTTGTTGCTCTCCCTTAAACGTTTGGGGATGATCACACCTTCGTCGTCGCTTCGTGATTGTGCTGGCCCTAGAACCTGAAGAATGACGATAGAAACGTTGCAGTGTCAGGAAGAAGCGTGTTTCATTGCGGCGGTATTCAGTCCCGCCCAAACCAGTTTGTGAGGGATTGGTACGAAACCAAGCGGTTATGTTGCAGAAATACTGCTACGTACTTCGCCAACCTGTTCGGGATCTATGGCAGTCCGTTCGACACGGAATGCTAATGACGACAGTCGTTCCTGCTCGATCAGAGCGCATTTTGAATAACCCACCGCACGATAACGATGGTTAATCGGATTTACGACAGCCAAGTCCGAGAGAAAGACACGTAACGTTTGCGAATAGCAATGAAGGAAAAAAGGAAACGGGACTGTCCCTCCCCCGAGGCAAGTCCCGTCCTCAAGAGTCGCTTGCGAAACGACTACTCACGAATGAATCTAGCAAGAATCTTCGTCATTCGAAATTCCACAAGCGTGCCATGCCACCCCCACACCGCGGCTGAGGCGGAGACCCGAGTTTGTAGGGCAGCATACATTGTCTTGCTCCTTGGCCCCTGAAAAGATTTACGGCAGTTCGATCACGTCGGGATGATTCTTTTCACGCTCATGCTCTTCGGCAAGGACTTTTTCAAGCCAGTGCGCCTGTCGCTCCGCTACCCACTTGTCCGCTAATAGAGGATTGTGAGCGATGGAGAACAACTCACCACACTCGTCGCAACCGAACGTCCCCATGTCCCGAAAGCCCACTGCTCTCTGGTCGGTATGGCCCTTTTTGATTGCAGCTGCTTTCATCTAGGGCTATTATGCTGCAGCGTCCTGATCGGCGTGTACTGGGCGCTCACGCTGAGCAGATTTTGGCAGGCAGTAATTTGCGACATGGTACTCGTAGCAATAATCGCAGAATGATTCCTCGCAGCACTCGGTACGGCACTGGATGCAGATCGCGGCTCCGCAATCAGCGCACTGAGCAATCGATGGCTTACCGCACCGAACGGTTTCTGCCCCTGAGGCGTCGCCAAATTCGATCTGACAGGCTAAATGCATCTCGGAAATGCTAGCAGAGCGAGAGACGAAAATTGGGCGAATACCTTCTCTCCACCTCACACGCTGTCGACAGATGGCGAGTCAGCCCGAATTGTCGCTATTGTCTGGATAGTTCCCAGCGCACACAAAAGGGCGCAACCGAAATTCGTTTTCGATCACGCCCCCTGTGCCCCCGGCGGATGGGGGAGGCTGTTCTTCGTCACCGGGGGAATGCCTCAGTTCTTTCGCAACCGGCGGCGGGACCTTCATGACTTCTTGCAAAAAATCGCTTTTCGCCTTCATCCAACCTTCCTCTCGTCCATGGAAATTGAGCCTTCTAAGTTCTCGTTGCCATTCTCTGTCGCTTTATGCTTTGCGTTGAGGGCTCTCGCGTTGACTGCGAAGAATTCAGCCAGCGCGAAATAGAGAACGGTGAGTCCCGCTCCCATTGCCAACCCCACAAGCCCGCCCATCAGTAGCAGCTTCACTCTGGCCCCGGTTTGCGAACCGTCTACCGGCAGCGTGGAATAGTGAACCCAGAATCCGTTCACCCGAGAAGCGTGACAGAGGAAGAGATGTAGGTCGGGAACCTGGGACTCAGTCGAACTGCCCGGCCCACCTGGGGTCGGCGTCAAATCGACGCGCTGTCAATATGGGTTCTTACAATGACGGACCGAGCACAGATGAGACCAAATGCGTTCCTCCCCCAAGGACACATCCGGGACAGGAGGCTCGGCCAAGAATGCGAAGCATCATATCGCCATCGTAAGAACAGTCAAGTAAATTCTCTAGTTGTAAGTCGAAACATTCTCAAAGGCTGCTGATTATCGCAACATCCATTGAAATCTGGCAGCGCAGACCGCCGATCCCAAATCACACTTGACTGGTGTTCGCAACGGTCAAGACTCGGAGGATGGCGCCGGGACTGAACACACTACACCCGCCGCTCTCGAAGCCCGGCCTGCAGGGATGATTAAACCGATGGCTCGCGAATTTATCTCGCGGAATTTGCTAGCGATGGCCTTGTGATGGCGCAGGTTGCGGCAAACGGCGGAGACATAGCACGGGTTGCGCTCCCCACCCCGACAATGATGCACGATGTTTGATGACCCATCCCGGAGTGGGTCCGCTGACCGCACGCCCATGAGAAGGCTTTTTTACAGGAATGGAGTTGGTATAAAGAACGCACGTTAAATGGTCGGGGTGTGACACGCCGGGGAGGCGACATGCAGCATCCCGACCATTTCCCACAAGCCCCGCCCCCCTGAGAATCGAGGCGATGATCGGAGACGATCTAGGAGGCGCACAGGATTTCAGAGTTCCGATCCGCATTGCAATACAGCGGCAACCCGAGCCCAAGTTTTCCGAAAGCCTAAAAGCGCACACGGCTCAGTCGTAAAAACAGAGCCGCAATAGCAAGGTGAGCAAGTAACCCAGAACGCTAAAAGACGAAGCGAGACTCTCCTCCCCCGAAGAGATCCCGCTTCGAGAGCCGCCCCAAATCTATAAAGACAGCGTCTCGCGTTCAACTTAATCTTCCAGAGACAATAAGAAAATAGGAGAAAACGCGCAGAAAGCGCCTACGGATAGCCGGGAAGAAGCGAGGGGCGGCTATCACGGATGGGGGAGGTTTGCCGCCGCTGTCGGCTTTGGCCGGAGCAGCTACGACCGGTGATAGTCGCCCTGAAGTTGACTATACACCTCGGAGTCCCTAGCGTTTGGAGTGGTAGAGAAGCAACGCGGTCAGGAGCCACACTAGGACAAGGATTAGCACGACAATTGCTAAAGTGTGCACCATGAAAACCGACGCAAAGTCTAGAGCGATTGGAACAAAAGGAAAAGGCCGCCAGTATTCCCGCACGGCGGCCTTACCCCTCATTCTGGCGCGAAATTCAGACTACGCCATTATGATTACCGAGGTCCAGTGCCCTGGAATTCTGGCATCCCGAATGAGTGGCCGAAGGTCCCCAGGACCGAAGTACTTTGCAGGAACTTTGTCCCGAGGTTAATGTGCCCAGATAACCAACATGAAGCCATTCCAGATTCGCTTCGAACCCCACTCCAAAGCCCTAACGACTGATGTCACCGTTAGTCGCAGCCAGATTGCGAAGCGTCGGAGTCGTCGAATGTTTCTCAATGCGTCGGTAGGATTATCGGGCGAAGATCGCCTGAAGTGTTCCTTTACGATGCCCGCTAGAGCTACCCACCTGAACAGGCATGGAGCTTCAGTCCACCTCAGTCGTGATCTAGTAATTGGCTCTGTGATTGTCGTGCGGAATAAACGTAGCACCCAGGTTTCTGCTCGTATCGTCGCGCAGGTGTCAGCGACAGAAGGAGTCTCTACTTACGGGATCGAATTTATCGAGCAGGACGAGAAAGCAAACAAGTTCTGGGGGATAACATTCCCTTCACCCGAAAACCGACCCGCTCCGTCGCGCACTGCGGAGCAGGCTGGAATCGCGCTCCAGACGCCGCACTTCTTATCCTAACCGCGTTCCCGAAGATGAGAGTCCAAAGTTGGTCTTTATCGGCTGGAGGTTGGCTGTTTACCTGGTACTGGCAAGCTGAAGATCGCAGGAGGCGGCATCGGGATGTCGCTGTGCTCCTGGACTCGACGTCTACGTGGAGTTAACCACGGAACGACGATCCTTCGCCGATCGATTTCAAGTTCCAATCCGCCTTTGTCGACGCGATAGCTCTCGGAGAAGGCCATCGCTTTAGCTAAAGTAGATATAACTGCAGCGTTATATCAGCACGAATACATATTCTAGAGTATCGAAGAAGCGGTGGGTTTCAGAAGAACCTTCACCTTGGAGGAATGCAATGAAGACCAAACTGGGTGGAATCTTATCGATTTTGCTCTTATCTCTGACAACTTTTAGCTTCGCACAGGGTGCTGGCGGCGGCGATGCTGCAACAGCCCGCGACCCCAACCAAGCTACGAATCAAACGAACGGAACTCAAAACAATCGCGGCGGCCACGATTGGGGATGGATCGGTCTCTTAGGTCTTGCCGGACTCGCCGGACTCCGCCGCAACCGGCGCGATTCGCAAATAACCGAGCGTGATCGCAACGTTTCGGATATTCGTAGAGCCGCTTAAGCCCCGGCACGATCTACAGTTGGGACGGTTCCGCTCCGTCCCGCTGTTTACTCGCACTATCCAAGTGCGTCCAAAGAATTAGTCACCGGCGGTAGCAGTCCCAGTAACGAAAATGCAATGGCGTAAAAAGGAAACGGGACCGTCCCTCCCCCGAGGCAAGTCCCGTTTTCAAGAGTCGCTTGCGAAACGACTACTCACGAATGAATCTAGCAAGAGTCTGAGGCATTTGAAACTCCACAAGCGTGCCATGGCACCGCCCCACCGAGCTAAAGGAGAGACCTGAGTTTGTAATTTCCAAAACGAGTCTTGTCACGTTGCAGCGAAAATTTGGCTATGGATGGTTGACTCTTGGCGAGCATCGAGTTCATAATCGCGCCAAATCTACCCGAATCGCCAAATCCAAATTGCCGTGAGGTTGCCCATGTGGAAAAAGGATGATGACCGGGCAAGTATTCCAGCAGCATCAAGCTCGAATCTGGACGAGAATCGGATTTCCGAGATGTTGATGAACGCAATTCGTGACTCCAGCCATGCAAACGAGCCGCGTGTAGATGGTCCTGAACCGAAAGTGATTCAGAATGAGCAGGATTCTTATCCGCCAATCTTCCAAGAATACGCAACGGCCTCCGACAAATTTACAAAGAGCGCGAAAGAGTTTATACGCTGTGCCGCGTTGCTGTCCGAGGCTCGACAAGCGTATGAAACACTGAGGACAGCCGGTGAACAAATCCGAAAGGTTCTAGATTCCGATGAACGGCAATTTCGCGCTCTCATGGACTTAGCACAAGATCAAGCGAAGGTTCATCTCGGCTCGACGGAATCACCGTCGGGAAGAAAGCCGCCGGAATCTTCCAAACTTGAACCGTTCGTCGTGAATAGCGGCACGAAGATGAGCAAATTTCCATGAGGAAGTGCCTCTCTAGGTTCTATTGATTCGCGCCGACTTGCGGCTCAGTATCATGTGGCCAGTTGGGTGTCTCAGTAGCTCTTCGTTACGCTCTTCCGCGACACACTCAAACTCCCAAGATAGTGCCGCTTGCTACGTGGAGGTTCTTCATGTTCTATCTAATCAATGCACTTTGGTCTGATGAAGGCGAAGATATTGCTGAGTATGCGGTGATGTTGGCAGTCATTCTGGTGCTGGTGGTTGGAACCATTCGGCTGGTAGGCTCCAACGCCAATAATGCATTTTCGAGCGTTGCAAGTTCGCTACAATAGCTGATGTAGAAGGACTTCCCTTAAGCCTTTCTTTCGCAGTCATAGCACAAGGGCATATCCCTGCCTATCACGCTCGAGGCAAAAGGGGCTCCTACCCGGCTATTGATTAGGGCTAGCGACGTGAAACCGGTTGCATTTAAGGCGAACGACGCTCCGTCGAGCGACGTGAAGCACTGCGCATCGCTGAAGGTTTTTTCCGCCTGAACACTAACCACTCCACTCGGTTGGATGATCATGGAGGGATTGACCTGGGCAAAGCGGAAACACGGAACCGGCGGCAGTACCGAATCCGAAGGTCGGTAGTTGAAAAAATATCTAGCGGATAAGTCGGGCCGCCCGATACAGATTCAAGTTCCCGAACGTGCGGAGCGGCGCCGCAAGTCTGCCGCTTGGGAGAATCGCGCAGATACGTTCCGGAATCCGAATGGGCGGAG
>Ga0157372_10002080_pt1 | contig 21745 bp, 15 predicted proteins | sample C55metaG_FD_115307 | JGI IMG/M metagenome (GOLD analysis project Ga0157372, IMG submission 115307) | Corn rhizosphere microbial communities from Kellogg Biological Station, Michigan, USA - C5-5 metaG | ecosystem: Host-associated > Plants > Roots > Rhizosphere > Soil | place: USA: Michigan... | reverse complement strand
GGGTTGCCGCCCATAAACCAGCGGTCCCACGCAACGGTCGTGTGGTTCAGCAGGTTATTGCGAATGATCCAGTCAAACTGCGTATGTGTGTGATGTGTGGTTATGCGTTGGTAGAAGCCATTTCCGTAATAGTTGGTATTCTTCTGAGGTTCAGTTTGCCCATCGAACTGCGTGACACAACCCGCCACTTCACCGCAATTTCGGATTGACGGGCGATGGCCCCAATAGAAGCTTTCGCTCATCCGGAAATTTGGGTTGAACTCGTGGTCAACGCGGAACTCGATCGTGCGGGCATCCAAAAGCCAGTTCTGGTCGCCAGCAGGGTTACCGGCAACGTTGAACGCAAGGCCAGCGCGGTCAGGATGAACCATAAGAGCTGCTATCCGTCCCGCTACTACGCTCAGATTTGGGTCCGTCGAAGGAATAATATTGCCCGGATAGGGGTCGCGAACCGGAACCGGGTTAGCAGTCGTATTGCAGCCTGTACCTGGCGCGACGGTGTTTGTCGTACTAGGATTAAAAATCTGCCCAGCAAAAACTGGTCGGCATAGCGCGTCTTGTGCGATTTGAGTCGTAGTTAGCAGCGAGCTAAAATTGCCGGCCTTGAACGCATCAATTGGAGTTGTGTTGCCAAACCCCGGCAGAACGCCTGAGCGGAAACGCGTCCAATCGAAATTTGTGAAGAAGAATGTCTTGTTATGTCCGTCGTAAACATGCGGTATCTTGACCGGACCACCTACTGTGAAACCGAAGGAGTTGTTCTTGATCGGCGTCTTCCGACGGGACGTGCAGGTACCTGCCGCATCGCAATCAGCGTCGAAGAATCCGCGTGCATTCAGTGCATCGTTGGCGAAAAATTCGTACGCGCTGCCGTGCAGATTGTTGGTGCCGGACTTTGAAACATACTCAATAAAACCGCCACTGGTGTGGCCGTATTGCGCTGAGTATGTAGTCGTGATGACCTTCATCTCTTTAATGCTTTCTTCGGGAGGGGAGCTTTCATGGCTCTGCTGGTGACCGACTGCATATCCAAATGCGGCGCCATCGAAGAAGTTCTCAGTGGCCATTGTCTGGCCGCCATTGATCCGGGAATTAAACTGGCTTCCGCGGAACATGGGGTCGCCATTGGGCTTCATGGGCAGATAGCCAGGCTGAATCTGAAGAAGTGATTCGGCGAGACGCACGTCTGAGGCGGTGATCGTTGGCAGATCCTGGTAGTACCGCTCATCGACGGCATGGGTCACATCGGGGGTAGTCACGTTCAAAGTATCCGCGCCTGCAATTACCTCCACAGTCTCTGTGACAGCGCCTACCGCAAGAACGACGTCGTGCCTCACGGTTTCAGCGCCGGTCAGTAAAATCCCCCTGCTCGCCGCGGTTTTAAATCCTGAGTGGTCGACGGCAACGGAGTAACTGCCCAACACCAAAGGCGGAGTTGTGTAAGAACCCGACGCGTTGGTGGTGAGTGAGGTCTCAACGCCGGTGTTTTCATCTTTAACTTTGACGGTTGCGCCAGCAACGGCGGAACCCGTTGAGTCAGTCACAACACCGCTGATAATCGCCCGGTCTGCTCGTTGCGCTGAGAGGGGACTATTGAAGCAGAGGACAGTCAGAATAACGGCACCCACTACCAGGCAGGCTCTCGTCATAATCAACCCCCGAAATATCTCGAATGCTGCGTCTTAAAACAGGATTCGCAGTAAACGATTTCTCGACTGATTTGCAGAACGCTACTCTCGTCCGTAATCTTCTGTCAAGAATAAAATAGTATTTTTCTACTATTTTCGAAATTCGCTGATTAGGGATTGTGCAAATCGTTAGAAAACCCAGGCAAACGAACCTCCTTGTATTCTTTACAAAAATCAAGATAACGTTTCCCTAAATTTATCCCTATCCAATAGTTGGGTACCGCATTCAGTGGCGGTGGCGTCCACCGTCGTGACATCATGAACATTCTCGAGATCGGACGCCGTGCAGAGTTTTTTAGGTCTGTCGTGGCGGTAAGATCGGAGTTGATACGAGCCACATGCCTACCGTTGAGGATGGAAGCGGTTCGGCGCCATCGTCAAAGCCCACCATTGAGACGCGCGGCACCATCATGACTTGAATAATCTGCGAGGTTTCCGAATGGAGTGCCCAAAACCAAGATAAATATGAGTTTTGCGGGAAATCTCCCTGATCAGGATGCGGGGTTGGTTTTTCCCTCCGCAGCCGTATCCCAACGAAACTTCTGCGAGTTTGGGTGGACGCTGTGGTACCGATAACCGACAAATCCGACGATGATTAGCGATGCCAACTCGATTGACCACGAATCTCCGTCTGGCACATGGACTGGCGCGACCAAACTACCGTAATCCGTAGGAACAAAATGTGCACTCGGACATCCCGGGCTACCGCAGGCGTAGAAATTCCAACTTATCGTGTTAGTTCCGATCGGAAAAAAGATCGGATGAAGAATGTCGGGCCCGATCGGAGTTGAAATATCTAATTCGTCATGGTGCGAATCAAATAAGGGGATGTATTGATCAAACCAGTGATCCTCAATTCCTTTGGCGGTGATCACTGGCGAGAACGAGCCGAGAAATCCCGATGAAATTATTTGGAACGTACTTGGGTCAATCCAACCATTTGGCTCTCCTATATCGCGATTGTCAATGTTAGCTGGATTAAATTGGAAGCTAACGGCAATGCTCTCCGTGCAATTAGAAACACAAGACGAATTGGCCGCGATATTACCCCATATGCTCACTTGCAAAATTTCATCTGCCCACCCAAAAGTGGCTGAAAGGGGCAGAAGCAGCAGCAAAATAACAAGGTTGCGCATAGGACTCCTAGCCTGAAGAAGCCGTACAACAGTGGCCCAACCATATGATTGGGGCTTCACTGGGTCAATAGCCTAAGGGTGGTAGAGCGGAGGAAACCTCGCTCAGTGCTCAAAATACTTCTGCCGAGCATTATGCCTGAGCGTACCGGTTCAATTCCGGTCCCGGGCACCAACCAATGCGGTCAAAGAGGGCAAGGGTGAAGACCACCTCACTCTCGAGAACGGTTCCTGATGATTGCTATGGGTGAATGCTGGAAAATGAGATTGAATCTGAGCGCGAGCGACGGGAGGGTGCAGATTTTCTGCAGCGTACACAGCGCGTTACGGATTCGTTTCCTGGGTTGCTTAGGAATAAGGTGAGCAGAGTGCGAGACAGTACTCGTGACGAAATCCGTCTAATTTGTTGGCGGTGTCTTGTGAGGTCTAGAGTGCCTGCGCATCGGACATCATCAGGCGCCCATCGCTGACTTCCTCAGTTCCTGGTTTTCTTCCGGGAAAAGGCAAACTTCTGCGGGATGATAGGAGTATTCGGGAATTATTTGCTTGATTTTCGCGCGAATCGGGCTCGCCCCATCTACATAGAGAGTGGCTCTCAGATCGTCCAATTGAGCTTCTAATTCGCCCCAGCCGCAAAGCACATTGCGGGCTTTCTTGATTTTTGGACACCGTGTCTCGCCGACGATCTCTTCCGGATAGAACAACTCTTCAAATAATTTTTCTCCTGGCCGTACTCCCGTAAATTCTATTTCAACTTCTTCTTCCTTCTTGCCGGAAAGTTGAATCAACGTTCGCGCGAGTTCCAGAATGCTGACAGGCGTTCCCATATCCAACACCAAGACATCACCCTGGTCTCCGATGGCAAATGCTTGAAGCACCAGAGAAACCGCTTCGCGGATAGTCATAAAGAAGCGCTTCATCTCCGGATGGGTGATGGTCAGCGGCCTGCCATTGCGAAGTTGCTCTTGGAGCACCGGAATAACGCTGCCGCACGAGCCGAGGACGTTGCCGAATCGAACCGCAACACAACGCATTTTATTACTATGCCGATGGGAAATTATTAGCTCACCAAGGCGTTTGGTTGCACCCATCGTGCTGGTGGGGTTGACGGCCTTGTCCGACGAGATCAGAACAAAACCTTTGCAACCGTTATCTTCGGCGACCTGCAACAAATCGAGCAAAGCAAAAACATTATTTCTGACGGCTGTCCCTACATTCGACTCCATCATCGGAACGTGCTTATAGGCCGCCGCATGAAATACCACCTCTGGCCGATGCTCAATGAATAGTTTTTGCATTCGCTCGCTATCGCCGACGTCAGCTACAACAAAAACCTGTGGGCAATGGTTTCGGCATAGCAAAAGCTCGCGCTCCAAATAAAACATTCCGGTTTCGTTCTGATCGACGCACAGCAAACCCGCGGGCGAGTACTCAAGAATCTGCCGGCACAGTTCAGATCCGATTGAGCCAGCGGCCCCGGTCACCATCACCACCCGATTTGTAATGCCATCTTTGACCGATTGCAGATCAATGTCGACCGGATCCCTTCCCAGGAGATCCTCTACCCTGACATCGCGAAACTGACTGACGGCTACTTTCCCATGAATTACGTCCCGCAGCGCGGGAACAGTGCGAAATTTCACCTGCGCGCGTTCACATATTTCTACGAATCTCTTCATCTGGCGGCCAGACGCTGAAGGGACGGCAATCAGCACCTCGGCGGGCACATAACGATCAACCATATGAGTTAACTTATCCAGATTCCCGAGTACGGGCACTCCTCCGATCTTTACGCCTTCCTTCGAAGGATCATCATCCAAGCAACCAACAATGGCATAACCACTCCTAGGTCGCTTTAGTTCGTGTATAACAGTCTGAGCTGCAACTCCCGCGCCTATCAGCATGACCTTTCTAGCAGAGACTAAGTCCTGACGCACCGACTCCGCCACTAAACGGGAAAATACTCGTACTCCAATCAGCAAGCCAGCCGTGAGAACGGGTTCTAGAACGTAGACCGATCGAGGAAAACCGCGCAACCCAAGCAGATAGTGAATCGTAAGCAGAGATACTGCTGAACCCAAAGTCACGGCCTTCAACACATCCAGAACATCACTCGCGCCGGTGTACTTCCACCAGCCGTGCAAAAGGCCAAAGCGCCAAATCGCGGCCAGCCGTATAGGGATCAATATAACCAGGGCCAGCAGTAGGCTTCGCCGGTCAGGCAGACTGTAGTCGAAGCGCAACAGCCACGCAAGAACCAGAGAAAAAGCAATTAGGCCGGCTTGAAATATGGCCACAAACCATGAGTGCGTGCGTAGAAACTTCTGAGCATATTTGATCATAATGTTCGTCGGAAGACGCCAGGAAAACAGCTACCCGGCGTGTTATCGCTCACAATTGAACCGGAACGGAAGAACTAGTCTTTGTGATTGGCCGATGAAAAAGAGAACAGGCAACGTACGGTCCGCACTATCAGCAGAAAGTCGTATTGCAGCGATATGTTCGCTATATATTCCAGATTGAGAGCGAGCTTACGAGGTAGAATATCTTCCTTATAGAACTGCTCCGGATTAGATCTTTGCGCCAGCAGATCTTCTTCCCAGCGAAAAGCAATCGACGCGCTGTCGGTTATGCCTGGCCGTACCGTCAACACGGCTCGTTGCCGCGAATCATAGTTTGCAACGTAGACTGGAAGTTCAGGCCGTGGGCCGACCAAACTCATATCACCTATGAGTACGTTCCAGAACTGTGGTAGTTCGTCGATCTTTAGCCGACGCAGCACCGCTCCACATCTGGTCACTCGAGAGTCGCCTGCTGAAGTCAGTCCGGGTCCCCGGCGATCGGCATCTACTACCATCGACCGAAATTTCACAATCTTGAATTGCTTTCCGCCTTCCCCGACCCGCTTTTGACGGTAAAACACCGGGCCTGGTGAGGTTAGCTTCACCAGCGCGCAGACAATGAGCAACAGGGGCGACATTACAACCAGCATCATCGCCGACACGAGAGTGTCTAGTCCTCTCTTTCCCGCACGCCGGTAAAGGCCGTTCGCCGAATCGGGCCGGACTTCATTCGCCTCTATTACTGATGGATTCAATGTTTCCACACTATTTCCAAATGTGTTTGAGGGTTACGGCACTCACTTGGACCAGCAACTCACAACATCCCGCACTGCCCAGATGACCTGTTCAACTTCTTCATCCGTCATAGTTGGAAAAATCGGCAAAGATAGACAGCGTTGGTACTCCTGTTCTGCCATGGGGAAATCACCTGCTTTGTAGTCAAATGCTTTTTGATAGAAGGGCTGCAGGTGAAGAGGAATGAAGTGGACGCTCGCTGTAACTCCCCGCTCACCTAGCTCCTGAATAAACCTGCCTCTGTCAGTCCTTAGTCTGTCCAGTCGCAGGCGCAAGACATAGAGGTGCCATGATGTGGTCCGGTCCGGCAATACTTCAGGATGTTCTAGCGCATCGATGGAGCTGAATTCCTGCGTGTAGCGTTTCGCGATCCTATTTCGTGCTTGGTTCATTGCGTCGCACTTACTAAGCTGAACAATGCCAAGGGCGGACTGTATGTCCGTGAGATTGTACTTGTATCCCGCCTCAACCACTTCGTAGTGCCACGAGCCTTCTGCGCTATACCGCTTCCATGCGTCTCGACTGATTCCGTGCAGGCGCATAACCTGCATGCGTCGCGCATAGTCTTCATTACTGGTAGTGACCATTCCCCCTTCGCCGGTGGAGAGCGTCTTAGTCGCATAGAAGCTGAACGCGGTGAGCTCACTAATAGACCCGATCGGCTTGCCGCAATATGAGGCGGGAAGAGCGTGGGCGGCGTCTTCTATGACATGCAGTTTGTGAGTCTGGGCCAGATCTTGAATCTCGGCTAAGTCGCAAGGCTGACCGCCGAAATGTACTGGGATAATGGCGCGCGTACGTGCAGTTATCTTTCGTGTCGCGTCGACGACGTCAAGATTCAGGGTTTGCGCATCTATATCGACCAGTACCGGCCGCGCACCCAGATAGGTTACGACCTCGGCGGTTGCAGTAAAGGTCGTGGTGGGTACCAGCACCTCGTCACCCGGCTTTAGCCCAATAGCCTCAAGACACAGGTGCAACCCGGCGGTGCATGACGAAACCGCAATCGCATACGGCGCGCCGACATAAGAGGCAAACTGACGTTCAAATTCAAATGTCCGTGCCCCCATGGTTAGCCATCCCGAGCGGATGACCTCCGACACAGCTTGAACCTCTTCCTCGCCCATCGCCGCGGCGTGGAATGGAACTCTGATCGCAATAGCCTTTGTGGTCATTTTTCGATTAGCCTGGATGTCGCTAGTATTCACGTACAATCTGTCCGGCGCGGATCGGCGTCGAGGGTGGACTGAAAAACAGATATTGCAACCCGACCAGGGTTCCCAAGCCATATGCAAGGTGAAAAACAAAACACGCAGCGGGTAAGGTGAGTACGACCAACGGGTCCCGGTTACGGATTTGTCTAATTGCAAAACCTATACCGGTTAGTAGATAAAAGCCAACAAACGCGACCAGCGCATACCTCGCCCAACTGGCCATTGCTGAAGTAAGAAATAACCCTGCCAGACAGATCAGGAACATGGCCGGCACAAAGTGGCGCAAGCCCATCGCATGGGAGTTCTCTTTTACACTGAAAATGTGCCACTGGCTGTTTCTGTAAGTCTGTTTCACAAGTTGCAGGAAGCCGCCGACTGGGTGATATGTGGTTTGCAAGGCCGGCGTCTGGTAAATTCTGCCGCCCGCTCTCCGGATTCGTGCGTTCAGTTCGTTGTCCTGGTTTCGGACCAGCTTTTCGTTGTACATTCCAACCCGGTTGAAGACCTCGCGGCGGAAAGCACCGAAAGGAACTGTCTCAACGAAGCCCTCTTTCGAACTGGTGCGGAAACGTGAATCGCCGACTCCAAAGGGATTGCAGAGCATGGCCGCGACCAGACGCGCGCCGAGCGTATTATCGGCCGGCACGGTCAGCCACGGGCCTCCCACATTGTCAGCTCCGGTCTGCTCAAGGTATTTGACGCAATTCTCAATGTAGTTTTCCGGATAGAAATTGTGGCCGTCGGCGCGAATGATAACTTTACCCTTGGCGTGGCGGATTCCGATATTCATCGCCGCGGGTGCCGTGCCCGCAGGATTGTCAATGCAATATAAGTGCGGTAATTCCCTACACAGCCCGTCAACGATTTCTCTCGACCTGTCCGATGACCTTCCATCAAGCACAATGATTTCGTAAGACGCAGAAGGATAGGTTTGCCGCAACAGAGATTGCAGACAATCCTCAATGTAACGTTCTTCGTTTCTGATCGGCACGATGACCGATACGCTTATGCTAGTCATACATTTGTTATCGCGCCTGCTTCAAGGGAAAGTAAGTGTCGGCACAATAGGCAGCGGAAGATGCTACAAACCGGGCCAGCTTGCGAGACTTCAGCAATTTGGTGGACTTATGTTCCTGGTGCACAACCTCTAGCGACGGCTCATAAATGACGTCCAGGCCAAGCATTCTTAGACTCTCGGCAAGATAGATTTCCTCGCCGAAAAGAAAGCACGGAAAGTCGAGCGAGCCTCCGACCCGGAAATACTCCTTTGACAAGACCACAAACGAACCGTGCGGAGCGTATATCTTCCGGCTCAAATCCCGACTGGGGTTCGCCTTGGTCCGCGCAACCTGAGTAACGGCGCTTCGCGACCAATGAAAGACAGCGGAGGCCAACTCGTGAGCGTTAAGCGCAAGCCAGCTCCGGTACAACCACTTGTAAAGGTGCATGCGCATAGCCGAGGGACGGCTTCGCATGAAAGGATTCTGGTTTCTTCCAGTCAAGGCGGATGCGATCCTCGGAGCCACCGCTCCCACACGAGGTCCCGTCTTCAGTGCAGCGAGTTTCTGGAGAAACTGTGGGTCCGTGATGAGCAAATCGACGTTAGAAACAATGACCCAATCGGGCAAAGGATGTTCTTCCAGATATTTGGAGATGCCCCGCCGAGCGCCGCCAAAGTATCCGAGATTTTCCTGAGCACGAAGAAATGCAAAGTTGCTGTCAACCCATGGTTCGGTTCCCGCGACATCATCGGTATTGTCGACTACCAGTACTCGCAGATTTTCCTGCCCCTGCAACTGGCGAAGGGATCCATAGTATCGTGCGGCCTCGCCGTCTGAGCCGTATTTTACGCAGATAAGCACCACTGACGGAGTCAACTCAAAGTCGCCCGCGGGTTGCGCAGCGCTACTTCTGGCACTTTCCGCCGTGCTAGATACGATGTTACCCATAGACGCAGAAATAAGGCCCTACCCGCATGCCGAGCTAGCTTTAATAACGACAAGGCGCCGCCTTGGTCTTACGCGTGCGCGAGTGCAAAACAGCAGAACTACGCCAAGCACCACTATAGATAAGGCGTACCGAAGAACGTGTAAACGTTAACGCCCACCTCATTGTTTGAGACAAGACCGGTAATCATACCCTTTCCGTGCGCGCTCCCGGCTTCGACAATGCTTCCCGAATGAAGCAAGGCGCGATGGAGATTTATGAACGGCGCGAAGATCGCCGTCCAGTCGCCGCCTACATCCATTACTCCTAATTTGATCGCCTCGCCCAACGCTAGGGGTCCGGCACACAAATAATAGAAGTAGTGCCTTGCAAGGTTTACGTATGTATCACTGTTAAGGACATTCTCCGGTGATATCGCCAATATGCCAAGCACATAAGCGAAATTAAACACAATGTAAGTTCCACAGGCCAGGAAGGCTACTTTTTGTACCGAAATACGTAAGGTCCCTCGCATTACACGGAACAACAGTCCGCCGGCGATTACTTCCATTATGTGGCCCTTGGAACGAGAGGCAATTATGCACAGCACAAGCGAGCCGATGACAAATAGCGACCACCTTTGGCCGCGCCGATATGTTCCGATCAAGAGTATCGAGAGCAGTGTTGCCAAAACCTCAGCGTGTGCGTGTACTCCGTGTGAGTACTCCTCTCTAAAATCTTCTGTTCCGAATTGAGCCCAGCCACCTGCGGCTGTAACCAAGCTGAACAGCCCATACAACATCACCGGCATAGCGATCCAGGCCAGAATTGTTGCGAGGCGGACTGCCTCGGAATCGTAGAGGGTTGCGATTGGAGATACGTCGCGACTGCTTGGTGTGCCTCTGAGGTCCAATATGCCCCATCCTAATAAGGCGCCGGCTGCCCAAACAAGGAACAAGCCAACAATCCAGATCAGAACGGAAGGCATGTACAGCGGCACAAAATCCAGCACGGGCCCAATAAAATAGGCCAGCAACACAACTGCGGTGTAGGGAAAAGCCAGAGCATTAAATGGCGTGACCCAGGTACCAAAGCGCTTGTTGTCAAGGCGCGAGAGAACCGCGACCTCGATTAGCAACAGCATTAGAATTAGCAGTCCCTGCATTTGCGACTCAACCGGGTATAGGTCTAAGAAGCAGTTCCCAGCGACCTTGCTTGTCCTCGAAGGTCTGCTCGTCCACCTAATTTCATTAGAGGTTCGATGTCAGTGTGCAAACAAGAACATATAAAGCCAGCGATCGCGGCGAGACGAACTCCGCTGCTGCTTGACTTTGCTGCGCGCTGAAAATGTCGTCTCGCGTCAGACCACAAACCTTGTAACAGCAGGGCGCGTCCTTCCGAAAAATGCAGCTTGTCCTCGGCTCCCCGCCAGTTCTCCTTGAGTGAGTGCAACTCGAACGCTGAGAGTGGGATTTGTTCCCAATGGCTGGCGAGGAACTGCAAGGTAAATTCAGAAACTTTCTCGTAGATGGTGCGGCTGTGATGCACCGTGATCGACTCTTCGTGGCGCCTACGGTACCCGAGTGTCGCCGGCGAATAGTGAAAGAGCCCTTTTAGACTGAGTTCGATGAAAGTCGGATAGTCAGTAAGCGGCAGACCCGGCACATCCTGAAACCCTCCAATCATTTCCAGCGCACTGCGACGCAGAATGACAGTCGACGGACTAACCAACGAACGCCCTTCGGCCAGCAACATGTGGCGGGTGGCCGATCCTGCCGGATTGTTACACAGCACCTTAGACGGCAATTGTTTTCTTAAGCGGGTAGTATGACTCGCCATCTTCTGTTCTTCACCAATCGCACTTACATCCACAGCCTCGCCATACGCCAGCACAACATCGGGATCGGCAAACTCCGGCACCTGAGCCGACAACTTTCCCAAAGGCCAGAAGTCGTCTCCTTCTAGTATCGCGATGAGCTCGCCCTTGGCCAATTCCAGAGCGCGATTGTAAGTTGCCGCTAACTCAAAGGGACCCTTATTAGGCTGACGCTCATACCGGATGCGAGGGTCCCGATAACCGCACACGATCTCACCGGTGTCATCCGTTGAGCCGTCATCAATAATGATCTGCTCCCAGTGAGGATAGGTCTGTGACAGCACGCCATCAACACACCTGCGGATGAAGTGAGAATGGTTGTAGGTCGTAGTAATAATCGAAACTAATGGCTGCGCTTGCAATTTAATCTCTCTTTTAGGCCCGCTTTATCGTTTTCGCACACCGAACTATTGCGCAGTCACCAACTCAGAATCTTTGGCTGAGGCGTTTTGTCTCGCCTGTCGTGCAGGATTCGGCAATTGCGCCAGCGCAGCGATGTGGAAAGGGAGTGCCGCTTCAATAACCTTCACCGTGAGACCCAAGATCTCTAATAATTGCTGGATGTTGTCTTTATCGAAAACATGATGATGCAAGCAACGAAGCTGCAAATTATTCAGGGAACGTTGACGAAAGTTTTCCCACGTGCCCGCCCCCGGGTCCTTGCGCAGATCATGCTTGGCCAATATCTCTGCGAGATGTGTCGCATCATCTTCAGTCACGTTCCGTGCATAATCATCGAGCATGTGACCAATCGGGGTTGGAGGACGACGGTGATCGAACGTCCTATGGCGGTCAGGCAATACCAAAATGATAACGCCGCCCGGCTTGGTTACTCGTATCCATTCCTTAAGCGCCTTTATCGGATTAGCAATGTGCTCAAGATTGTGACATGACAATACAAAGTCATACGCTCCGTTAGGAAACTGGCTGAGATTACTACCATCGGTAATGTAATTGCGGCCATGTGGCCGCGATGGATGATAGGCAAAAGCCTCGCTAACTTCGCCTTCCCAAATTGTGTTGTTGGAGAATACACAATTATCGAGCGACGCAATACATTCATAAATGGGCAGAAAAGTGCGAAAGAATGGGCTCGGCCCGCCGATTTCGAGCCCCTTCCCGCCAAGAACCTGCTCGCGGAATACCGCGGTGGAGCGTACTGGCCGTTTCGCGATAGTCGCAACAGTGCCAATCAATCCTTGCGACTGCAATGTGGCCGAGAGCCGCCGAATATGCGAAATGCTCATGATTCCTTCACTGGATCACAACCCCAAGTTTGATAGCGACTGGAGTGTTCACCTCTCAGCCACTCTATGACGAACATTGTTAGAGTTGACCATTGCTGGAAAAAACACAATCCGTTCTCTAATGACAACTCAATAAGGTCAAATCTCGGAGTGATGTGACCTGTTTAAACGCACGAGATCTCAAAAGTGAAAAATTAATCACCGCCAGCGGAAAGAAAATCACCCACATACCATCAAAATAGTCCATGTAAGGGTTCGTTGCGTTCGCAATTAGCATAGATGACATACCTGTCAAACAAGCTAACATCAGGGCAGAAAGGCGCCCTCCCGCTCTAATAACACGAATGCCCATCCAAAATATCCAGCAGATACCCGAGGCATACGCCACGACGCCTACTATGCCGGTCTGATACAACAGGGCCATGTAGCTTAGCTCATAAGACCAAGGCTGAAGCGCTGATCGAACGGAACCGTAGGCAGGAGATCCATGTCCAGCACCAAATATCGGGTTTTCCATCCAGCCTGCGACTAACGCATGGAATTGCTTACGCCTTTCATTCGCACCGTTGTCATCGGTGCTAGGAGTGAAGTCGAAACCGACCGAGACTCTCTCATATAGGCCACTCACGCTGATCCCAGATAGAGCATTCAAACAGAACATGGAAACTATGAGCGCCAGAATTCCAGTCGTCGCAATTCGAAAGAGACCTTTCCTGTGCAAGTGTTTTTCTGCAGCGGGCTGAAAGCGGCTAAACACTAATATTCCCAGAGGCGATAACATTGTTACAAGGAGTAGCGCGCGACGGCCTGACAATAAGACTGCTTCGAGTCCCGCTCCCAAAGCTATCCAGGCCCAAACTGGAGAAATCAACGTTTGTCGCCTGCGCCCAGAGCAGGTAACTAGCACGGCCAATGAGAATGGGACAAGAAACGGCAAAGAGTTTAGACCGGGATATTGCATGCTAATGTATCCTTCGTGCAGAGAAATCATCTGCGATTCCCAATTAAAGGACACTAGATCGAAATATCTATTTTCCGGTAGGACGCTTGTCGCAATAAGCATGTAGACGACTGAGAAAAAGGCAACAAAACTTGTCGAAATGACTAATGTGCGCGTCAGACCTACCAGAGTTTCCTCACTGCGGATGCCGGCTATCATCAAAAGATACAAAATAGGCCATATGGTATAGACTCCGATTTGCGCCGACGCCCCGGGCATTCCTGCAAGCAAGCCCTCCATAACAAACACGAATCCAAGCGCCGACAATGATACCGTCCAGATGACGACGGACGAATGTAATCCCAGCTGCAGCGTCGTAAACGTCAGGATACATACTGTCACGACGATGACGCTCAGGAGCGTAGCCTTAAAGAGCAGCAGCGAGGAAACCATGGGGTACACTGCCGACAAAAAAAGCAGCGCGTAACCTGGAAAGCGAGTGCAGGAAATGAAATTAAGAGACTTCATACACATGACTTAGATTCGGGGAGCTACGGTCCTCTGGTTTTGCCCGGGACATAGCCTCGACGAGTTCGGCGGTCAGGCGCGCTTCGTCCATTGTCGTCTAGCTACATGTCGATGGCATGCCAAGGTCTTAGCCGCCCGCGGTTCTCAAATGGGGGCGGCTGGGGGAGTTGCATAATCGAGCAAACTCAGCCTAGCTGTTATATGAATGACGTAGGCGGAGACGGTAAGACACAATCTTCGCCTGCATCCTTCCCAAGCTGGTATTGGCATTGGATACGCCGCAACTACTTTGCGGCTGAACGATCAGGGGCCTAGAGTCCAACACTTGATAGGGATGTCGTCTCGCCAGTTCCTCCACAAAGGAGCCGTCTGCCTCGTATAAGTCTAAGTCTGGCCACCTGCCAATTGCCTTGCGATGGATGAACCCCCCGGTGCTAGTCTTGCCTGTACCCGGGGGCAGACGAAGCCACTTCTTTCCGTGCCTCAGCATAGCGAAAACCGCCCACTCTTGGGTAACCGCATCCAATGTCCGCAATATGTCAGCGTCCGCAAGATAATCGTCGTCATCGACATACAATATATATTCTCCTTTGACATGAGACCATATCTGATGCCGACAGGTGTGCCCATAGTTCTTATGACGCCTTCCGCAGTGCGAGAATGTTCTATTCACGTTCTCTGGAACCGAGCCTATGATTTCTCGCTGGCTCTGAGTCATCTCCGCTTCAGGTAAATCAATTACCACCAAGTGTTCCCAATCCGTTTGGGTTTGCCCGTTTACGGTTTCGCACAACCGCAATAACGACGGCCGACATATGGTTGGAGTGACAATTGAATATCTCGTGGTGATCTCCTTCGAAGCTGACGATGACGCTAAGCTAAATCTGACAACTTTCTGTCCTTACGCAAGGCAAAAGGGTCAATTGTTGAAGCCTTCAGGATTGGCAATTTGCGCGGGCACCGGCCGCTCCACGGCGTTTGACTACAACAATCTTGCGATAGTAAGGTGCCCGATCCAGGTATTTCAGCGAAACTTCTACCACTTTAGGCAATAGTCCCAGCAACGTCCGAAACGAGTAGTTCAATACGCGATACATCTCGGCACGCATCATGAAGTAGTGGAAATAGAGATTGTCGTTCCCAAAGCTCCTCACAATCCATTCCCCTTCCACCTGTTGGAAAAGGTTTTCTGTGGGGAAGGGATGTTGTCGGTGCTCCTGCAACCAGACAGGTAACTCCTGTTGTACCGCCTCATAGGCCTTCGCAAGCTTGAGATCGTACTCGAAAGCTTGAGAGCCTGACGGAAAGCCGAAGATAGCGACCTCACGTGCTACTCGCAGCCCCTCAGCAACAACGGCAGCCCGATGTTCGGGCGGAACATGTTCGAGGACGTCTGAGGCAACGACAGCGTCGAAACATCGATCACGGAAAGGTAACATTGTTGCAGTCGTTAGCACGGGCAGCATCGGGGCTGCTGGCCGCGCTACAAAAGCGACATCGCAGCCCACGAAGCGCTGGGCGTGAAACTCGCCTAACCCTACTGCGCCGGAACCCACCTCCAAAACAGATGCGCCGTCGTGGACGTGCTCTCTGAGCTGCCTTAGAATTGGAAAATAACGTACTGCCCGGTTAAGCATCGGGAATAAGTCTCCTGGCAATGATTGGAATGGGGATAAACCGTTCAGCTATGGCTAGGTCGAAAGTATCAAAAAAGCCCACAAGTAGCAGGAGCGAGGCATAGATAATCACAAAGACGAGGCCCTCGAACGCCATACTTCCCCACGATGTCGTCAGGTTAGAAGTGAGCAGCCATAAGGGAACAAGAGTTAGAGCGGAACAAATCCCAGGTTTCAGGTAAGCCCTCCTCATCATTCCGGCAAACAGATCGCCTGTCTCTCTCCAGAACTGGTAAACGAACAACAGCGAGGCAAACAGCAAAGACAGCGAAGTTCCAATGACTGCCCCGCCGAAGCCATATGCGCGAATCAGGAAAAGACTGAGTGTCACATTGAGGACAATTCCTAAAACTGCGCTATACAAGCCAGGCTTGAGTTTTCCCATGCCAATGAAGATGAGCAGTCCGGGTCCAGTAAGCAAGTTCAGAAAGTTGACGACCAGCAGTACACTCAATGGCACCGCAACGAAAACAAGCTCGGGGCCTATCCACAGCCGAACAAACGATTTAGAGATAAACACGGCGTAGGCGACAAAGGGAACGCCGATGCACGCAAGATACTTGTGGCTTCGAAAATAAAGATCTGCTAGCTTGTTCTGGCTATCCAAGGCGTTTAGCTCCGAAGCTGCGGGCATAACAGGGGCAAGTACTAGTCCGGGAACGGAGCGTAGTTTAAGAGCGAGGCTGCTGGCTATGTCGTACCAGCCCGCGGCAACGACGCCGGTAAATCTCGCGAGATACATCTTCTCGATTTGATTGTGAATCGCAACCGCGACTTGAGTCATGTACGTCTGGGTACTGAAACTGAATATCTCTTTTGCGACCGACCACTGGCAATCACTAAAACGCGGTTTTATCTCTGGGAGGATTCGTCGTAGTAGCAGAGTGTAGGACAACGTCGTAATGCATGCAGCAAGAGTATAAGCGTGCACAACCCCCTGTAATCCTCGGTTCCAATGCAGGAACATAACAGCCAGTACGGCGCTGAGCAGAACATTCATCGAAGTCAACGTCGTGCTCAAGTCCATACGCTGGAGCCCAACGGTGAGGGAAGAAAACAACAGTGTCAGAGCATTGGCAACAATCATCACGATCAAGTAGGACCAAAGGTGGTGTAACTCATCGCTTGACAATGTGCTGCCTCGAAACAGCGCTGAAATCAAGAGGCGAGAAGCACCCCATAGCACGCCTGCGATCATAGCGGCTATAACCGTATACACAAGGAATCCGGTGTTGGCGATTCGGCTTAGTCCTCTAAAATCTTTGAGAGCATAGAACTCCGCTACATGTTTGCTTAAGGTCGTGACCAGTCCGAAATCAGCTATCGAGGTAATTCCACTCACCGCTAAAAACACAGCCAAGGTACCGTAACCCGACGTCCCAAGTTTCTTTAGAAAATAAGGGACTAACAAGAAAGGTAGCGGTGCTAACAGCAGCAGTCGACCACCGCTGAAGAGCACATTGCGAACTATTTTGTGTCCTAAACCAGTTGTCCTGCAGTTTGTGAACATTGGGGCTCGATTAGTACTCTGAGAACCGAGGAAGTAGCTGTCCGGCTGCCGACGTACAAGCGCTGACATTTTCACAAAAGACGAACACAATGCCGTCCCAATATCCAATCGTCGAAGATTCGAACCTTATCTCCATTAACGATGCCATACTTATGTTGGCTGATGTGAGTTGTATTGAGACCGCATGTTTATCAGTTCTCGTTCTGCCATCAGAAACTGCCGTGTTGAAAGATATGGCTCTTTGATTATTCACTTCTTGCGATTATTCACTTCTTGCCCCCTCGAGCGACCATAGCAGTCCATGCTTTGTGGCTTGCAGCCTGAAGACGGGAGCCATTGGGGGTCGCCCACGGCATGGAGCTATTTACTCTTCCGAAAACATCGAGAGCCAGTTGTTTTTGTGGATTGTGGGATGGCGTATCATTCCAATGTGCTTTGGCCAGAGTCCACCCCACTGCTGCGCAACCTGAGAAGAATGCTCCAAATAACATGATCACGAGCCGCGGGGGGAACGATTTGCGCTCAGGCACGTCGGGCGGATCGAGCACACGGACGGTGGGAATTTCTTTGGCCCCGGACACCTTGGCCAGTTCGTATTCCTGGGTCAGGGTCTCGAAGACCGCTTCCTGAACGCGCGTCCGGCGATAAAGGTCGGCATAGGGCACACCGAGCAGAGGCAGCTTGCGGATCGAAGGATAGAGATCGCCGCTGTCGGAGGCAGTGGCGCCGGCGCCAACCTCCTGCTTGCCGCCAAGCCGCTGCAACTGGCTTTGCAGCTCTGAGATACGGGCCCGCAGCGACCGCACGCGAACGTTGTTTTCCGAGTAAATCTGCTTCAGCCCCTGCAGCTCAGACTGCGCGGCGATGAGCTGGCCTTCGAGGACGGCCGCGCTCTCCACCATGGCCCGACCCTGCTCCTTTATATCTATGGCCCCGTTTTTGCTGGCGAATTGGCTGAAATCTTTTTCTGCGGATTCAAGGTCCTGCTTAACTTGTGTGAGCCTTTCTTCGAGGAAGACCCGCTCACGGTGCGCGGACGAGGTGCTCAACTTGCTGACAACCGTGTTGAGCTCGGCCACGTACTCGGCGGCCACAGCGGCGGTACGCCGGGGGTCGTTGTCCGTAACCGTGATGGTAATAATGCCGCTCTTGCGGTCCTCAGAAATCATGGTGCGGGCGGCGAGGATCTTGCGGGTTCGGTCCCACTGGCTGGTGCCGTATTCTTTTCTGAGATCAAACTTGTTGATGAGATCATCCTGCACCGTGCGGCTTCTGAGAATTCCGATGAACAGATCGCCAGAGCTCTTCAGGCCCAACATATCTCCGGCGATTCCCCCCAGCGAACCGGTGACTTTGCTCGCTAAGGTGGCGGCCAGCATCATGCCGGAGTTGGATTGATCGTCGGGCGGCATCAGTACCGCGCTGGATTCATAGCGCTTCGGGATGAGGAACGCAATCAGGGTGAAAAGCGCCAGACCGTAAACCGAAATGCGAAAAAGGAATCGACGCTCTTCCCAGAGCAGTCGCAGCCGATCAACCGCCCGCTCGCGAACCGCGCTGTCGTCGTTGGCGCGGACTACTTCGCCGATGTCGGGACGGTCGATGATCTCGCGCAAATCGTGCTCGGGAATCGTCTTCATTCGCTGGCTACTCAAGGTCTCTGGCATCTCGCTATCATTGGTTTTTTCTCGCCGCCGTATTCCAACGCGGCCAGAAAGTAAGTTGGATTGAAGCTGTGGTGTCGGATTGCGCCGTGGGCAAGAGCACGGGAAAGTTCCAGGTCTCACGTTGGACGAAGCCAGAAAGTCCCAGAGTATGAGTCAACATCAGATCAGTTCGAAGGTTGAAGTCCTGCAGAGTGCCGCCCTGTAAAAAGGCCTTGTCCACGCTGTTGTGGCGGTAGCCAAATTGAATGTTGCTGCGGGGCGAGAACCGGTAAGTCAGCCATCCCTGCTCGCCCCGGCCGCGGCGCCCGATCCAGCTGCCGATGAGATTGCCGTTGTTGGTATAACCGGAGTGGTAGCGCTCGTCCCAGTAAAAGGCGCCCGGTCCGAAATGCGAGGGCACGTTCATATCGTTGGTGATGCCCTCAATGCGAAGATCGAGCTTGGGGATTTTTGGAACGTGGGAAAGATAAACGCCGGGGTTAATGGCGGGACGATTCGAGCCGAGCGGAGAATATTCATCAATGACCATCGAGTCGGCATAGACTTGCAGCCAATTCCTCAACCCTGGAACACGATAATTAAAATCGAACTCTGAGAGCCGCTTGGCTGGATTACAGCACTGGCCGATCCGACCGTTGTGGTAGTAAATCGTTTTCAAAAAGTTTCCCCAAGTAACAGGATTCCCTGGACCACCGAATTGGGCGGTGAAACCGATTCCGAATTCCAAGTTGTCAGTGGGATGAAAGCTGAACTTGGTGCCGTGTACGAAGGGTTGCGAGGAAAGATTCGGGCCGTAAAGCACGGGAGAGAATTCGAAGTTCTGTCCGCTCAGGCGGCCAATAAAAAACTGCGAACGCATTGGGCCCAAAAGCTTCGAGATCAATGGCACTTCGTATGGCGATACCGAATCGATGCGCAACATGGTCATCGGCTCGGCGTTGTCGCTGAATAAAAACGGGCCGGACTGGGACGTTCCCAGCCAAAGGCTTTGCTGACCGAAGGAGACTTGGGTGTTGTGAAAAGTCAAGGCAACCGTGCTGTCGAGCAGTCGAAAGCGATTGAGCTGCGGAGTTCCATTCGGTAGCGGCAGGGTTGAATCGATTCCAGCCGTCGCCTGCAAAACACCAAGTGGATCGGAAGCCACGGCAGGCGCGTGCTGATATTCACCTTGCAGCGAAATCGAAAGCGGTCCGGCTTCGGCGTGGGCAGCTAACCCGCCGACAGCGTTGAAGCCTTCTCCGTATGGCCGGCCGTAGTCATTAATGATGGTTTGACCGAAGTGGTAGCCGTCACGCAGTGGAGTGCCGGAAATTTGGGTGGTGCGGGCATACACCGAATCGAGGCTCATGCCGACATTTGCAGCCCCGTTCAAGCGCCCGGTTTCGAATGACAACTCATCTGCCAGATCGTGGTAGATGCGAACTGCCTCATCGCCTTGGTCGCCGGCATCTTCGATTTGCTGCTGAGCTTCTTCGAGCAGGCGCGCGCATTCCAAGCGGGTCCAGGGACGAATGCCCAAATATCCAGACTTGATATAACCCAGTGCAATCAGGCGTTCGAGTGCGGGATATATCCAGCTATCGAGCGGAACGGCGGGTGATCCCATATTTTCGGGGTTGCGAGTATCGTCGACGGATTTCTCCGGCAGCACACTTCCCCACGAAGATCCACCTAAGTCAGAGTCGTGATGAGCGCGGTAAACCTGGCGGCCAAAGTACCACCCCAGCGCGCTGCCGATTATCACATCTGAGGGAAAATGTTGCTGGCCGGTGACCCGGGTCGCGCTGACGCCGGTGGCTAAGCCGTAGGCAAGAATTTTGGTCAGCGTTCCCGGATACTCGTGTGCCATCACGCTGGCAATCGACCAGGCGATTGCGGCGTGCTCCGAGGGAAACGAACTTCCGCTTTGGAAGAATTGGCCAGTTCCATTTTGCTGATAGGGCCGTTCGCGCTGAGCAACACTCTTTATGAAGTAAGAAATTGCAGTGGCATTGATTGCCGCTTCGCCGCTCAGCAACCCGGTCTCTGACATTTGATCGTCATTTTTAATGTGACCCAGCAGAAATGATCCTGCGCCAGCGCCGATCAAAGAGTAGGTCGCATAATTCGAAAAAGTTTTGCTGCGATTCACTTCGCCCATCGGAATCTGCTTTGAAATCCAGCTGTCGCCTTGAACAAATCCGGCGGTGATCCCGGCAAAAGGCACAATCCATTCCAGATCCTGCTTATGGAAACGTGCAGGGGCCAACCAGAAACTTCTCTGGTCCTGGGCGAGATGCTCGATAAACGGGAACATTAAATGGTTCTCAGGATCGGTACCGGGAACCAGCACACCGTTCGCATCCTGGTCGCTGGGTTTTGCAGGCCTCGAAATCACGCGATCCTGAGATTGGGTTTCAATTGCGGACGGCGCATTCGGCATCGCATCCGCTGCCGACGCGCTTACCTCTTGTGCCCGCATCCCCGAATTCAGGATTCCATTCGTCACGAGAAATAGCGCCAACAAAAAATTCTTGTACATCGCAATCGGACCGGGCTAGAAGCTTCTTCCGACTTGAATCGCAACCCCGATCGCGTAAGCCAGCTGCGCCGATTCCAGAGTCTGCTTCCATTTAGTTGTGCCGCTGAACGCCTTCTCCGGCACCATCACCAGATCGCCTGGATGGAGCGCCGCTCGATCGACTCCGCCGCTGAACAAGCCGCTTGCTCCACCCGCAACCGAACCATCGGCGCGAATCACGAAGACAGCTTTTTTGTTCGCGCTGTTCGTAGGTCCGCCAGCTTGCCGCAAGTACCAGCCTGCATCTTTGCCGGGTTTGTAAGTGACCGCTGTCGGGTTGTAAACCGATCCCTCGACCATCACAAAATTTGGCTTTTTAGGAATGAAGATCATGTCTCCCGCGCGCACCTGAATATCAGCCGGCGTATTTTCCCAGTGTTTGGTATTCGGAGTGATGTGAATTACCAGACGTCCCGATGGCGGCGAGTTCTGCAGCTTCTGCAGTGCAGACTGCCACTGGTTCACGGCAGCTTCTTTGGCCATCTTTTGATCAGTATCCTGATCCGGAATTAACGTCAGATTCGCGCCATCGATCCGCACCTGCCTGATCAATTGCTCGCGATTGTCCTCTTCCAGTTGGCGAACTTGTTTGCGCTCGAAAACCACTCCGTAAGGATAGGCGTCGCTGCGGAATCCGCCGGCG
>Ga0157372_10002075_pt1 | contig 21762 bp, 21 predicted proteins | sample C55metaG_FD_115307 | JGI IMG/M metagenome (GOLD analysis project Ga0157372, IMG submission 115307) | Corn rhizosphere microbial communities from Kellogg Biological Station, Michigan, USA - C5-5 metaG | ecosystem: Host-associated > Plants > Roots > Rhizosphere > Soil | place: USA: Michigan... | reverse complement strand
TCCATACCAAAGTGCTTAAACTCCTCCTGCTGTGCGTTTTGCATAATGGCTTTGGCCTGGTTATCTTTCTCGACAGAAATCCGCTGTTCGTACCAGTTTATAGCCTCAGCCTCTTCGGTTAATGAAACTATCATCCGGGCAAAGGTGCGGGTTTCGTCGGATAGCTCATTTGCCGGTTCGTGATATTGATCAAATGACATAATACTTTTTTAAGGAGATAAGTATTATGTAAACGCTTTTGTTTTAAGTGTGTAAGTATTTAGAATGGTTATTAAGCCACGTGTTTCCTGATTTTGATATTAACCAGTTTGGATGTTGGCGTATTGCTTTGTTCTGCAACGCTGTTGATCGGCACCAACACATTGGCCTCGGGGTAATAGGTAGCTGTATTCCCTTCGGGAATGTTGTAAGGTACAACTACAAACAACCTCGCTACCCGCTCAACACCATCATCATAATTAAACAGGTCAACTTTTTCCTGCGCTCTAAAACCGGCATTTTTCATATCGTTTTCGTTCATCAAAATTACCCGGCGCTCATTGTGAATGCCCCGGTAGCGGTCGTCAAGGCCATATATGGTGGTGTTAAACTGATCATGACTGCGGATGGTTGCCATATGGTATTCATCAGCCGCCAGTTCATGCTTTGGCAACGGGGCGATATTAAAAGGCACAACAGCTCCATTTTTTTCGGTGATAAACTTACCCTCACGGGCGGCATTGGGCAGGTAAAAACCGCCGGGCAAACGTACCTTTTGGTTATAATCCTCACAGCCCGGAATGACTTTGGCAATCGCGTCGCGCACAGCGTCATAGCTTTGAGCATATTTGTCCCAGTCGATAACCGAGCGGTTACCAAATGTAGCTTTGGCGAGGTTGCATACAATCTGGTTCTCGTTCATCAGATGTTCAGATACCGGCTTCAGCATCCCTTTTGACATTTGAACAACCCCCATAGAGTTTTCGCAGCTTATAAACTGATCCTCGCCATTTACAACATCTTTATCACTTCGTGATAGTGTTGGCAGGATCAAAGCTTCTTCACCATGTACCAGATGGCTTCGATTTAATTTGGTTGATACATGTACCGAAAGCTTAAGTTTACGCATGGCCTGTGCCGTAAACAGGGTATCCGGAGTAGCCGAAAGGAAATTGCCGCCCATGGCAAAAAACACTTTAAGTTTGCCTTCGTCCATAGCTTTAATAGATTCAACAACATCATAACCATGGCCCCGCGGCGGCTCAAAACCAAAAACTTCCTTGAGTTTATCCAACTGCTTCGGTTTTGGCTTATCCCAGATCATCATGGTACGGTTACCCTGTACGTTGCTATGACCACGTACCGGACACAAACCGGCACCGGGTTTACCAATGGCGCCTTTAAGCATGGCCAGGTTCACAATTTCTTTTACGGTATCCACTCCGTTTTTATGCTGGGTGATGCCCATAGCCCAGCAAATAATGATGCGGCTTTTATTTTTAATCAGATCAACCGCGTGTTCAATTTCGTTTATTGTTAAACCGGCAGCTTTAGCCAGATCATCAACCTCATATTGCTTCAAGCTGTCTAAAAATGTAACGTAACCAGTAGTGTTCTTTTTAATAAATTCATGATCGAAGACGCTGCCGGGATTTTCCCGCTCGGCTTTATATAGCAGTTTTTCCATGGCTTTTAGCAAAGCCATATCACCGTTTATTTTTACCTGCAGGTACAGATCGGCCAATTGCGTTTTGATACCTAAAATGCCTTTTACCGTTTGCGGGTTTTTAAAACCCATTAACCCAGCCTCATGCAAGGGGTTTACCGCAATGATCTTTGAGCCTTTCTGCTTAGCCTTTTCAAGCGCGCTAAGCATCCGGGGATGATTGGTACCAGGGTTTTGCCCCATGATAATGATTACATCGGTATCGTAAAAATCATTAAGGGTGACTGTGCCCTTGCCAATGCCAATAGTATCGGCAAGGCCAACACCGGTACTTTCATGGCACATATTGGAGCAATCGGGCATGTTATTGGTACCAAACTCGCGCACAAATAACTGGTAAGTAAATGAAGCCTCGTTACTGGTACGGCCGGATGTATAAAATGCAGCTTCATCGGGCGACGCCAAGCCGTTAAGCTCATTCGCTATTTTTTTAAACGCGAAGTCCCAGTTTACCGGTGTGTAATGTGTAGCTCCTTTGGCCAGATATACTGGTTGGGCTATGCGTCCCTTCTTCCCTATCTCATAATCGTTAAGTTTGGCAAGATCCGCTACCGAATTTTCAGCAAAAAAATCACCAGTGAGCTTTTTGGTAGTAGCTTCTTCGGCAAGGGCTTTAGCACCATTTTCACAGTATTCGGCAATGGGCGAACGGTCGTCATCCGGGTCGGGCCAGGCACAGCCAGAACAATCAAAACCGCTCTTTTTGTTCATATGAAACAAGCCTTCCATACCTCTTGCCAGGCCTGCTTCCTTTAATATATCAACCATAGCCACTGTAACAGCAGGGATACCCGCCGCCCAGTCTTTTGGATGTGTTATTTTCAGGTCGAGTAGCTCCTCAGGATTCTCTGCTGCCGGTCCTTGTTCTGCTTGCTTGCTCATGGCTTTTTAGCTGCTAAGGGATTAGGATAATTATCGCTTTGATCTTCAGCGACTTCATCCAAACACGTAAAATCTTTTTCAACCAGTAAATGCAAACTGCCGTGTTTACCTTCGTAACCTACCTTATCGTCGTCGGCAAAGCCGGTGGCCACAGTTTTTGGCACATATAGTGTTATGGCATTTTCCTTATAGGTTGCCGAAAGATGCTCATCATCAACCAGTCTCAAAGCATAAATAAGCTGCTGACTGCCAAAATCGACGGTTTCCTGAACATAACCTTCTTCGGCCAGTTTGGCTACATCAGTTTTTGTGAGCCTGTATCTTAATGAATTACCTTTTATCCTTATTTTCATTGGTATCAATCAGTTTACACAGATGGTGCCGTTAGTACGGCCTCATCGGGGACCATTACCCGGTGCGCGCCCGCGTAAATATTAAAGCGCTCATCGCGTAAAAAGCCAATCAGTGTAATATTAAATTCGTTTGCCAGTTCTATAGCCAGGCTTGACGGCGCACCTACTGCCGCAATAATACTGATGCCTGCCATCGCGGCCTTTTGAATAAGCTCAAAACTCGCCCTGCCGCTAAGTAACAATACTGTTTGCTGCAACGGCAGCCAGTTATACATCATAGCAGCACCTATCAGCTTATCTAAAGCATTATGCCTGCCTACGTCTTCTCTTAATAATAACAGTTCACCCAAAGGAGTAAACAAAGCCGATGCATGCAAACCGCCCGTATCATCAAATACCCGCTGGTGCCCGCGCAAAATCTTCGGTAACTGATTAAGTACCAAACTATGGATCACATTGCCATCATCTGCCCCGGCGGCAAAATTGCTTACTGTGCGAATAGCGCTGATAGAACCCTTTCCGCACACACCGCAACTGCTTGTGGTATAAAAATTCCGTTCGGTATTTTGAAGGTACGGCAGTGCATCTTGTTCAAGTGTTACCAGCATGGTATTCTTCTTGTTTTCAGCGCAGGTTATAAAGCTGTGTTTAGCTGATTTTATCTCATCTGCATTTTTAATAATGCCTTCGGTAAAAAGGAAACCGGTTGCCAGTTCGGCATCATGACCGGGGGTACGCATAGTTACAGAGATATTACGTAACTCTCTGCCATCTGCAGGACCATATTCCAGTTTAATTTCAAGTGGTTCTTCAATGGCTATGCTATCCTCCTCCCTTGCGCTTCGGTTAGCGTTAACTTTTACAACCGGGATATGAATAACTGATGGCGAAGACATATTCAAAGATACAATTTATGGCATAGTTTGTTTATGCAAGTTTATGTGCAGAAGGCAAGTTTAAGTCCCTTCGTTTGAATTGTTTTTGAGGCAAGCGTCTGCAAAACAGCCGTTAGCTTAGCCCGGCAAGGGGTTAACAGGGTTAACAGAAATTCGAACTATTTTACACTATTTAATTTATAATCAATTAATTACATTAAAAACAGCATTAACACATGTAAACCCCGACAAGGTTAATCCTCCAAGCTTATTTTTTTGTTTAGGTTCAAACCCGGAGGTTTGGACTCGCATAATGAACTTACATATGTTGATTTGTTAAATTTAAACCTGCTGCTCGTTTTGTAAGCTAATTTGAATATTTTTGAGATATGAAGATCAACATACTGGCTTTTGGAGTGGCTAAGGAGATATTTGGAAGCAGCGAAGTTAGCCTGGAAATGACCAACGATGCAACTATCTCCAATTTAAAATACCTGCTTGAGCAACAATATCCGCGTTTAAAGCAGCTTTCATCATACATGCTGGCTGTTAACAACGAATATGCCCTGCCCGGCGATACTATTCACGAACGCGACGAAATAGCGATCATTCCGCCGGTAAGCGGGGGATAATCAGTTTGCAGTTTTTAAGTAGCAGTGGCAGTAAACTTTTTAGCGGCAGTTTACAGTTTTTAGTGGGCAGCTTGCAGTAGTATTTTAGGACTTACCCTCAATTTCATCAATATTAAACAATCAACTTAATATAGAATGGCCATCAGAAGCGCAACGCTTGCCGATCATACTGCAATATCAAATTTGCTAACACAATTGGGCTATCCAGGCACTGAAGATTTTTTGCCGGGGAACCTTGAAAAGATGCTGGGGCAACCGTCGTCGCGGGTTTTAGTTTATGAAGATGAGGGTGAGCTTGCGGGTTTTATCGCTATTGATTTTTTAACACAGTTAGTAGTTAAGGGCGACTTTATCCGCATCAGTTGTTTTTCGGTTGATGAAAACATCCGTGGTAAAGGCATTGGTAAGGCGCTTGAGGATTATATCACAGAGCTGGGTAAAGAACGTAATGCCGACCGGATAGAGGTACACTGTCACTCGCGACGCGTTGATGCACACCGTTTTTATTACAGGCAGGGTTATACCGAGTCGCCTAAATATCTTATGAAATCGTTAGTGGATTAAATATAGATTTGCATTGCCATGAAAACACAGATCCTTTTATCGGCCCAAACATTGAATATCCAATCATGTATTAACTGGATCATGTCGCCCGAATCCGGGGGGATAGATGTGTTTATTGGTACTGTGCGCAATGCAACCAAAGGTAAAAAAGTTTTAAAGCTCGATTTTGAAGCCTATGAGCCTATGGCCGTTAGTGAGATGAACAAGATTGCAGCGCAGGCCTTTGAACGCTGGCCGGTACAAAAAATACTGATCCACCACCGTACCGGATTGCTGCAGGTTGGCGAGGTACCGGTTGTTATTGCCGTTTCAGCAGCGCACCGTGACGCTGCCTTTGATGCCTGCAGGTACATCATCGACACACTTAAACAAACCGTCCCTATCTGGAAAAAAGAAAGCTTTGAGGATGGCGATGTCTGGGTGGCAGCACATCCTTAGGATTTGGGATGTTGGATTTCGGAACTTGAAATTCGGATTTTTCAATTTTCAATAGGAGATTTTCCTCGCCGTTGTTGGTGTTGTCACCAACAACTCCCGCTCCGTAGCTGCCGCTTGTTGGAGTTTTCGTCATTATAAAAGCTTAGGATACAAAAAAGTTGTTGGTGATAACACCAACAACGGCGCAGAATTTCGGATTTGGGATGTGCGATTTCGGATTTAAACGTTTCGATTTCAAATTAAAAAAATCCGAAATCGAAATTCCGATATCCGAAATCATTTAATCAGCCTTATACTCTTCTAACCCGCCTTCCAATGAAAACACATCGGCCTCGGGGATCATTTTGAGGATAAGTTTTACGGCTTCCTCGCTTCGTTTACCTGATGAGCAGTAAAGGACTTTGGTATTCGGGCTGGTAAAGTAGGCCAGGTACTCTTCTATTTCGTCCAGCGGGATATGCGTACCACCTATATCATAGGCTTCACGCTCCTGGATGGTACGCACGTCAATAAGTTCTACTGTATCATCCAAAAGGATCCGTTTTTTTAGTTCATCTGCATTGATGGTTGGAATAGTGATAGTTGTTTTTAACCTGCGGATATGTGTTTTTGTTACCGGGCCAATCTTAAAGATGCGGCTTTGCATGCTTTGTGCATCAAAGATCAGCACTTTCCCGGCCAGTAATTCACCGGTTTTGGTAATGTACTTGATTACTTCATTGGCCTGCATACAGCCAATGATTCCGGCCAGTGTAGGTACTACTCCGCCTTCAGTACAGTTAGGGATCTGGGTAGCATCCACTTCGGGGAACAAATCACGATAATTGGGCGAATTTGCCCCTTTGGGGTTGCTTACGTTCCAAATGGCAACCTGCCCTTCAAACTGATAAATGGCACCATAAACAAGCGGTTTACCGGCCAAAACACAGGCATCATTAAGCAGGTAACGGGTTTCGAAATTATCGGTACCATCCAGCACAATGTCGTAATTGCTGATAACATCCATCACATTATCGGATGTTATTTTGATGGCATGAGGTACGAGCTTAATACTCGGATTTTGAGCCTGCAGGCGTGAACAAGCCACTTCAGCTTTATTTTCCCCCTCATCAGCAGGGTTATATAATACCTGGCGGTGCAGGTTACTTACCGATACCTGGTCGAAATCAGCAATTCCTAATGTGCCAATTCCGGTTGATGCCAGGTATTGTGCAGCCGGGCAGCCTAACCCTCCAGCCCCAACAACCAGTACGCGGGCCTGCTGCAATAATTGCTGGGCTTCCTCGCCAAAACCAGGCAGTGCAATCTGGCAGTTATATCGTTGTAAATCCTGATTCATTAGTAGCAACTATTGTATGGTGGATCATTGATTTTACTTTCTCCAATTCTTCAGGCGTATTCACATTGGTCAGCGCTTCCTGTTGTGGTGCATTTAATAATGTAATATCACTATTGATCAAAACCTTGCGCGGGCATGAATACCCCTGCGCCAAAAATGATAACAGTACAGGGTAGCTTTTAGGCTCCCATATGGCTATCAAAGGTTCCGGGAAATTGGTTACCGGGCTATGATAAGCCGTAGCCACCGACGAACTGTTTCGCCAGGCTACTAAATTGCGAAGGGTAGCGTCATCCATCAAAGGTAAATCGCAGGCTATGACCAGCCAGGCAGCATCCGGCTGCTCGCGAAAAGCTGAAAGAATAGCCCCATAAGGCCCCAAACCAGTAAATGTATCCTCAATAACGGGATAAGCCGGGTCAATTTCCTGCTGCTGGCCGGGGCGACCAGAAATGTAAACTTCCCGACAAAAGGTTTTAAGCAGATCGGCCATATAATACCGTTGCTGCTTGCCATGCCATTTGGCCGCACCTTTATCAAAACCCATTCGGGTACTTTTGCCGCCAGCCAATACCAGTCCATTTAAAACGGGTTTGGCCTGTTTTAAAGCAGTCTCAAAAAAAGCAACGATCCTTTCACGGTCATCTACTTTTAAAACGGGGATCTGTTGCCAGTGAGGAAGAACCTCCTGTATAAAGCCCGGGATTTGGCTTGCATTATCGGCCAGCAGAAAAAGCTGAACGTTATTGAGCTGAGCTGTCCTTTTTTGCAGCGACGTTTCTTTATTACTATCAATGATAACTATCTGGGCATTGGCCTGCTGATGGTTACCATTAACCAATATCAGGTCGGCAAATGAAAATTGCTGTTTGAGCTGATAAGGATATACCGGGTTTTGATAATTGAATTGCTGATAGTTTACCTGGTCGGTATATTCGAGCGAGGCACCGCCCACCAATCTGCCGGGCAGCAAAGTAATATCATCATTATGTGACATATCCACATAAGCACATTTATAAACCGGTGAAAGTGAACGGATCACATCATCGGCCAATAATTTGATCACGGTACAGGGGCCGCCCAGAATAGCCCACTCGTTACGGCCGAAGTTGCCGGTTGAAGGGCGGGCCAGTTTAGCGTGTTTTTTATGTGTGCTTGATGGCTGGTTATGATCTTTTAAAGTCACGTTTACCTCCTGTTTTTGAAATCAGTTTGGTTTCTTTTATCACTATATCATGGCTCATGGCCTTGCACATATCATAAATAGTAAGCGCTGCTATTGAAGCTCCTACCAACGCTTCCATTTCTACGCCTGTTTTGGCGGTGATGCTTGCAGTACAATCAACAACAACCTCTTGTTGTTCGTTGATATGTATGGCTACATTGCAATTATCCAAACCCAGCGGGTGGCAAAGCGGTATCAAATCACCGGTTTTTTTGGCGGCCATAATACCGGCAATGATAGCTGTTTGAAAAACAGGGCCCTTTTTACTCTGCAATTCATTCCCTGCTAAAAGCTCAAATACTTGTGCAGGCAAAGCAACCACGCTGCGCGCGGTAGCAGTACGGTGTGTAACCTGCTTTTCAGTTACATCAACCATATTAGGATCGCCTTGTTTGTTTATGTGGGTTAACATTATGAACCTTGATTTACTTGATTATAGGATTTAAGAATATTTGCATGCATAACTTTTATTTGGTTTCTAATTGCCATCAAGGCAATCCTAAAATCCTACAAATCATGGTTAAACCTCCAAACCTTAAACACCTCTCCTGCTTTAAAATTATTCTTTTCAGGCGGAAGTTCTAAAAAAGCTTCGGTATCTGCTAAGTTAGCAAAATCGCCCGAACCATTTCCTTCAACGGGCATAGCTATTAACCGGCCTTGCTCATTACTTTGCAACTTTACCTGCAAATAATATTGCAATGCCGGCTGAAAAGTAAAGTCTTTGCTCAATACTGCATAAGTTGGCGGCTTTGTTGGCAAACCAAGTACAGCATTAAGCCACGGCAAAAAGTAACGGTGCAGGCACATAAATGTGGCTACCGGGTTACCCGGAAAAGCAAACACCAATGCACCGTTATTATGCCTGCCAAACCAAAAGGGTTTGCCGGGCCGCTGGGCTACTTTATGAAACAACTTTTCAACCTTTAATTCTTCAAGCGCCCGGGGGATATAATCAAACTTCCCCATCGAAACACCGCCGCTTAGCAGCAGTACATCATAGTATTGTAAACAGTATTGGATCTTTTCTTTAGTAACCGCGGGCTCATCGGGGATATGCAAAATATCAGCATCGGTACCATGCTGTTTTAAAACGGCCTTTACCATATAGCTGTTTGATTTGCGTATCTGGTACGGCAGCGGCGTTTCATGCACATCAACTAATTCATCGCCCGACGAAACTATTACCACCTTCGGCATTTTTTTAACAAGCAAGTGGGTTTTACCTACTGATGCCGCCACACTAATGATAGCAGGGCTTACCACCTGTCCTGCTGTTGATATAATATCATTTTGTTTTTTATCAAGGCCTTGCAAATGCAGGTTCTGCCCCTTTTTTATATCGCGGGTATGTATGCTCACCGACCCGGCAATGATCTCTACATCCTCATAACGGATCACTGTATCGGCCGAAGCGGGCAACACAGCACCGGTCATGATCTCGATGCATTCGTCGGCGCTGTCGATCTGAACCGGCTCGTCACCGGCTGCCTGGGTAGCTTTGATGCGGAAAATATTGATCCCGCTTTCAATAGCTTCATATCTTATAGCGATACCATCCATGGTTACCCGGTTAAAAGGGGGCAGGTCGCGGTCGGCCTTCAGGTCTTCGGCCAGGGCATAACCCAGAGCCTGTTCAAACGGGAGGTTTTGCGTGCCATAATCCCTAATTTGCGCAAGCACCAGTTTTTCAGCTTCTTCAACCGTTGTCATATAATATATGTAGTTTAAAACTATCCGCCAATAGTGGCCATTGACTCGTGGATGCCTGTTTTGGCTATCCGTGCCCGCTCGGCTTCCCAGCCATCTGCCGGCCGATGGCTAAAAGCGGTTAACAAGGCACTCTCTAATACTTCATCAGAAGCTTCCGCACGCATCAGATCTTTTAAATTGAGTACGCCATCATCATACAAACAGGTTTTTAGCCCGCCCTGAGGCGTTATGCGAATCCGGTTACAGCTACCGCAAAACGTACGCGAATAAGCTGCTATAATACCAACTGTACCTTTATGCCCTGGGATCTGATAATTGTATGAAGTAGAATAAGCCGGGTCATCCAGTTTCTTTATTTGCGGATATTTGCTTTTTATTTCATCTAAAATGCGAAGGTAATCCCAATGTAATCCATCGTACACATGACCATCGCCGTTAAAAGGCATTTCTTCTATAAACCTGACACTTACCGGCAACTCTTTTGCCAATTCAACCAGCGGGATAATATCCTGTATATTTTTGCCATCCATCACCACGGCATTGATCTTCACTTCCATATCATGGCTTAACATGGCATCTAAGGCTGCCATCACACTGGTAAATTCGTCGCGGCGGGTAATGGTAAAAAAGCGGTTGGCATCCAGCGTATCCAGGCTCAGGTTTATTGACCGTACACCTATCTTCTTCAATTCGGGCACATAAGGAGCCGTGAGTACGCCGTTAGTTGTAAGGCCCAGCTCTTTCAAGCCATCCAGCCTGGATATAGCTGTGAGCAAATGCATAATATCTTTACGTACAAAGGGCTCGCCTCCGGTAATACGGATTTTTTCGATACCCATTTTTACAAGCAAACTACAGCTGCGCAGCATTTCCTCATAGGTCATGAGCTCGGCACGTGAAAGCCAGTTCAAGCCATCCTCGGGCATACAGTAAAAACAACGCAGGTTGCACCTGTCTGTCACCGCGAGGCGCATATAGCTGATCTTCCGTCCATGATTATCTGTTAACAAAATATAGTTTTTTTATCCTGTAAAAATAATTAATTAACAGCCATTACACCTTTAAGTTTATGCATGGCAATTGTAAAAATAAGCATTACCCCGCTTGGAGATGTTTACGAAATGTATTTTTATTTCCTTTCTCATTGATATATCCAGTCGCAAATAAAATTGCGAAAGCGTACCCAAGGCATACTCCTTTCCTAATCCAACACATAAAGCGCAAAAAATCAAATTGTTATAAATGAACAGATCTAATTAAAACTTTCATTAAATTATTACCGTATTAAGGCAAGCATCCGCCCCAAAGAATTTATAAAAGGAAGCCCCCTGAGCCTAAACAACATAAAACGCAGGACCGGAAGCTACAAAATGGTAATGCATGATCATTACAACAATAGTCATATCAACATCTAATGTAATAGTTATAAAAAATGACAGGGATTATTATTCTGGCAGCAGGCGCATCAAATCGTTTTGGCTCCCCCAAGCAAAACCAAATTTACCAGGGTAAAACCCTTTTACAGCGGGCGATTCAAACCGCGCTTACCTGCCTGCATTGCGAAAAAGTTATTGTGGTGTTAGGAGCCAATGAACAATTAATCCGTCCCAATATAGATGAACAACTTGTAGGGGTCATTCACAATCCGCGTTGGGAAGAGGGAATGGGCTCGTCAATAAAAGTTGGTGTAGCCGAAATTTTGAGGCTTGAACCCCACATAACTTCAATTATCCTAATGCTTTGCGATCAGCCATTTGTTGATTCTTTCCTGATATCACAATTAATGGAAAAAAAGGAAGTTAATGACTGCGGTATTATTGCCTGCGGCTATCGTGACGTTTTGGGTGCGCCCGCTTTGTTCGATATAAAATATTTCCCCGAACTACTTGGCCTGCAAGGCACCGAAGGTGCAAAAAAAATCATCGAAGCACATGCCGACGACGTTTTTATACTCCCTTTTCCGCTGGGAGCTATTGACATTGACACCGCCGATGATTTAGAAAGGCTCAACCAGGTAGGATAAGATAATTAAGCCGAAGCAACCAGTTTATTTACGCTGCGATATACAAACTCGTTAAAAATATGCCTGCGGGCAAACCGGCCGGGCGAATCCGCATTGACCAGTTTGATATAAACCGCTTTGGGCACGCCAAAATATTCATACACATTACCATCAAGAAAAGTAACTTTCAGTACCTGTTGCTTATACTCAAAATCGGCAATGTTTGATAAGGTAGTGGTAGCTGTATAATCGGGCAAGGTTTGAGCACGGGTTTCGGGGGCAATGCTTACCAAAAAATGATAAGCTTCGATGATGGTTTTACTCTTCTCTTCTGCCTCTGTCCTGCTGTCGTCCTGAAACCTGTCGGGATGCCAGGTTTTCATCATGCTTTTATAAACCGAACGCAACTCGCTTAACTCTGCATTTTCGGTCACGTTCAGGAGTTTCCTGTAGTCGCCAATTTTTTTCATTGTTTATTTAATTCTTTTTTATTGTCGATGAAGGAATTACAGGCAAAAACGCGCTCAGCACCACCATGAAAATAACGGCGCAAAGGTACACTTTTTTAACGAGGAAAAACAGGAAGTTTTATTTATTAAACAATGATGATATGGAGTAAATATTAGCTAAAACTTTTATTAACATTCAACTTAATTCCCTACCCTGTTTGCAGCCTTAATTCAGCGGCGCAGATGAATAAAATATGGTGGCAGCTGTTTAAATTATAAACCGTATTTTTGCAGGCTATGAAGTTTCCCAAATTTGCCGATCTGATACTGTTTGAGAACGACGACGTTATTGTTGTAAACAAACCGCCTTTTGTAAGTTCACTTGATGAACGTGGCGAAGGCAGCAGCGAGATCAGCATGTTAAGGCTGGCTAAGGCTTATTGGGACGATGCGCAGATCTGTCATCGCCTTGATAAAGAAACATCCGGCGCGCTTATTTTTGCAAAAAATCCCGAGGCTTACCGGTCGGTTTCCATTCAGTTTGAAAAGCGTAAGGTTAAAAAAGTATATCACGCGGTTATTGACGGCACACATACTTTCGATAACCTGCTTGTTGATTTGCCTATATTAAATGTTGGCAAGGGCAGTGTAACCATCAGCAGGCAGGAAGGCAAGCGTGCCGAAACCTGGTTTCAGTCGTTAAAATATTATAAACATTATACTTTGGTTGAATGCCGCCCGGTTACAGGCCGTATGCACCAGATCAGGATCCACCTGGCTACACAAAGGGCCTCCATAGCCGGCGACGAGATGTATAAGGGCGAGCCTGTTTTTCTCTCCAAATTAAAGCGCAAATATCATTTGGGTAAAGATCAGGAAGAACTGCCTATCATGAAGCGCTTCGCCCTACATGCTTATGAAGTAACATTTCGTATCAATCCCGAAACCGAAGTTACCATCCATGCTCCATATCCTAAAGACTTTGAAACGCTTTTGAAGCTGCTTGATAAATTTGACAGTTAAAATTAAATGGTACAAAGTATTTGAAATTATCATACGCCAACGTATTTTTATGCTCCATGCCGCGTAGCTTAAAAAAATTCCTCTACTGTATTTTGCTGGTAATATTTGGTGTAAGCTATTCAAAAGCTGATCCTTATATATATCTTCCTGAAGACAGTCTTGTTCATTTTTTAAAGATCCAGAACAGGGATCTTCAGGATAAAAAACTGGTTAATTATATTAAGCTTCGCTTTCAGCAAGGGCCCGTAAATACGATCCCGCAGGGTAAAAATGAAGTTTATAAAGAGCTTGATAAATACGATGTGGGCGACAAGGAAGCTTTAAAATACTTTATTGAAAGCATTATTCAGAAACGCTTTTTAAAACTCCCCGAAGCTGAAAGTGCTATGGTTAAAGCCATTAACCAGGCATCAAAGAACAAAGCCGATTTTTTGCTTTATTCATTTATTAGCCATCTTGCTTTTATTCAGACAGATAAAGGCAACCCCATAGGCGCTATATACAGTTACGGCCTGGCTCAAAAACAAGCTTTAAAACTTAACGATCCGCTATTGCAGGTATTCTTGAATATCAATATATCCGATCTGTATTACAAACTCAACCTATATAGCCAATCATTATATTACCTTAACCAGGCATTCCATATCAAGGAAGAAAATAAGATAAAGGACGACAGATTTTACACGATAATAAGCTATAACAAAGCCGAGAACTTTTTCAGGATGAAAAATCTTGATTCGCTGCAGCGATGTCATGATGATTTAATGGGGCCAAACAACAAAAGTTATAAACTATTCAGCTACCAATATCGTACTGCCTATTATATATCGCTGTTAAAACATGATTATAACAAAGCTATAACACAAATCAAAAACCTTCAACGAGACAAGAAATATGTGCCAAACGATGTTGAGAAACAAAATCTGGCCGATGCTTTTTACCTGAACGGACAGCCGGATTCGGCAAGCTCTATAGCTAACCAGCTGCTTGCGCTCCCGTATTCTGATAATCACCCTGAAATAAAGCATCACCTTTATCAATTGCTTGGAAAAATAGCCCGAGACAGGGGCGATTACAAGCTGGCTGTCGAGAATTTTGACCTTGCATTGAAGCAATCAGAAGAAAGCCTGAATAATACCACACAGGTGGGCAATGTATCGGCGCAAATAAAGATTGATAAGATTGAAACCTCGTTTACCGATACTGCCGAAAAATACAGGCGCGAACGTCTTATTTTGATCCTCATCAGTATTACCACAGTTTTCATGTTTGCTGTTATTGCCCTGTTATACCGCAGCGCCAGGCAAAAACGGCACTATGAAAAATTATTATATGATACCAAAAAAAACGAGCTGGCTTTTATCAACTCGCATGAGGTGCGTAAACATCTTACCAATATATTAGGCCTTGTTGAGCTGATGAGCGAAAGCAAAGACAAAAAAGAGGAGTTTTTACAGGTTGAAAAGCATCTTTATGATTCGGCCACCAGGCTCGACGACGCTATTAAGAATATTTCAGAAAAATTAAGCGACTAAGCTCCTGCATCAATAATTTTATTTTAGCCTTACCGGAGGAGGCAAGTATATCTGCTTGTATTATACCTGCAGGGCTCCCCGTACACGCACATTTGCGTTATTGATAAAAAACACCCCTTATTCTTTTCCGAAAATATAAAATTGTTAAAAATACAGTTTTACAGATTCTTTTTTACAGGTTTACAGCTATAATCAACGTGTTATTGAAAAAAAATACAAAATTTCTTAACATTTGTAATGAATTTTGTAAAAATAATTTAAATTCGCCTTAATAATTATTGAGATTAATACAAAAACTATAATTAGAACCCCAACTTTACAAATTAATTAAAAAATGGCAACGAAACTCGAGTACATTTGGCTTGATGGCTACAAACCAACACAAAGCCTGCGCAGCAAAACAAAAATCGTTAAAGAATTTAGCGGAAAAGTAGAAGATTTAGATAACTGGAGCTTTGACGGTTCTTCAACTGAGCAGGCACCAGGTGGTTCATCAGATTGTATCTTAAAGCCAGTTTTTGTTGTTCCTGATCCACAAAGAAAAAGCGCTTACCTGGTAATGTGCGAAGTATTAAGCGCTGATGGCAAACCACACGAATCAAATGGTCGTGCTACTATTGCTGATGACGATAATGATTTCTGGTTCGGTTTTGAGCAGGAGTACTTCCTGTGGGATCCGTCAACCAGCAAACCGCTTGGTTTCCCGGCAGCAGGTTACCCAGCTCCGCAAGGCCCTTACTACTGTTCAGTAGGTGCTAAAAATGCTTTCGGCCGCGAAATTGTTGAAGAGCACTTAGACGCATGTTTAGAAGCAGGCTTAAACGTTGAAGGTATCAACGCTGAGGTTGCTGCCGGTCAGTGGGAGTTCCAGATTTTTGCTAAAGGTGCTAAAGAAGCCGGTGACCAGATCTGGGTTGCACGTTATTTATTGGAAAGAATTGGTGAAAAATACGGAGTTGCTATTAACTGGCATTGCAAACCGCTTGGTCAATTAGACTGGAACGGTTCTGGTATGCATGCTAACTTCTCAAATACTACTTTACGTACTGCAAATAGCAAAGAAATTTTCACAGCTATCTGCGAGTCTTTCCGCCCTGCAGTTGCTGAGTGTATCGCTGTTTACGGTGCTGATAACGATCAGCGTTTAACCGGCAAACACGAAACAGCTTCTATCCATGATTTTAGCTATGGTGTATCTGATCGTGGTGCATCTATCCGTATCCCTCTGTATGCTGTTGATCACAACTGGAGCGGTTACCTGGAAGATCGTCGTCCTAACTCAGCTGCCGATCCATACAAAGTTGCTGCAGTTATCATCAAAACTGTAAAATCAGCTAAGCTTTAATCCCCCTAATAAATAGTTATTATTTTTATCCCCCGGTTTATAACCGGGGGATTTTTTTTGCTACAATCTGTTTGTCAACTACATATAGTTCTTCAATCAAAGCATTAGCTTAATAATATTTATATTCAACTTTTATTTAAATGGCTGCTTAGCAGCATTATTTTTGACAGAAGTATCTTTTAAATATTGGATATAGTCACCCGTGGTAATCTCATTACAAGCGGCTACAGGTAAATTATAAAGATACATCCAACACTCCATGATATCATTAGTGGTATAGATGCTCACCGTTTCCCTTATATATTCATGCGGATGTTGGTATAACCCACCGATACCTTCATAATCGTCAATTACCTTTAATATAATGTCGGGGTCATCCATCATAAAAATACTACCGTAAATGTAGCGTTCTTCAGTATTACCGATCACTGCGCCAGGATATTCGCCAATATCATAAAGTCGCCCTCTTATTCTTCCGTCACCTATAAATTTACAGTGTTTATTTAGATACGCTGCAAACTCATTACCGGGCTGCAGCAATGTGCCATACACAAATAAAAATTGACTTGTTGTTTCCATAAATAGCTCAAACAAAGGTAAGCGCAAACGCGTATATACACGCACAGGCTATTTTTTTATAGTTTAAGCCATAATAGCTATCTTGCTGCACCTTAACCGGCCATACTTTTATACCATGAACACAGAAGAGATCAAAGCGTATATAGAACAGAATAACATCCAGAAAATAAAATTCGCCTTTGCCGATATTGATGGCATTTTGCGCGGTAAGGTGATCCACCCTAAAAAATTTATTGATGGATTGCAAAGTGGCTATGGCTTTTGCGATGTGGTATTTGGCTGGGATAGCAGCGATGTTTGTTATGATAACGTACTGTTAACCGGCTGGCAAAGCGGTTACCCGGACAAACTTTGCCGTATTGACCTGTCGACCCTGCGCAATGTGCCCTGGCAGGATGATATCCCCTTTTTTTTAGCCGATTTCAGCAAACCCGACGGCAACGACTTGCCGGCCTGTCCGCGTAGCCTGCTCAAACATATTAAAGCGCAATGTGATGAGATGGGCTATCATGCAGAATTTGCGCAGGAGTTTGAATGGTTCAATTTTAAAGAAACGCCGCAAACCCTTGCCGATAAAAAATTCATCAATATTGAACCGCTTACACCGGGCATGTTCGGCTATTCTATACTGCGTACATCAGAAAACAGTGATTTTTATTATGATCTGTTTAATCTGCTTACCAAGTTCAATATCCCTATTGAGGGTCTGCATACCGAAACTGGCCCGGGAGTATATGAAGCTGCTATACTTCATGATGAAGTTTTAGCTGCCGCAGATAAAGCAACGCTGTTTAAAACCGCCGTTAAAGAGATAGCCTATAAACACGGTATCATGGCATCATTCATGGCCAAATGGACCGAAACACTGCCTGGCTGCAGTGGCCACATCCATCAAAGCCTGTGGACTAAAGACCAATCAAAGAACCTGTTTTACGATGCTAACGATGTAAACAAAATGAGCGACCTGCATAAGCATTACCTTGCAGGCCAGCTATATTGCATGCCTTACCTGTTGCCGATGTACGCGCCAACCATCAACAGCTATAAACGCCTGGTTGAAGGCGCCTGGGCTCCCACCACCATAACATGGGGTGTTGAAAACCGTACTACCGCGTTACGTGTTATCAATACCACCGAAAACTATACCCGCCTGGAAACCCGCATCCCGGGCTCGGATACTAACCCTTACCTGGCCATGGCTGCAGCACTGGCTTCAGGCCTGTACGGTATTAAAAACAAGCTTAAGCTAAATATTAAGCCAACAACAGGTAATGGTTACCAGGACAAAAGTAATGGTGTACTATGGCCAAATCTGCATACTGCCGCAATGGCCATGCAAAACTCCGATATTGCCAAAGAGCTCTTCGGCGAAGGCTTTGTTGATCACTTCACCCAAACCCGGCTGTGGGAATACCGCCAGTTTGCCAAAAGCGTAACCGACTGGGAGTTGAAAAGGTATTTTGAGATTATCTGAACCGGGGATAAAGGCCCATCTCTCCCATCGTCATTGCGAGGCACGAAGCAATCCCTAACTGTACAGAGCGAACTTGAATAGCTGCTCTGTTAATCGGAGATTGCTTCGTACCTCGCTATGACGCGTTATAACTAAAATCCCAGTTCAGAGAAATATAATATATTTACACCCTTAATTATAAACCGAATGCTGCCAATGGCGTAACTTTGCCGGCAGACACATACAAATGGACTATTCTTTTATTATCCGCAAGGCCTGGGAAGGGTATGACGCGTCAAAAACTATCCGTGATATTGAAGATATCAGCGCTATGGTTTCAACCAATCACGTGTACCGCATTACGTTTGATGACGATGATATTATCATAGCCAAACTCTCATACTTTGGCAAGTTCGAACATTTTAAGGAGGACCACCGCATTATTCAAACGCTGGCAATTAATCTGCTGTACCCGTTTGAGAATTTCCTGGCCCGTTCTTTACAAAAAAATAACCGAGTTTACATCTACCACCATAAACACGGCAAAACCGATGCCTGGGTGGTTTTCTATAACCCTACACGTATTTTACAGCGCCTGCCGCGCCGGCTGGATGAAAACCATATTAAAAAGCTTGGTCAGCAGGTTGGCAAATTTCATAAAGCCTGCTCCAGGGTTAAAAATGTGCTGCCTAAATCGTCAAAGACTTTACGTACCGATATCTGGGCGTTGCAGCAACAAATCGAGAGCAACCCAAAACAATTTGGTACCGGTATGCAGGCCGACTTTTTAAAATACCACTGCGAAACCTTTTTGAAAAACCGCTCCAAATACAATATGAGCTCATTCGAGATCATTCCTGTGTTTATCGACTGGAATATCGGCAACTTTTCGGTGACACCTGATCTTGAGCTTTACTCACGTTGGGATTATGATTGGTTCAGGATGAGTTACCGTTTGCTCGATTTTTATTTTTTTAGTCGCGTAGTTTCTGATATTGGCGACCGTACCGTTTTCAGCTACGTGATCAACACCATGATGGAAGACCGATTCATCATTTTTTTAAAAGAATACCATAAAATTAACCCGCTTACTGCCGATGAAATCCGCTTTTTAAAAGAAGCTTATCGTTTTTTTATCCTGAATTACGTAATTAAAGATGGCAAGCACTTTTTTAGCGAACAATATGCCAAAAAACTACAGGCTGAAGCTTTTGACATCTATTTACCATCGGTAGACCGGGATTTTGATGCCGAAAAGATCATTGAGGCTTTAAAATTAAAATAGGTTAGCTATCTTTCGGGCTGATTTTATAAAAAGCCCTAAAACAGATAAGTATGACCCGGATAGACAACTTTAAATCTATAATTGATAAATACGAAGTTGTTTTTTTTGATGCTTTTGGGGTTCTGAAAAACTATGGTGGCTTGCTTCCGGGTATTGAGCGTACTTTTTCTTACCTGGCAGAACAAGGTAAGGAATATTACATTGTAACCAACGATGCTTCACGAAGCCCGGTGCAATTAGCCGAATCCTATACCACCAAAGGCTTGACAGCCATAACACCCGACAGGATCATATCATCGGGCATGCTTACCAAAGAATATCTTGACCTGAAGGTGAACGATGGTATTGTAGCTTATTTAGGTACGCCCGATTCTGCCCATTACATTGACAGTTCGGGGCTGCATACATTGCCTATCAGCGAAGTAAACGAAAGCAATATTGATAGGGTTAACGCGCTGGTGTTTTTAGATGACGAAGGTTTTGACTGGGGACGTGACCTGAACAAGTCAGTTAACCTTATGCGTAAGCGCACCATCCCGGCTATTGTAGCCAATACCGATCATGCCTACCCCCTAACCAAACATGATGTATCTATAGCCATAGGCGGCTTAGCCAGTATGATAGAAAAAATTGTAGGCAAAGAATTCATTCGTTTCGGTAAGCCGGATTCGCAGATGTTCATGTTTGCCTACGATCTGCTCCGCGAGCGGAGGCCGATCAGTAAAAGGGATATTGTGATGGTAGGCGATACCCTGCAAACAGACATTTTGGGCGGTAATAAATTTGGCTTGGATACTGTACTGGTACTATCCGGCAACACGCAAGCCAAAGACGCCGAAAACCGCATTACCGCCACCGGCATTGTGCCAACTTATATCTGCGATTCGGCAGTGGCGGAGACCGGTGGATTGGGATTTTAAGCGTCCAAAGCATGTCATTGTTAATGACATGCTACACCCCTCCTTTCTACAAATCCTCTCAATCTTTCTACCGTAACTATTTATTTTGAAAAATTTATTTTAAATGTATGATTTACATTTATTTTTACCAACTTTGAAATCGCTAAGGTATAACTGTCTACCTTACATGTATAAGCCAATTATTACCTGATTTTAAACTAATGGACACAAATTTTGATCTTAAAGAGCATCCTCACAGTAGGTTAAACATTTTAACAGGCGACTGGATCCTGGTATCACCGCATCGTACAAAACGCCCGTGGCAAGGCAAAGTTGAGGCTACACAAGCCGACGACCGCACGCAGTATGATCCGGCCTGTTACCTGTGCCCCACAAACAAAAGGGCCGATGGCAGCGAAAACCCCGATTATAAAGGAAGCTTTGTGTTTACCAATGACTATTCATCGCTGTTGCTGAATACGCCCGATGGCGGTTTAAATGAAGATGAACTGTTGGTAGCTAACAGCCAGAAAGGTATTTGCCGGGTAATCAGTTTTTCGCCGAGGCATGACCTCACCTTGCCCCAGATGACCACCAAAGAGATCAGCAAAGTGGTTGACGTATGGCAGTCGGAATTTGAGGACCTGGCTTCTTATCCATGGATCAAGCACATCCAGATCTTTGAAAATAAAGGCGATATCATGGGTTGCAGCAACCCACATCCGCATGGACAAATCTGGGCGCAAAATAGCCTGCCGGTTGAAGTAGCTAAAGAAACCCAGCAGCAAAAGCTGCATTTTGAGCAAAAAGGAACAAGCCTTTTAGCCGATTACCTTGCATTGGAACTTAAAAAGCAGGACCGCATAGTTTTTGAAAATGAACATTTTGTTGTGCTTGTGCCATTTTGGGCAGTTTGGCCGTACGAAACTATGATTGTAAGCAAAAGGCATGTAACAAGCATTTTATACTTTACCGAGCAGGAAAAACATGCCCTTGCCGACGCTATCAGGAGGCTCACCATCAGGTATGATAACATGTTTGAAACATCGTTCCCTTATTCGGCAGGCATGCACCAGTCTCCGGTTAATTCGGGCGATCATCCCTACTGGCACTGGCATATGCATTTTTACCCGCCGCTGTTACGTTCGGCCACGGTTAAAAAGTTCATGGTAGGTTATGAGATGCTGGCCAATCCGCAACGCGATATCACAGCAGAGTTTGCCGCTGAAAAATTGCGTGGCTTAAGTGAGATCCATTATAAAACGAGGGAATAATGAAAAAACGCTATTTTTAAACCAAACTATAACCAACCTATTTATGAGAAACTTAATTAAAGGTATTTCTTTAACAATTTTACCTGCTTGTAGCCTATATTTGGCTGCCTGTAATCAAAATTCAACCTCACAGAAAAACACTACTATGGCGGATAGCACCCAAACCACTGTATCAGCATTCGAAAAAACAAT
>Ga0157372_10002074_pt1 | contig 21765 bp, 21 predicted proteins | sample C55metaG_FD_115307 | JGI IMG/M metagenome (GOLD analysis project Ga0157372, IMG submission 115307) | Corn rhizosphere microbial communities from Kellogg Biological Station, Michigan, USA - C5-5 metaG | ecosystem: Host-associated > Plants > Roots > Rhizosphere > Soil | place: USA: Michigan... | reverse complement strand
ACGGTTTTGCGCCTTTAAACTTTGGTACATTCCCAGCATCGACCAGCCGTTACCCGGGTTACGTTCCAGGTCTTCGCGGAAAACTTTTTCGGCCTGCGGGTTATAATCGGTTTTGAGCAGGTAAGCCCCCAGGAACTGCCGTGCCGGGATAGGCCACTCAGCAGGCTCCGAGTAAATCATGTTATCTTCTGTCTGCACTGCTTTTTTTAATGCCGCCATACCATCATCAAACTTATTGCGGCCAAGCAAAATAGCACCATCCAATATATTTTCGGCAACCGTGGCGCCATCCAGCGCGATATTAAAAGGAATATGCCGCTGTTTTAAAGAGGCATCATCAAGCCTGCCACGCAATAAAGCAAGCTGGGCCACGGCCGAATCTTGCCCGCCCGTATACAGAAATGCCATTCCGCGGGCAAAATGGTATAACACCCGCGCATAGGCCCAGTCGCGATTGGGGCCAACGCTGTCTTTGAGCAGTTCGTGCCATTTGCCAAGGCGCATCATGGTAAATACCGGCATCATGTACAGATATTGCGAATAAGTATCACCTGCCGAAGGTTTTACCGCATTGCGGCAGCGTTGGGCCGCTTCCATCCCCCGCTCGTACATAGCCCCGTTAAAGGCACAAAGTGTTTCGACAGCGTAAAAGTGAGAGTTTATTTTTGTGAGCTTTAAATTGGGCGCCAGGGCGGCATAATTAACAATACATTTGGCTGCTTTTTCATTAACGTCAACACCCTGAAAATACAAACCATTGCGCTGATAAACATGACTGGCCATATGCACCATATGCCCGATACCGGGGAACAACCTTTTTAATGCCCCTGCATTGGCCAGCGCGGCGCCGGGGTTACGCGAAGCCTCGGTTAAATGGATATAATAATGCAGCGCCGCCGGGTGCTCCGGATTGGTATTTAAAACGCCTTTGCACAAGGTAACCAGTTCGGCTGTCCAGGGTTTATCGGTACCGTCGGGCGCCCAAAAATCCCAGGGGTGAATGAGCATTACCGCGTCGATATACAGCATCTTAAGGTCGGCATCGGTTGGGTAAGCCTGCATCAGTTTCTTCAGATCCTGTGCATAAGCTTCATTGTCGCTTGCGTTGGTGCCCCCCTGCGGGTAACGAAGGTTCATCGCCGCTATCAAGGCTTTTTCCTTTTCGGGGGCACTGCCGGCAACAGCGTTCATTTGTTTCAAAACAGCAGGCAAACCGGCGGGCGCAACATACGGCCCGCCTGCGTTATAGTAAGGGCCCTGGCTTAAAGCCTGCCCCCAGTAAGCCATGGCAGCCGAGGGGTCAAAGCGCGACGCTTCTTTGAACGACGCGAATGCCTCCTTCATGTGATAGCTGTAATACATAGTTAAGCCCTGGTTAAAATAAAACCGGGCGCTGTCATTATGGGCAGTTATGGCATAATTATGATGCCCCCAGCCGGGTAAGCGCTGTATAAATTTGCCGTTCCCCGCCGTATCTGCATCCTGTACTATACCCGATCCGCACATTACCGGGATTACCGGTTTTGTTTTGCCCGATACTTTTAATTTTTTTCCCTGGAACGCAAACAAATAGGTAGCGAACAACACCACAGGGAACACAAATAACAGCGATACCTTTTTCATGTTCGACTTTTTTTAATGAGGACTATAATTGGCAGGTATGAAAACCTATACTAATATAAGGTATTTAGGTAGGAATGGATGAGGACGTTGTTGAGAATAATAATGTTCGTTACATTTGGTTCAACTAATAAATATATGCTGACCTTTAAAATGAATCAGGCCTTCGATGAATTCATTGATAATTCAAAGAAAACATTAGTAAAAAACTTCCTTTTTGCAGCTACTGTATTCATGGTATATTCATTTATACTATTAAAAAAGGCAGGCGGGATTTTAGATAGCACATACATCCTTTATGAAGTACTATTCTTTATTATGTTTGCGGTGATTTATCTTAATCAAGTCATGTCCTTAAGCAAGACGATAAATAATACGGCCGAGGAAATTAGCTTTGCTGATAATCTTATTACAATTAAAACCTATTCTTTCAATTTCTTTTCCATTACAGATAAAAAAGTACAGGCGATAACAACTAATACCAACAAAGTATTTGTAAAAAAAACTCCTTACCCCCTTTCGGGAGCATCTAACAATAATGTTTTGGTATTTGCCGCCAACAACCTCAACATATTTATAATGCTAAATAATTTACCATCTGATTTCACAGCCGTTTTTCTCCAACAGAAAAAATCCTCGGAGATGTCGAATTGATTGGCATATCTCAGTGCCAATATCACTTCTATCGCTGCCGTAAGTGTCCTCGCCTGTGCCCCGCGTTTAGGTCTGCAATGTAAAAGACACTCGAACAACTTAGTATAATGCCCACGAGCGAGAACGCTTGCAGGAGTGGTGCAGAAAGGGTGGAATCGTTTATTTAGGAACTCAGGGTTTTAATGAGATATTCAACCCCCTCCTGAAGCAGCTAATGGCGTTGCCTGCGGCCCGGGCTTTCCGCTGCAAATCCTCGCTTTGCCCCGATCACTAATGCCTGCCCAAGCTGTGGGTTTTCCGCTGCAATCCCTAACGTGGTAGGAAGTTTGGTCCCATCGCTGCTGCAAGCGTCCTCGTTTGTAGCCCGCGTTTAGGTTCAATGTAAAGACAGGGATTGACAGGTTGCACCAGAGGTGCAAAAGGTTTGTAGAAATCAAATAAACAGTGTTTTTAGTGTGCCAGAGGTACACAACTCCGGTGTTCCGTACCTCTGGCACGGTAGTTCCCGGTATAATATATTGCCGCAAACCTGTTCCCCCTCTGGGGATTTTCATTAACTTAATGACATTGCCTTGCGGTAGCGGTGAAATTTATATTATTCTTAAATCGTAACCCGTGAAGGGTAATAAAAAATGACAGCATCCATCATAAAAACAAAGGACCGGTGAAGCCGGTCCTCTGAATAGCATACCAAAGCAAAATTTACTTAAGCGTAAATTACATCCAGTGAAATAGGCACATTCAAGGCTTTGGAGATGATACAATTTGCTTTTGCACCTTCAGCAATTTCTTTAAACTGTTGCTCACTAAGGCCTTCAATAGCAGTGGCTTTCAGGTTTAAAGCTATAGCTGTTATACTTAATGCCTGCATATCCAGGTCAAGAATGGCATCGGTAGTCAGATCGCCAGGGGTATAACCGGCCTGTGTTAATGATGCGCCAACCGCCATGGTAAAACAACCGGCGTGGGCCGCTGCAATCAGTTCTTCAGGATTGGTACCTACGCCCTCGGCAAAACGGGTTTTGAAAGAATATTGTGTTTTATTTAATACGGTGCTTTGAGTAGTGATCTCGCCCTTACCATCCTGTAAGGTACCGTTCCAATGTGCATTTGCTGTACGTTTCATGATTTTGTTTTTTGTTGTTGTGTCTTCCGACAGAACAAAAATACCGTTGTCAATCGCATGAAATTTTAACCTGGGTTAAAATTGGAATAGAGGATTATCAGGGGATTGTCAAGTGCTTTGAAGTGGCTTGTTGTTCAATTTATCTCACTAATCACAGGGCTGGTAATCAAACCATTACCTCCGTCGAAATTCAGCTCTATAAACTCAACGCCTGTTTATCACGTCTTTCGCCCATTTTTCAAACATCCCCTCCTCAAAATTATCCAAACCTTTAATTCTGAATAACCCAAGCAGGAGTAAAAACAGCGTTGCTCCGACGGTAAATGATCCGCCAATCCATGCAAGCTTATTGCCATTCCGTTTTTCAAACGACTCGTAAACAGGCGAAAGCATTGTTTGCTCTCCTTCAGCAACATCATGGCGCGAGTTTATGGCCGCCTCGTAGTTGGATACCTCATCATCATTAGGTAAGCGGGCCAGGTATATAAATTTGTTTAACGGTTTGTATTTGAAAGCGGTGTCGCAATCTTTTGCAAACTGACTGAAATAGGAATTCTTTTCACTCGTGGATAAACTATTGCTGATAGTTTTGTGGTATTTAAAAACAAACCACGCGGCGGGCTCTATTTTGGGGATTATAGGCTTTATCTTAAATTTATAACTCCGGGTTACAACCGCTAACGCGCCGTACTTACCGGCCTCCCCGTATTTAGGCATCACCATAGTGGGATTGACATAACGCATCATCATTATCGAGTCGGCAGGTAATTTTTTTAAAAATAACATATTGCGCAGCGTGTCATTAATGATCACCAGTGTTTTAGGGTTTACCCTTTTTCGCATAGCAGCTATCTTGCTGGTATCGGGAAAAACACGGTCAAAAACCGGCACTGCGGCATAAGCATCCATATTAAAATCTACGTTATTTTTACCACTAACAGAAAATATCACCTTAAAGTGGGCCATATGCTTGTTAGGATACTTCTGTTTAACGGTATAATACTTAGTCGCCGGCAAATAATGTACCTCGCTTATGCTATCCAGACGGGTTAGCTTACCGGTAGCTGATTCCAGATAATTTTGTGCGATACAGATTGGTACAGCAAATGTAAAACCGCCTACCATTAACAAAATAGTTATTGGATCACGACTGGTTGCTTTATATGCCTTTAATTGCCTCAACTTAGGAAAAAGCAAAAGCTGCGGCAAAACAAGACCTACAATACCGGGGATAAGAAAATCGGCATCTTTATCTTTCAGCGTAAAAACATTAAACCTGATAAGCAGCAGCCAATGCAAAAAGGTATAAATAATTATGGTGCAAAGGCCTATAAAAACAAAGGGTAAAAAAATGTACTTAAACTTAGCTTTGAACTGGCGCATGTAAAGTTCAGGTTGTGATCAATAAGTTTTAAATATACTGAACGAAAAATCACAGGCAAAAAATTGTTCTGATTTATCAAACACTTGCGGTAGCGCCGCCGTGACACACACCTATACCCTCAAAATGAGGCAATAAAAAACTTTCAGAAAAAATTGCGTAACTCAGAAGTTACCTATACATTTACGTAACTTTAAAGTTACCCATTTTAACAAGGCCTGTTAAATAATGAATTATTCAACTTAAAGATCAAAAAAATGACAACTACAGATTTCACAACAACCTTATTGGTAAACCAAAGCCCTGAAGAAGTTTTTGATGCGTTAAAAAATGTCCGGGGATGGTGGTCAGGCTTGCATTCGGAAATATTTGAAGGCGAGTCGGATAAACCCGGCGACGAGTTTTCATTCTTTGCCGGCGACGGGGCACACTACACCAAACAAAAACTTGTTGAATTGGTCCCCAACAAGAAAATAGCCTGGTTGATTACCGATAGCAAGCTAACTTTTACACAAAACCAAACCGAGTGGACCGGCACCAAACTTTGCTTTGATATTTCTGCCGAGGGCGATGCCACAAAAATTGTATTCACCCATGTTGGCCTGGTACCAGAATTTGAATGTTATCACGCCTGCGCACCTGCATGGACACAATACATCCAGGAGCGGTTGCTAAACTGGATAAATACAGCCACGGCAAGCAAAACAATGTCAACGGCGCAGTAAGGACTTAATTTAATACTGCTTATTTCATAGCATCAGCTTGCGCGAGCAGCAAGCGTGGCAAGCTGATGCTATACTTTAAATTACAGCGAATAAATTTTAAAAACTTCAGGCTCAATTACCAGCACGCCCGTTTTGTCCATAACATTACCTCTATTTATTGAATAACTATTGATGAACTGCCGTTCAGGCTACTTAATTGCAATTATATAAAACCAATCGTTTCACTCCAGCCTAATTAAAGGTGACCTTGCTTATTTTGTGTACCCCGGAGTTCACTATATAAAGATTTCCGGTAAAATCAAAGGCAAGCCCCAAAGGACGATTGGTAGTGGCTGTTCCAAGAGCGCCGTTAACAATGCCATTTGTTGTATTTCCGGAAATAAGGGTTATCGCCTGGCCTAATTTATTGAGCATCCTTATCCTGTAGAGATGGTTTTCAAAATCAGCATCGCTAAAAAATATATTACCTTCTGCGTCTGATACCAATGATTGAGGACCGAATATTTGTGCATTTGCTCCCTCGCCATCGGTAAGGCCAAATGTTCCATTACCGGCAACTGTACTAACTTCGCCCTCGGGGGTAATTTTACGGATTCGGAAATGATCGGCATCAACTATATAAACATTACCTGCTGGATCGGCAGTTCCTCTGGTCATAACACCAAACCTCGCAGCACTTCCTTTCCCGTCAACATATCCCTGCTCTCCGGTTTTACCACCTGCAATAATTGTAGCAACTCCCGCGGGAGTGACCTTAAACACACAACCGCCACTGCTTAGATAATACAAATTTCCTGCCGCATCAATAGGTAAATCAATTGACTGAGAACCTAATTTTGCAACGGCTCCAGCACCTTCTGCTAATCCTGTACTGGTAGCACTACCAGCTAAAACAGATACATTTTTTCCGGGCGATACTTTCAATATCGTGCCTGCAACTGGTATGTATAAATTGCCCTGTACGTCGGCAGCGAAACCCGTGAAATTACTCACAGAGGTATTAGTGTAATATACCTCTTGCACACCCGGTTTTATTTCATACACGTTAGTACCGTCGGCACCAAACATATGTCCTGTGCCATCAAACTTAATTTGATCAATATTTATCGCTCCGAGAGATGCAAAATCAGTCATTGATCCTGTTGTAACGGTAAAACCTGCAGCCGACGCCGCCTTTTTTCCGTTACTAAGTAATTCTATTTTACCGGTGGCTGCAGTTGCAGGTACCGTTGCTACGATTTGAGTTGCTGTTACCGAATTAATTTTGGCGGCAACACCGTTAAACGTAACCGTGTTGTTAGCTATAGTTGTGTTAAAGTTTGTTCCCGTTATAGTTACCACGGTATTGGGTAAGCCTTTTGCAGGAGCAAATGCTGTTATGGTAACCGGCAATTCGGGATTAATGGGTGGCTTGGGTTGCGATTTTGAACAGGAGATGAGCAAAATTGAAAAAGCGGATATAATAACAACGAGGTTTGAAATTGCTTTTACCGGATAAAAATTGTGCATATATAGTTTATGATTGGTTTAGGTAACAAATGTAGCTATTTATTAACGGAGATAAGGACAGTCAGATAGGCGTCGCGCATAATTGAAATTATTAAGACTGACACCATCCTGTCAGTGTTCCCCTTTAAAAGCACCAACCAGTAACGCGTTGATTATCAAAACACATCACTGGTCGAAGTTTAGAGACAGCGCAACTTCGTCCTAAAATAAGTTAAGCCTTCAACTTAACCGGCGTTGTTGATCTATGTATACGACAACATTGTGAGTACCGATAACTGATACCGATGGTAGAAGCTACATTAGTTTATTATATATTTGAGAAACAAATAACCTTATGACAATAAAGTTAGGCGACTTCTTCCCTAAGAAATCAGTAGATGAGCCGGCATTGGAACTTGACGACCCAAGATGGTCTACCTTAGAAGGCGGTTACAGAGGAACATTATATGATGCTTCAATAGCCTTGAAGAAACTTGAACTTGCAGACAATAAACAAACTGTTAACCAAATCTATCAAGAACTATGGAACGAGCTACACCATCAGGGAGACGTTGGTTTAGCCTCATATTATTCAGTTCCTCATTTGGTCAGAATAGCTAAACAGAAACAAATTGTAGATTATAATATACTTGGGCTGGTTTCGGTGATCGAAATACAAAGGCATAAGGACAATCCACTTTTACCTAATAAATTAAAGCCAAATTATAAGAAAGCTATTGAAGATTTGGCAGAGCTTGCAAAACTTGCTATGAACCAAGATTGGGATTTAGATTTAGCAGCAACAGCATTAACGGCAATTGCATTAGCCAAAGGGCAAGTAAAATTAGCAAATGCCATTCTGAACATGGATAGTGAAGATACTATAGATGAGTTCCTTGAATCCAATAGTTAGCCATTTGCTGATATATTCCTTGATACAATGAAGAAAAAACTTTGTGGCTTAGAATTTAATATAGAGAATATAGAGCAGATCATTAACATGGGCGGCCCATGGATTTGCTCTATATACCTCGAAAACCATTTAATTTCAGACCATTGTGTTATCGACAATATTTTAGAACATCCTTCCTTTGAAAGAGTTTATTTCGTTAAATATCACCGTACCTCAAAATGGAAAACAGATAACTTCTTTACTTTGAATTACTTTTCGGTTAATGATAATGAGATCTATCAATCAAAACGAAGATTTGAAATGCTCTATCTTAAAAATATTTTGAATCAGGAAAGCATCGAGATATTCTATGCATTTCATGACAAAAACCAAGATAGAAGAGATGTTTTCGTTGTCTCTGAACAACAATTTGTTATTATATCAGAATATTCGAAATGACCTTAGCTTTTCTAAAAGCTTACAACCAAGTCAGTGTTCAATTTTTGAAAAACAGGGTGTTCAACATTTTACAAGCCAAAATTACAACCCATTGATTATCAATACCAACCTGTTCAAAACAGCGAATAGATGATTTTACAGACCTTATAAACAACTGATTATCAACAACAATCAAATTACAAAAAACAACAAGTGTTCACACCTTAAAAAATTGAACACCTGCCAGTCAATCCCTAACCTCTAATCTCCAACCTCTAATCACTAATACCAAACTATTCCATCATCAACCTGCGGATCAGCTCCGCGCTCTGGGCTTTGCCCTCTTCAAGCCGGTGGCTAAAGAATGCCTGCGTATCGTTAAAGTGTTTCTTATAACCCTCCATATCCCCATATCCAATAATAGCCGACCATTCCCTCACCGCCGAGTGAAACTCCAGGTCGTCGCCGCGGATGGTTTTATCGTACAGCGCCGTTTCCAGTGATTCTTCCAGCAACTCCTCGTTCTTAAACAGGTATTCGGCAATGCCCAAACGCAGGCGGAAGGGCGGGGTTTGGCAAATGAGGTTATCGTAGGGGTTAACGCCAAGGTGGTACCAGGCATCAACCATACTTAAAATACTAAGGTGCGAGTTTGGCTTCTGATGATCGGCATGCTGCGAGAGCGAAAACTCCTTCATCACCGTATCATTGAGCATAATAGGCTTGCGGCTTTCGTGAAAAACAAAGTCGCGCGCACGGTAAAGGCGCTGCTTAAACGCATCAGCCTCTTCCTTGATCATCAGCTTAAACAACTCCGACTCGGATTCGGCATAACGTTTCACCTGCTGGCGGGCATACGGGTTGAGGATAGCCAGCCCGGCATAAACGTGGGCCTTATAGCTGAAGATGCGGAGGGTGGTCAGAATTTTCACGTTATCTATCCCCCCGATATATGAAGCGTTTTCCCAGGGGAAAAACCCGGCAGATTTCCATGCGGTACCCATGCTCTCAAAACCAACGTGGGTTACGGCCTGGGTATCGGCCACAATACGGTCGTGCTCGTGGTAATCGGCAATTTCAACTATGTTGCTGCCAATCGCCGTAAACAGGTCATACATGCGCTGGTAGGCATCGGGCGTTGAGCGGTACGGGATCAGGATGAGGGTTTGCCCGGCGGGTTCAAACCCCGGGCCGTGCATCCCATGAAATGTAACTATCTGGGCATCGGCAGGCAGGTGCTTTTCAAAGGTGGCAATCTCAGGGGACTTAACCGAAGTTTGTCCGGCTACAATGGCACCGTATTTGGTTGAAGGGCCATACTCAGCAACCACACGCTCCATGCTATCGGCCTCAACCGAATAGATGATGAGGTCGTTGATGCGCGCAACATCGCTGCCGTGATCCATAACGGTGATGCCGTGAGGCGTAAGCTCTTCTTCAAGCTTTTCACGGTTGGCCGGCAGGTCGCAGCCCGAAACGGTGTAACCGGCCTTTGCGAAAGCCTTTGCGTAAAGGCGGCCCATATCGCCTAACCCAATAATACCTATATTCATGCCGCTAATATAACTATGAGTAGGTTAATTACGTACGAAAGCTTATTTTAGCCTCAAAAACGCAGGGTGTATATAATAAAAACCGTAAACATCCTGTTTTGTTAATAGCATATACCTAATTTTACATTTGATGAACAAGCATTTACTACTTACGATAACGGTTTTAATAGCGATGATAACGGGCAGTGTTGCGGCAACTTTTGCACAGGACAGCACCAGGAAAAAAAACGCTACCTTAAAGCCCAATGCTATTCCACCCATTGTAAGATCGAGCCCGGCAGCGCTTAAAAACCCGGCTGCAACGTCGCAGCAACCGGCTAAATCTGCTTATACCCTGCCCAAAATCAGTGCTGCTGCCGATTCGGCCCTGCAAAAAGATAAAAGCCTTAATGGCCAGTACAAATACCTGCTCAGCAAATTATACCACTATCAGCAGCCGCTGGTTGCCGCCCTGTGGAAAAACATGAAGGATACCCTGAACACCGAGCGCCGCCAGCTTAAAGAGGCCCGGGCCAAACTTGCCGAACAGGGTAAAAATGTTGAAAGCCTTAAATCTGACGCAAGCAATAAGGAACAAGCCCTTAATGAATCAAACGCCAAACGCGATGAGATCAGCCTGTTAGGCATTCCCTTCACCAAAGCAACATACAACCTGGTAATGTGGGGCTTGGTTATTGTTTTTGGTGTAGTTGCCGTTATAGTGATAGCCCGCTCAGGTGCACATAGCCGCGAGGCTAAATACCGCATCAAACTTTACGAAGAGCTTGATGAGGAATACAAAGCCTTCAAGGCCAAAGCCAACGAAAAAGAAAAGAAACTTGCCCGCGAACTTCAAACCGAACGCAATAAGCTTGACGAGCTGTTAGGCAGAGGATAATTTTTTTGATTTCAGAATTACACATACTTCATGTCATTGCGAAGCGTGGCAATCGCATACGCCTTGCTACGAGATTGCCGCGTCGCGCCATACACACAGGCAGCCCCGCTCCTCGCAATGACATAATTTTATAAACATCATGCCCAATACCAACCTGCTTTCTCTCATAACTCAATTACGTTCCGTTGCCGATACAGGTCTGCTATACGCCAAAAACGAATACGATATCGAACGTTACAAGGAACTGCAACACCTGAGCACTCAAATGTTTGATGAGGTAAGCGGTTACGGCGCCGAAACCATCAACCTATTGTTTCCTCAGGCTGCCGATTATCCTACCGCCAAGGTTGATTTACGGGGGATGCTGCTTTCGCCGGATAATAAGATCTTGCTGGCCAGGGAGAGCGGGGATGGGAAATGGTCGTTACCCGGTGGATGGGGCGATATAGGTTATACACCCAAGGAAACCATTGTAAAAGAGTTTTGGGAGGAAACCGGTCTGCAGGTTACTGCCGACAGGCTGCTGGCCGTATTTGATAAAAAAATGCACCCACACCCACCACAGCCTTTTTATGTGTATAAAATGGTTTTCTACTGTAAAGCCATAACCACAGAAATTAATAAAGGCTTTGATGTGCTGGATGTGCAGTATTTTGACATCAACAATCTGCCCCCACTATCGGAAGACCGGATCCTGAAAAGCCAAATCGAACTGCTTTACCAAAAGATCATTACTAACGATATCAGCGTTTGGGCAGATTGATTAATGCTAACTGCGCCAACTCATATCTAACCCAAACTGCTACTGCAACTGTCGCTGCTACTAAAAAAACTACTCTTTCAAATCAGGCAGTGCACGTTTATCAGCCGGCAGTGCCAAATACTTCTTGTACGAATCATTGATATAAACCGCCATGGAAGGGCCGTTGTTGTTTTTGACAAACTCGTATGAAGGCCTGTAAATGGTCATGAAATTCTCCAGTTCCTGTCCGCGCAGCGGGATAATGCTTTGTACGTAAGTCATGGTAAACACTTCGTCAACATGGCGTTCTTCTTCCTCGTGTTTAAAGTACTTTTTAAGGCGGCGGGCATCTTTTGCCTCCTTGCTAAACCATGATGTAGGTGATAGCGGATAAACTTTAGCGCGGGTATACACTTCCGGATATTCTTTGTGGGCGTCAAATGTTTCGCGTTTGGCGCTGATATTAACCTGCCTTAAGGCTATGGTTTGGGCAACCATCTCTATTTTCTTGTTGGTAAAATCGGTTACATATAACGTATCCGACACGTAACCCGGAGAACTAAAAATCAGGGTGTGCCCCGTTTCAGTGCGGATGCTGAAATTACCTTTACTATCGGTAAGTGTCATTTGCCTGTTTTGGTTGTCGCGCACAAAAACATCGCTCATTTTATTGTTTTTGCCCGACTCAACAACAGTGCCTTTTACAGTGGTTTGAGCATTTACGGTACAAGCCCAAAATAGCAACGCAGATAATATAAGGTATGGGTATTTCATAGCAGATTATTTGTGCTGTAAATTAAACTTATTTTTTGTTCCAAAGGTTTTCAATTTAACACTTTTTCGCCCTTTTGTTATCTTAAATGACAAAACCCTGAATCAGCATTGCAATATGGTACAAAAAAAACGCTCCATCAAATTGACGGAGCGGCTGGCAATTCATTATTGTTGTATTATGTCCCGGTATCTTTTTACTCAGGATTTAGGTTAATATCGGTTTACTTTAAAATCAGAGATCCCTCCACTCATGTGTATCAGGATCCTGCTTTTTGCGGCATCAAAGCCATCGGTTTCGTAGTCGTTACCATCCTTTTTACTGAAACCCTCAAATTCGTTTGATGAGAGGCCGGTATTGGATGTGATACGGCAGGCAGCGCCTTTTGGAACGCTTATGGTAACCTCAGATGCACCGGTTGAAACTTCCACATTTGTGGTGCCAACAGGAGCCCCGAGCTTCACATCAAATGACGCTGCTCCACCTTTTAAAGATAGGGTTTTTATTTTGAATTTTGAAAGATCAAAATTTAAATCTGTTGCACCCGTAGTAATGTCAATATCCCACACCGGATTTGTGTTTAATTTAATATCGGCCCTGTTGTTTTTCTTGTCGTTTGAATCAAAATGGAAACCCTTATTATTCTTTAAATTAAGGTTAAGCACATACACCGAATCATTTTTACTATGGTTAAAAGTGTACTTACCGTAAAGTTCCTGCGTTTGGGCGCTAAATAAATCGGCAGTACTATCACTTAAGTTATATATGGTACCGCCACCACTGATATTAAGGCGGGCATGTTTAATACCGGCATTATACTCCTCTTTAAAGGTTTTATCACCGCCTATTTTAACAACTCCCTGATCGGTATTCGTTGTATCGCTATCATCGTTGTCATTATCGTCATTATTATAATCGTCGCTATGAAAAGTCCAGGCATTTGGCCAAAAATGGTAGCGTTTACCAAAGTTGCCAAATACCAGCAATGCAAAGCAGCCTATTACTACCGCAAGCTTTAAGATGGTAGCCAGCGGCGATCGGTTTCCGGCAAACACTAAACTGATACCTCCCATAATTAAAAATATAGGCCACAGGTACAGGATGTTCATCCAGTCGAAATTTATTACGTGGAAGTTATCCAGCAGGAATACCACTCCCAACAATACCAGGATCGCGCCCGGAACAAGTTTATCGCTTCTCATGATTTTATATAGTTGGAGGTGTATCTTTAGTTTCTGTTTCTTCCTTAGCAGGTTCGGCTTCCGGGGCATCAGCTACCTCATTAGCATGCCAGCTTTGTTTTTCCCAGGGCTGTTTCTTTACTCCCGAAACTATAAGCGCAATACCTGCGCCTACCAGCATTACGGGCCAAAGGTTTTCAAAATCCCAATCAGGCATCAGGTCGAGCTCATTAAGCAGGAATACCGAACCTAAGAGGATCATGGCCACGCCAAATATCAGCCCAACGGTTGAAGCTTGTTTTTTGGGCGGATGTACAAACGGGGGATTAAATGGTTGGCTGCCAAATTTAGGATCGTAAAATGGCCCCGATTGCTGCCCGCTTGCAAAAGGGTTATCCTGTGGCGGTACCCTGTAATCAACACCGGGATTAAAGCTGTAACCTTTTTTTGGCAGCACTATCCACAATACTATATATATGGGTAAGCTGAAGCCTTTTAAAATAAGGGTCACCAAAAATATCGCCCTGATAACTGCTACGTCCGTGCCGAAATGCTCGGCAAGGCCCGCGCAAACACCGCCTATTACCTTTCGGTGTTCATCGCGATGAAGTTTCTTTTCCATAATTTATGTTCGCTTTATGTTTAAAGTTGATTTATCATAACTGGCCCGGAGCGGGTTTGATGATGATTTCGTCGACATTGGCGCCGGTGCTCATCTTGTAAATATTGATGATTGCCGATGCTATGTCTTCGGGCAGCACCATGGTATTGGGGTCAACCACCGCGTCTTTCCATGAATCCGTTAACGTTGATCCGGGAATTACGGCGGTAACTTTTACACCATGCTCCTGCATCTCGAGCCTCATTACTTTTGTTAGACCTAACAACGCATACTTTGTTACACTATAACTACCGGCTTGGGGCACAGGATTTATAGCGGCTACCGAGCATATATTAAAAAAGTGCCCTTTACGTGCCTTTGCCATGGTTTTACCGAAATAACGGTACAACTCATAGCCCGGCATCAGGTTAGTATTCATCTGGATTGGAAGGGTATCTTCAGTATCATCCAATATGCTTGAAGGAATAAACGTCCCCAAATTATTAACCACAACATCAATGAAGCCAAGTTCGGCTTCAGCGGCAGCGGCAAACTTCAATAGTTCGGTTTTCTTGCTGCCATCAGCTTTCATAGCAAAAACCTTTACCCCTGCATCAACCTGTTCAAGTTCATCTTTAAAATTTAATAATTCTTGCTCATTCCGCGAACAAATTGCCACGTTTAATCCTTCATTAGCAAAAGCAATTGCAATTGAGCGGCCCATGCCTTTGGTTGAACCGGTGATGAGTACGTTTTTCATATTGTTTAAATTAATTTTTATAGTTAGTGAAGCTTTATGCCCGCAATTTACGTAAGCATAATAATTGATACAGTTAAAATTGAATTTAAATGACTTGTTTTAACACCTGACCATTTAGGCTTAAAGGTAAAAAGCGTATTTTTAACCGATTTTTATAAGAACAAATGTTTGAAAGTTTAGGAAGATACATACTCTTACTGCGTTTAAGTTTCAGAAAGCCCGAAAAGTTCAGTGTATACTGGGCCGAAGTAATGCGCGAAATGGTATCAGTAGGCATCGGATCATTGGGTATCATCTCAATCATATCTATATTTATTGGAGCAGCAACTACTATTCAGGTAGCCTTCCAGCTATCAAGTCCGCTGGTGCCTCTTAGTATAGCGGGTAAAATAGCGCGTGACTCCACTATTCTTGAATTTAGTCCAACCATATCAGCGCTTGTATTGGCCGGGCGTGTTGGTTCAAGTATCGCGTCTCAAATTGGTACTATGCGGGTTACCGAGCAAATTGATGCCCTCGAAATTATGGGCGTAAACGCGCCGGGATACCTGATATCGCCCAAGATCATTGCGGGCATGAGTATGGTGCCATTACTGGTTATTGCTTCAATAACTTTAGGCATTACAGGGGGGTATATTGCCTGCGTTGCTTCCGGAGACATTACGCCTGCCGATTATATTGTAGGGGTACGTGATGGGTTTGATGGCTTAACGGTAAGAGTAGCACTTGTTAAAGCAATTGTTTTTGGCTTTATCATTGCTTCTATTTGTGCTTACCAGGGTTTTTACACATCAGGCGGTGCACTTGAGGTTGGCCAGTCGGCTACAAAGGGTGTAGTTTTTAGTTGTGTGATGATCTTATTTGCCGACCTTGTTATCACCCGTTTAATGCTATGATCGAAATTAAAGACATTAATAAAACCTTTGGCGAAAATCACGTTCTTAAAGGAATCAGTTCAGTTTTCCACGAAGGCAAAAACAACCTGATCATAGGCGGTTCCGGATCAGGCAAAACAACATTATTAAAATGTATTGTTGGCCTGCATGAACCATCCAAAGGCGAGGTTTTTTTTGATAATGAAAATTTCACCCAAATGGATTTTGAACAACGTGTACCTATCCGCACAAGTATTGGTATGCTTTTTCAAAATTCGGCCCTGTTTGATTCCATGACAGTGGAAGAGAACATCATGTTCCCGTTAAATTTGTTCACCAACAGATCAAAGGCCGAAAAGCTTGAACGGGCCAACTTTTGTTTAGAGCGGGTTAACCTCGCTGGCAAAAACAAACTTTATCCGGCTGAACTATCAGGCGGTATGAAAAAGCGCGTTGGCATTGCCCGCGCCATTTCCATGCAGCCTAAATATCTTTTTGTGGATGAACCAAACTCCGGTCTCGATCCTAAAACTTCGATATTAATTGATGAACTGATAGCCGAGCTTACTCTGGAGTACAGCATAACTACCGTTGTGGTAACCCACGATATGAACTCGGTAATGGGTATTGGCGATCATATTGTTTTTTTACACCAGGGTCAAAAATGGTGGGAAGGCAGCAACAAGGAAATTGCCCATACCGATAATAAGGAACTTAACGACTTTGTATTTGCCAGCAAATTTATGCAGGCGGCGAAGGAAAAGTTGTAATAAGTCTGTAGCCTAAAGTTTAAAGTCAAACAATAAGATATCATTATATTTGCCGCACCTTTTAAGTTGAGATCCAAACTTTCGACTTAATACTCAAGACTTTTGACTTAAAATAAAATGATCCAATTACTTACCCCAACGCACTGGAAAGATTACGAGCTGATTGATTGCGGCGATTTTGAAAAGCTGGAACGCTTTGGGAACACTATACTTATCCGCCCCGAACCACAGGCGGTTTGGAACAAAACCCTGCCCGCTTCTGAGTGGCAGCGTTTGCACCATATCAAGTTTAAAGGCCGTTCGGCAACTACAGGCGAATGGTTGAAAAAAGATCCTAAAACTCCCGATCGCTGGCATATCCAATATAAAAACAAGGAAGCAGCCATTAAGTTCAGGCTGGGATTAACCTCATTTAAACATGTGGGCATCTTCCCGGAGCAGGCCGTAAACTGGGATTATATCAGCCAAAATGTAAAACGCTTTAAAACCCCCGAGCCAAAAGTACTTAACCTGTTTGCCTACACAGGCGGCGCTTCCTTAATTGCAAGGGCAGCAGGTGCCGATACTACCCACGTTGATTCTATAAAGCAAGTAGTAACCTGGGCCAATGAAAACCAGGAGATCTCGGGTTTGAAAGATATTAGATGGGTTGTTGAGGATGCTTTGAAATTTGTAAAACGCGAATTGAAACGCGGTAAAAAATATAACGGTATCATACTTGATCCGCCGGCATATGGCAATGGCCCCAACGGCGAAAAGTGGAAACTGGAAGATAACATCACCGAAATGATGCGTGATGTAACTCAACTGCTAGACCCTGAAGAGCACTTCCTCATCCTGAATACTTACTCCCTTGGCTTCTCATCTGTAATAGTTGAAAACCTTATTAAAAGCTCATTCCCACAGGTGCAAAACCTCGAAATTGGCGAGCTTTATCTGCAGGCTACGGCAGGGCCAAAACTGCCTTTAGGGGTTTTTGGAAAGTTTCATAAAATTAAAAGTAATTAATTTCCAATATCTATCTTTGGCGGCGACCGAACCAACACAATTGCTGCTTTATAAGTGGCTGGGAATTAAAATAAACACACCTTACATACACCTGCATTATATTGAACGTTAAAAAAATGAAACTAAAAACGCTTGTACTATCCGCTACGTTTATGGCATCGGCAGCTTTGCTTTTAAATAGCTGCTCACAAAATGGCAGTAATGCCAAAACCGACGGTAAAAAAACCGCTGTTGCAGTTAAAGGTGATTCGGCCCAGGCTGAAACAGCAGATACCTTAAGCGTTAAAAAATCTACCTACCCTCCTATCGACAAAAAGCTGTACGACTCGTTGATGAAATTCAACGCGCATGGCGATACAACCGGCAGATGGCCTGTTAAAAATACCCCGTACCCGATAGGCGGCGCCATTTTACCATTTAAACGTGTAGTTGCTTTTTACGGAAACCTGTATTCGAAAAGAATGGGTATTTTGGGCGAATTGCCGCCAAATGAAATGTTGGCCAAGCTTAAAGGCGAAGTAAAACACTGGGAAAAGGCAGATCCTAAAACTCCGGTACAGCCTGCACTGCACTATATTGCTGTAGTTGCCCAGGGCGATGGCGGTAAAGACGGCAAATTCCGTTACCGTATGCCATTTAAGCAAATTGACAGCGTATTGGTGCTGGCTAAAAAAGCCCATGCTATTGTATTTTTAGATGTACAGGTAGCCTTAAGCAACATCCGTGCAGAATTACCGCTGCTTGAAAAATACCTGGAATTACCGCAGGTACATTTTGGTATGGACCCTGAGTTTTCGATGAAAGACGGAACCCATCCGGGTAAAAAGATCGGCACTTATGATGCTGATGATATCAACTACGTATCAGACTACCTAACCAAAATTGTTAAGAAAAACGGCTTACCGCCAAAAATCCTGATAGTTCACCGCTTTACTAAAAAGATGGTGACCAACTATAAAAATATCAAGCTGCACCCCGAGATCCAATTGGTAATGGATATGGACGGTTGGGGCGAACCAGACCTTAAAACCGGCACGTACCGCTATTTTATTAACCAGGAGCCGGTTCAGTTTACAGGCTTTAAATTGTTTTACAAAAACGATATCAAAAAACCACCTCACCACATGTTAACACCAGAGGAGGTTTTATCGAGATACAAACCATACCCGATTTATATCCAGTATCAATAAGTCGGAAGTCTTAAGTCGAGAGCCTTAAGTTCCAAGTCAGAAGTCCTGAGTAAGTAATAAAATTTATTTACCCGGGACTTTTGCATTTAAAACTATATACTTGAAAAATCAATTTTTGACTTAGAACTCCGGACTTAAGACTTCAGACTAAGAACTATGATAAAATGGGGTGTTATTGGATGCGGACGTATTGCCCACAGGTTTATGCAGGGCTTCTCAGTTGTTGATGGCGTTGAACTTACAGCATCCTATTCGCGCAGGCCTGAAACTGTTGACGCTTTTGTTGCGCAATATGGCGGTATTGCTTGCCGAAGTATTAATGAATTGCTTGCGAGCGATATTGACGCTGTTTATATAGCTACCTTGCCTGATAGCCATGCCGCTTACAGCATTGCCGCACTTAAAGCGGGCAAGCATGTGCTTTGTGAAAAACCGGTTACTGTTAATCTTTCCGAACTGGACGAGGTGCTTGCTGTTGCTAAACAAACCGGCTTGCTTTTTATGGAAGGAATGAAACCACCCTTCTACCCTTTATACGGCAAATTAAAAGAACATATTGCTAATGATCCTATAGGCCCTGTTGGCTATGTACGCGCCGGATCGGCCGTGGCCGATTGCCCGCCCGACCATCCGAATTACAACCTCGACCTTGTGGGCGGCAGCCTCATGGGGATTGCTATTTATGAGGCTTTTCTAGCCCTCGACTGGCTTGGCCCCATGCAGGACATCCAAACCATGGGCAGGTTTGGCGAAACCGGGATCGACATGTTTGCCATTTTTCAAACGCTTCATCAAAATGGATACGCGCAATTATATTGTGGTTTTGATATGCATGGCAAAGGCGACGCATTGATAGTAGGTACGCTGGGGCATATTACCATCCACAAAAACTGGTGGAACCCGGCAAAGGCAACTATCAGCTACCTTGATGGCCGCATAGTAGAATTGAATGAACCATTCATTGCCGGAGGGCTAAATTATGAGATCATCCATTTTTATGAACTCATAAAGCAGGGCAAAACCGAAAGCTCGATACTGCCGCATGAACTATCAAGACAAATGATTGATATGATAGATCGGGCCAGGACGCAAATAGGGTTAAAATACCCGGTGGAAAAGTAAAATCTATAATAAACTTTGCTGGCGCAAGTTTTGCGCGATAGCCTGAGCACGGCGAACTCGTGCCTTCTACGTTATGTATCGTCCTAAAAAAAGTTTACAGTTTAGCCGAGTTTAGCACCGGGTTCTGACTCGCGTTTACCTGGTAGGTATAGATAGCATTCTGCTCATCAACTTCAACTATGCGGTAGCCTTTGTATTCAGTACCCCAGTCGCCGCCTATGTGCGAATCGAAAAAATGTGGGAGTTTATCCGTGTAACGCACACCATCCAGTAAGTGATCGTGGCCATGAAACACCGCTTGTATGTTAGGGTACGAATGAAGCAATTGGATGGTTTCCGGGCAATCAACAAATACATCATTCTTAACCCATTTGGTAGGCGGGATATGCAGTATCACAAAAACAATTCTTTTGTCGGCAAATTTATCTAACGACACCTTGAGGAAAGCATTATTAGGGCAGGTATAAACACCTTTGGTATCGGCAGTGTGGGCCAATACAAAACCTATATCGCCAAACTCTACCGTGTATTTATCTTCATAACCAAAAGCATTCTTCCAAACTGTGGCATCCGCAAAATCATGATTGCCGGGAATAGTATGGTAGGGGACATTTAATTTATCAAGGTATTTAGTTTTGATCTCAGGGAGCAAGTCGGGGCGGTTGTGTACCAGGTCGCCGTTAACAATCACAAAATCAAGGTGATTTTTGCTATGATCTTCGTTAAGCCATTTAACCATGTTGCCGGTGTGCAACATAAAATCCGTTTTCGGCTGTCCATAATGAATGTCAGAAGCTAAAGCAAATCTTAATTTTAGTTTGGCTTTGGTGGCACGGCTATACCCGTTATTTTCAGCGGCAAAACTATTGACAGCAGGTAAAAGACTTAAAGCGGCAACGCCTGTTAAGGCAGTGCCAAAAAATTCGCGGCGCGAGGTCATAGGCTATTATTTTACGGCAAAGGTAGGCTTGGGGTGTTAAATGAAGGTTAAGAAAACACCTAATTTGACGTGTCTTGTACATACCGTGAGAAGTTTACTCCAGTTTTAACGGCGGACCTACTATTTGCATATCATGGTCGTTAAAAATTTTGGCGAGTTCCTGTTTTGTTGGTTCATGATCTAATGCTTGCATTGTTACAAAAAAATCTTCAAGCTTACCAGCAGGTTGAAACGTAACCGTCATTTTTCCTTTTTCAGATACTTGTGTCCATGCATGTGGTACATTTCGGGGTAAAAAAACACTATCGCCTGCACTCAAATGGAACTTATCTTCACCAACCTGGAAGTAGTAGGCGCCATCTAAAACATAAAATATTTCGTCTTGCAAGGGATGCACATGCAATGGAGTACCGCGGCCTTGCGACAAACTTGTTTGTTCAAAAATAGCCAGGTCGCCGTCGGTATCACTGCCAGATACTTTCACATCCATTATATTTGAATTGACCCCTTTTAATTTAATATGCCCATGTATACGGCCTTCTCCCGCACCTATTTTAAATCCTTTGTTTACCCGCATAAATCTCTTTACACCTGTAGAAAAGGATGTTAAAGGCATTGCAGCAAAAGCTAACATAGCAGTAATGAAATTATTTCTTTTCATGGCAAAGCGGTTTTACATTGGTTTATAAAAAGAGGTTCGTTAATATCCTACCTAATTGATATAAAAGTAGTTATAATTATTCAGTTACGCTAATCCCCAAGTATTCTTACGTAATTGGGGTGCCGCTTTAGTTGATATATATATATTCCGAGGGCTTTAATATTGCCTGCAACCTTTACTGGTTAGATGGGCATACCGAAAGGTCGCGGCGCAAGGTCATAGGATATTATTTCATGTGCAAACGTTGCCCTGTGATGGTGATTGACAGTTAAGAAGCTATCTGAATCAGAATTTCAGAATGCTTGAATTTTCAGAATTAAACACATCACATTCCGGACATTCTTAAATTCTGAAAATTCTGATTCAGACAATTTACCTCAACCCCTTTT
>Ga0157372_10002072_pt1 | contig 21773 bp, 17 predicted proteins | sample C55metaG_FD_115307 | JGI IMG/M metagenome (GOLD analysis project Ga0157372, IMG submission 115307) | Corn rhizosphere microbial communities from Kellogg Biological Station, Michigan, USA - C5-5 metaG | ecosystem: Host-associated > Plants > Roots > Rhizosphere > Soil | place: USA: Michigan... | reverse complement strand
GCTCGGTCGCTCACGCGAGCTGGTCGCACCGCTCATCGGCGCCGAAGTGGAAGAGATCGCGCTCGCGGGCAACACGGGAGCGGGGCTCAATCTCGCCGCGTGGACGCTGCCCCTCGGCCGCGGCGACACCGTGGTGATTCCCGATCTCGAGTTCCCCGCGAACGTCTATCCCTGGATGGCCGCTGCGGAGGCGCGCGGCTTCACCCTGCGTCGCGTGCCGGCACGCAATGGCCTGCTCGATGAAGACGCGCTGCTCAGCGCCATCGACGAGCCGGGCGTGCGCGTGCTCGCGCTCTCGTGGGTCGGGTTTGCCACCGGTGTCGTGGCTGACCTGGAGCGCTTCGGTGAAGCGTGCCGCGCGCGCGATGTCCGCTTCGTGGTGGACGCCATCCAGGGTCTGGGTGCGCTCACGATCGACGTGCACCGCGCGCAGATCGACATCATGGCCTGCGGCGCGCAGAAGTGGCTGCTGTCGCCGTGGGGCACGGGATTCACGTATGTGCGGCGAGCGCTCGCTCGCGAGCTCTCACCGCAGCCCGTGAGCTGGATGGGGGTGGAAGGCTCGGACGACTTCACCCGTCTGCTCCAGTACGACATGCGCTGGCACGACGACGCCCGCCGATTCGAGCAGATCACCCTCCCCTTCCAGGACTTCGCCGGCATGGCGACGAGCCTCGAATTCCTGCACGAGCTGGGACCGGCGGCCGTCGCGTCGCACATTCAGGCGCGCACCACTGAGATCCTCGATGGCGCAGCGGAGCTCGGCATTCCACTCGTGACTCCTCGCGGCCGCCACGCCGGCATCGCCAGCGTGCGGCCACCCGACGCGAACGCGGCAAGTGCTCGTCTCAACGAGGCCCGCATCGCGCACTCCGTCCGCGAAGGAACGATCCGCTTGTCGCCGCATTGCTACACGACGCCCGGCGATGTGAAGCTCGCGCTCGCGGCGCTGACGTAGGGGGTGGTCCGTCACGGAGCGCTCGTCAAACCACCCGGACCACCGCCACGTCGCGTTTCCCCTTCCCGACCACCACGTAACCGCCGTTCAGCACCGCCTCCGAGCGATCGAGCAGCCGATCGGACGCGCCCACCTTGCGCTTGTTCACCGACACGCCGCCCTGCTCGAGCAGCCGCTTCGCCGCGCCGTTCGATGCCGCCAGGCCACTCGCCGTGAGTAGTTTCAACACGTCGAGCTTCGACCCGTCGCCATCCGCAGCCACGCCCGAAGCACTCGTCTCGGTGAATGGCGCTTCCGCGCGCAGGATGTCGAACGCCTTCGCCGACAACTCGCGCGGGTCCAGTCCTCCGAAGAAGAATGTCGACACCTGTTCGGCTGCCGCGAGCGCGGCGTCGCCGTGCACACGTCGCGTCACGTCGCGTGCGAGCGCCTTCTGTGCATCGCGCTTCTCCGGCTCCGTGGCCGTCTGTGCGTTCAGCGCTTCGATCTCGTTGCGCGACAGCAGCGTGTAGTACCGGAGGTACCGCCCCACGTCCGCGTCGTCGGTGCCCAACCAGAACTGGTAGAACGCGTACGGCGACGTACGCTCGGCGTCGAGCCATACGGCACCCGCCTCCGTCTTGCCGAACTTCGTCCCGGCCGACGTTGTGACGAGTGGCACGGTGAGCCCGTGTGCTTCCACACCATCCACGCGACGAATCAGCTCGATCCCCGCCGTGATGTTTCCCCACTGATCGCTGCCGCCGAGCTGCAGCCGCACCCCGTCGCGACGCTCGAGCTCGAGGAAGTCGTATGCCTGCAGCAGCATGTAGGCGAACTCGGTGAACGAGATGCCGGCGTCCATGCGCGAGCGCACCGACTCCTTCTGCAGCATGTAGTTCACGGTGAAGTGCTTCCCGGTATCGCGCAGGAATTCCACCAGCTTCAGCGGTGTCAGCCACTCGGCGTTGTCCCGCATGCGCGCCGCGCTCGCACCCTCGAAGCTCAGGAACCGCTCCAGCTGTCCGCGGATCCCCGCCGTGTTCTCCGCTACCTGCGCCGGCGTGAGCAGTTGGCGCTCCGTGGTCTTGCCACTCGGATCGCCGATCATCCCCGTGCCGCCGCCGACCAGCGCGATTGGCCGGTGGCCATGCCGCTGCAGGTGCACGAGGATCATGATCGGCACCAGGCTGCCGACGTGCAGGCTAATCCCCGTGGGGTCGAACCCGATGTACGCCGAGACCGGGCCCGAGGCCAGCAGCTCGGGCACGCCGTCGGTGTGTTGATGCACGAGCCCGCGCCAGCGTAGCTCGTCGAGCACTTCGTTCGTCTGCATGGCACAAAACTAGGGACTCGGGTGTCCGATTGTCAGGCGATCGTGGCTGCGCGTTGGTGCGCGTCATGGCCCGGCGTTAACCTTCCTCGGCGCCCGCTGACTCCGCGCGGCCGACCCTCATGACACGCTAGATGGACTTTCCCTTCTCGAAGAACTTCCGCCGTCGCCATCCCGGACTGTCGCGTGGACTTGGCGTGTTCATCGCCTTCGCCTTCGCCTTCGTCGTCGGCTTCGGCTACGCTGCGTGGGCGCTCGTCTGTCGCGCCGGCGCCTGCCCTTCGGTGGACGTGCTCGAGGAGTACCAGCCGCGCCAGACGTCCAAGCTCTACGCCGCCGACGGCCGATTCATCGCCGAGCTCGGCCTCGAGCGCCGGACGCTGCTCAAGATCGATCAGATCCCCCCGATGCTGCAGAAGGCGTTTGTCGCCACCGAGGACAAGCGCTTCTACCAGCATCACGGCGTCGACTTCTATCGCATTCCCGGCGCGATCCTCGCCGACATCAGGAAGCGCAGCTTCGCCGAAGGGTTCTCCACCATCACCATGCAGCTCGCGCGCAACATCTTCCCCGAGCGCCTGACGCGGGAGAAGTCGCCGCTGCGCAAGCTCAAGGAGATCAAGGTCGCGCGCGCCATCGAGGCGCGATACTCCAAGGACAAGATCCTCGAGCTCTACCTCAACCAGATCGCACTCGGCAACGGCGCGTTCGGGGTGGAGACGGCGGCGCAGCGTTACTTCGGCAAGTCCGCGCGCGATCTCAATCTCGCCGAGATGGCCATGCTCGCCGGCCTGCCCAAGGCACCCGAGCGCTACAACCCGCGTCGCTCGCCGGAACGCGCCATCCAGCGCCGCAACACGGTGCTCGAGGTCATGCGCGAGCAGGGCGTGATCAGCGACGCCGACGCCAGCCTGGCGAAGGCGTATCCCCTCCAGCTCGCGCGCAAGTCCGAGGCGGGCGACGTCGCCCCGTACTTCGTCGAGTGGATCCGCCAGCAGCTCGAGCAGCAGTTCGGCCAGCGCCTGTACGAACAGGGACTCAAGGTCTACACCACGCTCGACGTCGACCTCCAGTCGGCCGCGGAGCGCGCGCTCGAGAACCAGATGCGCGCCGTGGAGGCCGGGAAGTACGGGCCGTTCAAGCACACGACGTTCGAAGCGTACCTCGCCAAGGCGTCCGATCGCACCGGCGAGCCGGCCGCGAACTCACCGTACCTCCAGGGCGCGTTCGTCGCGATGGATCCACGCACCGGCGCCGTGCGTGCGCTCATCGGAGGCCGCGACTTCGACGACTCCAAGTTCAACCGTGCCGTCCAGGCACTGCGCCAGCCGGGGTCGACTTTCAAGCCCATCGTCTACGCCGACGCCATCCAGAACGGCCGCCCGCCGTCGTACATCGTGGATGACTCGCCGATCTCCATCCCGCAGGCGGGAGGCGGCGTGTGGACTCCGCAGAACTACGAAGGAAAGTTCGAGGGTCCCGTGCCGATGCGACGCGGGCTCTTCAGGTCCATCAACATCGTTGCCATCAAGCTCGGCCTCGAGCTCGGTGCGCAGAGCATCATCGACATGGCGCGGAAGTTCGGCATCACCACGCCCATCCCCCCGTATCCGTCCATCGCCATCGGCGCCGCGGACGTCTATCCCATCGAGATGATCTCCGCCTACTCGGCGTTCGCCACGCTCGGTACTCGCGCCACCGCCACCGGCATCGTGCGCGTGGAGAACTCCAAGGGCGACGTGCTCTGGGAGCCTGCACCCGTGCGCGCACCGGTGATGTCGCCCGAAGAGTCGTGGCTCATGGTCAGCATGATGAAGGACGTCATCCAGCGTGGCACCGCCGCCGGATCCGTCGGCTCGCAGTTCCACCTGCCGGCCGGCGGCAAGACGGGCACCACCAACGACGGCACCGACGTCTGGTTCATCGGCTACACGTCCGATCTCGTGGCTGGCGTCTGGATGGGCTTCGACAAGCCGCAGACCATCAAGAGCAACGCGCAGGGCGGTATCCTCGCCGCGCCCGCGTGGACCGCGTTCATGAATGAGGTCTATCGCCGCAAGCCGGCGCCACCCGACTGGCCGCGCCCGGAAGGCATCGTCGTGCGCGAGATCGATCCCGCTACCGGACTGCTCGCCGGTCCGGGATGCTCGGGCTCGGTCACCGAATACTTCATCGTCGGCACCGACCCGGTGCAGCAGTGCATGCCGGGCTACGGCGTGCCGGGCACGGGCTACGACAGTCTCACCGGCCAGCCATACCCGCCGTCCACCTATCCGCCGTCCACGTATCCGCCGACGTACACGCCGACACCGCCGCCCACGACGACGCCCATTCCGCGACTCTCCACGCCGGCGGACACGATGCGCAACCGCGGACGTCCCTTCCCGCCGCGCGACTCCTTGCGGCCGCGGCGCGACTCGCTGCTGCGCCGCGACACGGCCTTGCGGCGGGACACCGTGCGCGTGCTCCGCGACACCAACAACCCGTTCACTATTCCATCGCGTCCATGAGTGAGTGGCGTCCGACCGACTGCCACGCGCACACGCGACATTCGGATGGCAGGCTGACGGTCGCCGAGCTCGTCGAGCGAGCCGCGTCGCTGGGCGTACGACCCACGGTCTCAGATCACATGTCCCGCGCCGTGGCGAAGGGCGTCCGCACCGTGGAGGCGGTGAGCGCCTATCTCGACGACATCGAACGGTACCCCGTCCTGCGCGGCGGTGAGTTCTGCTGGCACGACTCGCTCTGGCGCGATCTCCCGACGGACACCGTTCGCCGCTTCACCCACCGCCTGGGCTCGCTGCACGCCGTTCGGCTGCCCGACGGCAGCTACGTCCGCGCATTCACCACGCAGCTTCCACCCGGCCTGACACCCGCGGCGTACATGGAAGCGCACGTCGCGTCCCTCGAGCGGCTCGCTGCCGAGATGCCGGTGGATATCATCGCGCATCCCGCCATCGCGCCGCCGGCGATTCATCACGTCGCGCTCGAGGAGCGGTGGACCGAGGAGCTCGAGGAGCGTGCCGTGCGCGCGCTCGCTGCGGCCGGCATCGCGTTCGAGCTGTCCAATCGGTATCCCGTGCACGACCGCCTCGTGCGTCGCGCACATTCGGCCGGTGTTCGCTTCTCGCTCGGCTCCGACGGCCACACTCGCGAGCAGGTGGCGGACGTGAGCGGCCCGCTCGCCATCGCGCGCCGCGCTGGAGTGCTCGACGAGGACCTCTACGACCCCGAGCGTCACGGGTCGCGCACGGGTTTCTACGATGTGTGATGGTTCACTGGAACGCGCCGGTGTGACCTCCGGCGGGTTCGCACAGTCGCAGAGTGGAGGGTGCGGTCTCTTGTTGAGCGTGCCACCCGCCCCTAGGTTCCGTATAGCGGTGTGAGGAGGCGTATGTGATTCTCGGTTGCCTTGCCCTGAACGCGTCGTTCGAGCCCCTGACCATGGTACCCATGCGTCGGGCGCTGCGGCTCGTCATCGATGGCAAGGCCGAGATCGTGGAGGCGGAGCAGGACCGCGTGGTGCGCTCGGAGCGGCTCGTCATGCCGCGCCCCGCCGTCATCCGCCTCACCAAGTTCATTCACGTGCCGCGGCGCTTCCGCCGTCAGGTGACGAACACCTTCCTCTTCGCGCGCGACCACTATCGCTGCCAGTATTGCGGTCGTGCGGCGGTGGAGCTTCGTCCCCGCGAGGCGCTCACGCGAGACCATGTGATCCCCATCTCCCGCGGCGGTACCAACGACTGGACGAACGTCGTGACCGCCTGCTCGCCCTGCAACACGCGTAAGGGCAACCGGCTGCCCCAGGAGATCGGCATGCACCCGCTCACGCATCCCGTCGAGCCGCACTTCGTGCATCTCTCATGGGCGGTGCGTCGCCTTACCCAGACGCAGGCGCGCTACATCCGCACATTTTATGGCGACGCCATCCTCCAGCAGCTCGAGGCCCTGGAGCATCGCTCGCATCCGCACCGCCACGACGATCACTCGGGCGCGGCGGCGGACTAGCTGACTCGCCGTTCACCCCGGCGCTCTGAACGTCGCGCTGCGGCCAGTGTAGTGCTGCCGCTCGCCACCGAGCATCCGCAGCATCAGCGTTCGCACGCCGCTTCCCAGCGCTGACGCTGCCGTTCCTCCCGAACGCGCGCCGCGCAGCCACCGTTCGAGCTGGTCCATGTCGCTCACCGAGAGCGCCTCGATGTCGAGCGTGATGCTGTAGTAGTAGCGTGCCCCTGCTCGCTCCGGCATCAGTTGCGCGCGCAGCGGCCGCTCGAGGATCGCCTGTGCCGTGGCCAGCGTCGCGAAGCTGCCAAGGTCCTCCACTCTCCCGCGCTGTCGCTGGACCACGCGGTAGCGCTGTGCGGACGGATCGTACTGGATGATCAGCTCCCACTCCTGCTGACCCTCCAGGTCGTTGAACAAGCCGCCGACGCGCCAGAGCTCCAGTCGGAAGCGCAGCGACGCGGGAAATCCGCTTCGCACAAGGTCCCGCATGTCCGGATCGGCGAACAGGTTCGCGGACGTCACGATCGGCGCGCCCGCCGCGCTCGCCGGCGGCGTGACGCCGAGCGCCACGCGCCGCTGCGCGGAGAGCGGAGCGGCGCTGATGAGCGTGAACGCCAGTGCGCCCGCGACGAGTCGGCCGGTGCTACGCACGAGCTAGAAGCGGTGCCGCAGACGGACGAACACGTTCATCGGTTCCTGCGGCGCCGACAACGCCTTCGCCACATAGAGGCCGAGGTACGTGAAGTCGACGCCGGCGCCGATGTCCGTACGGTACGACGACAAGGCCGGCAGCGCCTGGCGGCCGATGTCCAGCGGATTGGCCGGCGCGCTCACCAGCCACCCGCGGCCTGCGTCGGCGAAGAACACCCACGCGCCGTCGGCGCGGAAGCGGGTGCGTCGCGCGCCTCCCTGGCCGTTGCTCAGCGACAACTGCAGGTCCTTGCGATATTCGAGCTGCGCCAGCGCAATGCGCTCGCACTGGGCCGGCCGGCCCGGCACGGCCGCTCCTGCACTGCACGTACCGACATCGGGTTCGTCGCGCGACCGGAAATCGAAACCCGGCACCGTGCCCGGTCCGTCGATCGACAACCGACGCTCGAGCGGCAACGCCGACCCGCCCAGCCACCCGCCAAGCACGCCGCGGACGTTGAGTGCCGCATTCGGTGCGAGTCGGTTATAGCGCCTCACATCGAGGAAGCCGCGCTGGTAGTGCACGCTGCCCGCTCCATCGATGCGTACTCCCGCCGACGTCGCCCCGGCGTTGGTGATAACACCCGTGCTCCGCTCGTACTCGGCCAGCACGTACCAGCCGGCCCACGGGTTGAACGTGTCGTTGCGCGTGTCGACCCGCAGTCGCGCCTCGGCGCGATGAAACCGGCCGGCGTCGAGCACCGGGTTCTCCCGCCACGAACGCTCGCCGTTGAACAGCGTTGGCGGATTGCGCGTCGGCCGCGGCGACCAGCGCTCGTCGCCATACGAGAGCGTGAGGTCGGCGTTGTCCGTCGCGCGCAGCGCCGCGACGATCCGTCCGCCATGACGTCCATAGTAGTCGCGATAGTCGCGACGAAAGAGGAACGACGCCAGGCCGGCTTCGATGTCGCTCAGCTGCCAGTCCTCCACACCGTCCGCCACGTCGAACAGCTCGCCGCCCAGCGTCACGCCGTAGCGCCGCCCGACTCGCACCTCGCCGCGCACCAGGTGTCCGACGTCTGCCGTCGACGAGGTGAAGCTGCTGCTCGTGCGCAGGATCGCATCGGCGTTGAGGCGCAGGTATCCCCACCCCTGATCGCGGTAGAGCACCGGCCCGATCTTTACCGGCAGTCCCTCCGTGCGGTTGTACGCTCCCGCCGATGCGATCTCGAGCCGATTCGAGTTCGGCTTGCCGCCACGCTCGAACCGCTGCCACCACGGCTCGATCACGCGTGGGCCATCGGTCACCGCCGCCAGGATCTCGCCCTCGCGGGTGTATCGCAGCGGGGGATGGTACACGCGCAGCTCGCCGCCAATCGTCGCACCCTCGCTGCCCTCCACTTCACCGCCCACCACCAGCAGGTCGCCGTCGATGCGCGCGCCCCTTCGCAGCAGCACGTCGGCGTTGATCGCCAGGAGACGCCCCGTGATCCGCCCCGCCACGATCACCGGCCCCTCCAGCACTGCGACGTCGCCGCGCACCACACTGTCCGCCGGTATCTCCACCTGATCGGCCACGCGCAGCGTCGTCGTGGCGTTGTACAACGCCACGACCTCGCGCGCCACGTCGCGCGGCAGCTCGTTCGTGGCGACGGTGTCCGTCTGCTGTGCCGCCGCAGTCGACGTGAACGCCATGCTCGCGCCGCACAGGGCGAGCAGCACACGGAGCAGCCGCGGTGCGCCGATCATCATTCGTCTCCCACGGGAATCCCCAGTCGTCGCATCCGCCGGTACAGGTTCGCGCGATCCGTGCGTAGCCGCCGCGCGGCCTCGGCCACGTTCCCGCCCGCCGCGGACAGCGCGCGCACGATCAGCGTGCGCTCGTGGCCATCGAGCGTGTCGCTCAGCGAGCCGTCCAGTTGCGCAGGGTCGGGCAGGGGGACGTCAGCGGGTCGCGCGCCGTCCATCGGCAGCACCGCGCGCACGTCGTGCTCGTCCACGTCGGCGCCGGCGTGCAGGATGGCCAGTCGCTCCACGATGTTTGCCAGCTCGCGCACGTTGCCCGGCCAGCGATACCGCGCGAGCAGTGAGAGCGCATCAGGGCTCCACTGGGGCGGCCTGCGCCCCGTGCGCGCCTGATGTTGCAGTGAGAAGTGTCGCACCAGCGCCGGGATGTCGTCCGGACGCTCGCGCAGCGGCGGCACCGGAAGCGGAATCACGTTCAGCCGGAAGAGCAGGTCCTCGCGGAAGCTGCCCTCCGCCACCGCGCGCGCGAGATCGCGATTCGTCGCGCTCACGATTCGCACGTCGACGCGGATCGGCTTGCCCCCGCCCACGCGCTCGATCTCCTTCGCTTCGATTGCGCGCAGCAGCTTGGCCTGCGCTTCGAGCCCCAGGTCGCCCACCTCGTCCAGGAACAGCGTTCCCGTGTGCGCGAGCTCGAACCGCCCGATCCGCCGCTCCGTCGCGCCGGTGAACGAGCCCTTCTCGTGGCCGAACATCTCGCTCTCCACCAGGTCGCGCGGAATCGCCGCGCAGTTCACGCGTACGAACGGTCGCTCCTTCCGGGCACTCCCGAAATGGATCGCCGACGCCACCAGCTCCTTGCCCGTCCCCGACTCGCCCGTGATCAGCACGCGCGCATCCGTCGGCGCCACCCGCGCGATCATCTCCCGCACTCGCTCCATCGCCGGGCTCGCGCCGATCATCTCGCCGGCCAGGCCGAGGTCTTCGCGCAGCGCGCGTGCTTCCCGCCGCACTCGCCGCAGCTCCAGTGCGGACGCCAGTGCCAGCAGCACCCCCTCCGGTGTCAGCGGCTTTTCGAGAAAGTTGAAGGCGCCGAGCTTCGTCGCCTTCACGGCATCGCTCAAGCCGGCCTTGCCGCTCATCATGATCACCGGCACGTCAGGCACCTGCTCGCGCAGCCGCGCCAGCGTGGCCAGGCCATCCAGCTCGCCCGGCATCATGAGATCCAGGAGCACCGCATCCGGACAGCTTTCTGCCACCCGCGCGAGTCCGAGCGCCCCTTCGGCAGCGTCGCGCACCTCGTAGCCTTCGCTTGCCAGCAGCGCGCCTACCATGCGGCGGATGTTCGCCTCATCATCGATGATCAGCACGCTCGACATCAGCCCTCACTCCCCGCGCTCGCGAGATCGGTCCGTTCCACGGCTGCATCGATCGGCAGCGCCAGCCGGATCGACGTCCCCGATCCCGGCGTACTCTCGGCCGACGTCGTGCCGCCGTGCGCGTGCAGCGTCTGTCGCACGATCGCCAGGCCAAGTCCGGTGCCGCCCGGCTTGTGCGTCACGTACGGCTCCCAGATGCGCTCCAGCTTCGAGGCCGGTATTCCCGCCCCCGAGTCGCGCACCTCGATCTCCACCATGCTGCGTTGGCCAGGCGCCACTGCACGCCGTACGGACACCGCGATCGGTGATCCGGGTGGCCCGGATTCCACTGCGTTCAGCAGCACGTTCGTCAGCGCTCGCCCCAACGCTTCGGCATGGCCTGGCACCATCGGCACGTCCTCATCCACCTGAATCGCCACCGGTGTCCCCGCCGGCACTGCGCTACGCGTGCACGCGCGCACCAGTTCCGCCAGGTCCACCGGCGCCTGCGGACCTTCCGGCAGCCGGCCGAACTGTGCGAAGCTGCGCGCCATCTCGTCCAGTCGCTGCGACTCCGTCTCCAGAACGTCGATCGCGTCGGAAAGGCCTTCCGGTGCTTCACGCCGTAGTCGCGCGATCGCGAAGCGAATCGGCGTCAGCGGGTTCTTGATCTCGTGCGCCACCTGTCGCGCCGCCTCGCGCAGCGCCATCGTGCGCTCCGCCTCGAGCGCGCGCGTCCGCCCGAGGTGCAGCTCGTCCGACATCTCGCGCATTCGATTCCGCAGCACCACGAACTCCGGAGCGCCTTTCCGCGGCGGTCCTGCCGGCAGTGACTCGCCCCGTCCGATCATCGCTGTCCATCCGACCAGCTCGCTGAGCGGCCGGCTGAGGTTGCGGCTCAGGTGACCGGCGACGCGCGACGCCACGAGCCCCATCAGCAACGTGGCCGCCAATGCGAGCAGCGCGGCGAGCACCGGCGCGCGCCGCGTCATCAGGAACTCCATCTGTCGGCCCCGCAGCAGCCCTTCGTCCAGCGCGCGGCGGTGTTCGTCCAGCAGCGCGCGCTGTGCCGGCGTCAATGGAGCCGACCGCGTCGCGGCGATTGCCCGCGATCCGGTCTCGGCGATCCGCTCCATGGCCGGTGCCGTTCCCAGCAGCGGCAGGGCGCGCACGACCGTCATCTCCCAGGCCGCCGTGAGCACAATGGTCGGCACGAGCGCGAAACCGAGCAGAATGAGGAAAAGACGGGCGCGAAAGCCGACCTGCTTCACGGGTACTCCGTACGGGCGCGCGGGAGGGAAGGTTCGCGATAACATACAGGCAGCTGCAACCTGCTACCACCCTCGACCGCGTGCCGCCATGCGCACCCACACCACGTATCGGATCTTCGAAACCGCGAAGCGACAGGAGATCATCGACATCACCGACGACGTCGAGGCCTGTCGCGCCGAGGCCGACATCACCGAGGGCATGATCCTCGTCTCGGCCATGCACATCTCGGCGTCGGTCTTCGTCAACGATCACGAACCCGGGCTCTGGAAGGACATCCAGCAGTGGCTCGAAGAGCGCATCGCTCCCTGGTCGCCCGACGCCTACCGCCACAACCGCGGCACCGGTGAGGATAACGCGGCAGCACACCTGCGCTCCCTCACCATCGGCCACGAAGTCATCGTCCCCGTGACGGCGGGCCGCCTCGATCTCGGCCCCTGGCAACGCATCTTCTACGGTGAGTGGGACGGCCAGCGTCCCAAGCGCGTGATCTTCAAGGCCCTCGGCATGTAGCCCTGGCACCGCGCACGAGCGTAGCGAGCGTCGGGGCATCCCGCAGCCTCCAGTGACATCCCGCAGGCTCTGGTGTCGTCCCGCAGGCGCGAAGCGCCTGTCGAGATCTCGCCTTTCTGCCGAGGGTTACGCAAATCCTTGGGCCACCATAGATTACAGCCTTGGCCACCTCCGGAGGCGCGAGCACTTGCCCGCGGCGACAGTGGTGACCAGGTCAACGACGGTGTCGGCGTGATCGGTGCCGCCCTCTGAACCGCGCTCAGCGCGGCGGGGCGAGCCGGTGGACGTACGGACCGCGCAACGCCTCTCACACTCGGACGCACTCGCCGATCGACGCTGCATCGGCCCGACCGCAGGGTGAGAGCACGGGCACCGCACTCCGGGCCCGCTCACATACCTGCGTCTGGTGACGCAAGGGATACGATGAATTCACGTTCCTCGCGGAATGGCCCGTCGCGCTCCGGCGCCGCGCTCATCCACCGCGGACCCCAGGCGGCCAGCGCGCCGCGCACCACCCCCAGCTACGGCTTGCCGCTTCACGCTCCAAACGCTGCACTCCTCATCGACTTCGACAACGTCACGATGGGGATCCGCTCCGACCTCGGCAACGAGCTCCGCACCCTGCTCGGTTCCGACATCATCAAGGGCAAGGTCGCCGTCCAGCGCGCCTACGCCGACTGGCGCCGCTACCCGCAGTACATCGTCCCGCTCGCCGAGTCGTCCATCGACATGATCATGGCGCCGGCGTACGGCACGTCCAAGAAGAACGCCACCGACATCCGGCTTGCCGTCGATGCGATGGAGCTCGTCTTCACCCGCCCCGAGATCGGCACCTATATCCTCCTGTCGGGCGACAGCGATTTCGCGTCCCTCGTCACGAAGCTCAAGGAGTACGGCAAGTACGTCATCGGCGTCGGCATCCGCGAGTCGTCGAGTGATCTGCTCGTCATGAACTGCGACGAGTACTACAGCTACAACGCTCTGGCCGGCCTCGTGAAGAACTCCGACGAGGAGCCTGCCAAGAAGTGGGATCCCTGGGAGCTCGTCACCGAGGCCGTTACGCGCATGAAGCGCAACGGCGACGTCATGCGCTCCGACCGCCTCAAGCAGGTCATGCAGGAGATCGACAGCTCGTTCGACGAGAAGAATCTCGGCATGGCCAAGTTCTCCCGCTTCGTGCAGGACGCCGTGCATCGCGGGCTGATCTCCGCCACCAAGCTGGAGAACGGTCAGCTCGAGATCGGGCTGCCGTCCGGCGACGCTCCCGAGCCGCGTGCGGCCGAGGAGAAGGCCGCGAGCACGGACGAAACGCCGCGCGCCGAGTCGGCCGAAGGCAAGCGTGAAGGCGGACGCAGTCGTCGTGGACGCCGCGGCCGCGGGCGCGATCGCGAAGATCGTCCGCGCACCACTGCGCCAGATGATGCGTCGGCGCAGCCGGCTGCCGCCGTTACCGGCGCTGCACCCGAGGGAATTCCCGTCTCCGTCGAGAAACCTGCCGGCGAGCAGGTGGGCGCCAGCGGTGAGCGCCTCACGCGCGACGAAGCATACGATCTCGTCCGCCGCTCCGTTGCGGCACTTACCAAGGGCGACGAGTCCGTGCGTGCGAGCGACGTCCGCGCCAAGGCTCGCGAGCTGCTCGGTCGCGATAGCGAGAGTCTGAGCGATCGAAACTTCCCACGCATTCTCAAGGATGCGCACGACGGCGACATCATCGATCTCCGTCGCCGCGGCGACGATTTCGAAGTCGCGCGCGCTGCTGAAGCCGAGCCGGTCTCGGCGCAGCTCGCGAAGACGGCCGCCGCCAACGCCCCTGCAGCGCCGGCCACTCCCGCCGCACCCCGCGGCATGGGACCGCGCGGTGTCAGCGGCCCACGGGGACGTGGTGGTCGTCCCGGCGCGCCTCCTCCCGATCTGCTGAGCATCGGCGTGGTGGGTCCGGCATCCGGCGCATCGGCGCCTGTTTCGCCCGCGACGTCGTCGCCCGCTCCCGCGGACGTAGCCCCGAGCAGCGCTTCGTCCGTGCAGACGGCGGACAGCGCGGCGCCGCCAGCAAAGGGCCGCGGTCGGCGCGGCGCGGCGAAGAAGGCCGCTGCTCCAGCCGATCAGCCGGTCGCGAAATCCGCAGCGAAAAAGTCGGCGGCAAAGAAGGCGCCCGCCGCGAAAAAGCCGCGGGCCAGGAAGAACGCAGCTCGCGCCGAAGCATGACTCGAGACGCCGCGCACCTCGCGCGGCGTTCTCGTCTCGGCGCTCCGCTCGCCGCAAAGTTCTACGATCGACCCACTGAATTCGTCGCGCGGGAACTGCTCGGCGCGGTGCTGCAGTGCACCACATCGGACGGCGTCACACGCGGCCGCATCGTAGAGACGGAGGCCTACGTCGGTCCCGAGGATCCTGCGTGTCACGCCGCTGCCGGTCTCACGCAGCGGACGCGTCATCTCTTCGGCCCACCCGGCATGTCGTACGTCTACCTGATCTACGGCATGTACTGGTGCTTCAACGCGGTCACGCGCGAGCGCGGTCACGGGGCGGCCGTGCTCGTGCGTGCCGTCGCACCGCTGGATGGTCTCGACCTGATGCGCGCGCGCCGGCCCAGAGCCAAGAACGATCGCGAGCTCACCAACGGTCCCGGCAAACTGTGCCTCGCCATGGGGATCGACGGCACCATGGATGGCATCTCGCTTCGCGACGGTCCGCTCGTGATTCGCGCCGGTGAGCCGGTGGCGGACGACGACGTCGTCGTTACGCCGCGCATCGGTATCGTGAAGGCCGCGGACTGGCCGCTGCGATACTTCGTGAAGGACGATCCCTTCGTATCCAGGACGCCGCGCGGGTTTCCACGCACCGGCTGGGCAGGCGTGTAGGGCGGGGAAACGAACAGGGGCGATCGGCACAGCCGATCGCCCCTGTTCAGTTGCTCTGACCTCCCGATTTCCGGACTTTCCTCTCTATCTCGTCCGGTCGATCGACTTGCCGACATTGTACCGCACGCCCGCTTCCAGCGTGTACTGGATGCCGAACTTCGGTCGCGGGTTGTGCAGGAAGAAGTCGTTGTGGAGGAAGGTGCCCGTGCCGTGCACGAAGACGGAGAACATCGGCAGGCGCTTTTGCGCGCCGAGCATCACGAACGGCGCGAACGCCACGCGCTTGCTCTGCACGCTGTCGGCGGCCGCATTGAGCTGTGCGAGGTTGTCGAACGGCGCCGTCGAGCTCACGCTCCCGATGCGATTCATTCCCAGCCCGATTCCGACGTACGGATGAAGCGAGGGGCTCTGCATCGGGAAGCCGACGATGGCCGCCGAGATGCGCTGCAGGTTGTTGAGATCCACGACGCGCGGCTGCAGCCCGGTCGGGCCGACCTCGAGGAAGGCGCCCTGCGAACTGAAGAAGGACTGGTCGAAGCTGACGTACAACCCTCCATTCGTCCGCGTGATCATCCAGTCGATGCCGACGAGCGGCGCGATACCGTTGTCCGTGCTGTAATTCGACGAATAGACGAGCGCTCCACCCTTTGCGCCCCAGAACCACGCGTCCTTGAACTGCCGTCCTGCCTGTGCCGCGCTCGGCTGGGCGAGCAAGGCGGTTGCACTGGCAACCGCGAGGACACGGAGGAGTCGCATATCAGAAAGCCTCGAGAAGGGAAATGCGTCCATTCGGCCCGCAATTGCGGGCTCATGCCTTGGGACGAAGAGGTCGCCCGCAGCGTCACGAATCGGACGCCGGGCGCTGGCCGATGGAACGGCCGGTGCGTAACCTGACGGTACGCCTCGCCTCCACGTCACGCGAAGGCGCTCGTTACCCGCCGGGGAGAGTCGCCATGTCTGCTATCCTGCCCGACACCCCTCGATTCGAAACGCCGGTCTATGGCACCGTCTTCGCCGCGCGCGCCGCGGTCGTTCGTCGTCTGAAGGAGGGTGATCGGCTCATCCTGGTCCCCGACCCGCCAGGAGTGGAAGACCCCAGCGTCTGGGTGCACGCGCCCGGTGGGGATGTCGTCGGTCACCTGTCACCCGACGTCAACGCCTGGATGGCCCCGCGCATGATGCATGGCGCCCGCTATGCCGCCGAAGTCTCCAGCGTCGGCGCGCCGGATACGGAGAGCTGGAAGCGGCTCGTGATCGAGGTGAGGAAGGTGGATTGATGAAGCACTGCAACACCGAGTACTGCGTACTGACGTACTGAAGTACCAAGACCCATGAACCGAGCCCCACCAATGTGCCGACACATCCTGTCGGCGCATGGGCCAGCCGTACCGGGATCGTTACGGGACATTCTTGGGGGCTTGGATGTCGGTCTGGGTACGAAGTACGTAAGTACCCAGTACTCGTAGTTGCCCTAATATTTCAGATAACCCCCACCTCCGACCCCACCTTCACGAACGCCCGCACCGCCTGATCCAGATCGTCGCGCGTGTGCGCCGCCGAGATCTGGCAGCGGATTCTCGCCTGTCCCTGCGGCACCACCGGGAATCCGAACCCCGTCACGAACACCCCCTCGTCGAGCAGCATGTCGCTCATGCGGATCGCGGCTGCGGTCTCACCGACGATGATCGGGATGATCGGCGTCTCGCCCTCGAGAGGCTTGAACCCGGCTTCGATGATCTGCTCGCGGAAATAGCGCGCGTTGTCCCGCAGCTGCTGCACGCGCTCGGGATGCTGCTCGATGAACTCCACCGACGCCAACGCGCTCGAGGCCACCGTCGGCGGAAGCGCGTTCGAAAAGAGCTGCGGCCGCGAACGCTGCGTCAGGTAATCGCAGAGCGCTGCGGATCCGGCCACGAATCCCCCCGCCGCGCCGCCCAACGCCTTGCCAAGGGTCGACGTGATCACGTCCACCTCGCCGAGGACTCCGAAGTGCTCCGCCGTGCCGCGCCCCGTCTTGCCGAGCACTCCCGTGGCATGCGAGTCGTCGATCACGAGAACGGCGTCGTACTCCTTGCAGAGCTGCAACAGGTCCGGCAGCGGCGCGATCGACCCCTCCATCGAGAAGACCCCGTCGCTCCAGACGATCCGCCGCTTCGCGCCTTTCGCGCTCGACAGCTTGGCGCGCAGGTCATCCAGGTCGGCGTGCTTGTAGACCGCCGTCGTGCACTTCGTGATCGACTTCGCCAGCCGGATCGAGTCGATGATCGAGGCATGGTTCAGTGCGTCCGACACGACGAAGTCGCCCTCCTCGACGACCGTCGCCGTCAGCCCTTCGTTGGCGTTCCATGCCGACACGTACGACATGGACGCTTCCGTGCCGACGAACCGAGCCAGGGCCTCCTCCAACTCGCGATGCACCACGAACGTGCCGCAGATGAACCGCACGCTCCCCGTGCCTGCACCGTACTGCTCCAGCCCGTCGATACCTGCCTCGACGACTGCCGGCTCGGCGGACAGGCCGAGATAGTTGTTTGACGAGAGGATGAGGACGTCCCCCCGTCCTTCCATCTGCACCCTCGCCGCCTGCGGCGACTCCAGGTAGTTGAGACGCTTGTACACGTGCTCGTCCCGAAGCTGCAGGAGCTTGGCTTCGAGTCCGGCGGTGAAGTTCCGATTGAGTGCCATGATTGAATGAGGTCTGTGGTCAGACTGTCGGACGGTCGGACGCAGTCAGGAAATCTCGAACACGACCTTTCCCGCTTCTCCGCTCTTGATCGCTGCGATCGCATCATCGTAGCGCTCCAGCGGAAACCGGTGCGTGATCACCGGCGTCGGGTCGAATTGCCCCGACCGGAGGAACTGCGTCATCTGGATCCACGTGTCGTACATCCGGCGGCCCACCACGCCGTACACGGTGATCCCCTTGAAGATGATCTCCGTCGCGAAGTCTACCTCCATCGGTTTTGCCGGAATGCCGAGCATCTGCACCCGGCCTCCCACACGCACCAGCGAGAACGCCTGATGGATCGCGCTCGGCACGCCGGACATCTCGAGCACCACATCCACGCCGAGACCCTGGGTCGCCTGCTTGACTGCGTCGGTCGCTTCCTTCGGCGTCACCGCGTCGTTCGCACCCATCTGCTTCGCCAGCGCGAGCCGCGTCGGGTTCACGTCGCTCGCCACGATGTGTGACGCACCCGCGGCGCGGCAGATGCCCACCGCGAAGATCCCGATCGGCCCGCATCCCGTGACGAGCACCGTCTTGCCCGGCAGCTCCGTGCCCACGAGCGCGGTGTGGAAGGCATTCCCCATTGGATCGTGGATCCCGCCGATCTCGTACGACACCGCGTCGTCCAGGTGCCACACGTTCGTCGCCGGCATCGCGATGTAGTCGGCGAAGCAGCCGTCGCGGTCCACGCCGATGATCTTCGTGTTCGGACAGACGTGCGCGTTCCCGGTACGGCAGAGATGACAGCGGCCGCACACGATGTGTCCCTCTGCCGTCACCCGGTCGCCCTTCTTGACGTCGGTCACCAGGCTGCCGACGTCCACGACGTCGCCGGCGAACTCGTGGCCGACGGTAAACGGTGGCTTGCATCGACCCTGCGCCCACGCATCCCACTCGTAGATGTGCACGTCGGTGCCGCAGACACCGGCACGGCGCACCTTGATCAGCACTTCGTCGTCGCGGATCATCGGGCGCTGCACGTCTCGCAGCACGAAGCCCGGTCCCGCTGATTCTTTCACCAGCGCTCTCACGCGCGCCTCTCTCTCGATCTGGAAGACCGCACGCCGCCTCGTTCGAAGCGACATCGAAACCAAACGGATTTCCGATGTCGATGGAAGTGTGATGCCACGCACCGTGCGCGCTTCCGGATTTCTTTCAATGAGACGCGCGCGATTCACTATTGCGTGCGATTTCTCGTGTTCCTATATTCGCGCGAGTTGCACCGCAGCGCTGCGCGCACACTTACGCGCACCGCACGCATCAGAAAGCCGAGGGTACTGCGTGGGTTCTTCCCGCCGGGAGTTCATCAGGACGACGTCCGTTGCCACCGCCGCGATCGCCGGACTCGCCGCGGTTCCCTCCGCCGCCCGCGGCGCTCTGCTCGCGCCGTCGCGGCTCTCGCCCTCCTTCGGCGATGACCCCGACATCCAGGCGCTCGCGCATCTCGCCATCGACGCGGCACGCTCCGCCGGCGCGACGTACGCCGATGTCCGCTTCGCACGGAATCGCACGCAGTCGCTGTTCACTCGCGAGCGCCGCGTGCAGGGACTCGTCGACAACCAGACGCAGGGCTTCGGCGTTCGCGCCCTCGTGAACGGCGCGTGGGGCTTCGCCGCCAGCCGCGAGCTTTCACGCGACGAGACGGCTCGCGTCGCGCGGCAGGCGGTGGAGCAGGCACGCGCCAACGCCCTCACGCTCGTCCGCCCTGTGGTTCTCGCGCCCGTCACCGCCGTACCGCGCGGCGAATGGCGCACGCCGATCGAGATCGATCCATTCAGCGTATCCATCGAGGACAAGGTCGGAGCGCTCCTCGCCGCGAACGACGCAGCGCTCAAGGGCGGCGCACGCTTCGTCAATTCGAGCATGTTCTTCCTCCGCGAGGAGAAGACGTTCGCCTCGTCCGACGGATCGTACATCGTCCAGACCATCTACCGTACCCAGCCACGCGTCACCGTCACCGCCGTCTCCAGGGACCAGAGCGACTTCCAGACGCGCGCCTCCAACGAGATCGCCCCGATGGGCCGCGGCTACGAGCACGTCCGCGACGCCAACCTCGTCGAGAACGCGCCGAAGTGGGCGTCTGAGGCGGTGCAGAAGCTCTCCGCCAAGCCGGTCGACGTCGGTCGCTACGACCTCGTGCTCCATCCGTCGCACCTGTGGCTCACCATCCACGAGTCGGTCGCGCATCCCACCGAGCTCGATCGCGCCCTCGGCTTCGAGGCCAACTACGCAGGCACCAGCTTCGTCGCGCCGCCGGAAAAGGTGCTTGGCAAGCTGCGCTACGGCTCGCACCTCATGAACATCCGCGGCGATCGCGATCAGCCTGGTTCCCTCTCCGCGGTCGGTTGGGACGACGAGGGCGTCAAGCCGGAGAGCTTCGACATCATCCGCAACGGCGTCTTCGTGGACTACCAGACCACCCGCGAGCAGGCACCGTTCCTCGCCGACTATTACAAGGCCAGCGGGCGCGCCGTCCGTTCGCACGGCTGCTCGTACGCGGAGAGCTGGAGCGACGTCCAGTTCCAGCGCATGCCCAACGTCTCGCTCCTTCCGGGCGACAAGGATCTCGGCTGGGACGACCTCATCGCCGCCACCGATCGTGGCATCGCCATCATCGGCGACGGCAGCTTCTCCATCGACCAGCAGCGCTACAACGCGCCGTTCGGCGGGCAGCTGTTCTATGAGATCAAGGGCGGCAAGATCACCGGGATGCTGAAGGACGTCGCCTACCAGATGCGGACGCCGGACTTCTGGGGTGCGCTCGACATGATCGGCGGAAAGAAGAGCTACCACCTCGGTGGTGCGTTCAACGACGCCAAGGGGCAGCCCAGCCAGGTGAATGCGGTGAGCCACGGCTGCGTGCCGAGCCGCTTCCGCAGCATCAACGTCATCAACACGGGGCGGAAGGCATGAGCGACCTCCGCTCCCTCGCCCAGACGGCGCGCTACCTCTCGCGCGAGGAGTGCGAGGCCATTGCGCGCAAGGCGCTCGGCTTCGTCACCACTACGGACGGCGCGCGTGTCAGCATCTCGAGCGCCAGCCAGGGCAACACGCGCTTCGCCGTGAATCAGGTGTCTACCGGAGGCGATAGCTACGACACCTCCGTCACCGTCATCGCGCACGCCGGCCGGCGCAGCGGCTCCAGCAGCACCAATCAGCTCGACGACGAGTCGCTCAAGCAGGCAGTGGAGACCGCCGAACGCATCGCACGTCTCGCGCCTGAAGATCCGGAGTTCATGCCGGAGCTCGGACCGCAGCAGTATCAGCCGGGTCGCAATTGGAGCGACGCATCTGCCTCGCTCGACCCGCGCGGCCGCGCCGAGGCCGTTCGCGCCATCACCGCGCCGGCGTCGTCGGCAAAGCTCGTCTCCACCGGCTTCCTCGAGGCGCGCGCCGGCGCGAACGCCGTCGCCAACACGAATGGTCTGTTCGCCTACACCCGCAGCAGCGCCACCGCGCTGACGACCACCGTTCGCACGCCCGATGGCACCGGCTCCGGCTGGGCAGGGGCGTCGCACTACGACTGGTCGCGTATCGACCCCGCCGCGCTCGGCGCGCGCGCTGCCGAGAAGGCCCGCGCGTCCCGCAATCCGGTGGCGGTCGAACCCGGTCGCTACACGGTCGTCTTCGAACCGACCGCAGTGGGAAATCTCATCCAGTTCATCGGCCGCGCGCTCAACGCGCGCGCGGCTGACGAGGGCCGCTCATTCTTCTCGAAGCAGGGCGGCGGGAACAAGATTGGCAGCAAGGTCGTCGACGAACGTGTCACCATCGTGTCCGATCCGTACGACCCTGACGTTGCCGGTTCACCCTTCGATAACGAGGGATTGCCGACCCGTCGAAGCACCTGGATCGAGAATGGAGTCGTGACGACTCTCGACTACGATCGTTACTGGGCTCAGAAGCAGGGCGTTGCACCGACGGCGAGCGGCGGATCACTGAAGATGAGTGGCGGTTCGAGCTCGTTGGACGAGATGATTGCTTCCACGCCACGCGGTCTGCTCGTCACTCGATTCTGGTATCTGCGCCCTGTCGATCAACGCACCATCCTCTACACTGGACTCACCCGCGACGGCACGTTCCTGATCGAGAGCGGGAAAATCACCCGCGCGGTAAAGAATTTGCGGTTCAACGACTCGCCCGTCTTCATGCTGAACAATCTCGAAGCGCTCGGCACGCCGGTGCGGGTCAGCGCGAGTGAGGACGGCGGACCAGGGCAGGCGATCATGGTTCCACCGCTGAAGGTCAGGGATTTCAATTTTACAAGCTTGAGCGACGCGGTATGATTGCGCGTTGCTGTGTCTTCACGGTTTCGCCATGAAATCGTGCAGCGGCGGAAAGGCGCTACGGCGCTGACCGCTGGCTCGTCCGAACCACCGGGGGTTCGATCGAG
>Ga0157372_10002071_pt1 | contig 21776 bp, 19 predicted proteins | sample C55metaG_FD_115307 | JGI IMG/M metagenome (GOLD analysis project Ga0157372, IMG submission 115307) | Corn rhizosphere microbial communities from Kellogg Biological Station, Michigan, USA - C5-5 metaG | ecosystem: Host-associated > Plants > Roots > Rhizosphere > Soil | place: USA: Michigan... | reverse complement strand
CTTTTGGTCATGCTTTTCCGAAATTTTGCCTAACCGAGACCGGGTTTCAGGGTTGGTAAATCGGGCATCCTGGATTCGAAAGTCACTGCTGACTTCAATCTTCTTTAAGAAACGTTCCTGACCTGAGGGAATGACCACATGCATCTGGAAGGTCACGTTTCCCACAAGGGGCATCTTTGAGCTTTTAACAAACGGATAGAACGTGTCTTCGATTCGTCCACGATCGCAATTGAGTTCGATTATCGCCGCGCGTTTTCCATCGGCTTGTCGCCCGATACGCCCTTGGGCGTTGATCTGATCGTGCCCGAAAGTGGCTTTGACTCTGCGCAGGATCGTTTCTCCGTTCGTAGCATTCACCGCTGCCTCAAATCGCGTTTGCAACGGAAGTTTGTGCTGCGTGTAGGACACTTCGAATTTCGGAGTCTCGGTTGAACCTTCCACTTCCATCTGCTTAAAAGTCCCTTTAAAGTTTCCATCGGATGAGAGCACGCCGCCGATAAAGTTGAAAACTCCGAGATTAGCGTTCGAAAGCTTGTATTTGCCTGATACCGAGGTGGCGGCAGGATCGGAAGAGTTCCACGGTCCGAACTGTCCGGAGGTCTGAATCAGACCCGCAGGCATCGGATTATCGAAGACTGCGGCGAATTTTATGGCGCCGCTACCCCCAAGGTTTTGCATCTGGAATTTTTGAAACACGAACCGCAGGGGCTCGGCTTTTCGACGGACCTCGAGGACGGCGTTATCTGCGATGAGCGTATCAATCACGGTTTGCTGTGAGGAAGAGATATCCGCCGAGAAATCGGAACGCCCCAGTGACGCCTGCATGCCTTCCGCATGCAGCAAGCTGATGTGATGCCGCAGCAGACCAGCAACATTACTGCTGATGGTGAGGCGCCGAATTGAAATTAAGGCTGGCCCGTTGCCGCTCCGCTGGAAGACGACGTTTTCCATGGTGCAACCGGGCGGAAAATATTTCTCGTGAAAACTTCTAAACCTAACTGTCGACGCGGTACTCTCGCCGAGTCTGGCGCGAACCGAGGATTCAGTGAACGGCCAGAAATGGTGCAGCAGCACAGCACCCGCAACCGCGACACATAAGAATATGCCCACAAGGATGGCTACAATGCGCTTGATTGGGCTCCGCGATTGGGTTGGCGTCGTCACAAAAGACATTCTCACTTGGCTCGCGGCCCATGGCTGACTTGGGCATGCTTATGTCGGCTGCGGGTTTGATTCTCCGATAGCTAGTGCGTTTGCCCAGCGCATGGAAGAACACGTGAATTCAACAATCGTTCTGCTCTCGAGGTGTGAAGCACCTCTAAAACGGGGAACACATCTAACTCTGGATGACTTCCCCTATCAATATCAACACTGCCACCGCAAAAGAGTTGACTCAACTTCCAGGAATTGCCAAAAATCTCGCCTATCGCATTGTGAATCACCGCAATCGTCACGGTTATTTCACTCATTGGGAAGAGCTGATGGAAGTAAAGGACTTCCCTGCTAACGCGTTCGACCAGATCAAACAGCGGGCGAATATCTCTCCGCCTGCGGGCATTTTGAAAGAGGAATTCGGCCCGCGACGCGTGAAGACTAAGCAAATCGAAAAAGCAAAGAAGAAACCGAAGGGCTATACCAAAGCCATTCGTGGGACGCGAAGCTCCGACCGGCTAAAGCGCAGCGCGTAGCTTCACCTGGATGTGAAATTGCGCCGCCGTCGGGAAAGGATCGGCACTATAATCCCAACGCATGGGCACCACTCCGCATGACTTTAAGGCGCACCGGTGCAGCTTTCATCCAGACCGTCAGGATCCTTATCTACGTCTCGGCACGATAACCGTTTTCGTCCGGGACCAGAATCGAAGCCTGCAATTTTATTTGGATCATCTTGGCTTTCGCATTGCCTTTGACACCCTCACTGAGTCTGGTGACCGTTGGCTCGCAGTGTCACCCACAGATGGGACGGCGATGCTTGTGCTTGCCACGCCTAGGCGAGATTCCGGAGAACAAGCGCTGATCGGGCGGTCCACCGGCATCGCCTTTTTCACGGACGATGTGCTTGCCAAATTCAGGGAATGGAGCGACCACGGAGTACATTTTCATCATGAGCCTCGCCCATGCGGTTGCGGCGAGGTATCGACCACTTTCGAAGATGTAGATGGAAACTCATTTACCCTGGCAGGCCTGGAGCACGTCACTCGCGAGGTGGAAGCGGAGCGCCGCGCACATGCCAAACGGCACGAAACCGAATTACAGGCTGCCCACGAGTTGGAACTCGCCCGGCAAGTACAGACCAGACTTTTTCCCCAAATAAAGCCAATGGCTCAATCTCTTGAGTACGCGGGCATGTGCATGCAAGCCCGCCATCTTGGCGGAGACTACTACGACTTCCTGGATTTGGGTCGCGAGCGGTTGGGTCTCGTAGTAGCTGATATCTCAGGAAAGGGCACCGCTGCAGCACTCTTGATGGCGAATTTGCAGGCGCACCTCCATAATCAGGTCTCAACCTATTGGAGCCGCCCCTATACCCCGTTTGTTCTAGATCAACCGGAACGCTTCTTGCGATCTGTAAACCGGCTTTTTCATAGGAATACCACTGACGACACCTATGCCACTATGTTTTTCGCCGAATATGACGACAAACTAAAGCGACTGCGGTACGCCAACTGCGGCCATCTCGCAGGCATCTTGCTGCGAGGTGATGGCGGCATCGATTCCCTCGATTCCACCTGTACCGCCGTCGGACTGTTCGAGGAATTCAACTGCATCGCCGACGAGCGTAGTCTCTACCCGGGAGATACCCTCGTTCTGTACACAGATGGCGTAACCGAGTCATTTAACGCAGAAGGGGAAGAATTTGGGCAAGGCAGACTGATCGAGACCCTGGATGTGAATCGGGACTTGCCGTCCCATGCTTTGCTTGGATCTGTCGTACAAGAAATTCGCAAGTTTGGTTCGCCCGAACAGCAAGACGACATTACCCTGGTTGTCGCCCGATGCAGACCGTCCTAGCGTGAACAGGTCAATCGTTCAAAGCCGATATAATGGCCGCAATAGCCCGATCTCGCTCTCGGGCGTCGCAAATGGCAAATATTTGGCTGCGGGTGGCTCTAGCGTTTTATGGCATTGGACTGCTTTATGTCCTTGTGGCCCTGACTCGCACCCGGGAAATTCTGAACCGAATCGCGCTTCATGCCGCTTATCTAGGCATGATCTTCCATTTTGTGGCGATTGTTGAGACGGTGCGCCAGTCAGGCGAGACCAGCCTGGCTTCTTTGTCTCTGTCGGCTTCCATCCTTGGATTTCTCATCATGGTGGTCTTCCTGCTCGTGTACCTGATTTATAAGACCACTTCTCCGGGCATCGTTGTTTTTCCCATGGTTTTTCTGCTGACGTTTCTTGGCCTGAGCGGATTGGAATCGTTTGTGATGGCCTCATCCTCAGCGCGTGAAGGATGGCTGATCGCCCACATCACACTGATCTTTGCCGGCTATGCGGCGCTCGTGTTGAGCTTCAGCGCGAGCCTGATTTATCTGATCCAGGAGCATACGCTGAAGGCGAAACGGCCAGCCCGGCTGCTGTCTCGTCTGCCCGCACTTCAAGTAACGGATGACATCGGTTTTCGCTCGCTGCTGATTGGCTTCCCATTCATGACGGCTGGCTTGGTAGCGGGAATGGTGATAGCGCAAGCCAGCTTCGGCCAAGTGAATTTTCGCGATCCCAAGATTCTACTTTCGCTGCTCACCTGGGCGGTGTATCTGGTGCTGCTGTACACGCGATGGAGCGCAGGCTGGCGGGGGCGACGCGCGGCGTATTTGGCTGCAGGAACATTCGCCTTGGCCATCGTGGCCTGGGCGGCAAATTACTTCAGCGCACTGCACAGGCTGTCCCCATGAACTTTCAGCTGTTGGGCGTGAATCACAAAACGGCGCCGGTTGAAGTGCGGGAGCAGCTTGCCATCTCAGACAAGAAGCTGGCGGAGGCGCTGCGGGAGTTAATGGGCATTAGCGGAGTGCGGGAGGCGATGATCCTGAGCACCTGTAACCGGGTAGAAGTGCTGGCTCATACCGCCAATGGAAGCGCCGACCTGCGTCAATTCTTGCGGGAGCACTTCGGCCTTGAGCCGTCGTCGTATGAGCCTCATTTATACGAATATCGCGAAAACGATGCCGTAAGGCATGTGTTTCGTGTTGCCTCCAGTCTGGATTCGCTGGTCGTCGGCGAACCGCAGATTCTAGGACAAGTGAAGGAAGCCTACGCCAGTGCCCGTGCCGCCGGAACGGTGCAGTCTTATCTCGATCTCCTTCTGACGCGCGCGTTTGCTGTAGCCAAGCGCGTGCGGACTGAGACGGCGGTGGGGTCGTCGTCGGTTTCGATCGCTTCGGTGGCTGTGGAATTAGCCGAACGAATTTTCGGTTCGTTGCAAGGCAAGCAGGTTTGCCTGGTGGGCGCGGGCAAAATGTCTGAGATCGCAGCTCGGCACCTCCTAGCGCGAGGGGCAGGGCCGATCTTCGTTGCCAACCGGACCTATGAACGCGCACAGACTCTCGCGCAGCGTTTCGGAGGTAGTGCTATCCGCTTCGACGAATTGTACGAGCACTGCGAACAAGCGGATATTGTCATCACATCCACCGGCGCGCCGGTTGCCATCTTCCGGCGCGAGCACGGCGAACGATTCCTCAGCCGCCGCAGGAACCGTCCCATGTTCTTCATCGATATCGCGGTTCCCCGCGATGTTGATCCGGAGATGAACAAACTGGACGGAATTTTTATTTATGACATCGACGATCTGCAGGATGCGGCAGCGTCACACGCTGCCAAAAGAAGCAAAGAGGCGGAACGCGCCGAGAAAATCATTGAAGACGAAGTCGTGCGGTTTCATGCGCGAGTGCAGTCGTTGCATGTGGTGCCTGCTATCGTTTCGCTGCAGGACTACGTAGAAACCATTCGCCAGGCGGAACTCGACCGGGTGCGGGGTCGGCTGGGACAACTCTCGCCAGAGCAAGAGCAAGCTCTGGAGGCGCTGACCCGCGGGATCGTAAATAAAATTTTGCACACGCCTATTACCCGGCTGAAATCCGCTGCGGCTGGCCCCGAAGTGACCACGCTGGTTGACGCATTCAAGAAAATCTTCAACCTGCAAGATAAAGATCAGGCGGTTGAGGAGAATCCGTCTGCCAAAGCCGAGACCGGCTCCGGGTCAAGGAGCCAATAATTGCGGCTGCGAATCGGCGCGCGCGGATCACAACTGGCTCTCTGGCAGGCAAACCATATTGCCGGACGATTGCGCGAACGGGGAAACGAAGTTGAAATTCAAGTCATCCACACCACCGGCGACAAAATTCTTGACGTAGCTCTGGCAAAAGTCGGCGCAAAGGGCATATTCACCAAAGAGATTGAAGAGGCGCTGGCCTCGAAGCAAATCGATTTGGCAGTGCACAGCTTGAAAGATCTGCCGACGGAACTGGGAGATCAATTTGAAATTGCAGCCATACCTCCCCGCGAAGATCCTCGCGATGCACTGTGTTCGGCGGACTACTCGGCAGTGGAAGAACTGCCTCCTCGCGCCAAAGTAGGCACCAGCAGCTTGCGGCGCGAGGCGCAGCTCCGGGCGATGCGGCCGGACCTGGTAATTCATCCTCTGCGAGGAAATGTGGATACGCGTTTGCGCAAGCTCGAGTCAGGCGAGTACGAAGCGATTATTCTCGCGCTTTCTGGTTTGCGACGCCTGGGCAAGACGGAACTGGTTCGGCAGGTGATGCCAATCGAATTAATGTGTCCCGCAGCAGGGCAGGGGGCATTGGCAATAGAAATTCGAGCCGGCGATGGTGAGGTTCGGGCCGCGTTGGAATTTTTGGACGATGCTGCCTCTCGATCTGAAACCGAGTGCGAACGCACCGTGCTGATGAAACTCGGCGGAGGGTGTCAGGTACCGATCGGAGCAACCGCCAAATTCAGCACCGGCACTTTGCATTTGGAAGCAGTAGTCGCTAGCCCGGACGGGAAAACATTGGTGCGTGAGGCGGGCTATGGCAGCGATCCTCATGTCCTTGGCGAATCAGTCGCACGCGCTTTACTTCGCCGCGGCGCTGCGACCATCCTGGACGTGGTTTATGGCACCCAAATCGTGATGCCGCAGCAGCCATGAAGAAGCTTGCACAGCCGCTTGAAGGACTTCGCATTTTGGTGGGACGAGCGCGGCGGCAAGCCAGTTCGCTTTCGGCTGCACTGAGGGTTTTAGGCGCAGAGGTCATCGAAATTCCCTTTATCGAAATCCGGCCGCCGCGTTCTTATCAGCCGCTTGATACCGCACTCAAGCGAATCTCTGAATATGATTGGCTGATTCTCACCAGCGTGAATGGAGTTGAAGCGCTAGCCGCCCGAATAGAACGATCGAACATTGCGTCGGGACAGCTGGCTCATCTGAAAATCGCAGCCATCGGACCGGCAACTCGTGGCGCTGCAGAAAAGATTGGATTAGAAGTTTCGGTGGTTCCGCCAAAGTACGTGGCCGAATCGGTGGTGGACAGCCTGCGGGGGAAAGTAGAGGGCCAGCGAGTTTTGTTGGTCCGTGCCGCAGTGGCGCGCGATCTGATTCCGCGCGAACTGCGAAACATGGGAGCGGCTGTGGATGTTGTGGAGGCTTATGAAACCGTGATGCCGGTGTCTTCTAAAAAGAAATTGCAGTCACTGATGGAAGATCCGAAACGAAGACCGCAAATCGTGACGTTTACCAGCTCTTCAACCGTCAGAAATTTTGTTGCTTTGTTAGGCGGGCGAGGGCGCCCGCCCCACACCACCAACCTGTTGGATGGAGTTCGATTGGCCTCGATTGGGCCGATTACTTCGGCCACCTTGCGGAAGCTTGGATTGCAGGTGCATATCGAGGCCGAGGAGTACACGATCGCAGGGTTAACGCGTGCGATTTTTGAAGATCAAAAGCAGGTTGCTCATTCAAGCATTTCGGAATGACAGTCTATGTCCAACCAAACAAATCAGACCCTTACTCCAACTTGCATCCGCAATCTGCAGGCGGCACGTGGGCCTTCAGAAAATCGGTCACCCGACGGTAGGCGTCGATCTGATTTTCCACTTTGGCGAAGCCGTGGCCTTCATTTTCGTAAATCTTATAGTCGGCGACACCGCCATGCTTCTTGACCTCGTCAACAACTTGAATGGTCTCTTCTTTCGGGCAACGCGGATCATGGCCTCCAGCTAATAAAAGCAGTGGCGCCTTGATCTGATCGACAAAGAAAAATGGCGAGCGGTCGCGGAAGAAGTCAGGATTCTTTTTCGGGTCGCCCATGGTTGCAAGGTCCGACTGTTGCAGCACCGGATCTTCATTTTCAATCTCGGTAAACCAGTTGACGAACGGCACGATGGGCACACCCGCAGCCCAGACGTCAGGCGCTTTGGTCACGGCCATCATGGTCATGTAGCCGCCGTAACTGCCGCCCATCGCAATGATTTTTTTCGGATCGGGATAGCCAGTCTGCTTGAGGAAGTCTGCAGCGGCAAGCACATCCTGCAAATCTCCGCCCCCCATATCGAAAAGATTCGCGTCTTCAAACGCCTTGCCGTAGCCAGTCGATCCGCGATAGTTGGGCGCGATAACCATGTATCCCTGATTCACAATGTGCTGAATAAAACGGTTGAACGAATCCAGACTCTGCGACTTCGGCCCGCCGTGGATGTAAACAATGGCGGCGTTCTGTCTATTGCGCTGCATGTTGCGTGTCACATACACCCAGGCAGAGATCGTCCACTTGCCGTCGCGGCTGGGATAATGAACCAGAAAAGGCTCAACCATGTGATCGGCGGGAACACCGGCCATCAATGAGTGCGTGACCTGCGTCGACTTTCCGGTAGCGATGTCATACGTCCAGGCATCGCCGGGAGCATTCGCCCCATTGTGGTAGTAGAGCAACTTCTTACCGCAATGCGAGAAAGCTGACTCCGCGCCGCCAAATGAGTTCACGCCCTTCTTTAATGGCAACTCAGTCGTCTTTTGCGTCGCGACATCGTGCACGTACAGGTCGGTACGACCATCCACGTTGGCCCGGAAGGTCACGCTCTTTCCGTCTAAAAAAAAATTCCCGCCATGGATTTCCCATTTTTCGTGAGTCAGCCACTGAATTTTTTTGGTATCGAGATTGAGCAGAGCAGCGTTCTGAAATTCGTTGGCGGCATTGCTTGTAATTAATAGCGTTTTACCGTCAGGCGAAAAATCATTCGCGGCAAAGAGCTTCTCCCCATCGTGTGGGGTTGCCAGCGTGCTTGCGGACGTTTTCACATCGGCTACAAAAATGTTCGAGTCAGCCCCTTTCGCATCTTCTTGCGTATAAGCAATCAAGCTCCCATCTTTCGACCACATGGGGTTGGTATTCAGCTTATCGGCTGGCGTATTCGACGTGATGTGCTTCACGTCGCGCAGGAGTGTATCGAAGACATCGATCTCAAAAACTGAGGACCTTTTCGGTTTGACTATGTACGCGAGGTAACGCCCGTCCGACGACCAGACCGGATTCTCTTCTGATATTTCGCGCGTTTTGGTTACGTTCACGATCTGTCCAGTTTTTGGCGAAACCAGAAAAATGTCCCATTGCTCGTCGCCATCGTAGTCCGATTGATACGCGATCCACTTGCCGTTCGGTGACCACGTAGGGTTCGCCTGGCGCTGATCGCTAACCGTTAGCTGTGTCGGCCATCCGCCGTCAGCGGGAACCAGCCATAGATTATTTCGTCCAGTGATGTTGGAAACGAAGACGATGCTTTTCCCGTCCGGCGACCAGGCTGTGCCGCCGATTTGGCGAGTCATGTACAGACGTTCGAGCGAGAGCCCTTCCTCACCCTGTTCGACATTGGCATCAGGCTTCGCCGTAATCTGCTTGGGATCGGTTATCGCCTGCGGAGGCGTCAGGGTTTGCGAAACTGCCAGCGTGCTCATCAATACGACGATAACAAATCGCAGGATGGGTTTCATGATGACTGTATAGATCAGAGTCAGGACGGAAATGTCATCTCAGCAAAATCGCAGAGGGCTGCCCCTGGACAGAATACTGCGCAGTAGAAGGAGCGATCAGCTTGCCCGTAGCCGCGACTTCAAATAGGGACAAGCTCGAAGAACCGTTATTGGTGGCGACAACCCAGTTGAAAGTGCTCGTGTTGTTAGCAATGTTGAAGGTGATGCCACCGGAAAAAACAGAGGCTCCGGTTGAGCCGGTTGCCAAAGGCGTGAGCACTCCGGTGGCAGGACTGTATTGGTATTCGGAAACCTGGTTCGAGCCACGGTCCACGGCGTATACGAAGTCTGAGGTGCGATTGATCAAAATCGTGGCCGGACCAACTCCCGCCGCAACCGGCGACTTGGATGGAATCTCAGCCAACGTTCCATTCGGCGCGACGCACGATGCCGTGACCTGAATGCAAGCCGAGAAGATGCTGATGTTGTTCGAGCCTGAGTTGGAGACGAAGAGATTATTGTCATCGCCAACCGTGCAGTTGACGGTGGCGGTGTTGGACGCGACTCCGGCGCAGCGCGAAAAGGCGAGACCGGTGGGATTGGTGCCAGCGGTGTAGTTGTTTATCAACGCAAGATGACCTGACGCGTCGTAAGAATAACTCAGCACGTTGTTGCTGAATTGGTTGGCAACGTAAAGGTAACTGCCTACCGGTGAAACCGCCACACCGCTGGGCCCGGAACCACTTACGTCCCCCGGCAATTCCGTGGGAACTGGACTGCCAACCGGCGTCAGACCTGTGCCCGAAATCGCGAAAACTGAAATCGTTCCAGACGTAACGTCGCTGGCCGACCCCTGGTTCGCAACAAAGAGGAATTTTCCGGCAGGATCTGCGGCTAGCGCAACCGGGATCGAGCCGGCGTTTACCGGAGATCCAGCTGCCGCGAGGGTACCGTCTCCATTGACTTTGTACGCGGTTATCGTCCCACCCGCATTTGCCATGAAAATAGACCCGCCGTCGGGCCCGACAATCATCGCCTGTGGTTGTACGCCGGTTGCGACGGGTGTTCCATTGGTTCCAACGGGATTAATAGAGCCGTTGTTTAGGCTGATGGTGTAAGACCTCACCATTTGATCGCCCTGTGTGGCGACCCACATGAAGCCGGTGTTGACAGACACGTTATTCGAGCCGCCACAGCTATTTAGAACGAATACTGGCGTCACGGCCAAGACCACCAGCAGCCAGCGAGACTTCATCCCCATGCTTATCCTCAGAAGAAAGGTTTCAAACCGCGAAGGTCAGGCTCTTCAAGATTTTCAAAGTTTCAAGATTCGTCGACTGTTTGCGGCCATGTGGTTAAGGAATTTCGCCGAACCTGAGCCAGAAACAGTTGAAGCTTATAACTTGAGTATTCAATTGTTTATCAGGAATGGGGAGAAAAGAGCAAACCCGCGGGACTACGAAATCTAACTGGCAACAACCGCAGCCCGCTGGTCCTGCAGCCCTTGTCCCTGCTGCAAAGGAATATGCATCTCAACCAGAAGCCCACCCTCAGGTAAGTTGGATGCGCGCACCGAGCCTCCGTGCAGCCTGATCGCCTGATCAGTAATTGCTAAGCCTAGCCCCACGCCCCCCGTGGACCGCTCGCGGGCGTCATCGATTCGATAGAACGGCTGGAAAATCTTTTCTAATTCAGCTTCAGAGACCCCGGGGCCAGAGTCGCTAACCTGAACGTAGGCTTCATCAAGATTGCCTGACTTCCTCTTTTCCGCGCGAATCGCTACTGCCGTGCTGGGTCCAGTGTATCGTGTGGCATTCCGAACCACATTCTCGATGGCGCTGCGCAACAGGGCGGGATCACCAGCAATCGGAAGTTCGTCAAGAATCTCGCACTCCACTTGTATGTTCCGCGCCTGGGCCTCGAAGGCAGCGTCGCGGGCCACTTCCTGGACCAGGTCTTCCAACTGAACCGGCTGCTTGCGAATACTGCCAGCGCCACTTTCGAGGCGGGCAATCGTGGTAAGGCTCCCAATCAGCTCATTCATCCGATTCGATTCGAGGCTGATGCGATCAAGAATGTTTTGGCTTTCCGGCCCTGTGCGCTGTCTGGCCAACTCGAGCGCGACGCTCAGGCGGGCCAGAGGCGAACGCAGTTCGTGGGAAATATCCTTGAGCAAACGCGATTGCGCATTGACCAACTTTTCAATCTGCTCGGCCATCAGGTCGAAATCGCGCAGCAACTGAGAAATTTCATCGCCGTTCTGAGAAGAACTGGCGCCGACGCGAGCCGAGAGATCTCCGGAGGCTAGTTTCTGCGTCGCCTTGCGCAAACGAATTACCGGAGAAGTCAGAAACTGCGCGAGGAAGTAGCAGACAAGCCCCGAGGTAAGCACGGCAATAAAAATTCCAAGCCCAGGCACGCCATTGGGTCCAAACAACGCTCCCTGGCCTGGAGGAAGTTCGGTTACCAGCATATAGCTGTGACCGTCGGGTCCGCGCATTGACACGCGCAGCATCTGGAAGCGAGGGTTTAGGCGGCCAAGAAGAGTATCGGTGGTATGCCGCTCACCTTTCGCGACTTCAGCGAACCAGGGTGGGACCGAACGCCCGAGCAAACTCTCACCATCCCTGAACAGCACAGCGCGAATATGTTGAGCATCTCGGATACTGTGCAGAAAGTCACGAAGGCGATCGACGCCGCCGGCCTGATAGGCGGATATGGCTTCACTCAGAATTTTTGATTGCTGCGCTTCGATCGCCGAAATCTGCCGGGTCGGCCGCATGGCAACCGTGATCAGAATAGCCATGACCACAAGCAAGGCCACGACCAGCCAGAATGATAGAAATATTTTTAGAAAAAGGCTCTTCATCGGCTTGCGTTCTTCACCTTGGGTCTGGTTAACGGATAAATGTAACCCGTACCGCGAACCGTTTTGATGTGATCTCCGGTGTCCGAATCGCCCAGTTTTTTGCGGACCTTGCTCACATGCATATCGATGCTGCGATCAAATGGAGAAAATTTTCGTCCCAAAACTTCATCGACCAGCGCCTCGCGTGTAACCACGCGACCAGCTTCTCGCAGAAGGACCTGCAGCAACGCAAATTCAACCGACGTAAACTCGACCGGCTTGCCACGATGCAGCACAGACCGGGTTGCGGGATCAAGTTCGACATCGCCCACACGAATCACTTCAGGCACATCATGTTCGCTTCCCTTTCGCGAGCGGCGCAGGATTGCGCGGATACGGGCAACCAGTTCGCGTGGATTAAACGGCTTGGGAAGATAATCGTCGGCGCCGATTTCAAGTCCCACGATGCGATCGACGTCTTCTCCACGAGCCGTCAGAAGGAGCACGGGAATGCGCGAGCCGTCCCGGATGCGACGCAACACATCAAACCCATTCAAGCCGGGAAGCATGACATCAAGCACGATCAAAAGATGATCGCCGGACATTGCGCGAGTGAGCCCGGTTTTTCCATCGTGCACGGCCTCCACTTGGAAGCCCTCAGGACGCAGGTATTCGCTGATCAGAGAGCAAAGCTCAACATCATCGTCGACGACCAGAATGCGTTCCACATCATTCATTTTAGTAGTTCAACCCACAATACCTAGTAAAGATTCGTCACCGAGCGCAATGGCCCAGTTTACAAACATTTACTCTGCTTGACCCGATTTGTAACGCCATTCGACCGCGGTCCGTGTTCCTATTCTACGTAGGGGACAAAGTTTCGACACAGTTCTGAACACCAGGAGGAATACATGAAATCAATGAACTCAAAATTAACAGCAATTACCGCCGTACTCACGCTATGCGCGGGCATGGCGCTCGCGCAGGGCGGATCGGGTGCCCCAATGCATCATCGACGCGGAGGCTTTATGGGAGGGATGGAACTACCACTCCGCCAACTCAACCTCACAGATGATCAGAAGGCACAGATCAAGCAGATTTTCCAGGCCGAAAAACCTTCCATGAAGCCGCTCATGGAGCAAGAGCACACCGCACACATGCAAATGATCCAGCTGGTTACCAGCGGTGCGTTCGAGCAATCGAAAGCCGCGGCCATTGCTGCACAAGAATCTCAAACCCATATGCAGATCGAAATTGCGCATGCAAAGATTGCATCGCAGATCTATCAACTGCTGAGCTCAGATCAAAAAGCCAAAGTGACAGAGATCATCGCCCAGCGCCAGCAGCGGATGGAGCAGCATATGCAGAACAAGGACCAGGCGCCGACGGAGCAGCAATAAGCTCACGGCTTCGCCAATCACCAACCGAGGGCGGATGCCCGTGGAAACGCGGGGTCCGCCTTCAAACCATCGGCTATCGTGCACCTCTCGAATGAGGTTTGCGGATATCTACACAGGAGAGTACATTGGCAACCGCATCAAGTCAGTCTGATCTGGTCAGTATGATCGCCCAGGAAGTCGTCTCTGGAATTGAGGAAGCCGTGGGCTACTGGTTGAACCGCATCGAGCAGGAACTTGTGGGTCGCGGTCTGAGTGCGGAGCAACAGCTTCGCGGGATCGAACTGGTGATCAGGGAATACAAAGAGGCAACCGGCAAATTGCCGTTTCGCTGCCCTGAGGCTTGATTCCGAGCGCATAATGCCTACTGGTCTGCTCGCTTCGCAATTTTCACTGAGAGTTCTGGGGCAAGTCATGAACTTCGACAGTGCAATATCCTTTTTGAGTCATTCCAACTGGGGATTTCTGGCGCTTTGGCTGGTTCTGTTGGCGATCGCATTCACGGCCAGCTTCCCGGAGAGAACGAGCACGGCATCCCACGGCCATGACAATGGCAAACATCACCCTTAACCGTCCGGGAGAATGCCGGAGCTGCCGTCCATACTGTTAAAATCCACTTAGCAGCCCATGTTTCCCAAAAGCCTTCGCCCTCTCCTTCCCTACCTTAAGAAATATCACCGCAGTTACGTATGGGGAGGAATCTTTGTCTTATTCATGAATGCGGCATGGGTGTTGGTACCCCCAATTGTGGGGCGTGCGATCGACGATATGCGGCAGGCTGGAATTTCGCTGCATAAAATCGGAATGCTCGCGCTTGTGCTGTTGATGGTCTCCGGAACAAAAGCGATTTTCCAGTTCCTGATCCGCTGGATCCTAATCGGAGTTTCGCGTGAAGTCGAATTCGATCTCCGTAATGATCTGTTTAAACACCTCGAGGGCCTGTCCCACAGCTTTTATCAGCGCACGCGCACCGGCGACATTATGGCCAAGGCGACCAATGATCTCAACGCTGTGCGAATGCTGCTTGGCCCGGGGTTCATGTACACCGCCAACACCGTGGTCTTTACGGCATTTGCGCTGGGAGTCATGCTGCACATCAGCCATCGGCTAACGTTCTACGCATTCCTGCCACTGCCGGTCGTCAGCATTGTCATTCAATATTTCGGACGGCGGATTCACGAACGCTTTGAGCGCATTCAGGCAATGTTTTCAGAAATTTCAGCGCGGGCCCAGGAAAATTTCTCGGGTGTGCGCATCATTCGGGCTTATGCGCAGGAAGAAGCGGAGATTGCCAGCTTCGAAACTGCTAATCGCGAGTACATCGCACGCAGTCTCACATTGGTACGTCTGATGGGCATGCTGTGGCCAACGCTTGAAACTATGCTGGGCCTAGCCATCGTGCTGGTGCTTTGGCTCGGCGGACGTGAAGTGCTGTTCGGACACATAAGCGTCGGCGATTTCACCGAATTCAATCTGTTCATGGTGCAGCTAACCTGGCCGGTAATCGCTCTCGGCTGGGTGATCAATATCTTCCAGCGTGGAACTGCGTCACTGGGCCGAATCAGTCAACTAATGGAAGAAAAGCCGGAGATCGTGGATGCTCCCACCGTCCAAGTGCCGACTTCCGACGAACAATTGACCGGCGACATCGAATTTCGTGATTTGCAATTCTCCTATGGTGGGACCCCCGTCCTGCACGACATCAATTTGCGGATTCCGGCCGGCAGCAGCGTCGCTATTGTTGGCCCCACCGGTTCAGGAAAAACTACCCTGGTGAGTTTAATTCCGCGAATCTACGACGTTGAATCCAGCATGGTACTGATCGACGGCAAATCGGTGCGCGAATATCCTCTGGCTTTTTTGCGGCGCAATATTGGATTCGTGCCACAGGAAACTTTTTTGTTTGGCGAGACCATACGCGAAAACATCGCCTTCGGAGTTCCGGATGCAACTGACCAGGACGTGCGTTGGGCGGCGGAAGCGGCCAATATTGCCAGGGAGATCGAAGATTTTCCCGAGAAGTACAAGACGATTGTCGGGGAACGCGGCATCACCCTTTCCGGAGGTCAGAAACAGCGCACTGCGATTGCCCGCGCATTGATTCGTAATCCACGAATTCTGGTGCTGGATGATGCGCTTTCCAGCGTGGACACGCAAACCGAAGACAAAATCCTGAATCACCTGCGCGAAGTTATGCAGGGCAGAACCACAATTTTCATTTCTCATCGGGTTTCTACCGTGCGAAATGCCGACCGCATTGCGGTTCTGCACAGCGGCAGAATCGTGGAACTGGGCACGCACGAGGAACTGATCGCCAGGAACGGTTATTACAGCGATCTCTATAACAAGCAGTTGCTTGAGGAGGAGCTCGCGGAAGTTTCGTAATGATCTCCATTTTTGATTTAGCGGTGACAAAAATCAGCTCGCCCATTCGGTAAACTCTAGAGATGAAGAGGCGCCCCACGCTCGAGTTGCTGGATACGGATTCCGGAACTCTCGAGGAAGTTGAGGGCTCGCTACGCGATTTGCGATCGTTCAATCAGCACTTGGGCGGCGTCGCCGCTACGCGTGATCTCATCCACGCCGTGGCTCGCAGAACCGGCAAGGCACACTTCTCTTTGCTTGAGATCGCTGCCGGAACGGGATTTGTTCCGATGCAAGCTCGCCGGGACCTCAGCAACGACGGAATAAATCTAGACGTTACCTTACTGGACCGCGCGCCCACTCACCTTCCGCGGAACGGCAATACCCACAAGGTCGCAGCCGACGCGTTAAACATTCCGTTTTCGGCTTCAGCATTCGACCTAGTTTCCTGCACCTTGTTTCTTCACCACCTTGCGCCAGAAGAAGTCGTGAAGTTTGCCCGCGAATCTCTCCGGGTTTCGCGGGTCGCTGTACTGGTCAATGATCTCGTGCGGCATCCATTGCATCTGGCGCTGGCGTACGCAGGGGTGCCGATTTATCGCAGCCGGATTACCCGAAATGATGCGCCGGCCTCGGTGAAGCAGGCGTATACGATTGAAGAAATGAGTGAGTTCTTCCGGAAGGCTGGGGCCGCTAAGGTTGAAGCGCACCGACATTTTTTGTTTCGAATGGGCGTAATTGCCTGGAACTCTGCGCCTGGTGGTGCTGCGTCATGATTTTTAATCTGGCAATCATCGGCGGCGGTCCTGCCGGCTGCGCGGCGGCCATTGTCGCGGCTAGAAAGGGCGCCCGCGTGCTCTTGCTGGAACGTACCCGTTTTCCGCGGCACAAGGTCTGTGGCGAATTCGTTTCGGCTGAATCACTGGGATTGTTGCAGGACCTCCTGGCAAATGACTTCCGGCACCTGTTAACGCGTGCGCCGCGGATTTTGAACAGTCGCATCTTTCTCGATGGCTCAATGTTAGAAGCTCGGATCGATCCTCCGGCGGCCAGCATTGCGCGATTCGACCTTGATGCCGCGCTATGGGAAGCCTGCTGCGTGGAAGGAGTCGAAACTCACGCCGAGACCATAGTGAAATCTATCGAGGGAAATGGGCCGTTCCGAATCGCAGCGGGCAAAAAGATTTTCGAAGCTGAGGTGGTGATCAATGCTAGTGGGCGGTGGTCAAGCTTCACTAGTCCGGAGGTACGCGCGAGAAATAGCAAAGAAGAAAAATGGATTGGAATCAAAGCCCATTTTTACGAAGCCTCCGGCGCGCCCTCCACAGATTTGTACTTCTTTGACGGCGGATATTGCGGAGTGCAGCCCGTCTCTACAGCCACAAACGGCTCCGGGACTCGAATCAACGCATGTGCCATGGTGCGGGCTGACGTCGCGAATACATTGTCAGACATCCTGCGCCAGCATCCTGCTTTGCGCGAACGCAGCCGTACATGGAAATCGACGATGGAAACAGTCAACACATCGCCGCTGGTCTTCCACAAACCGGAGCCGGTGCAGAACACAATGTTGCAAGTGGGAGATGCGGCAGCTTTCGTCGATCCCTTTGTCGGTGATGGTATCTCGCTGGCGTTGCGCAGTGGAGCCCTGGCGGCCGAATGTCTGCAACCCCTTTTTCGGAGAGAGTGTTCGCTGCAGCAAGCGGCCGCGCTTTATCGCGAGGCTTACAAGGAGCGTCTGGGCCGCGTGTTCAAAGTCTCTTCCATGCTTCGCGGTTGGCTACGCTGGCCTCGGCCGATTCGTAGACCGATGTTTTCGTTGATTTCGCGGGCAGACTTCGTTAGCCGGCACATGGTCAAACTGACTCGCTAACGCACGACCAGCACTTCGCGCACATTGTCCCGCGAGAGGAAGAACTTGATCGAGGCGAAGTCGCGGAAAAGGTTTTCGATGTGGCGATTGTTGAACACCCGCTGCAGAGTAAAATTCGACTGTTCGGAGCGGCCTTTTCGAGACGCCGCCTTTGAATTCAAGGCATGCATTTCCAGCATGTCATTCCCGGTAATGTGGTAGCGGTAATACGGGGCGTCGGGCCCTGCCTCACGGGTATGAAAAAAAGCTACCAGCATGGCCCCGGGTTTCATAACTGACCACAGTCTTCCAATCACCGGCTTCACTAAGCTCTCATCCATGTAATCGGCCAGGTTCCAGCAGAACACAAGATCAAAATGAGTATTGGGATAAGCCAAATTCTCGTCCAGGAATTTCTTGCTATCGAGGGTTGGCAGGCCCTGCTCGTTGCTGATGGCCAGTCCGGGATCGGTCGAAGCCTGGAGCAAGTCTTGGCTGTATATCCGGTGTCCACGCTCGGTGAAGAAGCGGATATTACTGGCCGACGTGGCGCCAATATCGAGTACGCACAGAGTTTCTTCTGTTTTCAGGGTTCGAGCGATCTCCGCCATTGCGGTTGAACGCCGGGAGAGTCGCTCCTGAGGCTTCGGTTCCGGCGCAGGCGCCGGGGTGCTGCGAAAAAGTTTCATAGTTGCAGAGTAGGTCGTACAGACGCCCGGCGGTCAACGCTAACTCCGGACCTCATCCGTGCTCAATATAACCCGGCACATGCCCCGGGGCCAGACTACTTGCCGGGCTCGGTGGCTAGAGGCTTCGAATGGGAAGGGCTCGCCGAAGCCGCCGCTGCTACAACACCCGAACCGATTTGGGGCTTGCTATCGCCCAGAATCTCCAGCTTGCCCGTAAAGAAAGCACCCTCTTCGATCGCGATGCGGCGGGTGCGAACGTCTCCCTTAACCACCGCCGTCTTTCGCAGATCGGTGCGCTCTCCAGCTTCAATATTGCCGTCAACAGAACCATTCACCGTCACGTTCTTCGCGGTGATGTTGGCGCGAATGCGGCCATTCGGCCCGATGGTTAAACTGTTCCCGCTCAGTTGGATAGTGCCTTCCACCTGGCCATCAACGAAGATGTCCTCGCTTCCAGAGAGCTCTCCACGGATGAATACCGACCTGCCCAGGTGGGCGAAATTTTCAGAACCAGCCATATCCAGCTACCCCTTTCAGCGGCGCGAATCAGTCGACACAGGATTGTAAACCATTCCAACTATCCGAGCACCGTCGGATTCGAGAGGATGGCTTGACCTATAGAGGGTTGAGCGGTTCCAACCGTGTAAAGGACAGTTGCGCTGATACAACATTGGGGGTATGGTTCTCCTCTAAAAGGATGGGCAACTCGCTATGCGCCACGCCGCGCGACACGTCGCTTATGTGTTAGCTGCACTGTCATCTGGCATTTGCGTTTCGAACGCGCTTGCCGAAGATCCTGGGAAAGATGCGCTAGTTGAAATAGTTCGCCGCGCGGTGCACAACGAAGTAGCGTCCAACCAAAGTTCGGGGATGCATTTCAGATTCAAGGACGAGAAGCACACTCCCCAGCTTTCGCAAACCAAGCTCATGGTCGAAACCAGCGACGCTACGGCGGGACTGCTGGTAATGCAGAACGGTCAGCCGCTCACGCCCCAGCAACGTCATGAAGAGGAAGCCAGGCTGTCCAACTATGCTCAGAGTCCTCAGGAGCTGCGCAAGAAGAAAAAGCAGGAAAAAGAAGATGCCGAGCACACCGAGCGGATACTGAGGGCGTTGCCGGACGCGTTCTTATATCAACGCGCAGGGACTGAACCCGGTCGCGAAGGACTAGGTGCGCCGGGAGACGAACTCGTTCGGCTGAACTTCCACCCAAATCCCGACTACAACCCGCCTTCTCACGTGGAGCAAGTGCTGACCGGTATGAGCGGGAATCTTCTGATCGATACCACGCAGAACCGTATAGCGGAGATTAACGGCACTCTGTCGAAACAGGTCGAGTTCGGCTGGGGAATTCTAGGTCATCTCGATCCTGGCGGGCGCTTCCTGGTGCAGCAAGCCGATGTTGGCGAACATCAGTGGGAAGTGACCCACATGCAGCTGGCATTTACTGGCAAAGTTTTATTCGTTAAGAAGATTAGTATCCATTCGAACGACACGTTTTCCGATTTTCATCCAGTTCCTGGCAATTTAACCTTTGCGCAAGGCGTAGAGCTTCTCAAGAAGGAAGCAGCGGGAAATCTCTCGGGTTCAAAAGCGGTGCAAGCGGAACGAAAATCGGTACAGAGCGCGCAAAATCGCAACCGGGTTGAGGCGAAAGATCAAGCTGTTTGTTGCAATCCCTAGACTGTCGCGGCACGGCTGCGAAGGACTTCTTTCCTCACCGTCAATTTCTCAATTAAGTTTTTCTTCGGCACATAACCCGTGCCCGGAGAGTTCCCCACCGTAATCGTCCCGCGCGGCGTGACTTCGATTTCCGGATCGGTAATGTCTTCTGCCCAATAACGGCTGGACGCGGATACATCCCCTGGCAACTTGAAATTCGGAAGAGTCGAGAGTGCGATGTTTTGTGCCCGCCCGATGCCCGTTTCGAGCATGCCGCCACACCAGACAGGAATCTTGTTGTGTTCGCAGATATTGTGCACGGCAATGGCTTCACTGAGACCGCCGACACGTCCGACTTTTATGTTAATGATGCGGCAAGCTTTCAGCTCAATCGCCATTTCCGCATCGCGCTCGTGATGAATGGATTCGTCCAGACAAAGGGCCGTCTTCAATTCACGCTGAAGTTTTGCGTGATGAAAAATATCGTCATGCCATAGCGGCTGCTCGATCATGAGAAGCCCGAACGCGTCGAATTTTTTCAGGTGAGTCAGATCAGACGGGCGATAAGCAGAGTTCGCATCGCAACTGAGCAGAATTTTCGGCCAGCGCTTACGAATTTCGGCGAGGACTTCCAGGTCCCAGCCGGGTTTCACCTTTACCTTGATTCGCTGATACCCTGCGCCGAGTTCGGTCTCGATCTTTTCGAGCAGCTGTTCATGCGAGTCTTGAATGCCGATCGAGACTCCGCAATCAATTTCGCTGCGAGTTCCGCCCAGCAGCTTCCACAGGGGCTGTTTTGTCGCCTTGGCTTCGACATCCCAGAGAGCATTCTCCAGCGCGGCCTTGGCCATGCTGTGACCACGTACGCGCGACATGAGCCCGGCACTGTCTTTTGCCCGCGCAATGTTTCGCCCAATCAACGAGGGAGCGAGGAATTCGCGGACTGTCGCCCAAGCCGTCTCAACCCATTCATCGCTGAAGAATGGACCTTCACCAGCCACGCACTCGCCCCAACCTTCAATCCCGTCGCAGTCGGCGGTGATTAGGAGGACACGGCGCTCGTCGGTCCGCCCGAAGCTGGTTTCAAAAAAATGCTTCAGCGGCATACGAAGTTCGCGGAGAGTTATGGCTTCAATTTTCATTTGCGATCGGAACTTTGCTCTTGCTGTTTGGCCTGCTGCCACAGCGACTCTAACTCATCCGTATTTGCTTGTTCAGGGGTGCGGCCGGAGGCGCTCAGTTGCTCCTCCATCCATTGAAATCGGCGCTTGAATTTACGATTGGTCTTCTTCAGGGCAGACTCTGAGTCGAGGGAAAGATACCGCGCGATATTAACCAGCACGAAAAATAAATCTCCGAGCTCATCTTCGAGTCGGTGACGGAGTTGCTCAGGAACTTGCGGTTTGCCGGATCCTGCGACTCCACGGCCGGCAGGCTGCACCGGCAGGGGAAGATGTTTCAGTTCTTCCTTCAACTCCGTTGTTTCTTCTTGCAGCTTTTCAAACAGACCTGCGACTTCGGGCCAATCGAATCCTACATGTGCTGCCCGCGAGCTGAGCTTATGGGCCTCGAGCAAAGCCGGCATTGCGGCAGACACCCCGGCCAGAACTGACTGCGGTTTCTGCTCTTCCGCAGATTTGCCTCCACCAGCCTCCAGGCGCTTTTTCTTTTCCTCGGCTTTTAGCGCTTCCCAGTTTCGCAGAACGTCGGCGGGAGTTTCGGCCGTTACATCCCCGAACACATGCGGATGACGGTCAATCAGCTTATTGGAAAGGCGATCGAGAACGTCGTCAATCGAGAAGCGATTCTCTTCGCCCGCCATTTGTGAGTAGAAAAGCACTTGCAGAAGCAGGTCGCCAAGTTCGCCGGGAAGTTCGTGCCAGTCGCGATTGTCGATGGCTTCAAGAACTTCGTATGTCTCTTCAAGCGTGTAAGGCTTGATGGAATCGAAGGTCTGCTCGCGGTCCCACGGACATCCGCCCGGCCCGCGCAGTTTGGCCAT
>Ga0157372_10002064_pt1 | contig 21829 bp, 35 predicted proteins | sample C55metaG_FD_115307 | JGI IMG/M metagenome (GOLD analysis project Ga0157372, IMG submission 115307) | Corn rhizosphere microbial communities from Kellogg Biological Station, Michigan, USA - C5-5 metaG | ecosystem: Host-associated > Plants > Roots > Rhizosphere > Soil | place: USA: Michigan... | reverse complement strand
TGCATGAGCGCCGACTACACCGTGGACCGGACCCACGTCCAGGCGCACAACTGCCGGGCCATCTTCACCGCGCAGGTTCCCCGGTTGCCCGCCGTCCAGCACGAGGCCGTCTTCTAGTGGCCGGGTTCATCACCGCTGCCGGTGCCAGCTATCTGATGGGCCTGGCAGCGATGAGTGTCTCGCGCCTGGACAACTACTACCTGGCCCTGACCCTGGACGTGCCCACCCCGATCCAGACCTCGGGGGAGCTGCTGGAACTGGCCAACGACGACTACATCCGCTCCGCCATCGCCGCCACGGACGACAACTGGGTGCTGGAGCAGAACACCCTGTCCAACGCCCTGGAGGTCACCTTCCCGGTCTGCGAGGCCGACTGGGACGGGATCACCGGCTGGGCCCTGCTGGATGACCCCACCGACGGCGAGGTGCTGTTCGGCGGGGACCTGGGTGTGCCCTGGACCTGCCCGGCTGGCTACCAGGTGGTGCTGACCCCGGGGATGCTGGCGGTCTCCATTGAGGTCTCGCCCTGGGAGGCATCCGCATGACCTCCGTGCTGGCCACCGGCTACCTGATCAGCGGGGTGCAGGACCAGACCATCGGTTGCCCGGACATGACCCCGAACGCCTGCGCGCTGGGTGACGGGACGTTCCTGGTCACGGTGTCCACCCGCAACGCCAATTACCCTGACCCGTACCTGTCGATCATCAAGGTGTGGCACGTCGGCGCGGACGGCTCCGTGCTGGGGTCAACGAGCATTGACAGTGGGTCCAACTTCGTGGACACCTCGCTGGGTTGGGCCGGGGGCACCAAGGCGATCCTGTGCGTCAACTTCTCCCCGGTCGCCGGTGGGGCCGGGAGCAACTCGACCTACCTGATCAACGCCTCCGGTGGCACCCCCACCGTGGGGTCGGCCACCGCCACCACGTTCGCCACCAAGTCGACCAACATCTTCGGCAGCTACGCCTTCTACGACAGCGCCTCCAACCAGACGGTCTTCTTCAACAAGACCGGCATCGCGTTGTACTCGGCGGTCGACGGATCCCAGGTCGCCTCGTACACGACTAACAACATCCGCTGGTACGGGGTGAACCGGAAGCCGGGCACCACGGGCACCTTTGGTGCCCGCACCCGGGAGAACGGCACCTGGGGCGGCTACGAGGTGGTCCTGTCCGCCAGATCGATGACCGTCACCGGCATGAGCGCCTGGGCTCCCAGCCAGGACTGGTGGCTGCTCGGGGCGATGGACCCGTACGCGGCCCAGTTGGAGAAGCTGGAGGCCACCTCCGGCAACGGGATCCAGGTCCAAGGCGGGTACACCGTCGACCTGGCCCAGCCCGCCGAGTACGTCAACTACGAGGGCATCAACGTCGGCGGCGGGGACTACCAGAACCTGGTCACCTACGAGGTGGGTAGCTCCGGCACCCCCGGCGACCAGTACCAGATCGGCCTGGCCAACATCACCCAGTCCGGCACCGTCACCGGCGAGGCCATCTACCTGGACTGGCCCACCAACTCGGTGTCGCTCAGCTACTGCTCGTACGGCGGCGACTACGCGGCGGGCAAGATGATCCTGGTCGGGGAGTCGACCACCCAGTACGAGTCGCCCCGGCACTACAGCCTGCAGTTCTGGGTGGTCAACGTCGGCGCAGCCGTGGTGGAGCCCCCGGTGCCGCAGCCGGACTGGGAGCCCGCAGTCCTCAACCCGGTCGGCTTCATCACCGACGACGGGGCCCGGTACCTGCTGAACCTGATGAGCGGCAAGGAAGACCCGCTGCCCACGTACTACCTGGCCCTGTGCACCGCCGTGCCCACCGAGTTCCAGAGCGGGGACGAGCTGGAGGAGATCACCGCCGAGGACTACACCCGCACCCCGGTGGCCAACGGCACCGGCTGGGGTCGCCAGGACACCGCGTTCTACAACGAGGTCGACATCAAGATGACCCCCGCCTCCGCCTGGGACGGCATCCTCGGCTGGGCCATCTGCGACGCCGAGCAGGGTGGTCGGGTGCTGTTCGCCGGTGACTTCCTCGACCTGATCACTTCCACCTCCGGGGTGGAGCTGAAGATCGACCGCGGCACCATGGGTGTGGCCATGGGCGTCACCGACTGGGCCCTGGAGAGCTGATGGCTGCCTCGTACAAGACCTTCCCGGCCACCACCACCTCCACCGCCTCGGCGCGGATGAGCGTGCGCAAGGCCGACGCCGGTGCCCCGATCGAGTCGATCCTGAACGAGACCCCCGGGCACGTGGGGATGCAGATCCCGGACGCCATCCCGGTGACAGGGATGAGCATCTACCCCGGCGACCAGTTCGTCCTGGCACCCACCTACGGGGCCATCACCAACTACGGCCAGGACACCGACCCTGGACTGGTCACCACCTACCAGGGCTTCCCCCGGCAGCCACTGGTGAGCGTGCAGGCGCAGACGCTGGCCTCCACCACCGGGGAGTACCTGTCCGGGGCCAGGGACCTGCCCCAGGACGTCGATCTGGGCACCCAGGCCCGGTGGCTGGCCTCCGAGCTGTCCGCGGGCTCTGTGGGCTCCCTGGACGGCACGGAGCTGCCGTGGAGTCTGACCACGGACGGGGCCAAGATCGCCTACACCTACCGGCGTATCAAGGAGCTGTTCACCTTCTCCGCCATCTCCCTGGACCCGGGCACCTCCATCACCGGTGACTTCCCGCTGTCGGACTCCAACGCGCTGACGGTCTCCATGGTCATCATGCTGCGGGCCCCGCTGGGCTACCCGGTCTTCAGCAACGACCTGGTCACCCTGTACGCCAACAACGCCTGGCAGCTGTCCTACGGCGGTGGGCAGACCACGACCCAGACCAAGATCGAGGTCTCCAACCCCACCCCGATCTTCCTGACCATCGTGGTGAACCCGCCGACCACGACCGTGTACGTGTCCAAGGGCCCGGGCAAGACCTACTCCTTCTCGGCCCGGACCACCTCGCCCACCTCGGTCGACACCGACTTCCGGATCGGTGCGATCAAGGACGTCACGCCGGTTGCCAACATGGAGATCCTTGAGGTGAGCCTGGACACCTACGCCCGTACGACGGTCCAGGTCGAGGCTCTCAACTCCGTCTACGGGTCGATCTATGGACAGGGCTGATGGCACAGGAACTCGTTGTTCGCACCACCGCTTCCGGCGGGAGCTTCCGCATCTTCGTGCGCCCTCCTGGCGGGAACCGGGTGGACGTCACGTTCTTCCGCGATGTACCGACCCAGATCACCCAGCTGAGCACCACCGACCCGTTTGGGGATGCCACCGCTGCACTCGTCTTTGCCGGGATCACTGGCTTCGACCGACCCGGTACTGGTGAGCTGTGGTGGTTGGTGCCGTGGGCTGACGTCGACATCATCTGGTACGACGAGACCGGTGCCCCCACCCCGTTCACCTGGGAGGGGTTCATCGTCTCCGAGGAGATCACCGAGTCCCTGACCGTGCAGTGCAAGGGGGCGCTGTACCAGCTGGACAACTTCCTGGCCGCGCCGTTCTTCCCGCAGTACCCGATCCCCTACGAGAAGCTGCTGGCCAACGCCTTCAACCCGGCCAAGCACCCGTCCCTGCGGACCTCCCCGCTGGTGATCCAGTGGCCTACCGACTGGAACCTCAAGGTCCCCTCGTCCAACGACCCGGACTACCTGTGGTTCCTGCGCCCGTGGGGTGTCACCCCCGGGCAGCTGTGGACAGGTCTGACGACGCGGTCTACCGGATCATGGGACCCGCTACTGACCGGGCACGTCCAGACGCTTCTGTCGGTCATGTATACCGATGACGGGGGCCAGTGGACGATCTACAAGCGCACGGGACGGGTGCCCGTGCTGCAGGTTCGGCCAGCGCTTCGCGCGCCGCAGCCGAACACGATGGAGGTCCACTACGGGGCACCGGGTGTCGACGTCTCGGTCTCCCGTGACTTCACCCAGAGCGCCAACGTGATCTTCGGTGCGGGCAGTGACCTGTCCGGCACCCAGTTCTCCGGTCAGACCGTCACCCCCGACGGGCAGACAACCACCTACCAGCCGTTCGCTGCCCTCCCGCAGTACTACCCGGCTACCGCCACGAACCCGCGGCTGCTGCCCCACCTCGCCCGGAAGGAGGCTCGCCTTCAGTTCCAGCAGGGACTCGATGAGGGTTCGGCACGTGACGTTGCGCAGACCCAGCTTCGCCGTTTCGCTGACCCCGGCTACGTGGGCACCATAGAGCTCAAGATCGACCCCCTGGTCTCCGGGACCCCGTTCAGCCGCTACCTGATCAAGGCCGGTCAGTCCCTGCTCCTGCGCAACTTCCGCAGGACCGACATCCTTTTCCATGTCTCCCAGGCTTCCATCAACGTTGCGGACGGTACAGCCACCCTGACCGTGGACACCAAGTTCCGGGACACCCTGACCGTCAGCGAGGTTCGGGCCCGGACCCGGGACGCGCTGGACCCGGTGCACCTGCTGCAGATCGGCAAGTTCTCGGTCACCGTGCAGGACCAGATCAAGCCGTGGAGCTACTCCGGTGGCTCGGGTGTCATCCCCTCCGACCCGGCCTCCTACGACGCCACCGAGTTCTTCAAGTCCATGCCGCAGGACATCGCCTTCCCGTGGACCGAGTGGACCCGCAAGTACCCGCCGAAGAACAAGGACTCGGCCAAGTTCTACATCCCGCTGTCCACGAAGAAGGTCAAGGCGGACGACAACTGGTCCGGGGTCACCCGGGCCAACATCAAGGTGGCGGCCATCCCGATCAAGATGAGTCAGGCCGGGACCATCCGGTTGACCCAGATGGCCGTCTACGACGAGAACGGCAACGTCCTGCCGGTGCGCTTCCACGCGGGCATCTACGCCAACTCCGGGACCAGCGTGCGGGACATGCCGATCATCCCGGCCACCTACAACAACACCTTCGGCTACCCCCAGGGGCAGCGGTACCCGTTCTACCCGGGCGCGTTCGAGAACATCAACCCCGACGGCACCGAGACCGACAACCCCGGTCAGATCCTGGCCAACGGGGCCGACCTGGTCATGGGCTGGGGAAACTACTACGAGGGGGCTGGGTTCTCCCCGGGCCTGCAGTCCTCGAAGAGCCCGAAGACTGGCAAGCTCGTGGACGAGGCCACCTGGAGCTTCGACACCTCCAACAGCCCCGACTTCGACAAGCGGAGCGTGAAGAACACCCGGAGCAACAAGACCGCCGGGATGCTCTACATCATGGTCTACTGCGACGACCAGGGGTCCACCCCGGCCTACCTGCTGGGCCGCCTCTTCCGACAGGAGCCTGGAACGGTATGAGCACCGGACGATTCAGCGACTACCAGGTGGAGCAGTGGCTCTCCGAGTCCGACAGCTACTGGGTGGCGCTGCACTACGACAACCCCGACATCGCCGGTGCGTACGCCTCCGAGGTGTTCGGCGGCTCCTACACCCGCGTCCTGGTTCCCTTCACCGGAGTGGACGGGCGCACCACGTGGAACGTGGACCCGATCAAGTGGACCGGGGTGCCCTCGGTGCAGGTGACGCACCTGGCGGGCTGGGATGCCCAGATCAACGGCAACCTGCTGTGGTCCTCCTCCCTGGACGGCAAGGTCACCATCCCCGAGGGCCAGTCCTGGTCGCTGGGTGCGCGTGTGATCGCGCTCAGCATCAACTGACTATGATGCCTTTGTGGCCAGATGGATACACCGACTGAGTGAGATCAACCTCGACATCATGACCGCAGTCTGCGCGGAGTGCGGACCGGTGAGCGTCGTGAGATCTGGGCCTAGACGCAACGTGCGGTGTTGGGAGGCGGTCAGGCAGTACAACGCCAAGCGGAACTACTCGCAGAAGTACGCGGTCTCGCACGCGCGTCGCCTATACCTGAAGGACCGGTGCGAGGCGTGCGGCTTCGTAGCCGTGGACCCATGTCAGCTGCATATCGACCACGTTGACGGGGACTGGAAGAACGACACTCCAGAGAACTGGCAGACGCTCTGCCAGAACTGTCACTCGCTCAAGTCCACAAACGAAAAAAGAGCACGGAACCCCCGCCCGAAGGCGGGGGTAGAAACACGAAAAGACCACTGAGCCCCCCTCCCGAAGGAGGGGGGCGAGCGGTCATTCCTTGGGGATCAGGTGCGGCGGGAAGATGTGGGTGAACCCCTGGAGGGAGCCATTCCACATGAGGGAGTAGTCGTGCCGTCCCTGGACGACCTTCCACCCCTTGTCGGTGAAGGTCTGCATCTGGTTGGCCCAGCAGAGCTTCTTCTTGCCGTCCTTCTCCACCTCGGCGTACATCAACGAGCTAGCGAGCTCCTTGTGCTCCAGCGCGCTGTCCTCCGGGGGCCTGCAGTTGGCACAGTAGGAGAACCCGCTCTGGGTGAAGGCACCGACGATCTTGACGCTGTGGCACTGGTAGCAGTAGCCGTCCGGCTTCTCCGGCATGACCTCGGCTACCGGCTCGGCCTTCTCTTCCTCCTTGGTCTCCTCCTCCTGGACTTCTCTGCCTCGGGTGGCGTCCTCCAAGGCCTTCAGCTCCTCGACGCTCACCGATACCGGCTCACCGGTGTTGTCGAAGTAGAACGTGCCGTAGGCCTCGTTGATCTCGATCTGCCCGCTGCCCGCCTTGATCGCCGCGAGCAGGGAAGCGGTGGACTCCTCCCAGTCCTTGAACTCCAGCGCCTCGGGCAGGTCCGCCAACAGGTCGTTGAGCGGAGCTAGCCGCAGGTCGCTGTTGATCGGGCGCTCCCGCATGCCACAGCAGCCCTGCGCGTCCTCCAGGGACTCGTAGGCGAGCATGTCGTAGCAGCACAGCCACCGGTCCATCTTGTTGTACATCGGTTGCAGTGCGTAGTTGGCGCAGTTCGGGCACCGTAGCAGATCCCGCACCTGCAGCTTCATCTCGGCCACGTCCTGGGGTAGCAGGACGATGTCGGCCTCGACCCCGCCGGTCCAGCCGGTGGTGCCCTGGTCCCGCTGGTTGCCGTTCTGCACCGTGGCTCGGCGGATCACGGTCCCGGGCCGGTGCAGCAACGCCGGATGCTTGGTCCAGCCGACCTTGATCGGGTCCAGCGGGAGGGTGTCCTCGTAGCCCGCGTACCAGGAGGCACTGCAGTGGAAGCAGGTCAGCCTCGTCCCCGGGAGCAGGTGAACGAGATACTGCTCACCGGCCAGCTCCTTCTTGGTGTTGCTCACAGGGTCCTCCTTCGCTCCAGCTCGGCCTTGAGCTCGGAGGTAGGAATCGAGTTGAGCTGCGGCGGCTGTTGCTGCTGCGAAGGCATCACGCGCTGCCTCAACTGCTCTGCCAACCGCTGCTGCTCTCCTCTGGTCCACGAGCAGCACCTCTCTGCGTCTTCCTCGGTGTCGTACAGGATGTCTTCCTCGCAGGTGGCGCAGACCCAGTGCGGGCCGAACTGGACGACGTCCTCGTCGTCCGGCCAGACGAGGGTCTTGCACCCCTCCTCTAGGCACTTGTGGAAGGTCTGGGCCTGCTCGGCCAGGTCCAGCGACCAGATCAGGACCTCGTTGTTCTCGTCCGCGAAGAACTTGCCGTCCAGGTCGGGGACGACGATGGCCTTGACCGAGGGGAGGTCATCGACGCTGAGGATGTCCGGGGCTCCGTCCGGGACGATGTAGCTGTGCTCGCAGTTGCCGAAGTACACGCTCCGGCCCCTGGGTATCTCTCTGGTGTGCTCTGCCATCACGGCACTCCTGGGTTCATGAGTCTCGACTTGCTCAGTAGTTGGTTGATGAAGCGCCGCAGTGCGTCTGCTGCCTCGCGCTCGAAGGTGTTTTCGGGGCGACCAGTGATGATCCGACCGATGGACTTGCCGATCTGGACGGCGACTTCCTTCGCCACCGTCACGATGATGATGAGTACTCCTGATTGCACTGTCAGACCCTTTCTGGTCCCTGCGTAACGTCAAAAGGCACACGGAAGGGGGCAGCAGACCGAAGTCCACCGCCCCCTCCCGTGCCATCACTGCTCGTTATTCAGTTGTTGAACGCGCTCCCGCTCAGTGGGAGACGAGCGAGACGTCGATCTCGTCGCCGTTCCAGGTGAGCTGGAGGTCCTCCTGGAGGGTGCGAGCGAACTCGCGCCGGACCAGGGTGTCGATGGTGACCACCTTGGAGCGCTCCTCCTTGTCGCGGTGCAGGTCGTGCTGCGGACGCAGGAGCTCCGCCGCACCGACGAGGTCCTCGGTGGCGAGGACGTACTCCCGGGACTTGGTGCGGATGAGCGCCGCGACCGCCGCCTGGTCGAACGTCTGACGGACGAAGGCGGGCTCGAAGCCCTCCATCGACTGCCAGACCTTGTCGTAGTCGATGTCCTTGGCGAGACGCTTCTCACCGATGACACGCTTGATCAGCTCCTGGGTCGCGTCGCGGTCCAGGGCACCGATCTCGATCATGCGGTCGACACGACCGGCCCGGAGCATGCCCTTCGAGAAGTCGGCGGCGCGGTTGGAGGTCATCACGATCATGACCTCGTCGCCCTTGCTGCCGATCCCGTCGAACAGGTTGGTGATGCGCGTCTGCGCGTTCGCACCCTCCTGGCTGGCGTAGATGTCGATGTCCTCGATGAAGACCACGGCCGGGGACAGCAGCTTGGCCGTGGCGATCGTGGACTCCAGCTCGTCCAGGCTGGACTGGCCTGACTTGAACTGGATGAAGGTCCAGCCGTAGCTGTTGGCGACCTTCGCGGTGAGCATGCCGCACTCGGACTTGCCGGTGCCGTACGGGCCGTGCAGGAGCACACGGGTGTTGACCCGACGGTTGTCGCTCTTGAGGAGCTCGGCGTTCTCGATGATGCCCCACACGGTGTTGCGCAGGGCCCGGTCGACCTCGGTGTTGTAGACGATCGTCGGGTTCGTCTTGACGTTGATGAACCGGGGGTTGTCCGTCCCCTTGATCGCCTTGCCCTTGAAGATCGAGTTGTTCTCCAGGTAGTCCTCGATCAGGTTGAAGAAGCCGTGGATGGCCGCGGCGTACTTCTTCGGGCAGTTGACGGTCAGCGAGAAGAGGACGCCGTAGTCCTCGTCCCGGGAGCTGCCGAGCTCCATGTGACCGTCGAAGTAGGCGAAGTCGATGTGGCCCCACGGGATCTGGGCCGTCTCGATCTTGCCGTTCTCACCGACGCCGACCTCGATCTCGATCGTGCGCGGCGGGATCTTGCCGAACATCGTCTGGATCGGCTTGCCCCGACCCGTGGTTCCGAAGAACTTGTGGAGCACCCGCTGCAGCGCGTACGCCCCGTCCCACGGCCGGGCCCGGAAGACGTGGACGAAGTCCTGCTTCTCGGCGTTGGCCGTGGCCACCTCGATGAGGGCCTGAGCACCCTTCTCCGGCGTCATACCCTCCGGCAGGGAGATCTTGTTCTTCGGCTCCTTGTGGTACGCGACACCGTCGTCAGCGGTGTAGGAGCTGGAGGAGAACTCCGCCAGCGCCGTGAGGAACTGCTCCTTGATCTTCTTGTCGTCCAGGTTGGCCATCTTCTTGGACTGGTCGACGGGGGTGAGCTCAGTGGTCTCGGACACGAGGGTCCCTTTCTTGTTGGTTGCGTACTTGGTTTCGAGCTCTTCCACTACGAAGGTCTGCTGACTGGCTGGCTAGGTGGAGCAGGGACCTCAGTCGAAGTCCGGGAGGAAGGCCTGGGCCTCACGACGACAGGTGTCGCAGTTGCCCGAGCTGTGGTCGTGCACGTGGACGTAGCCGCCGGTCGGCTCGACCTCGGCGGTCTCCATCACGTCGGGGATCAGGACGTGCGCGACGTAGTCGGCAGCCTGCTTCCGGTTCTCCTTCTTGGACAGTGCCTGGACCAGTCGGGCGGGGTCGCCCTTCTGGACCTCGACGTCCACGCTGAGTCGGACGATGGCCATATGGGTGTCTCACTCTCTGTTTTCCTGGTTGAACTCCCTGATCACCATGGCCAGGGAGGTGAATACCTCTGTCCCTCCACCACTGATCTGATCGGGGTCACTGTCGATCCACTTGCCGTCGTCCTTGGCCTGGACCCGGGACGACTCGAAGCGTTCGCCAGTGCTGACGTCGATCGTGGTGATGGACTGGAACTCCACCGGTTCGGCGGACTCGATGAATTTCTGGAGGGCTCCTTCCTCTCCGTCGAAAATGGCGTCCTTGTGCTCTTGGCCACCGAGGTAGCCGCTGCCCACAAGGAACGCCGCGAACGCCAGGATCTGGCGCGGGTTGATCCCCTGCCTAGCCATCTCCCTGGTGGACTCAACGACCACCTGGGGAAAGACTTCGACCGGGGAGGGCGGATCACTCATCTCCGTCGCGAGGGCGAAGACGGTGAGCGTCAACATCGGTGACTCACCGCCCTCGGGCTGGATCAGCAACCCGAGGGCGGGAACCGCGTCCCATCCGATGTCTTCGTGCAGCTTGAGCATCATCTGGTGCAGTTGGGCACCGGTCTGAACATCGGGGACTACGTACCCCTGCATGCTCAGGTCGAACTCAGCTGGTTCCGCCATCCGCCACCGTCTCCTTGACGAGCTTGAGCAACTCCTCCGAGGAGGTCTGGCCCGAGCCGAAGAAGCCGACGAGGTCTCCGCTCTCGTCGGTAAGCACCATCTGGACGAAGGCCGATTCGATCTTGCGGCCTGCGTCCTCCAGGTTCTTCTCCACCCACGTCACGCGCCGGTCGTGTTCCTTCTCGGTCAGGCCCTCGGTCTCGATCGCTACGGCGAGGTAGCGGATCGTCTTGCGCCGAGTGCTCATGTTCTCTCCTGTCTTCTCAGTGGGCGTGCTCGCTCCTTTCAGGAGGTTGCGGTGGTGCTCGATGCGGCCTCCAGGGCCTCATCGAAACCCAGGAGAACCTGGGTCGTCTGGTTGGGCGTGAGGGCCATGCCGTCACGCAGGTGGGCCTCCAGCGTCTGCCGGACCACCTTGCAGTGGTCGATCCCCTCGTCCTTGGTCTCAGCCTTCTCGATCAGGTCCTTGACCAGGTTCTTGCCGTAGCGCTTCGGAGCGCGCTTGGCCTGGGTCTCGTCCGCCGTCAGGAAGATCGCGATGTGGTGGACGTCGGCCTCGGTGATCTCGTCCTCCTTGGCCTCCGGCTTCACGAAGGTGTCGATCTTGATCTCCTGGTCACCGGGGAACTTGGGCTCCGGGGTGTACCAGGGGATGTTGGCGTGGTCGCGGTTGCGGCACAGCCGGGTCTCGACCTTGGTGATCTGGTGGTCGATCCACCGGACACCCTCGAACGGCTTCATCGCCACCCAGTCGGTCCAGTAGGCGGAGGACTGCAGGTACTTGACGAACTTGACCGAGCTCATCGGGGACAGCCCGAAGGCGATGCCCAGCGCGATGCTGGCGACCGAGAAGGCGACGTAGTGGACGACCTTCCCAGCCAGGAACAGCAGGCCCTTGATCGGCTTGGTGATCAGGACGTTGAGGATCCCGATGCCGGAGCCGACGCCGTAGGTGCAGATGTCCCAGAAGATCCGGGACCGGCGGCCGACACCCTGGCCCCACGTCTCGTCGGCGTGGGTGTTGGTCATCTTCTTCCAGAGCGGCCGCTCCGGGTTGATCTCGAAGGTCTCCGGCGCGAACTTGGCCTGCATGCGCTTGTTGTGCCGGTTCTTGGCCGCGCGCATGGTCTCGTTGATGCCGATGCTGACACCGATGGCGATCAGCAGGTCCTGGGCGACGGGGCCCAGCTTGGCCGTCGCGGTGCGAGCGGCGGGGGCGTACTTGGCAGCCTGGATGGCGACGTTGATCATGGTGGTGTTTCTCCTTGGTTGGTGGCGTCACTAACGCCTGTACTGGTTTGGGTACTGCGTATTCAGTTGTTGATCGGACCGGCGAGCAGGACCAGGGTGGTCAGCGCCTCGACGGCCATCTTGCGGTTCTGCTCGACCAGGCCGAGCACCGAGATGTCGTACCTGGCGTCCTTGGTGAGCTCGTGGACCATGGACTCGACCATCTCCTCGACGGTGTCGGCCACGACCTGCTCGTCCAGCTCCCAGACCGAGAGCTTGGCGGGCTCGTCGGACGGGGTCGGGGTCGCCCAGTAGCCGATCTCGGCCCACTCGATCTCACCCGACCGGGTCAGCGTCTTGATCGCGCTGTCTACCTGCCTGCGGGGCGCGTCGATGATCTTGACGATGTCGTCCCGGGTGAACTTCTCGAGCGGGTTGCTGGTCAACAGCTCCAAGGTCTCGACGGTGACCTGTCCGCGTTCGCGGGGCATGGGTGTTCCTCTCTCTATGAGGGTCTGCTGAATCCCTGCTGAGCGCAGGTGAACGACTCCCGTCCGGCAGGGGACGCAAGACGGGAGCCGAACAGGAGTGCTCAGAAAAGGACAAGACGGCACTCCACCCGGGCTAACCAGCTACGAGGTAGCCCGGGGGTCCAGGTCATTGCTGCTTCCCAGCGGGATGCAGCTGCCGTGCCACGTGCTTCTGTTCCTCCCGAAGGTGGGTCAGCGCGGCATAGAAAACCCCGCACATCGCATCGGATGGCGGGGTGGCACGGAGCAAGTCCATGACGACGGCGGTCTCCTTGACGAGCTCGCGCTGACGCCGGTGGTAGGCCTGGTGGACCTTCCAGGGTGTGCTCACTTGATCACCCCGGTCAGGGCGTAGACGCCGAACTCCCAGATGCCGTGCACCAGGGCGGCGACGCCACACATGACGATGAGGGCGAAGACTCCGGCGAGCCAGAACATCATCGATGCCTCTTCGGTCCGCGCCTGGTTCGTGACCTTGCGGATCTTCGAGCTGTTCATGCCATCGTCCCCAGCCGGTAGACGAGCTGGGAGGCGAACTGCTGCACCGGGGCGCTGATGCTGTCCGGCATGATCCACAGGATCTTGGTGAAGTCGACGTACTCCTGCTTGTCGAGCTTCTCGGCCAGGTCCTGCAGGTAGGCGACCAGGGTGTGGCCGCCGATGGTGTCGTTGGTCTTGGCGGCGGCGATCGCGCCGTCGATGTACGCCTTGAGGTACTCGGCGTTCCTCGCGGCCACGGCGGCCGGAAGCTTGTCTTCGTACATGTCTTGCTCCTCTACTACAAGGGATTGGATGGTTGGAAGGGACTTCAGACCTGCATCTCGACCTCGTGCTGAGGCCGGAGCAGACGCTTGTGGCGGGTGCCGATCCACTTGTCGAAGTCGCTGTCGTGGCGCTCCCACTTGCGGTGGTCCATCTCGTGGAACCAGGCGTGACCGCCGCCGTCGAGCATGACCAGGCCGTCGCGCTCCCCGATCATGTCGCGGTGCTGCTTCTGCACCGAGCCCTCGACGCAGGTGTGGTAGCCGACGAAGACGCCGCGACCGATCAGGTCGACGCCGTAGTCGTCCTCGGTGGCCCAGGCGAACAGCCGGGGCCGGATGCCGTCGTCGTACTTGTTCTCGGGGTTGGTTGCGGGCGGGTAGTTGATCTCGGTGACCATGACTCTCTCTCTGGCTGGTTCGGGTACAACGAAGCGGCGTAGCCATACCCGTGTCCCCTCACTAGGGCAACACACGGGCATGGCTACGCCGCGTACTTATATTTTAGCCTATTTCTAAGCTAAAACACAAGTTTTCTCACTCCTTTTCAGGCTTTTTTCCCATGATCCTGTCCAGGAGGTCGTCCAGGGACGGCGGCTGGTTCGGGTCGGTGGGAGTCTCCGTGCTCTTCGGCTCCCCCAGCTCTCGCTGCAGCCGGTCGAACTCCTCCAGCGAGGACTCGTGCGGGACCAGCTTGCCGGTCTCGTCCCGCTCCAGCCGGACGACCTCCACGTCGATCTTCCCGGCCTCCACGACCTCCTTGGGGACACCGGACTCGATCAGCATCTGCTTGATCGCCTCCGGGATCGGGGTGTCGGGGGTGTGGTCGACCTTGGAGCCGTCACCGGACCAGTCCCACTTGTCCAGGTCCTCGAACTCGTCCTCGAAGGACCAGGAGCCGATGATCGCCGCCATCTTCTCCTTGGTGTCGGCCTTGTTGATCTTGTCGTGGGTGACGATGGAGGTGCCGTTCACCTTCGACCGGCGGCGGCTGTACTCCTCGGGGGAGTCGGCCAGGGCGATCCAGTCCTCGACGTTCTGACGGAACCGGGCTGCGCGCTGCTCGGTCTCGCGGGTGTCGGAGATGCAGTGCTGCAGGTAGGCGATCAGCTTGTGCGCGGTGTCGTGGTCGATCCCGGTGTTGTTCACCAGGTCGGTGAACCGCTGCTCGAAGGCCTCCCAGTGCATCTGGGTGCCCTTCTGGAGCATGTAGTCCTGCTCCATCAGCTGGCGGAGGTCTTCTTCCTTCACCGGCTTCTTCTCGGGGTGCGGCAAGTCGTGGTGCATTGCCTTCCTAACTGTCTAGACATGGAAAAAGCCCCGCAGCACAGTGCATACGGGGCTTGGTCTTGCCTGGTCATCGCGTCGGTGGGCGGTACTCCTGCGACCACTCACATCGGTGTTCCGCGATGCCTCTATCTTACGTCATTACTGCGCTTTAAGCAACTACTGGCGCAGCTCTCGCTTCACCGCGTCATGCATCTGGGCGATGTCCTCCTCGGTGGCACCCAGGGCCTTGAGCTCGTCCTTGGCACCAGGCATCGCCTGGACCGGGGCGTTCTCGTCGTGGGCCTCCTGCGCGCACACCATGCAGTAGAACCGGGGCTCCTCTCCCAGAGCCCCGGCCTCCCGCGCCTTCACCGTGGCGGGCGAGATGTACACCTCGTGGCCGTTCACGTCCTCGATGACCTGGCTTCCGGGGACCACCCACTCAGCCACTGCCACCGCCGTGCACACCACCATCGCGTTAGGTGGGTTCTCCTCCGTCATCTTCCTCACTCCTGTCCTCGATGGTCCCGCGCTCCAGGGCTGCCAGGCGCAGGTAGTTCTTGCTCTCTCCGACGATTCGGCCCATGTTCACCGCCAGGTAGCCCTTCGGGTAGTACATGAGCCGCTTGACGATCTCCCCGCGAAGGTTGATCACCTCAACGCGCTGACACGTGCACCGGTCACAGACGACGGTGGCCTCGAACCACCACTTCCTCTTGATCGCGGTGCGGGGGTGCCACCCGTGACCGAACCTGCGGCAGTACAGGTACTCGTCACTGAGGTCCCGGGTGAAGTTCTCCAGCTGCTCCCTGCTTGGCTGCTTGGCCGGGGGAACCGTCTTACGTGCCATCTCTCCTGCTTTCTCGTCCCATAAGGGCACCTAGTTAGTTGTCGATCTCCTCAGTCGCTTCCCTCAGCGACTCCTTCTGCAGCTCGCGGACTCGCTTCTGCATGTCCGCGGGCATGTCATCGACCATCCGGTTCCAGTCGTTGATGGAGTCCATGCCACGAAGCTGCTGGTCCTTGTCGCGGATCAGGCGTCCGTTCCAGTCCACCTCGTAGCCCATCTCCTCCAGCACCCGGGCCAGGTTGATCTCGCCCCGGATGTCCCACAGACCGGAGAAGTCACACTCCTCGCCGGTCTCGTCGGTGCAGCCGAAGGCCATGGTCTCCGGGCCGGAGAACGGGGCAAAGACGCCGGAGACCCAGACGTACTTGAACCCCTCGTAGGGGATGTCCAGCTCGAACACCATCCCGACGCCCCGACCGTCGCGTCGGCAGACGGCCTTGGCGATCATGACGACCCCAGGGTGTCGGGCTCGTGGACGCCCTTGGGCCCACGCTCACAACGTGACTGCCCGTTGGTGGTGATCCACAGACGTCCTTCGGACCACCACATGACGCCCTTGCCACAGTGCGTGCACGGCACCGTGTTCATCGCAGATACACCGCCGCGATGATGGCGACGCAGGCACCGATCGTCAGACCGGCGAAGACTCCCTGAAGGGCAGCCTCACCCAACTCCTGCTTCCACGTCTTCTCCTGCTGCTGCACTTCTCTCCTCTTGCTTCCACAGCTGCTTGCGCAGCTGAACGATGACCTCGGCCCACGTCATGTTGCCGAGCTTCCTGGCCTGGTAGTCCCGGGCCATCAGGGTGACCACACGGATCGCGTCGTTGATGGCGGAGTCGTGGATCTCCTGCTCCACCCGCGAGCCGGGACCGTAGCAGTGGTCCGAGTGCTCACAGGCGTCGGTGTGCCAGTGCACGAACGGGTCCCAGTCGCCCTTGGGCTTGAGGTCCAGTGCGTGCGCGGCGATCTCCTCGATCAACCACTCGGCCTCGTCAGGGTCGGCCTCGATCGGGACGTCGATGTGGATGGTCTTGTAGTTGCGGATCTCGTCCTCAGCCACGGTTGTGCTCCGCCCGGTCTCGGACCGCCTGAGCCTTGGCTCGACGGTCCATCTCCTCCCGGATCTTCTTCATCCGGCGGATGTCCCGGCCGAAGAACCACCACGGCAGCGGGCTGGTGGTTGTGGTGAACCGGTCGGGCCGGTGAAGTCCCATGTACTCCTTGCTCATGCCAGCATCTCCTTGGCCATCCGCTCCTGGTCGCTGGGAGCCTTGGCGACCCACAGCACGACCAACGTGCTGAGCACCGACAGGGTTATGGCAGCCCCGAGGATCCACAGCAGGGCGGCGATCACGAGATCACCTGCCTGGAGACGTCGAAGCTCCACGGGTGCGAGGAGGTCTGGTCCTCCTCGTTGCGGTCCATGGCGTCGGCCAGGGCGTCCTCGACCACGCCGCGGGCCATGTCCGGCGGACCATCGGTCTCGATGGTCACGGTGACGAAGTACTTCATACGACCTTCCCCCTCTCCAGCCGGTCCAGGGCGGCCTGGGCCTCGATCAGGATGGCCGCAGCCTCACCGGCGGTGGCCCAGCGCTCCTCGGCGCTGCGCTTGCCCTCACGTGCCTGCAGGAGGGCGTTCACCCGGTCGTGCGCCTCCTTGATGATGTGCTGCTTCCGGTACGGCCGGGACGCGGCATAGATGGCCCTGCGGTGGTCTGCGCCCTTGTCGCTCAACGTTCTCGCCTTCCACGTTGTCTTCTTCGGCACCCTGCATTCTCCTTTTCTTGATGCGTCATTTATACGCCTTAACCCAGTCCCCCGGGCAAGTGGGGACTTAGAACCCGGGGGACTGGGCGTGGGAGGGGCTACTTGCTGACGAAGTACTTCTCCTTGGTCTCCTCGACCTTGGCGAGGAACTTCGCCTTCATGGACGGCTCGTACGCGCTGATGTACGGGCTGCTCATGTCGATGGAGATGGAGTACGGCGTTACCGGCATCCAGGCCGCGCTCACGTTGGCACTGGTGACGACACCACCGGCGGAGTAGGGCACCGCCTGCTCCAGCTGCTCCATCACCGGCGGGATCTCCGGCAGCGGCCGGTCCTCCCAGCTGGTTCCGGCGACCTGGTCGTAGAAGTTCAGCGTCGCCTCCAGCAGGTTGAACAGCCGCTTCTCGATCGCCTCCTCGATCCCGCGGAAGGTCTTCTCGTAGGCCGTCCGGTTGAGGTAGATGTCGTTGCTGGCCACCCGGACCTGCTCGTACAGGTCGGTGAACGTGTCATTCGCCTGCTCGTCCAGGTTCAGCGGAGCGCAGGTGGCGATCCGCTCCAGGTAGTCCTGCAGCCGCTGGCGCGGCTCGTGCGACAGGGCGTCGTTGATGGTGCGCACCACCCTGGCGATCCGGTAGTCCACCTCCATCGGGTGGTCGTCGTTCACTCCGTGACCGAAGATCTCCTTGTTGATGTACTCCATCGCGCAGTGCTTGGGCTCGTTCGCGAGGTGTCCACCGGCGGACAACTTGGTCTTGCGGATCTTGCGCATGCTTCTCTCCTGTTGTCGTTGCTAGTTGCGTTCCGTGCAGCAGGTCAGGCCGACCGGTCCACCACTTCCCCCGAGACGGTGTCCCGGGAGGGCGGGGGAGCGGACCGGGAGATGGCCTCACCCTTGAGAGCGATGGACAGGTCCAACACGAGGTTGGGGACCTGCGCCAACGGAAAAAGGCCCACCGTTTCCGGTGGGCCTCCGTCGTCGTAGTCGACGTACAGCTCGACCTCGTGCCCGCGATACGGGTGCTTAACGCGCCTGGCTCGCATTCTGGGGTGCGGTGGCACGACGCTCACCTCCCCAGCGCAGCAGGTCCCGCGTCAGGGCCCGCAGACAGAACATCTGCCAGACCCAGCACAGGAACACCCACTCGCGGGTGTTCGGGTCCCAGGTGCCCTGCTGGACGCTCCAGGTGAGGTACGTCCAGTAGAAGAGCCACCACAGGTCACCGAGCACGGCGTAGGCCGGGTGGCGGTGCCCGAGCACCGACCGCAGGGTCTTCACTCGGTGTCCAGGTGCGTGGTAGTGATGTTGACCCTCTCGACCAGCCCGGAGTCCCACGCGACAAGAAGCTCGCCGGTGTCCGGGTCAATCCTGGCTACCCGGCCCCACGCTCCCGTCCCCGTCTTCACGTTCGGGTTCTGGTTCGACATCAGCACGACCCTTGTCCCCGGCGGAAACCGCTCGGCGGACATCGTCGCTGCGTAGCTGGCCATACGTGTCCTTTCTGTTCTTGACGAAGGTGATCTGCATGTCGTAGCCCTGGGCGCGGGCCAGCCGCCACAGCGTGTGCACCGTGACGGCTTCGCCCTTGCCCTGCTCGGCCCTGCTGATCGAGTTGATGTTGAAGCGGCCCGCCTTGGACAGCTCCTTCTGGGACAGTCCGAAGGAGGAGCGGCGGATGTCGGCCAGCGCCTTGCCGGTGTCCTCCAGGAGCTTGCGGAAGCCACTTCGGGGGTTGTCGAAGTCCTCCCGGATCCGCTCCATCCGGTAGGTGCGCCCCTTGACGTGGTCGATCTTCCTCTCAGGCGACATCGCTGGCCTTCTTTCCCTTGAACTGCTTCCGGATGATCGGCGGGGTGCCCTCGTACTTGCCACCGGTGATGGCGATCATCTGCCGGTCGTAGTAGTCGTAGAGGTAGTAGCCGATCGGGTAGCGGTCGCGGTAGCCCTGATAGGACTGGAAGCCGCCGTAGTACTGGTGCTTCTTCTGCTGGCTGCGCCACCGGGCCTGGGCGTACCGGATCTCCCGGCGCAGACCAGCCTCGGTGTACCGCTGCATGTTCGGCACCTCGCGGCCGTCGTACATTCCACGGGTGTACTTGTCGAAGTACGTCCCCTCCGGCTGGTCGTGGAAGACGTCACCGGATTCGAAGACCGCCTCACGGGCGGCGTCAGAGACACGTCGGTACCTCTTGATCCGCCGCCCGGAGGCGTCCTCGCGGAACCAGCGCTTGGACCGGCTGTAGCGCACGATCTGGTCACCATTGGGGAGCACGGCGTAGACCGCCCTGATCTCTCCGACCGGCATCTAGATCGCCTCCAGCACCTTCTTGGTCCGCAGCCGGTCCACCTGGATCTTCGTGGTGGGGGTCCCGGTCCGCCACGCATTCCAGGCCTTGATGAACATCGACAGCTGCATCGAGTACGGGATCTTCTCGCTGTTCTCGATCCGGCGACGCAGCCGGTGGATGAGCGCCACCCGGGCGTCACCCTCACCGGCGGTGGTCATGTTGACCATGTCGGTGAAGAACTGCAGCGCCTCCTCGGGGTTGATCTCGTTGAAGATGATCCAGGCCGTGCCGATCACCGAGGTGGGGGCGCTGATGTGCCCGCGCCAGGCGCTGGCGAGCTTGGCCGCGGTGATGAAGACCTCCTCGTTGGCCTCGAAGTGCTCCACCTGCTCGATCTGGGACAGGGCCGAGACGTACTGGCCCATCGGGGTGTCCCGGGAGTACAGCAGGTGCATCTTGACGATGGAGGCCATCACCATCGTGTTCTGGTACCCGCCGAAGGCGAGCACGTCCGCCACCGTGCGCTTGGCCCCGGTGTCGATCACCGGCTTGGACTCCACCGGCAGGCCGCGGGTGACCTGCATGGTGACCGGGATCCCGGCCCGGACGACGGCCGCCAGCCGGTGCTGGCCGTCGACCAGCGTGCCGTTGGTGTTGAACGCCACGCCCTGGTGGGTGTGGAAGAACTTCCCGGAGCGGATGTCCCGCTCCAGGGCCAGCACGCGGCCCTCGCGCAGGGCCCGGTTCTCGGTGTTCTTCTCCAGCATCGCCCGGGCCACCTCGGGGGTGATCTCCTCGTACTGGACGGTGATGCCCTCGGGGGACACCTTCTTGCCGGACGGACCGACCTCGGGCTCCTTGGGGGCTGCCTTCTTGGCCGGGTCAGACGGACGGGCCGTCCTGGTCCTGGTGCTACTCGTCATCGCTAGTACTCGCTTTCGTTCCATGTCTTGATCTGTACCCCTTGCTCGATGAGCTGGGCCTTGAATGCCTCGTACCGCCTCGTCCCCGGCTCCGCCTTGAGGATCTGCATCAGCAGGAGGAACCGGGTGTAGGAAATCGACAGACCGGTGATGAGCTGCTCGACCACTTCCTTGATGGTCAGCCCGGTTCGGGTGCTGCACTCGATGCAGTAGAAGATGTCCCACTCGTCCGCCGGGATCGCCTTGTCCAGGACGCACTCGGTATGGCACATCTGACAACTCACCCGGGTGCCCTCGAAGGCCTGGAGCAGGCCGTCTCGGACGTCCGCGGGGATCTCCCTCAGTGGTGTTACGGCAAGGAACTTCCTCTTGCGTGCCACCAGATCCTCCTCACGTTCAGGACCACGGATACCACCAGCAGGGGTACCCAGAACCACCAGCTGACGGCCAGGGTGAGGACCAGCACCGTCAACGTCAGAGCGGCCAGGACCCCCATCCCGACCGTCAGCCAGCCGATCACCAGACCGCGAGGATCTTGGAAGCGTCCCCGGCCACGTGGGAGTACTTCTCGTGACCCCGGTGCAGGGTGCAGACCCACCCGTTCGGCCCCGGAGCGCCGCAGGCCTTGCCGTCGGAGTACTCGTCCCGGTACCAGGGGGTGAAGTCCTGGACCGCGATCCGGGTGATCCACTCGGTGGAGGGGTCGGGGTAGAAGGCGATCCTCCAGGACCCGTTCCGGTCCGGCTCGATCTCCCACCACTCCAACACCATGTCCGAGTCCGGGTCGCCCATCGCCTCCTCCCAGTCGGTGTCCATCACCGCGACGTGGCTGTAGCCACCGGCGCAGGAGGAGATGTCCTGGATCTGGGTGCAGGACCAGTCCCCGCACGGGGAGCTTCGACCGGTCTCGGGGTAGGTGCAGCCGATGTTGGAGATTCCCCGCCGCTTGGCCAGGGCCACGTAGTTGGGGATCCACAGACCGGGCAGCGGGACCCCCTTGACGAAGAGCATCTCGCTCAGCAGCGGGTGGGTCTGGACGATGGAGATCTCGGGGGTCTCCTCGGTGGTGTCACCGGACTGGACGCCGTCCAGTCGCTCGGACAACGCCGACAGGCGAGCCAGGACAGCCTCGGGGGAGTCGTCCTGGTCCTGCTTCTTGGTGCGCTTGACGGTTGCCAAGGTCTTGCTCCTCACTGGTTGGGGTTCGGGTGTGCCGGAAGGCACAGCTCAGGCCTCGATGGTCTGGACCATCCGGACCGAGCTGAAGATGACGGTGTTGCCACAGAACTTGCAGATCCAGTTCTGGTCATCGAAGAGGCCGCCGAGCATGGTCAACAGCTGAGCCTGGAACTCGTTCTCGACCTCGATCCCGGTCTCCTGGGCGGCCTTCTGCATGCCCACCATCTGTTCCACGTGAAACATCACGTGTTCGCCACAGGACAGGCACACCGGGAAGGAACACCCGGCCTCCCCCTCGCCGTGGCTGATGAAGCGGGTGGCCCCGCCATCACAGAACCGGCACGGTTCTGCGATCGGGGCACTCTCGTCCTCGCTCGGCATGTTCGCGAGCATCTCGTCCAGCTGATCCATCAAGGACCGGGTCATGCTTCTTCTCCTCTGGTTGCGTATCTACTTGGGTACGACAAACCGGCCTTCGCCTCCGGGGCTCCGCCCCTACGGCTACGGCCGGTCACTTGGTTGCTTGGCACCTCCGGTGCCGCGGACTCGCTACGCGAGCTG
>Ga0157372_10002063_pt1 | contig 21836 bp, 22 predicted proteins | sample C55metaG_FD_115307 | JGI IMG/M metagenome (GOLD analysis project Ga0157372, IMG submission 115307) | Corn rhizosphere microbial communities from Kellogg Biological Station, Michigan, USA - C5-5 metaG | ecosystem: Host-associated > Plants > Roots > Rhizosphere > Soil | place: USA: Michigan... | reverse complement strand
CGCGAATGACCACTGCCAATCATTGTGTTTACATAATCAGCGGGCGTTATTATTTTTTGTTGTGAACGCTGAACAGTTCCTGAATCAACAACTTCATTATTTATTTTTATTTCATAATTACTTTGTTTGATGGCATCTGTTGCAGGCATCGGCGCTTCAAAAATGTAGCTGCCTTTTTCAAGCGTTTGTTGAAATATTTTTTTGTTATCAACAAAAGCAGTTAATACAGGTTTGTCTGAAAGATGCTGCACATCAATTAATAATGGCTGCGCAATTTTTCCTTCATCATTAATTTCGTAATTCGCTGCGCTAACATTTTTTATAAAAACATTTTTAGGAGTGATGACAGACATATTTTTCGGACCGTCTAATCTCACCTGGTCAAAAATTAACCACGAACCCCAAATGCTTGTAATATTTATTTCATTTCTTTTTTTAATGGTGCTTGCAGGAATTTCTATTTTAAGTATATGTCCCGGATATTTTGTTGCAACCCCTTTTATTGTGCTGTCGCCGGAGCCTGCCGGCAACTGATACTCCCATGAAGAATCGTTTACAGTTACTTTCAACAGCGGCGGATTTTTTGCGCTGATGTCCATCAAATCAATAATCAAATTGAATTTATCCTGTGGTTGCGGATCATTTAATTCAAAAAGAATATTAAGCGAAGCGGCATGCCATCCTGCCAATCCTCCAGACCCACCCCACGCATCTTGCGGACCGGGTAAAATATATGGACAATCTTTTTTGCTGCTTGAATTTCCTATCACATAATATTTGTCTTCCCATCCAAAATCTTTTTCTAAAAATTTTTCATAATCAGAAGGAGCCAATGCAAATTCTGCATCACTGTTATCTGCGTTACCAATTTGCCATAAAGTTTTTTCAGAAGATGATTGTGCCGCACATTGTTTTGTTATTAGCAACAGGAAAAATAAGTTCAACGATAAAATAAAAAGCGAGTTGATTTTTTTCATGACAGGACATTCGGGTTTATCAAAAAAGAAAAATGCGTGAATGGCATTTTCTTGTTTGCAAAAACCATGCTTCGATAACATCATTCTCATGATCAAAAAAAATGTTTTGAGCATTCGCAGTATAAACTATTAAGCAATCAACTACATTGCTGTATTAATTTTTTTGTAATTGAGCCTTGTAAAATGGAGAAAAGCCACGGACTTTATTAGATTTGTACCGTTCATTAATTAAACTTTTGCTATATGGAAAAACAAATGATTCGCGACTTATCTGCAGAACATTCTCCTGTATCAGATTTTTTTACGCAGCCTTCAACAAAAAAAGAATGGGAGAAATATAAACTTTCTGATGAGCAGCTAAAATTTTTTAATGAATACGGTTATGTAAGCAACATAAAATTATTGGAAGAATGGCAGGTAGATAAATTGAATGAAGAGTTAGCAGAAATAACTGACCCTGCTCACCCCGCCAACAAACTTTTTTATGAGTTTCATTCAAATGAATCTTCAGATGCAAATTCTGTTTTATTTCATGCATTAGGTGCATGGCGTATTACAGAAGGCTTTCATGATATTATCTGGAATCCTGCATTCGTAATGCCGGCAAGTCAACTATTAGGAAACAGGGCAGTGCGCTTTTGGCACGACCAATTGTTTTGCAAACCTGCACATCACGGTGGTGTAGTTGCATGGCACCAGGATTATTCTTATTGGACACGCACCGGACCCATTCAACATCTTACCTGCTGGTGTGCGCTGGATGATGTTACCACTGAAAATGGTTGTTTGTATTACGTACCCGGAAGCCATCGCTGGGGTTTATTAGATAAGCCTGAATTAGCCGGCGACATGGAAGGGCTGATGGATTATTTAACGGAAGAACAAAAAAAAGAATTCAAGCCTGTTCCCATTGAATTAAAAAAAGGATACGCCACTTTTCATCATCCGCTAATGGTGCATGGCTCTTATGAAAATAAATCGAACCTCTCAAGAAGAGCTTTTGTATTAAATGTTTTTGCAGAGGGCACAGCATCCAACACAGATGAAGTAATGTTGCAGGGCGTACCTGTTGTAAATAAGGGAAAGAAAATGGAAGGACAGTTTTTCCCTTTAATATTTAATCCAAATGAAGTGAATTAAATTGGCGAAGTATTGTTTTCAAAAAAAGATATTGAGAAACCATTAGCGTATTTCCAAAACCCATTTTGTTTGCAGATTCTGCTATTTATTATGAATACTGGCTTTCTGCAAAAGCGCCATATAAACCAATATCTGTTTTTGCCGATTGTATATTTTTTAATGGCTTAACGCTTTACGATAATAATGGTGGTTTTATTATGGTGGAAGTGATATTATGCTTGTTTAACGAATGCAGAGTATAAAAAAATTTAAGTTAGGTTAACTGATGTTTTATAAAATTTGGAAGATTAATAAACCGCGATTACTTTTTCAAAACTTCTGCTGCCTTAATTTATAATTGTAATTATGTAAATAAATAAGGTAGTGATTTATCAAAATAAGCAAAGAAAGAAAGCTTTTAAATAGGTTAGTTTTGATTACTCTTTAGTTTACGCTACAGCAACAAGTTTATAACTTATAATCTTTCTTATGTTATTAAAATGTAAGGCAGCACTGGCAAATGGTACAGGAGGTTTTTCGATAGAGGAAATGGAAATAGACGAGCCTGAGGCAGATGAAGTTATTGTACAGATGAAAGCTGCAGGTTTGTGCCATACAGATTATGACTCTCTAAATTGGGGCAAGCGATTAGTTATGGGTCATGAAGGCGCAGGAATAGTGATGAAAACAGGTGATGCGGTTACCGAAGTGTCCTCCGGTGATAGAGTCCTTTTAAACTGGGCTACTCCATGTGGTCATTGCTTTCAATGCTTGGAGGGCAATCAGCATATCTGTGAAAATAATTCGCCTGTTGTTGCAGGCAATAATGGTTACTCTGCCGGTCATGCGCATCTATTCGGCACTAAATGGAAAGGTGAGGCAGTGGAGCGCTCATTCAACCTGGGTACATTATCTGAATATGCCATTGTAAAAGCAACGGCTGTGGTAAAAAATATATCGTCGCATTTATCCTTTGAAGCGGCGAGTATTATCGGGTGCGGCGTTATGACCGGCTATGGTTCGGTAGTAAATGCAGCGAAAGTAAAACCGGGTTCATCAGTAGTAGTTTTGGGAACTGGTGGTGTAGGTTTAAGTGTAGTGCAGGGAGCACGCATTTCAGGAGCGACGCGCATAATTGCTATTGACATTAATGAACAGCGGTTAAATATGTCCTTGAGTTTTGGAGCTACCGATATAATTGTTGCAGATAAAAATGATCGTGGATTGCTAAAAGCCGCAGTTCAGGTTAAAGAGTTATTAAATGGCAGAGGAGCTGACTATGCATTTGAGTGTACAGCTATCCCAGAATTAGGAGCAGCACCTTTGGGAATGATTCGAAACGCTGGTACTGCCGTGCAGGTGAGTGGTATTGAGCAGGAAATAACTATTGATATGAATTTGTTTGAGTGGGACAAGGTTTATATAAATCCATTGTATGGCAAATGCCGGCCGCAGATTGATTTTCCAAAGATTATTGAACTATATGAAAAAGGCAGTTTGCTTCTGGATGAAATGATTACACGTACCTATCGTCTTGAAGAACTGGATAGTGCATTTGATGATATGTTACAGGGAAAAAATGCAAAAGGTGTTATTGTATTTTAATAAGAATAAATGGCTGCTTTCAGAACTATAGAAGTATCAGATGCGATGTTTGAGTCTGATAACCTCCGTTTTATTACCGTAAAATCCTCCTACTTAAAAGGCCGCGGCGATATAGTAGTGTTTATGCCACCCGGTAATTTTAAGGGGCAAGAACTTCCCGCTGTTATCCTGCTTCATGGGGTATATGGAAGCGCCTGGGCGTGGGCTTATAAAGCCGGTGTTCATCTGCAAACGATGCAAATGATAAATGCCGGAGAATTGCCACCCATGATGTTGGTAATGCCTTCTGACGGTCTTTGGGGAGATGGTTCGGCTTATCTGCCTCACAACGGATATGATTTTGAAAAATGGATAACAGAAGATGTAGTACATGTAATTGAATATCTTACCGAAACGGATAAGGTACCATCTCTTTTTATAGCCGGATTATCTATGGGAGGCTTTGGCGCCTTACGTATCGGAACTAAATACCACCAACAGTTTAAGGGAGCAGCAGCACATTCTGCCATCACCAATTTAGAGCAAATGAAACTGTTTGTTGAAGAAGAGTTATCTCACTATTATCAACACGACAAAAGCGAAGAAGATGTGTTTGAAACCTGCAAAAAATACGTCGGAAAAATTTCACCTATTCGCTTTGATTGTGGTAAAGATGATCTATTGATAGACTATAACCGGCGATTACATATACAAATGCAGGCGTACGGAATACCTCACATATATGAAGAATACGAAGGCGGCCATGAATGGGGCTATTGGAAAAAACATATAGGTCGTTCGCTTAAATTTTTTGCAGCATTGCTATAAAAACTATTATCCTTTTTCATGCGCAACGCACTTCAAACTGCTTGTTATTTTGAAAGTTGATGTAAGTGCATGATACGTATAATAGATTAAACAAGTTGAAACGTGCAACATGCAGTATAAAACTAAAAAGCCCGCAATTATTAATTTGCGGGCTTTATTAAGTTGTAAAGATTGTGTGTCGGGATGACTGAACATTTTGATAATTTTTTAAGTTCTACAAAATCAAATTACTAGAATTTTTAAAGAACTATCTCACATTGTTTAACTCACAAATACCTTAAGTAAGAAGGCGTAAAGTTACAATAAGTAATGATAAATATTATAAAGAAGAGTTGATGGTGTTGGGGGAAAATCTATTTGCTTATATTCTGTTCTAATGAATAAAATATTCGATTTAAATTAACTAATCTTAAACGTTAATCGAGATAAAACATTCCTCAGGTTATTGCTTCCTAAATTATTATGCATCAAAATATTCACTGAAAGGTTCGTCTGCTGCAATGATTGCATTATGCTCATAAAAATCGGTGCGATTTCTCCGTTGGCTTTCGATACGATATGCTGATACCGAAAATGATTGCATCAATAAGCAGTCTAAACTGTCTGCAATTAACTCCATCGAATGTGAAAGCCATCCCGAAATGATTTCAATAAAAAAGAATAAAAGATTTATCAGAAAGATAGGTATAAAAATTTTCTGCTGGCGGTGGTCTTCAGATAAATCATTTCAACCTTATCTACTTCTTTGCTGCTGATTAACGATGAATCAAGATGTAAGCTGTAAATTGCTTTGTTGATTGAACTGTTATCGCCTGAGTGGAATACCTGTAGCTTGCGCTCTGCTAAATCAAATTGCAAAGCCTTTATATTTTTTAATTCATCGAGTTTCATGCGCACCAATTGTCTTCAGCAGCACAATCCATTTTCGATATCTCGTATGTTGTTTTATACATATAAGCAATGAGGCTATTTATTATCGTCATCTTTATTTCTATTCTTGCGGAATTTTCTAAAAACATCCAGTCCATTTTTTACCTGCCCGCCTTTGTCTTTTGCTCTTAAGTAAATACTTGCGCCGGGCTTTTCTGCTTTTGCTTTGTCTATCTTTTTAAAATCTGCGCCTGAATTATTTTTCAGATTTGATAAAGGCACCTGTATAGAAATATCAGTCTTATCCGTAAAGCTGTAAATTCCCTCAATGTACATAGATATTGCAGATGACTGAACTGGCATGCGATGAATACATATGTCGCCATTTTGTATATCAATGTGTCTTTCAATTCGGCGAACTGAACGTTTTATCTGGGTTTCTTTTTTCTGGTTTGAATATAATAGACCAATCCAACGACGATTATTATCAATATAAGCCCAATTATATTATCAGTACTTGTGACTTTCATATTATTTATAATGAAAAAGAATTAATGTTTTGAGATCTTTCAGTTTACACATGTAACAATTTGAGTTCAATTCTTTTTATTTTGTGCAAGTAAGAGCTTTATTTTTTAATAATTAATTAATTCTACAGATTGGATTCTTATAGCATCAATCAAAAATGAGATAAGTTTTTTCTTCATCTCCACGTTTATTAAAAGAATTGAGCAATAGCAAGGCACATAGCTGCATCTTTATCATCTTTTTGTTAGAGCGTTTTTACAGTTTCAGCTAAGATTTGTTTTCCTTTCACGTAAAGTATCAAAGTAGGAACTGAAAACATTTTAGTACGGACCAACTTAACCAAAGTATCTGCCGTTTGGTAATTTTTCTCAAACCTTGATGAGAATTTATTTATTTATTGTTTATTTCAATAAACTGTTTGTATCAGTCATACGATTTTCATTTTTGAAATGACTGCAATAACACCGTTTGTACTGTCTGTAATCTGTGTAATTACTTCTGTGTTTCAACATTATTCTTTAAAGGTAAAGTTGCTTTAAGCTGCGTTTGGGGAATGAAGTTTAACGAAATGATATAGCTGTATCGCTTTACGGCATGTTACAGGGAATATTAAAAACAATAGGCGGTTACATGCAATTTTTTCACAACAATAGTTTAAAGTATTGGCAGATTGTTTTCTTTAACATGACAGACGATGAAATGCTTCCAAGAAATTAAAACGTTTTGCTAAAGTGATGAAGACAAAGTTGAACGTTGACAGCAGATTATTTTTGAATCTATCATTGCTTGAGTTCATTAATTGATTTTATCAGTTATAAAAGTCTCTATAACAGGCATAATTCAATGCAAAAGAAACAATTTTTGAACGACCCGCTTTACTAACGCTTATTTAATGTTGTTATAATGTAGCTTTCAAAGCTTTTTCTGTAAACAGGTTTTAAACGGCAGTAGTTGAACAGCGATTCTATATGCGCAGTAAATAAAACTATAGGAAAGTAAAAACTTGACAAGTTCAGGATTGGCTACTACTGGTTATTCCGCTGTTAAGCATTAATAATTCTTCTCTCATTTCAGGAGACCTGTCAGCGTTGAAAATTTCTTTCCCATAGTATTCTAATTTTATTCTTTCTGTATTTACAATTTTAGCGATGCAAATACTTGAAAATACATTTGCATAATTACCAGGTTGATTTATAACTACCCCTTTAATATTAAGCCTATCGCATTCAATCGCATATAAAATACAATTCCTGTCTAAAGGTGTGGTTTCTATGCTGTGAACTTCTAAAATGTCAAATTCCTCAAAACCAATATTCCAGCCTTCAAAATAAATGCACGCATCATCCACTCTAAAAAGATAAAGAAAGCCACGCTTTTGTAAATCAATTAATATCTTCCCGGTAGTTGATTTATGTGAATATATAAGGTTAAATGCATGTGGTGATTTTATTATTTCATTCATATAAATGATTAACGGATATTTTTAGTACACAATTTCGCGGATTAAGGTCTGAAATTAATTAAAGACGAAGTTCTGTTTATATGGCTTGAAACTGTTATAGAATTCCTTACAAAAATTACATGATTTACGGTTGTATTTTGGACAGCCTTTCCAACTGAACTGGTTAAATAATATTGGGAACAAAAAGTTAGCCTTTATTTGATTATGCCCATAACTTGCATCAACAGATTATAATTTTAATTGCCTGTATGTGCAATGATGAAAGATGGAAATTCTTCTCTGCTGAATTATAGTTGTCTATTGTGATTCTATTTACCGCATTTATAAATCTTGCATTGCTTTCAATAAAATTTCGTTTTGCTTTTTCAAGTGATTCACTTTCTAACATAGGTACAAAGATTTTTCACCTGATAAATATAACTAAAAACCCGTCGTGAACGACGGGCATAGTGCTTCTATAGATGCTTGCCTGAAACTTCAAAGTTATTATTGACTCCGCTTAATTCTTACACATTTCTTTACAGAATTTACATAATTCGCAGGTTTGTTATCTTACTTGAATTTTGTTCGTCCATAATGGGTATGACAACAGAAGCTATACCACAGCCTGAAAAGGTTTCTGATATATTAGTGGATCTTTTATTAATGCAATACCTGAGTTGATATTCTGCGAAAACTGAAGTATAGATTGCGACGAACTACAATTAATAATATTAAAGGAAGGGCTTTGTTAAGATTCCTAAGTTAATACCTGCTTTAATTTTCATTCAATATTATTTTTTACTTAAGTTTAAGTGTTGTACCACGGCACGACTTTTAATGTAAACATAACACAGTAGGTAGTATGGTGAATTGAGGTAACTTTGCTTATGAAGTGTATAGATCTTTTTAGTTAAAGCCGACCTGTTTAAATAAGTCCATAGTTGTTTATCATGTAGTTGATTTTATTAAGCATCTGATCAAAACGGTTTACAGGATTTTAGTGTTCAAGTGCGGATTTTTAAAGCGTAATTACTTCCCGCCTTAATCATTTATGTAATCTGATATCACGAACCAATGAAACTTTTTATAAAAAATATGGTTAGCCTGCGTTGTAAGATGTTAGTAAAAGCAGAATTGGAAAAACTGAACATACCTTATAGAGTTGTTGAGCTGGGTGAAGCTGAATTAGAAGAACCCATTTCTGCTAAACAGCATGATGAATTAAAAACTGCTCTTTTAAAAGCAGGATTGGAATTAATGGATGATAAAAAAGCAATGCTTGTAGAAAAAATTAAAAATGTAATTGTTGAAATGGTGCACTACGCCGATGAGTTGCCTGAAACAAATTTTTCAGATTATCTGAGTGAAAAACTTAATCATAATTATACGTATCTCTCCAATCTTTTTTCAGAAGTAAAAGGTATTACCATTGAGCATTTCATCATCATTCATAAAATTGAAAAAGTAAAAGAACTTATTATTTACGATGAATTAAACCTTACTGAAATTGCCTATAAATTAAATTACAGCAGTGTGGCTCATCTTTCAAACCAATTTAGAAAAATAACAGGGTTAACGCCGTCGTTTTTTAAAAAGTTAAAGGATAAAAGACGTTCTCCGCTGGAAGATGTGTGAATGATGCAAGTTTTATAAAGATTTGTGTAAGAATAATAGATAAAATCTAATCATCTTTACATTAACAGATAACAGATGGAAAATAAGAATAGAAATAAGGATAATGCAGACTTAGAAAAATCAATTTCTCATATTATTGTTGAGATAATAGAATATGTGCCCAATGCAGTGGTTAGTAAAACCATTATTAAAGAATCTACAGGAAATATTACTGCAATGTCTTTTGCCGAAGGCAAGGAATTAGGTTTAAAAACAACTCCCTTTGATACGTTCATTCAGATTATTGATGGCAGTGCAGAACTTATTATTGATGAAAAAAAACACCATCTTCAATTAGGTACAGGAATTATAATACCAGCCCACTCACAACATTGTTTTAATGCAAACGAACAGTTTAAAATGATCTCTACTGTAATAAAAAGCGGCTACGAAGATTAAACTGGTACCATTTATTTTTCGCTGTTTCTCTTTTTTCACCAGGCGAAAGAAATCTGTGAATTATGTAGTTCTTATTTAGAATTGTGTAACACATTCGTAGTCGAATCAACTGATATTTGCTAATGAATGTTAACTCTCTAAAAAATATTTTTTTAGTTGATGATGATAAAGAAGACCAGGAATTTTTTATTGAAGCACTGAATAAAATAGAAAATGCGAAACTATATGGTATAGCCAGTAATGGGAAAGAAGCACTTGACACACTTAAGAACACTGATACACTTCCCGATTTTATTTTTATGGATTTCAATATGCCTTTAATGAATGGGATTGAATGTTTGTTTGAAATAACAAACCTGGCCCGCACCAAGAATATACCCGTGTTTATGCTTTCAAGTGCAATTGAACAGGCAGAAGTTAGCAGAAAATTTGGTGCAAAAGGATTTATTAAAAAAACTTCTGATAAAGCAGTGTTAATAACAGAACTGTTGCGGATAATTAATTTCGGCATTACTGTAAACTATATAGTCACAGATAAAACAGATTTGCCATGCATGTAAAAATCAGTTTATGAAAAAACATCAGAAAATACCTGTTGCGATTAACCAAAAAGATGAAGATTTTAAAGTATATATTTTATATCCCGAAAATGCAATTGCAGATACAGGTCATAAGAGGCAGCAAAAACAAAATCACAATTCCGAAACTGCATTAAAAGTTAAAGAACTTCATAATTCAGCAAGTACAAACCACCTCTTATTCTAATTACACTAACAATAAACTTAAAAGAAATTATACTTTGATTTTTAATTCAAACTCGTCTATAATCTTTTTTGTATAAAAGATTACCTGCTTTGAAATTGAAGGATTAATTAAATACCCGGTCAGCCATGTGCTGGTTTGTATATTTTTAAATAATGAAAACGGCAAATATCCTCTTAAGTTCATTTTATATCTAAAGGCCGGACAACTTGTTTTTAATTCGTTTTTTGGAGAAAGAAAGTTTATTTCTGTTCGTTCAACCGAACCACAAAACTCGCCCCAATGAATATTCATATGCATAACAGTGAATTTAAACTATAAAAACTGAATAGCAAGTGTGATCATCGGAATTAACATATCATGTTTATTGTGTATTGAAAAATTACAGTACACGTTCATTCGTCATATTAAAGTTAACACTTGTAAATTGTAAGTTTATACTTACATACATTTCCTTAATGCATCAATACAACCTATGCTACAGAAATACCCATTTTACATTAAAAGCACTGTAATATTATTTGGTCTTACACTTTTAGTGTATGCCTTGTTTAATCTTAAAGAAATACTTATACCCATTGCATTTTCTTTAATGCTTGCCATTATATTAAATCCGCTGTGCAACTGGTTTGCAAAAAAAAGAATACCGCATGTTTGGGCAATAATATTGTCTTTATTAGTGGCTATTTTTGTTATTGGTGGTATAGCCTATTTTCTGTCATCACAAATTGCCGGCTTTTCAAATGAATTGCCTGTTCTTAAGAAAAAAATTACTGAGCTTTTTGCTCAATTTCAAATTTTTATTGACCAGCGGCTGAACATAGATATTCAAAAACAAAACGAATGGATAAGCAGCGCCGGCACAAGCATGCAACCGTTTATAGGGCAAACACTTGGTACAGTAGTAAGCTCTCTTCTTGTTATCATTTTATTACCCGTATACACTTTCCTGCTTCTTTTCTATAAAACTTTAATCCTCAATTTTTTTTATGAAGTGTTTGCTGAAAAAAATTCAAAGGAAGTTGGAGAAATATTAAGCGCAACCAAAAAATCTATACAAAGCTATGTGGTAGGTTTATTACTGGAAGCATTAATTGTTGCTATACTAAATACTATCGCTTTATTGATATTAGGAGTAAAGTATGCTATTTTACTTGGAGTTATCGGAGCCATTTTAAATGTATTACCATACATCGGCGGAATAATTGCTGTGGCTTTGCCGGTGCTCATTGCCACCATAACAAAAGAAGGATTTCATACCCAGCTATTAATTATCATCGCTTATATAATTATACAGTTTATAGATAATCATTTTCTTATTCCGTATATCGTTTCATCCAAAGTAAAAATCAATGCTTTAATTTCTATAATTATGATATTGCTTGCAGGAGCAGTTTGGGGAATAGCAGGCATGTTCTTATCTATTCCGTTTACAGGTGTATTAAAAATCATTTTTGACAGGATACCAGAGTTAAAGCCCTGGGGCAAACTTTTAGGCGATGAAATACCCGTTCACCATAAAGGTGAGATATGGGGATTGAGAAGAAAGAGAAAATCATTATCAGAAAAAATTGTTGAATAATATTTTACAGTGTTTGTGTAGGTAGTGAATTAGAATTAAAAACTATCAGCATCTTTAAAAGAAAACCTTTTCAGAACTTGCAAATTGAGTAGAAGCTTTATAAAAAGTATTGCTTCAATAATTTTTAAATGCAATCAATTAAAGATAAAATTCTGGCAATCAATGGTGGTTCATCCAGCATTAAATTTTCTTTATATAAAATTCAAGATTCATTTAAAGAATTGTTTTCCGGTGAAATAGAAAACATCGGCACGAATAACACAAATCTTAATTATCACGATAAGCTTTTAAATAAAAAAGAAAGTTTAAAAACTAATTCAACAGACCAAAATAGTGCTGCAAATTTTTTAATTGATTGGCTCGAAAAAAAGGAAGAATTTAAATCAGTATCAGCAATCGGGCATCGCATTGTACATGGCATGAGCCATACCGAGCCTGAAGAAATTACAACTGAGTTATTGAACGAATTAAAAAAGATAAGTGCTTATGATCCTGAACATTTACCAGGTGAAATTAAACTGATAGAAATTTTTAAAAACCGTTGCCCTTCTTTAAAACAAATTGCCTGTTTTGATACTTCTTTTCATACAAGTATGCCTGCAGTGGCAAAGTTGTTAGCTATACCGCGCCGCTATAATGAGATGGGAATTCAGCGATACGGATTTCACGGGCTTTCTTATGCTTTTCTTATGGAAGAATTAAAACGCATAGCAGGAATTGAAAAAGCAAACGGAAAAATAATATTAGCGCATCTTGGTAATGGTGCAAGTATTGCTGCAGTAAAAGATGGAAAAAGCGTTGATACAAGTATGGGCTTTGCACCGTCGGCAGGTTTGCCGATGAGCACACGCAGCGGCGACCTTGATCCGGGTGTTGCCTGGTATTTAATGCAGGAAGAAAAAACAGATGCAAAGCAATTTAATCAACTCATCAATCATCAATCAGGCTTGCTTGGAATTTCTGAAACAAATTCAGATATGCGTGAACTTATCAAACTTCAAGCAACTGATAAACGTGCTGCAGAAGCTGTTGAATTTTTTTGTTATCAAACCAAAAAATGGGTTGGCTCATTTACTGCCGTTCTTGGCGGTGTTGATACAATTGTTTTTTCAGGAGGCATTGGTGAGCATATTGCTGAAATAAGAGAACGCATTTGTAATAGACTTGAATTTTTAGGGATTGAATTAGATGCAATAAAAAATAAAAATAATGATACAACTATTTCTTCTGATGTAAGTAAAGTAACTGTTTATGTAATCAATACAAATGAAGAGTTAATGATAGCAAAATATGTTTGCGATATGTTGAATATTACTTTAAAAAACGATTTATGAAAGAAACCGATGTAAACACCGAAGTTGAAACTTTATCTCCCGAATTACTGCGAAAAATGAATGCTTACTGGCGAGCTGCGAATTATTTATCAGTTGGTCAAATTTATTTAAAAGATAACCCGCTTTTAAAAGAGCCGCTAAAACTTGAGCATATAAAAAAGATGTTGCTCGGACATTGGGGCACTACGCCCGGACAAAATTTTATTTATGTTCATCTCAACCGCATCATAAAGAAATATAATCTTGATATGATTTATATTTCAGGTCCTGGTCACGGCGGTCCTGCGTTAACCAGCAACACATATCTCGAAGGAACTTACTCTGAAATTTATCCCAACATCAGCCGCGATGAAGAAGGTCTTAAAAAATTGTTTAAGCAGTTTTCTTTTCCCGGTGGTATTCCAAGTCATGTTTCACCTGAATGCCCAGGCTCTATGCATGAAGGCGGTGAATTAGGTTATTCGTTAAGCCATGCTTTCGGTGCTGTGTTTGATAATCCTGATTTGATTGTTGCCTGCGTTATAGGTGATGGTGAAGCGGAAACCGGTCCGCTGGCAACTGCGTGGCATTCCAATAAATTTCTTAATCCGGTTAATGATGGCGTTGTTCTTCCTATTTTGCATTTAAACGGATATAAAATTGCCAACCCAACTATACTGGCAAGAATTGGATACCAGGAACTCGACTATTTATTTAAAGGTTATGGATGGAAGCCATATTTAATTGAAGGTGATGACCCGATGGACATGCATCATAAGATGGCGCAATTACTTGATAAAGTTGTTGAAGAAATAAAGGCAATAAAAGCAAATGCAATTAAGTATAATGATGCAGAGCGTGCAGCTTATCCTATGATTATTTTTAAAACACCAAAAGGTTGGACAGGTCCAAAATTCGTAAATGGATTGCCGGTTGAAGGTTCATTCAGGGCGCACCAGGTGCCGTTGGCAGACCCTGCAACGAATCCTGAACATTTGGAACAATTAGAAGACTGGCTGAAAAGTTATAAGCCTGAAGAATTGTTTAATGAAGAAGGCAAATTAAAACCTGAGCTTGCAGCGCTGGCGCCTGAAGGTGAACAAAGAATGGGTGCTAGTCCGCATACTAACGGTGGTAAAAATTTGCAGGAATTACACATGCCTGACTTTAAAGAATATGGTCTAGACATAAAAACAAAAAGTCAAATTGGTCCGGGTGACACATTGGTGCTTGGTACATTTATAAGAGATATTATCAAGCTTAATATCGAACAAAAAAACTTCCGCCTGTTTGGTCCTGATGAAACTTTATCAAACAAATTAAATGCTGTATTTGAAGTTACCAACCGTCAATGGGAAGCAGACACAAACGATGCAGATGAGTTTTTAAAAAAAGATGGTCGTGTAATGGAAGTACTCAGCGAGCATCAATGCGAAGGCTGGCTGGAAGGTTATCTTTTAACAGGCAGGCATGGTTTATTTAATTGTTACGAAGCTTTCATTCATATTATTGATTCAATGTTTAATCAACATGCAAAGTGGTTAAAGACTACATCACATTTAAGTTGGCGAAAAAAATTGCCTTCATTAAATATATTACTCGCATCGCATGTGTGGCGACAAGACCATAATGGCTTTACGCATCAAGACCCTGGTTTTATAGATTTGGTAGTGAACAAAAAAGCATCTGTTGTGCGTGTGTATTTACCACCTGATGCAAACTGTCTTTTATCGGTGATGGACCACTGTTTCAGAAGCCGTCATTATGTGAATGTTGTTGTTGCAGGGAAACATCCTTCACCACAATGGCTGACAATAGATGAAGCAGTGATACATTGCAGTAAAGGCATTGGTATCTGGTCATGGGCAAGCAATGATGCAGGTGCAGAACCTGATGTTGTAATGGCTTGCGCAGGCGATGTTCCCACACTTGAAACGCTGGCTGCTGTTTCAATCTTAAGAGAAAAATTGCCCGAGCTTAAAATACGCGTTGTAAACGTGGTTGACCTGATGAAGCTGCAACCTGAAAAGGAACATCCGCATGGATTAAATGATGATGACTTTGATGCATTGTTCACTAAAAACAAACCGGTGATTTTTGCCTTTCACGCATATCCATGGCTTATACACCGGCTTACATACAGGCGCACAAATCATCACAGCATTCATGTACGCGGATATAAAGAAGAAGGTACGATTACAACACCCTTTGATATGACTGTATTAAATGAAATGGATAGGTTTGATTTAGTACAGGATGTTATTGACCGCCTGCCGCAGTTAGGCGACAAAGCCGCTTACTTAAAACAGGAAATGAAAGACAAACTAATCCAACACAAATATTACATAAGAGAGAATGGAATTGATATGCCAGAAGTAAGAGACTGGAAATGGAATAGTTGATGCACTAAGTATTATAAAAGATGAGCGTTGAAACTTTGCGTATTTAAACATTTGAATGTTTAAGGCTTCACAAGGTTATCAAGTTTCAGGTTTATTTCTTTGAGCAAAGCGAATTGCTTTTCCTGTGTATCGAAAAGCGTTTTGATTTGCTCTTTTAATAACAAATCCATTTTTTGATGGAGGCTGCGGATTTGCATTTCTGTTTTGAGATTTATCAGGTAATCATTTTCGTTTCGCATTCTATCTTTTTCTTCCTGCCTGTTTTGGCTCATCATTATTACAGGTGCCTGCAGCGCTGCAATACAGGATAGAATGAGATTCATTAAAATAAAAGGATAAGGATCAAATTTATAATGCCCGATAGCAATCACATTAAAAACAATCCAAAGCGTTAATATAATTCCGAATGAAATAATAAACTTCCAGCTTCCGCCAAACCGGGCAACCTTATCTGAAATCTTTTGTCCCGGTGTTAATATCTCTAATGGTGGATATAAAAGATTGTGAATAATAAGTTCTTCTTCTTCGAGTGTATCCTTTACTATTTTGTGCAGCTTATTAAGATGTTCGTTCTCATCAAATAATAGCTGGTCAATTTCTTTGTTCTCCATATAAAAAGATTAAATAATACTGCAGCATTTTAACGTTGTAATTATAATTAATTCGATAGTATAACTTTTAAAGTTTTTTCTGTTGCTGCATTTGCAAACACGTCATAAGCATGTTCTATATTATTTAAGGCAAAGCGATGCGTGATTAATTTTGATGGATCTAATTTTTTGGAAGAAACAGTTTTTAATAACATGGAAGTTGTTACCGTATCAACAAGCCGTGTTGTAATTGTAATATTTTTTGACCACAATGTTTCAAGATGCAGGCTAACACTTTTGCCATGAACACCCACGTTTGCAATATGACCACCGGAAGCTATAATTGATTCGCACAATTCAAAACTTGCAGGAACACCAACAGCCTCAATGGCTACATCAACACCTTTGTTTTCAGTCAAGCTCAATATTTTTTCAAGCGCATTTTCATTATTACTATTAATGATTTGCGTAGCGCCAAAAGTTTTTGCAACATTCAAGCGGTTGTCATCAATATCAATCATGATAATTTCTGCAGGCGTATAAAATTGAGCAGTAATAAGCACCGCTAAACCTATTGGTCCTGCACCCACAATCGCTACAGTATCTCCCGGCTTAACCTGTCCATTTAAAACACCACATTCAAAAGCTGTTGGCAAAATATCACTTAACATTACCAATGCTTCTTCATTTGCATTTTCAGGAATATGGTAAAGGCTATTATCTGCAAAAGGTATTCTTACATATTCCGCCTGTGTACCATCAATTAAATGACCTAATATCCATCCACCTTTTTCACAATGAGAGTACATCCCTTTTTTACAGTATTCGCATTTGCCGCAAGCAGAAATGCATGATATTAAAACATGATCTCCTTTTTTAAAACCAGTAACAGCACTGCCAACCTCTTCTATTATACCTACACCTTCATGCCCTAGGATTCGTCCGTCGGTAACTTCAGGCACATCACCTTTAAGAATGTGCAGGTCGGTTCCGCAGATAGTAGTTTTTGAAATTTTTATAAGCGCATCTGTTTGTTCAAGAATTGTAGGGTTGGGCTTTTCTTCCCATGTTTTTTTGCCGGCTCCATGATAAACTAAAGCTTTCATTAATTTTTATTTTTATTCGTGTTGATTCAATCAAGACTCTCAAGTAAAGGTCTTTTCTTTTTAAGCTCTAAATGTTACAGTATTCATTCTATAAATTACATTGTTCACGGGTGCCATTGGCATTTTGAAATATATGCAGGTGTGAATTATGTAACATACTTCTTCAATTGTGTAATGCTTTATAACAAGCAGCAACACATCTTTGTATGTGTAATAATTTATTACACTTCATAAAGATTAAAATCCCTGTTTTTTCAATTCAGGGAAACTGCAACTCGCAGACAACATAACGGAAGAATTTTTCTTTCATACGAAAACTTTCTCCACAAAAAATTATCATGAAAAAACTTTATTTAGGAATACTCCTTGCGAGTATCATCCCTTTGTTTCTCCAGGCACAAACTTTTCCAGGCTATCGAACGGGAAATTATACAGGTGTAAACGGAGTATTTTTTAACCCCGCAAACATTGCAGACAGCCGCTACCAATTGGATGTAAATTTGTTTTCAATAAATGGCTTTGTTGGTAACAACCAGGGGTCACTCGGCGTAAAGGACCTTACAAAAACGTTTAATTCAGATTCTTTAAAAAGCTTTTTGTTTGGCAGAAATAATGGCCATATCAGCAGCCTTATTAATGCAGATGTGTACGGGCCTTCAGTAATGTTTAATCTTGCGCGCCGCTCAGCAATGGCAATCACTACAAGAGCACGTGTTTTTTCAAATGCACGGAATATAGACGGAACATTAGCACAAACATTTATTGATGGCGGCACAGCAAGCACAGGTGTAACATATCCTGCAAATTTTACCGCCTCAAATTCAAACATAAATGCGGCAGCATGGAGTGAGTACGGACTATCTTTTTCAACTGTACTAAGTCCGGATAAAAGCACAAACTTTTTTAAAGCAGGCCTTACTGTCAAATACCTTGCAGGTACTGCTGATGCGTATTTAAACATGAATAATACCAGCGGCACGATAGACTATAATGCCGCAGACGGCACATACCTTACAAATACAAGAGGTGATATTTCTATAAATACAACGGATGCGAATTTTAGTGACTATAAGTTTAAAGACTTCTTTAAGTTTAATGGTCATGGTGTGGGTGCAGATTTTGGTTTGATATATGAATACAGACCTGAATCAATGACGCATGACAATTATAAATACCAGGATGACCGTTTTGCAAATAAATATAAACTTAAGGTTGGCGTTGCAGTGTTGGATGTTGGTAAAATAAAGTTTAATAAAACAGGTGCATCTTCCGGAAATTATACTGTTGACATACCGGATGGTCAGCAGTTTTATATAAATCAATTTAAGAATCAGTCTATAAATAATTATGTATCCGTTTTAGACAGCTCTTCATTTTTTACAAGAGCCGCTAAAGGCGCGAATGATGATAACAAATACAATGTTTCGCTGCCTACAACTGTACAGGCAAATATTGATTATAACATCAACAGCAGCTTTTTTGTAAACTTCAACGGGCAGTTTGCGCTCAACAAGAAAAAGGATTTGAATTTATTTGCTTATAATTCATATTCCATAACGCCCCGTTTTGAAACCAAAAGCTTTGGCGTATCTGTTCCTTTCAATTATAATAGTCTAACGAAATTCAATGCAGGTCTTTCATTACGTGCCGGACCTGTTTTTGTAGGATCAGGCAGTGCTTTTACAGCACTTTTAGGCAAAAGCAAACAGGCAGATTTTCATGCCGGCGTGCATATAGGCATTCAGCATAAAAAGAAAATGAAACCTGATACAGATAAGGATGGTTTTTTTGATGATGCAGATAAATGCCCTGCGGTTTATGGTATAGCAAGATATGATGGTTGCCCGATTCCTGATACCGATGGCGACAGCGTAAACGATGAAGAAGATAAATGCCCGACAGTATTTGGTTTGGCAAGATATAATGGCTGTCCGATTCCTGATACCGATGGAGATAGTATTAATGATGAACAGGATAAATGTCCGACAGTTGCGGGGCTTGCAAAATATGATGGTTGTCCTGTTCCTGATACAGATAGTGATGGGGTAAACGATGAACAGGATAAATGCCCCACTTTGGCAGGAGATGCAAAGAATATGGGTTGCCCTGATAGAGATGGCGATGGTGTAATTGATCCGGATGATCTTTGCCCAACTGAAGCAGGTCCTGCGTCTTCAAAAGGATGCCCTGCTGAAAAAGTAGCCGTTCAGATTACGGCCGATTTCAAAAACATTTTGTTTGATTTTGGAAAGGCAACTATTCGCCCTGAATCAATGAATATAATTGTGAATGCTACAAAAACGATGAATGAACAAATTCCAAATTCAGGATTTTATATTGATGGTTATACAGACAATATAGGAAGCGCTGCTGCAAACAAATCTCTTTCTAAAAAAAGAGCGCAGGCAGTTGCCAATGCATTGATTGCTGCAGGCATTAATAAAGATCGCATTATTGCCAGAGGTCTTGGAGAAGAAAATCCTAAATGTGATAACAAAACCGATGAAGGAAGACAGTGTAATAGGCGTGTAGAAGTAACAATAAGAAACATTGAAGAGAAGAAAGAATCAGAGGGATATAAATTAAAGAACTAGCTTTTGAAAAGCGGTTTGGAGATTTAAAGAGCCGGTCTTGAAAAAGAACCGGCTCTTTCTTGGATTCAAGTTTAAAATATCCTGATTTTACAAACCATTTATATGAATAAAAACGGACCGGTAATAATTATAGAAGATGATGAGGATGACCAGGATTTTTTAACAGAAGTCTTTCAAAAACTTAATTATCCGAATAAAATTATTTTTTTTAATGATTCGCAAAAAGCCCTTGATTTTTTAAACCGGGCAGATACATACCTTTTCTTATACTCTCTGATATTAATATGCCTTAAGCTTAGCGGATTTGAATTAAGAAATAAATTAAGAGTAGATGCCCAATTGCAGCTAAAATGTATTCCTTATTTGTTTTTAACAACTGCTTTAAATGAGCAAACCGTTATAGATGCTTATAGTGCCTCGGTACAGGGTTTTTTTTAAAACAAAATTCAATAGAGGAATTAGAAAAAACCATTAGTGTAATTATGGAATATTGGTTAAGGTGTGCAGCGCCGAATAATTTTTAAATACTCATTATATCAGTGTTTTATCTAAGTAGTGTTATGTAATGCGCTATTGCTTTTTGTATAAGTTATATAAAATACAAAGTCAAATTAAATGCTCTTTATGAACTGCTTTTGGTGTATCTTATAAAGAATATGAAGAGAAATTTATTATGGGCAGCATTTATTTTAATAGCTTCTTCAGGTGTTGGTTTTGCTGCCTATTTACCAGGCTTAAAAAAATCAAAAGAAATACCTGTTGCTAAAACTATTTCATTTTCGTTGTATAAAGGAAGTAAGTATAATTCGATAGCATATAAGAAATCTTCAGTGCAAATAGATATTATAATTGAAAAAGTTAGTGAGGAAAGTCGAACCAAAGTATGGGATACAACGCTTGATACAAAATTGCTGAGCAAATATCCTTTTTTTGAAAAAGCAATTTCAAAAACAATTATAATACCGGAAATATACGAAAGCAAGGACCATTTGGAAATAAGTTATGTTTCAATTTATAATTCAAACGGCAGTATTCTTACACTGCCAAGCGAGAGATATATTCTTACTAATACCAACGTAAAAATTATACTTTAATAGGTCAGTTGCTCTTTAATTAATATCAAAATTTATATATGAAAAAACTCATTCTTTTAATTGAAAAAATTTTTGGATCACTTACAGAATATCTTTCTGTGATGATAGGGCATTCATTTACTTTTTTTATTGCAATTGTAATTGTATTGTGCTGGTTAAGTATTGATGTAATTCAAGGGAACAGTTTACATACGCTTATTAACGACTTTATTTTTTCATTCACATTCCTTATGATATTTGTACTTCAAAGAATGCAGAATAAATTTTCTGCGGTATTAAATATGAAGCTTAATGAACTGGTTGCATCAAACGATAAAGCAAGTAACGGCATTATAAATGTGGAACACATGAGTGAAGAACAACTCCGTAATCTTGCAGTACACTATGATACCATTTCCGACATCTTTCATAAAGAGGAGCCACTCATTCGCGACGATGCATAGAATATGTGGTTGATGACAGAAGCTGATTACAACAGCAATGTCCGTATGATATATTCCTCTTTCGTACCTATAAAAAAAACTCTTATCAGTTACAATATTTATTTATTGAGAAGGTTATTAAGTTTCAGATTTATTTCTTTAGCAAAGCAAATTGCTTTTTCTGCGTATCGAAAAAGTCTTGATTTATTCTTTAATGATAATCCATTTTTTCATGCTGTAACATTAAACAATCAAAATGCAAAGCATTATTGCGGGTTATTCTTAGCCTTCTTTCTAAAATATCCTTTTAATAAAAAATTATGCTGCAGCGCTTCAAGGTCTTCATTTAATTTTTCGCTACTTGCTTCAAGATTTTTGATTGTAGTTTTTAATGATGCTGCAACATCCGGGTCGTTTAATATTATGCCTGCTGCATTATCTTTCTTCTTTAAACTTTCACCAGTGGTTTTTAAATTATCTAAGAATTGAGATGCAGTATTTGCTGATTCTCTTAATTTAATAACAGTATTTTTTAAATTATTAAATAT
>Ga0157372_10002061_pt1 | contig 21846 bp, 20 predicted proteins | sample C55metaG_FD_115307 | JGI IMG/M metagenome (GOLD analysis project Ga0157372, IMG submission 115307) | Corn rhizosphere microbial communities from Kellogg Biological Station, Michigan, USA - C5-5 metaG | ecosystem: Host-associated > Plants > Roots > Rhizosphere > Soil | place: USA: Michigan... | reverse complement strand
CCGTCGATCATCTGGCACGAGCGGCTCAATCCGGAGGGCATGTTCGACGTCCGGATGATGAAGGACGTCTCGGTGATCACCGCCGCCGGGGTCGGCGGCGGCTCGCTCGTCTACGCGAACGTGCAGCTGCGCGCCGAGTCGGAGGTCTTCGAGCAGGCATGGCCGGCGGCGCTCTCCCGGCAGGTGCTCGAGCCCTGGTATGACCGGACCGAGGAAGCGCTGCAGCCACGGACGACTCCGGCCGATCCCGCCCTGCCCAAGGTCGCCGCCTTCGCCGCCGCCGGTCGCCACGTCGACCGCGAGGCGGAGCTGCTGCCGCTCGCCGTCCACTTCGGCGAGGAGCGCGAGCACCCGTTCAGCGGTGTCCACCAGAAGGGCTGCGAAAACCTCGGGCTCTGCGACGTCGGCTGTCCGGTCAACGCCAGGAACACGGTCGACATCACCTACGTCGCCCGGGCCGAAGCACACGGCGCCGAGGTGCGGCCGCTGCACCTGGCGCGGCGGATCGAGCCGCCGCGCGCGAAGGGCGGCAACTGGACCGTCACCTTCGATCACCTCGGCGACGGCGACGACGGCAGCGTCGAAGCGCCGCGGGTGGTGCTGGCGGCCGGCACCCTCGGCTCCTCCCGCCTCCTGCTGGCCAACCACAAGCGGCTGCCCGACCTCTCCCCCGCCCTCGGCAGCCGCTTCTCCGGCAACGGCGACGCGCTGGGAATGGCCTTCGACCCGGCCGCCGCCGACGTCCGCGGCGCCCGCAACGACTACGGCCCGACGATGACCAGCAGGCTGCTCTACCCGGAGCGCAACCTGATGGTCGCCGACGGCGGCCTGCCGGCGAACTTCGACTTCCTGCTCGACATTGCCCGCGGCGTCAACGTGGTCAAGGGCTGGCAGCGGGCGCTGCTGCGAGTGCGCGACTGGCTCGTGCACCTCGGCTGGAGCGACCAGTCGCTGCGACCGCGGCAGGTTCGGCCGCGGCCGCGGCCCTCCGACACCGGCTCGCTGATCTTCCTGATGATCGGCCGGGACGCCGCCGACGGGCAGATGCGGCTGACGCCGCTCTTCAAGCGCTTCGACATCCGCTGGAGCAAAGCGGGCAGCGCCAAACTCTTCGCCGACCTGGAGCGGACGGCGAACGAGCTGGCGGAAAAGAGCGAAGCGGAACCCTTCTACGCGCTCGACGGCGGGCCGCTGGGCAAGTTCACGACCGTCCACCCGCTCGGCGGCTGCCCGATGGCCGACGATCCCGCGCTCGGCGTCGTCGACGACGCCGGCAACGTCCACGGCTACCCTGGCCTGCACGTGCTCGACGGCTCGATCGTCCCCACCTCGCTCGGCGTCAACCCGTCGAAGACGATCGCCGCCCTGGCCGAGCGCGGCGTGGCGCGTCTGGTCGAGGAAATCGGTTGAGCCCGACCTGGCGCAACCACACCGGCAACCAGGTCTGCCACCCGCAGCGGATCGTCAGGCCGGGCTCGCTCGCCGAGCTGGTCGCGCTGGTCGAGCGGGCCGAAGCGGAGGGGCAGACGATCCGGATGACCGGGACCGGTCACTCCTGGTCCGACATCGCCCTGACCGAGGGCTGCCTTCTCGACCCGCGCAGTCTCAGCGGCGTCACCGGTGTCGAGGACGAGCCGCTGAGCGAGGAGGCGAGGGAGAGCAGGCTCGTCCGCGTGCTCGGCGGCACCCCGATCCACGTCCTCAACGACCGGCTCTGGGAGATGGGGCTCGGCCTGCCCAACATGGGCGGCTACGACGCGCAGACGCTCGCCGGCGTCGTCTCCACCTCGACCCACGGCTCGGGCCTCGCCTATGGGCCCTTTCCCGACCTCGTCCGCTCGCTCGACGTCGTCGTCAGCGGCGGCGAAGTGCTGCGGCTGGAGCCGGCCGACGGGCCGACGCTCGCGAACCCGGGGCCGCTCGGCGGCAACGGCGGGGCGCCGATCCAGTTGGTCCAAGACGACACGCTCTTCCACGCGGCGATCTGCGGGCTCGGCACCCTCGGCCTCGTCCACTCGATGCTGATCGAGGTGCGCGAGCGCTTCTGGCTGAACGAGGTGCGCACCCTCAGCACCTGGGAGGAGGTGCGCGAGACGCTGACTCCCGGGGGAGTGCTGGCGGGGCCGGACCACTACGAGCTGTTCGTCAACCCCTATCCGGAAGGGGGCGGCAAACACCGGGTGCTGGTCACCCGCCGCAGCGAGTGCCCGGAGCCGCCCGGGGACACGCCGCAGGACAAGCTCGAACGCCACTTCCTCACCGAACTGGAGTCCTCGCTGCCGCTGACCGGCTCGATCGTCCGCTTCCTCGCCCGCCACTTTCCGCAGCTGATGACCAAGCGCTTCGACTCGGTGCTCGAGGGCATGTGCGACGACGGCTTCGCCGACCGCTCCTACAAGGTCTTCAACATCGGCGAGGCCAACCACCTGCCCGCCTACTCGATGGAGCTGGGGATCGCCGTCGACGGCCGCCACGTCGAAGCCGTGGACCGCATTCTCGAGATCGCCGCCGTCCGCGCCGAGGAGGGCCTCTTCCACAGCTCCCCCTTCTCCCTCCGCTTCACCGGCCCCTCCAGCGCCTACGCCTCGATGATGCACGGTCAGCCGACGATGATGATCGAGCTGATCATGGTCACCGAGAGCCGCGGCGGCTACACCCTGCTGGAGGGCTACGAGCACCGCCTAGAGGACCTCGGCGCCCGCCCCCACTGGGGCCAGTACAACACCCTCACCCCCGAACGGGTCGCCCAGCTCTACCCCGCCTGGGACAAATGGCTGGCGGCGGAGAGCGAGCTCAATTCGTCGGGGGTGTTCGACTCGCCGTTCACCGAGCGGGTGGGGATCTAGAGCTCGGTCGGAGCGGGTTCTCCAACAACAAAAGGCGGGGTAAGGGGGCGAGATTCGGCGACTCCGAACTTGTCCTCGTTATGGCGGGGTCAAGTTCGGAGAGGCGAAACTCTGCGGCGTGGGAGTTGGTTCGACGCCGGCATGGAGTGGTGGCGCGCGAGCAACTGCTGGCGCTCGGGTTCACGAAGGGCACCGTGGAGCACCGCCTCCGCACCGGCCGCCTGCACCCCGTAGTGCGTGATGTCTACGCCGTGGGGCGCCGCCATCTGAACCGCGAGGGAACCGCGCCCGGACGGCCTGAACATTTCCCCTCCGAGATTGTGGGGGCTATAACCCCCCAAAGTTCGGAGCGGTGACGCTCAGGCGGCTTGCCCGGTCCCCGCCCGGATCACCTCGACCACCCGCGCCGGATCGTCGCTCATCGGCAGGTGGCCGAGTCCCCCTAGGTCCACCCAACGAGCGTCCGGCAGCATGCGCCGGAACCGGCAGAAGTAGTCGGGGCCGCTGAAGATCCGGTCGCCCGCGGACGTTGCGATCGTCACCGGGCAATCGATCGCGCCGAGGTCGCCGAACATCTGGCCCTCCTTCGAGAGCGCGAGCAGCTGGGCCGCGATCCCGCAGCCGGCGGCCGCTTCCATCGTCGAGAGCGCCAGCGCGGCGTCCATCCGGGCGGGGTAGGCGACGGCGTCGCGCATAGCCAGGGCGCGCAGGCGCGGCCGCGCCGCGAGGGCCCGGAAGAACCGCCTGGAGAGCGGGACCGCCACCCGGCTGCTGCGCCAGAAGAACAGGTAGGTGGCGCGTTCCTCCTTGCTGTGGAACTCCCATCCCCCAGCGGGACAGAGCCCGGTCACCGAGAGGGCGCGCCCCCGCGCGGCCAGCTCGAGGCCGAGCCAGCCACCCAACGAGTTACCGACCAGGTGCGCCCTCTCGATTCCCTCCTGGTCCAGCTGCCGCTCGAGCGCGTTGGTCATCGCCGGGATCGACAAGGGCGTTTCGACCGGCCACAGCTCGGCGCCGAAGTGCCCCGGAAGGGTCGGCGCGAAGACGGCGAAGTTCTCGGCGAGCGCGGGCAGCACGGGCTTCCACGATTGCCAGTCGTTGGTGAACCCGTGCAGCAGCAACAAGGGCTCGCCGGATCCCTCCCGGTGTGAAGGCGGCGCCATCGCGCAAAAGATTATGAGCCCCTTGCCTCTGGGTGTACCTTCGTTTCATGCCTCACAAGGCTGCAGATCGGATCCGCAACGTCGCGTTGATCGGTCATCGCGGCTGCGGGAAGACGAGTCTGCATGAGGCGATGCTGTTCGAGGCGGGGGCGGTCAACCGACTCGGCAAGGTGGACGACGGCGCGACCGTCTCCGACCACGAGGAGGACGAGAAGGCGCGGGGGCTCTCGATCAACGCCTGCGTTTCCTGCTTCCCCTACGACGACCGCGAGATCAACCTGATCGACACCCCCGGCGACCCGAGCTTCGTCGCCGACGCCGCCGCGGCGCTGCGGGTCGCCGACTCGGCCGTGATCGTGGTCAACGGCGTCGCCGGCGTCGAGGTCCAGACCGAACGGCTCTGGCGGCGCGCCGACGCCGAGGGCCTCTCCCGCCTCGTCTTCGTCAACATGCTCGACCGCGAGCGGGCCGACTTCTTCGCCGCCCTGGACTCGCTCAAGGCCGCCTTCGGCCCGCACGTGGTGGCGACCGAGATTCCGATCGGCGCCGAGCACGAGGTGCGCGGCGTCGTCGACCTGATCGACATGGAGGCCTGGGTCTACGCGGGGAGCGAGCGCGGCGGCGCCGAGCGGGCAGAGATCCCGGACGAGCTGCGGCCGCGGGCCGAGGAGTACCGGGAGAAGCTGATGGACGAGGTGGCGGAGAACTCGGACGAGCTGATGGAGCGCTACCTCGAGGGCGAGGAGATCGACCACGAGGAGATCGTCACCGCGCTGAAGCGCGGGGTCACCGAGGGGCACCTCTTCCCCGTCACCTGCGGGGTCGCGACCGCGAACCTCGGCACCAATCGGCTGCTCGAGGCGCTGGTCGAGGACCTGCCCTCGCCGAAGATGCGCGGCGCGCTGGCGGCGCTCGACGGCGACGGCACGGCGACCGAGGTGGCGCCCGACGAGGAGGGGCCGCTGGTCGCCTACGTGTTCAAGACCACCGCCGACCCCTACGCCGGCCGGATCAACCTCTTCCGCGTCTGCAGCGGCACCCTGCGCTCGGACTCGCAGGTGCTCAACGTGACCCGCAACGAGAAGGAGAGGATCGGCCAGCTCGGCCAACCGCTGGGAAAAGACCTGAAGCCGGTCTCCGAGCTGGGGGCCGGCGACATCGGGGCGATTGCGAAGCTGAAGGAGACTCGGGCCGGCGACGTCCTCTGCGAGGGAAACCACGCCGTCTCGTTCCGGCCGCTTGAGCTGCCGGCGCCGGTGATGGCCTTCTCCTACGAGGCGAAGACGAAGGGGGACGAGGACAAGGCGGCGACCGCGGTGCGGCGGCTGAGCGAGGAGGACCCGACCCTCGACGTCCACCGCGACCCCCAGACCGGCGAGCAGATCATCGCCGGGCTGACCCAGGTCCACGTCGAGGTCCTGGTCGAGCGGATGAAGAGCCGCTTCGGGGCGGAGATCGAGCTGCACCCGCCGCGGGTCCCCTACCAGGAGACGATCCGCCGGCCCGCCGCAGCCCACGCCCGCTACAAGAAGCAGACCGGCGGCAAAGGCCAGTTCGCCGACTGCGCGATCGAGATCGAGCCGGGCGAGGACGGCGGCGGCCTCGAGTTCGTCAACAAGATCAAGGGCGCGTCGATCCCCGGCGGCTTCATCCCCGCGGTCGAGAAGGGCGTCGTCGAAGCGATGCAGCACGGGACCCTCGCCGGCTACCCCGTCAAGGACGTCCGGGTGCGCCTCGTCGACGGCAAACACCACGACACCGATTCCTCGGAACTGGCCTTCAAACTGGCCGGGGCGATGGCCTTCAAGCAGGCGATGGAAGCGGCCGACCCCGTCCTCCTCGAGCCGATCGTCAAGCTCACGATCAGCTGCCCCGACGACTGCGTCGGTGACGTCATCGGCGACCTCAACTCCCGCCGCGGCCACCCCCTCGGCATGGACGCCAAGGGCTCGTCGACCGAGATCCGCGCCGAGGCCCCGATGTCAGAGGTCCTCGACTTCGCCCCCGACCTCCGCTCGATCTCCGGCGGCCGCGCCGACTACACCCTCGAGTTCGAGCGCTACGAGGAAGTGCCGGCGCACCTGGCGGCGAAGATGGTCGATGCGGCGAGTACGGGCGCGGCCGTGACCTCCTGAGGGGCTCTGCCTAAAGGCGATCGACTCTGGATCTGAGCTCTTCCGAGAGCCGCAAGATGTCGGAGATCCGAACGCCTATAGCGTTCGCCAAACGCTCCAAGGTCCCCACCTTTGGATTGCGACGGCCAGACTCGAGATGAGAGACTTCGCTGGGCTTCATCCCGGCTTCAAGTGCGAGCCGTTCCTGACTCCACTCCCGTTTGATCCGCTGCAGCCTGATGACGGCGGCGATGTAGGGGCCCAGCGGCTTTGAGCTTGCCTCCAAGAGGCCATACAGAGAAATAACCAGAGTTCACCGGCGCCATAGGGTTGAACTCAAGGTCCCCGCGCCAAGCCTGCAATTTGCGGTTTTCTTCGTGTAGCTGTCCCCTCCCGGGGTAGCCGACCTGCATGAGCTACCTCGCCGCCGCCGATCGCTACCAGGGCAAGATGCGCTACCGGCGCTGCGGGCGCTCGGGGCTCGACCTGCCGGTGCTCTCGCTCGGCTACTGGCACAACTTCGGCGACGAGCGGCCGTTCGAGGTGCAGCGGGCGATCGCGCGACGCGCCTTCGACCTCGGCATCACGCACCACGACCTCGCCAACAACTACGGGCCGCCCTACGGCTCGGCGGAGCTCAACTTCGGCCGGCTGATGCGCGAGGACTTCGGCCCCTACCGCGACGAGATGGTGATCTCGACCAAGGCCGGTTGGGACATGTGGCCCGGCCCCTACGGCCAGGGCGGCGGCTCCCGCAAGTACCTGCTCGCCTCCCTCGACCAGTCGCTGCGGCGGATGGGCCTCGACTACGTCGACGTCTTCTACAGCCACCGCCTCGACGGCTCGACGCCGCTGGAGGAGACGATGGGCGCCCTCGACGCGGCGGTGCGCCAGGGCAAGGCCCTCTACGTCGGCATCTCCTCCTACGACGCCGAGCGCACCCGCGAGGCGGCGGCGATCCTCGGCGATCTCGGCACGCCGCTGCTGATCCACCAGCCCTCCTACTCGATGCTGAACCGCTGGATCGAGACCGAGGGGTTGCTCGACACCGCGGCGGAGCTGGGCATCGGTGTGATCGGCTTCACCGCGCTGGCCCAGGGCCTGCTCACCGATCGCTACCTCGACGGCATCCCGGAGGGCTCCCGCGCCGCCCGCGGCGAAACCTTCGACCGCAACTGGCTGACCGAGGAGACGATCGAGCGCCTGCGCGCGCTGAACGACCTAGCCACCCGCCGCGGTCAGACCCTCGCCCAGCTCGCCCTCGCCTGGGCCCTGCGCGACGAGCGCGTCACCAGCCTCGTGATCGGCGCCTCCTCGGTCGACCAGCTCGAGCAGAACGTCGACGCGCTCGACAAGCTCGAGCTCTCCGGGGAGGAGTTAGAGGGGATCGACCGCTTGGTCTCCTCCGAAGATGGGCGGATCGACATGTGGGCCGAGGCACGTCGTGGCGAGTGGTGAACCGAAGGGTTAGGGCTTCCCCGGATCATCCCCATCGGGAGCCGACGCCTGCTCAGAGTCCGGAGTCCGCCTCCCGCTCATGAGCTCTTCATAGCGCTGCCATCTCGAAACCTTGGCACTTCCTCGCGAAGGCGCTGCCGCTTCCGTCTCTGCTCCTACCTCCGCCGTCGGCTCTTCGATGGTCCTTCCGCTCATAATTTCTTCGAGTCGCCTTCCCCTGTCAGTAGAGCCACCCGAGCGATCGCCCTGCCCGAGCAGCGCCGACCAGTCGCCGAAGAGAGCTGAGATGGCGAGGATCGCCCCGCCGGCACCCACCGTCCAGACACCGGCCCCGGGCGAAACGTCACCGGCAACCACCCGGGAGAGTTCGTTCCGGTAGGCGATCGGCAGATCCGTTCCTGCAAGCACGGCGACCAGGACCAGGGCGCCGCCGGCAATGAATGAGAGTGGCCGGGTCTTGGAACTCAGCGAGGCGAGGAACCCCGCGATGGCGACACCGATGATCGCGGGGCCTTCCCAATGCTGCATCATCGAATTCTTCGCAATATGAAGTGACGACTCAGTGTCGGCGAGCGGAAGAAACGCCCCAACGACAGCGATCACCGCTCCGATCCCGGCGAGTGCGATACCGAGCGCATAGCGACCCTGTGCGGTCAGTCCGCCTTCGTCGGTCGTCCAAATGGAGGTGGCCGACCTGCCTATCTCAGACTGAGGGTCATGCATCACTCGGTTTCCTGGGACGTCGGGAGCATGATCGTCGGTCCAGGCATCTCCATCCCAATACCGCAACGTATGGTCGCGCTCAGGGTCGGGATACCACCCGGCGTCGCGAACGGGTGAGCCTTGCTCCTCTGCCATCTCCGACTGCACCTCCCTCTGGTCGGTAACTCTGATGCAGAGCCAATCAACCCGCTCGGACACCTTTGAAATGGATACGAGGGAGGGTCGGACCCTCCCTCGTACTGTCATTTCGAGCCTTGCGAGCTGAACCGGTCGCTAGCCGGTAATTCCGTGCGCCACCGGGTAATACCCGTCGGCGTGACCTGTGACCTTCGGGTGGTAGCTTTCGCTCGTCGGGTTCGAGAGGCCGTTGATCCACTCGGTCGACGACCCACCGCCGCCATCGCAGACCGCGTGGCCGATGAACGCCGGGATCACGTTGCCGAAGTGGAAATTCGACCCCGCCCTGGTCGCTGCGGCGCTGATCACGTTCTTCAGCATGTCCGCGGTTTCGTTCAAGCGCGTCTCCTCGCTGGGGCTGAACCAGGTGAGCGCGTTGCAGTCTTCACCGTTGAACAGCTTCGGGTAGTCGAGCACGGCCACTTGCGCGCTCGGCGACTTTTCCTTGATCTTGTTGTTGACCAGGTCGAGCCGGCCCGGCAGGGTGTTCGTGATGTAGGCCTGAGCGGTGTTGATCGCACCGTTGCAGTCCGACGCCCACGAGGGCAGCGCGCATTCGGTGATCACTTCCGAGAAACCGGCGTCGTTGCCGCCGATCGTGTAGCTCACCCAGTTGGTGTCAGAGGTAAGGCTGTTCGCCTGGGTGTTGAGAATGTCGCCCGTCTTCGCCCCCGAACAGCTGGCATTCACGAACGTCCAGGTGGGATGAGCGTTGTGAATCAGGTACGGGTAAGAGTAGACAGACCGCTTGCAGGTTTCTTCGTAGAACGTGCGCGTTCCCACGCCCGACGAGTACGAGTCTCCCAGCGCGACGTACTTGGTCGCCCATGCTGAACTGACAAACACGGCACAGATTGCCGCCGTCACACAGAGAACCGCTGATATGCGCCTCCACGTCATGATGCTCTCCTCCTAGAAAGTCCGGGCACCCCTGCCGCGGAAGCGCTTGCCGACGCTCACCCGAAGTTGGCCGGCTGTCCAAATAGACAGCGCTTTTCGACCATATCGGACGGAGAGCAGATGTCGAGGATCTATAAGCCGGTGTTCGAAGATGTCACCCGTGAGCCGGGCTCATGAAGATGAAGGCCGGCGCCGATAGCAGGGCAATGCAGGTACCCGAGGTACCGATCGCCCACAGCTCTCATCGAGTCGTCGACCCCGCAAAGCCGCCGCGCGAGCTGAGCGGGCTGGCCTGGGGAGTGTTCGTCAGCCTCGGCCTGCTGGCGCTCGTGGCCGTGGGCAGACTCGTGAGCGCCCTCGACCTGCATTCGGCCGCAGCCGGCGAAGGCGACGTCCTCGGCGCCTACCACACCTACTCCACCTGGGTCGGCATCGACACCCTGGCCGTCCTGGTCAGCGCCGGCGTCTTCATCGCCTGGTTCTTCATCGCCTACGAGAACCTGCGCCGGCTCGGGGTGCAGAACATGCGCTTTGGCAACGGCTGGGCGATCGGGGCGTGGTTCATCCCGTTCTTCAACTGGGTCCGCCCGAAGCAGATCGCCAACGACATCTGGCGCGGCAGCGAGCGCGGGGTCGAGGTCTCGTCGCAGTGGCAGCAGGTGGAGGTACCGAGCCTGGTCCACTGGTGGTGGGGGCTGTTCCTGGCGCAGGGCATCGCGGCCTACGCCGGGCAGCAGACGACCCGGTCGGGCTACCACGACGCGACCTCGCTCAGCAACGCCCTCTCGCAGATCGAGTCGGGTGCGGTGATCGACGTCCTCGCCCAGTTGATCGCCATCGCCGGTGTCGTCCTGGCGATCGTCGTCGTCTCCCGCGTCACCGAGCGCCTCGACGAGATCCGCAACGAATCGCTTGCGGCAGTCCCGACGGATCCGTCCGCACCGTTCGGGACGGTCCCGGCAATCGACCAGTGAAACTGCTCCTCACCGACGACCTCAGGCGCAGCCGCGGCACCGTCTTCTTCCGCGCGATCTTCGCCCTGCCGTTCCTGATCTGGCTCGCGGTCTGGGCGGTCGCGGCGTTCTTCGTCGCCTTCGTCAACTGGGTGGCGACGCTGTTCGAAGGCAGGTCCCCCACCCCGCTGCACGACTTCCTCGCCCGCTTCGTCCGCTACGCGACCCAGGTCTACGCCTACCTGAACCTGGCCGCCGAGCCGCTCCCCACCTTCGACGGCAAGCCGGGCTACCCGGTCGACGTCGAGATCGAGCCGCCCGTCGCGCAGAACCGCTGGACCGTCGCCTTCCGCCTCGTCCTCGCCCTGCCGGCGCTGGTGCTGGCGACCGTCCTCGTCGGCTCCGGCAACTTCGTCTTCGACTCCGTCCGCTCCAGCGGCAGGCTCGGCTTCGCCGTCCTCGGCCTCGCCGCGATGTTCGGCTGGTTCTACGCGATGTTCAAGGCGCGCATGGACCGCGGCCTGCGCGACCTGATCGCCTACGCGCTCTCATACGCCGCGCAGACCTGGGGCTACCTGCTGCTGGTCACCGACATCTATCCCGACAGCGATCCGCTGACCGCGATCGGGCCGCTGCCGACCCGCTCGGACCCGGTGCGGATGGAGGTCACCGACGAGCTGCGGCGCAGCCGCCTCACCGTCTTGTTCCGCCTGGCGCTCGCCTTCCCGCACCTGGTCTGGCTGACGCTTTGGGGCGTCCTGGCGCTGTTCGCGGCGGTCTTCAACTGGGTCGTCGTGCTCGTCGCCGGCGTCTCGCCGCAGTGGCTGCACCGCTTCCTCTCCCGCTACGTGCGCTACCAGCTGCACGTCAGCGCCTTTCTCTACCTGGTCGGCAACCCGTTCCCGGGCTTCGTCGGCGCTCCCGGGACCTACCCGATCGAACTCCACGTCGCCGGCCCCGAGCGCCCGAACCGCTGGGCCGTCTTCTTCCGCCTCGTCCTCGCCGTGCCGGCGCTGATGCTCGCCGGCGCCTTCGGCAGCGCCCTCCTCGTCGTCGCCGTGCTCGGCTGGTTCGCCGCGCTCTTCACCGGCCAGATGCCGCTCGGCCTGCGCAACCTCGGCGCCTTCGCCCTGCGCTACATCGCCCAGGCCTACGCCTACACCCTGCTGGTGACCGGCGCCTACCCCTACAGCGGTCCCTGCCTCGAACAGTGAGCGAACGGGCACGGAGCCTGGCGAGGCCGGCGACGCTCGCGCTGATCGTCGGCGCCGCGCTGTGGGCCTGGGCGGCGGTGGCGCTTTGGCAGTCGACCGAACTGCCCTCCCTGGACCTCCCCCACCTCGACCCGCACAGCTTCTTCAGCGACTCGTTCCTCCATCGCAGCGCCACCTACGAGCGCTTCCTGGCGATCCTGGGCGTGCTCGGCCTGGTCACGGTGGTCGCCGTGCTCGTCGTCTACGCGCGGCACGGCCATCGCCTCGTCCGCGAGTCGGCGGCCGGTCGGGTCGGCACCGGGATGCTGCTGGCGATGCTCGGCTTCGCCGTCGTCTGGCTCGCCGAGGTCCCGTTCGGGCTCGTCGCCCTGTGGTGGCAGCGGCGCTACGGCGTCTCGCACCAGGGCTACCTGACCCACCTGCTCGACAGCTTCCTCGGGCTCGGCTCCCAGTTCGTCTTCCTCTGCCTCGGCATCGGCATCGCGATGGGCCTCGCCGGCGTGATGCGGCGCTGGTGGTGGCTGGCGGTGGTGCCGGCGTTCGTCGGCCTGGCGGCGCTGTTCAGCTTCGTCAGCCCCTACCTGATCCCCGATACCTCGGCGATTGACAATCCCACGCTGGTCGCCGAAGCGCGGGCGCTCGAGCGGATCGAGGGTGCGCCGCACGCGCGGCTGCGGGAACAGGAAGTCCACCGCTTCACCGACGCGCCCAACGCCGAGGCGCTGGGGCTGGGGCCGACCAGCACCGTGGTCCTCTGGGACACGCTGCTGCGCGACGGGTTCAGCCGCGAGGAAATCCGCCTCGTGCTGGCCCACGAGGTCGGCCACCTCGCCCACCACGACCCCCTCAAGCGCCTCGGCTGGCTGGCCCTGTTCCTGCTCCCGGCCTGGGGCCTCGTCGCCCTCTTCACCCGCCGCCGCGGCGGCTTCGCCCAGCCCGAGTCGGTGCCGATCGCCATCCTCGTCCTGGTCGCGTTCCAGCTGCTGGCGACCCCGCTGCTCAACGTCACCTCCCGCCGTCAAGAGGCCTCGGCCGACTGGGCCGCGCTCCAGGCCACGCACGAACCGGCCACCGAGAAGGCGGTGATGCGCAAGCTGGCGACCAAGAGCCTCAGCGACCCCGACCCCCCGTTCTGGGCCTACGCCCTCTACGAGAACCACCCGACGATCATGCAGAGGATCGAAATGGCGGACGCCTGGGAAGCGCAGCGGCCGTAGGTCAGGCTGCCGGGCCGACGGGAACGAGCAGTGCCCTGCCGGCGAAGCCGACCGCGCTTTCGTTCATCGCTTCGTACTCGTGGCGCAGCGGCGGCAGCTCACGCAGGGTCCAGAGCACCTTGGCCCGGGTCCAGGCGGCGGCGCGGGCGGCGTCCACGTCCCAGACGGCGACGATGTCGTCGACTGGCCGGAAGACGCGGTCGAGGTCTTTGAGCAGGCCGGTCATCATCCACTTCTTCATCCGCTTCTCCACCGCGGCGATCATCCCGTTGACCGAGTCGTAGTCCCTTTGCTCGGGGCTGTCGTCGCGGAGCTCCCGTCCCAGCTCGGTGCAGGTTTCGCAGACGGAGACCGAGAGGTCGTGGTTGATGTGCGCGTTCATCCCCGCGAGGGCGAACTGCACCGGGGCGATGCTGCGCTCGTGGCGCGCCTCGAACAGCGGCTTCCAGGCGTGAAAGGGGTAGTCGGCCGGCAGCGAACTGCCCGCGGCGTCATAGGCGGCGAAGTAGCGATTGGCGAAGACCACGTCCAGGTCCGCCAGAAAAGGCGGCGCCTCCTGGTGCTGAGGCGGCAGAGCCTCCACCTCCTGCGTCATTTCCAGGTAGAGCCTGTTGAACCACTTCACCCCGTCCTTCGTCGAAAGCTCCCCCTCGATCGCTTCCAGCCGAGCCAGCACCTCTTTGATGTTCGTCACCGGGGTCGTCATACGGAGAGACTCGCAAGAATCAGATGGCCATGCCTGAGAAACCGAGTGACATCGAGATCACCAACCAACCCGAGGCCGAGCGCTACTCGATCTCGGTCGACGGCGAGCCGGCGGGTTTCACGCAGTACCGCGAGCGGCCCGGCGGACTCGCCTTCGTCCACACCGAGATCGACGATCGCTTCGAGGGCCAGGGCCTCGGTGGTCGCCTGGTCTCCTTCGCCCTCGACGATGCCCGCGCCCGGGGGCTTGCCGTGCTCCCCTTCTGCCCCTTCGTCAGGTCCTACATCCAGCGCCACCGCGAGTACGCCGACTTGGTCCCGGAGGACCAGCGGCCGCGGTTCGGACTCTGAGCCGCCTCAGCTGTCGAGCGGGTGGAGCTCGCCTTTGGCCAGCGCCTCGGTGCGCAGGTGGGCGATTGCCTGGTAGTCCGGGGACTGGATCATCTCGAGGAAGGCCCGCCGGGTCGGGTACTCGACCAGGAGGACGAGGTCCTAGGAGTCGTTGCCGAGAACTGCCGGGGCCGCCTGACCTTGGAACACCACATGGCCGCCGGCCTTTTCGAGCAGCGGCAGCACGGCTTCGCCGTATTCCAGGTAGCGCTCGCGGCCTCCGTCGGGTTTGAAGGCGAGCAGGTTCAGCATCGTCACCGGGCCCTCGTCGAGCCGGCTCGTGAGATCGGCGAAGCCCTCCTCGCTCGGGGGCTCGGGCGAAACCTGAGCGTCGATCGGGCCGTTCATACGGCGACTCTATTTGCTGCTCTGGATCTCCTTGATCTGCGCCTGCCAGGCATCGGCCTTCGAGGCGGCGGCCTTTTCGGTGCGTTTCCCCGCCGCCACCGCCGCTTTCAGCGCCGCGTTGCTCTTTTTGAGCCCGTGGTCGATGCCGGGATGATCGGTCTGAGCGTCGATCCAGGAGCGGATGCTGCCCGCAGTGGCGTCGGCGATGCCGAGGTCGCGGTATTCGCGCCGGGAGCCGAAGAAGACTTCCTGCCACCAATGGTTGGAAACCGGCTCGCGCCAGCTCAGGTAGCCACCGCGCAGCACCTGCCGCGGTTTTTCGATCGCTCCGGTGAAGCTGTAGCGCGTGCCGGACGATTGAACCGGGTCGAAGAAGTGGGGCGTGTAGAAATCGGAGACGAGGATGTCGTTGACCGTGTAGGCGAACTCCTCGGCCTCGGCGGGATCGCCGACCTCGACCAGGAACTCGACCCGACCTTGGCCGCGTTTCGGCGAGGGCCCGGGGACCACCCGCTTGCCGAACGGATCGGCCAGCATCTCGAGCATCTCGTGGCTGGCGGTAAGCGACCAGCTGTCCGACATTTCGATCAGCGCAAATGGCTGACCGTCCTTGTCTTCATGAACCCCGGAGGCTCCGGGCCTGTTGATGTCGGTGGCGACGATCATCGGCCAATACCCGACCGGGACGTCAGCGAGGCTCGGAAATGAATCGACGGTCGCACGGACATTCCAGATCGGGCCGAAATCGCGCGTCGCCTGCCGTTGCAATGCCGCAGCGACCCGCGCCACGTCGCCTGGATCGTGATCTTCGACCACGGAGACCAGGGCAAGGTTTATGGGGAACATCGGCTCTCCCTTCCTTCTGTCCTATTTGGTCAGCGCACGGCGCCGCTGAACTCACACTAGGAATCAGTTAAGGAAAGTCAAGTACACAATGGTTTCTAAAGTGTGTACTCAGGGGGTGGCCGGTTGATTCGCGAAGGCCTGGTATCCGCGACAGGGCTCGCCCCGCAGGCCCGGGCAGGGAGGCAGGCCGGTCGGAACACTGACGCCGGGCACGACGGGCAGGAGGAGGTTCGAGGGCGTGGCCCCGCCGTAGGCGATCGCGACCTGGGCGGTGCTGCCTTCGGGCTCGGCGTGGTCGAAGGCCCAGATCGGCTGGGTGCCGTTGGGGGCGGCGATCGCCACCCGGATCCGCGAGCCGGCCCGGTAGGCGTGGCCCTCGTAGTAGAGCGGGATCGTCACTGGCACGAATTCACCAGGCGGCAGCGGCGAGACGTCGGCTTCGCGCAGGCTCAGGACCGGCTCGAGCGCGGTGCTCTTTTCGGCGTCGAGCTTGCGCTCGTTGCCGCGCACCCAGCCGTTCTGGACGAAGGTCTCCTCGCCGTCGGGCCGGACCTCGCTGATCGTCGCCTGCAGGTCGACGTTGGGAGTCGAGGAGCGGACCCAGACGTTAACGGCGCCGGCACCGATCACGGTCGTGTTCCCGCTCAGCGGAGCGGTCAGATAGGAGACGGCGCTCCCGGGTGGGCTCTGTTCCCAGTGGTATTGCGGCAATGCCGTCCAGAGGCCACCTTCGCCGGCGGCGGTGTCGCCGCTGAAGTCGGTCTTCGGCAGGGCGTCGGCGTCCCAGCTGAATTCGTCGGCGCCTGAGCCGGCGGGTGCGCTGCTGCTGAGGGCGCCGCCCGGCGAGAGGTACCAGGCCTTGGCTTCGGTCCCGGGGACCGGGAATTCACTGAAGGATTTTTCGAAGCCCGGGTAGGGCTGACCCGGCGAGAGCCCGCCGGCGCCGCTGTCGAAGAGGACGCGGATCGGTTTCAGGTTTTCGAAGGCGGCCTTCGCCAGGCTGTAGGTCGGCTGCAATTGGATCGGGTCGAGCGGCAGCGTGAGTCCGGGGATCCCCATCGCTTCCTGGTAGATCAGCGGCGCCGCGGCGTGGATCGCCGCCGCGGCGAGGATCGGCGGGCGTTTGGCGACGTAGAGCTGGAGGAAGTCGTACCAGCGGTTGAAGGTCTGCGGGTCGAGCGAGTCGACGTGGGTGCCGTTGGTGAAGGTGAACCACTTCTTGCTCGTGCCGGTCATGTGCTCGGCCAGGGTCGGGCAGTGGCCGCCGGTCTGCTCGTCGGTCCACTGGCAGGCCATGAAGGTCGGGACGTTGATCTTGTGGACGAAGGTGACGGGCGAGAGGGGGTCGGCGACTTCGGGGTTGTAGTGGCTGTTTTCTTCGATCTTTTTGAGGAGATCGACCGCCTCGGGGTGCAGGGCCTGGTCGGCGGCGCAGGTCTGGTCGCCTTCCTGGACGCGTTTGTAGGCCCATCCCTGGCCGGTGGTCGGACCCGCGGCTTCGGCATCGTGGACCCGCTCTTTGGCCCATTCGAGCGCGAACCCGGTGTTGAGGATGCCGCCCGGATACAGCGTCGTCTGGGTGTTGTCGATCACCGACAGGGGCGAGATAGCCGCCAGGTCCGGGGGCTGGGTGGCGGCGGTGAAGAGCTGGCTGATGCCGCCGTAGCTGATCCCCATCATCCCGACCTTGCTGTTGAGGGCCCAGGGCTGGTGCGCGATCGTCTCGACGACGTCGTAGCCGTCGAGGCTCTGCAACGGCTCGAAGAAATCGAAGGCGCCGCCCGAGCAACCGGTGCCGCGCATGTTGACGTCGACCACGGTGAAGCCCATCAGGTTGGCGAGGATCGAGATCCCGCTTTCGGGCCCGGCGGGGTTCGCGTACCCGTAGCCCGAGTACTCGATCAGGGTCGGCGTCGGCCCGCTCGGCAGCGGCGGCAGTTCGACCCCGGGCAGCACGTGCGTCACGTCCTGCGGCGGGTGGACGTCGATCGCCAGCTTGGTACCGTCGCGCGTGGTCAGGTAGCCGTACCCGCTGGAGGGGATCGACTGGTTGTAGATGCTGGTGTCGGGCGGCGCGGACTGGGTGGTCAGGACCTGCAGCGGGGGCGATTCCGCTCCCCCGGAGGCGACGCGGTAGCCGGAGCCCGGCGCCACGTTGCGGAAGAGGGTCCCGCCGAGTGCGTTGGCGCTCTTCGCCGCGACTTCATGACCTTCGCCGTCGTACAGCGAGACCTGCGCGCTTGGAGTAAGCCCGGTCGCATAGACCTGTTCCACGCTGCCGTGAGCTTCGAACCCCAGCGCGGTCGCAGGAGCGAGCAGCAAGCCGAGCAATCCACAGCCCAGAGCCATCCACAGCGGCGCCCGGCCCCCACCTCGCCGGCAGTCGAGAATCCCTTCCTTACCCAAGATTGGGTACTTGTACCACGCCGCACAGGCTTCGAAACCTCAGCCGTCCCCTACTTCTCGGACTCCTCCGGCGAGTGCGGCGGCTCCATGAAGAGCAGCCAGGCGTAGTTGATGCCGAGGAAGAACAACACCGAGACGACGATCGCCTCGGTTTCGAGCGGTTTCAGATCGATGCCGACGTCGGAGGCCAGCGCGGGATGGATCGCGATGGCGACGATGAGGAGGTAGAAGGGCAAGGTGAGCGCCAGGAGCTGATCGCCGCGCTTCTCACGCCGCGGCTCGTCCCTCGCCCGCAGCAGCGAGAGCACCACCTCCGCCGCCCCGATCGCGCCCGCGATCCCGAACGCCAGCCGCCAGAGCGCAGGATGGTCCGCCGAGATCAACGAGACCAAGCTCATGATCCCGGTCAGCGTGAAGTAGAGCGAGACCGAGTAAGCCTGCCGCCGCCGATAAGGCAGCACCGACCATTCCCGCCGCCGCTCGGCAACCACCACCCACCACAGCCCGAGCAGGGCGAACGTCGCCAACGCAAGCGTCTCGTAGAACGTCTCCGCCATGAATCCACCCTAACGCCGGGTTGTGTGTGAGTTCACTCCTGAAGCCAGAGCAGAAAACTTCTACCTGGATCAGGGCGTTTGAGAAGACGGTCCATCGCCGACACCAGCCGCGAGAACTCTCCACTCGGGAAGCGCGTCGGGTGGACGATCACGAGACCGTGGTGCCCCCGGTTCATCTCGGCGTATTCGCGGACGATCGGTTCGAAGTCGACCCGGTTGTAGGTGACCAGGGCGCGGCTTTGCCGCTGAGCCACCTCGAAGAGATCGGGGTCGTTCAGCCCCCGAAGGGCTGGGTCATCTGTGACGGCGGCAACATCGTGGCCACGGTCCCGGAGTCGCTCCGCGACCTTGCCGCTGATCTGCTCGTCGAGGAGGAGCTTCACGCCAAGGCGGCCTGTTCACGCTGCCAGGCCGCCTCGGCTTCATCGGCGTCTTCGCTGTTGAGGGCGATTCGCCGATCGATCTCGCCGGTGAAGGCGCCGTAGTAGCGGACCGCGGTCCGCACTTGCGAGTCGGTGAGATCGAGGAGCTCGGCAGTGGCGGTGATCGCTTCCTCCCCACGCGCCTTGCCACTCTTGAGCGTCGCCATGAGCTCCCAGATATCCGGGCCGCCGGCCAGTGCGGCACGGCGGCCCGTGGGACCGCCGCGGAAGACGATGCCCGGGTGCTCGTCCATACGCGTCCCCTCGTCGACGTAGCGCTCGGCCAGGCGCGACTTGTTGGTTCCCGCAAGCTCACTGCGCCGCTGCAGGCGATCGAGCACGTCGGTGTCCCAACGGCCGGAGAACGTTCGGGTGTCCCGGGCTGCCATTTGTAATACAGCGTATTACACTGTTGCAATGGCTGAGACGCCGATCTTGATCACGATCCCGATCAGCCACTACTGCGAGAAGGCTCGCTGGGCACTGGACCGGGCCGGCGTTGCCTACAGGGAGCGGGCGCACCTACAGGTGATCCACTGGATCCCCGTCGCCCGCGCCGGTGGGAAGAAAACGGCGCCCGTACTGGTCTGGGGGGATCGGGTCTTCGCCGACTCGGCGGACATCGTCGAGGAGGCGAGCGCGCGGGCGCGACCCGACCGTGCCCTGTTCCCCGACGACCCCGCCGCCGCGGCGGAAGTCCGGGCGCTGCAACGCGATTTCGACGAGGTCCTCGGGCCCGAGGGGCGCCGGTGGATGTACTTCAACCTGCGCGGCCGGCGCGACATCGCGATCGCCTACGGCTGCACCGGCGTCCCCGCCTGGCAGCGCCGGGCGCTGCCGCCGGCCTACCCGCTCGCCGCCCGGATCATCGATCGCTACCTCGACATCACCCCGGCCGGCGCCGAACGATCGGAGGCGGAGGTGCGCGCAACCTTCGACAACGTCGCCGAGCGGCTCGGCGACGGCCGCCCCTATCTCTGCGGCGAGCGCTTCAGCGCCGCCGACCTCACCTTCGCCTCGCTGGCCGCGTCCCTGCTGATGCCGCCCGAGTACGGCGTGCCCCTCCCCCGGCCCGACGAGCTCCCCCTGGCCATGGCCGCAAAGGTCCGCGAGTTCCGCGCCCACCCCGCCGGCGCCCACGCCCTGAAGATGTTCCGCGAGGAGCGCCGCTAGAGGCCGGATGCTTCTTCCAGGATCCGGCGCTCGACCGGGCGGTGGCCGTTGGCCAGCACGACGGGGCCTTCGGAGCCGCTCGTCACGTCGACGACGATCTTTTCGCCCGCCTGCGTTACCAGCCCGGCGAAGCGGCTCTCGACGACGACGCCGGCCTGTTCGGCCCGCACCAGGACCTGCGTCGTGGGGCTGTCGGCGATCACGGTGAGGGTGTCGCCGGGATGGAGCGGGGGCCCGAGCGCCTGCGCCACGCCGGGGGTCGTCGCCCGCGACCTTTCTTCGGTCCCGTGGATGATGAGGACGAGCTTCCCCGGTTCGACCTCGTCGGTTGCGCCGAAGCCGGCCGCAAGCGCCGGGGGATCGCAGGCGACGGCCACGACGAGCGGGCCCAGCCAGTCGCTGCAGCGCATGGCGCGGCCGTCGCAGGTGAATACGCCGGCCTGGCTCGAGCACCACGGGGTCTGGTAGCGGGACTGAACTCCGGGCGAGCGTGGTGAGTTCGCGGCTTCGTTCTTCCCGCAGGCATCGGCACAGCCGGCACCCCACTGTCCCGGCCAGTTCGTCCACGCCTGGGCGGTGAGCGATTCGAGGCAGCTGCCGGGCGCGTTCGGTTCGCACACTTCGTCGTTGCGAGCCCAGCCGACCTTTCCGTCGAAGTTCGACTCGGGGAGATCGATCAGCCCGTCCACCGCGAGCGCGGGCGGCTGCGAGCAATCGTGCGCGCAGGGAGCAGGATAGGACGCATGGCTGCCTTGGGCGACGTAGACGGTCGGCCTCGTCCCGTCGTGCATCGTCAGCTGCGAGGCCGTGTAGCGGAACGTACCCTTGTGCGCCGCGTAGACGACGTAATCGACTTTGTCGCTTTCGTCGGGGGGAGTCACCACAGTCACACCCTCCCAATCGCCCTCGTGCTCGTCGCAGACGCTGTTTTCGATCGCGACCTGACTGTGGCAGCTGATCCCGGGGTGCGAGCGCGGAAAGTGGTTGAAGCGAAGGAACCACCAGTAGTCGACGTAGAAGCGATCGTTGGATTCGGTCACGTGGTAGTAGATCGCCGAGCGGGAACCGGTGCCGCAATCCTCGAGTGAAGCGGGAGTGCATTTTTCGGGCCCGTGGTAGTCCTGCACGCTCCCTCCCGCGATGTCTATGTAAGTGGCGGGGCCCAGAGCTCCCGCCGCCCGCGTCAGGCTGTCGAACTCCCCGGCGTTTTCGATCGGAACGCAATCGGGGGCTTCCGCGCTGCGGGTGCAGAAGCGATGGTCGCCTTCGTCCAGCAGCGAGGAGACCCTCAGCGGTCGCCAGAGCTCACCGCTGTCGAACTCGAGCCAGGGACGGAAACGCTCGGCGAGTTCACCGGACAGTTCTTCGTCGACCTCCGAGAACGCCTCCACCTGCCGCGTCCCGCCACCGGGAAGCAAGTGCTGCTGATGCAAGCCGAAGACCACGAGTCCACCCACGACTACACCGAGAACGACCCCCGCGATGAAGACAGCTAGACCCAGGCCGCCGAGCTCGGTGATGCGCTTCCAACTCACGGATTGGCGAGAACTCACGGATCGCTGAGAGTACCAGGGCGTACCGAATGGGCCGGGATCAGCCGGCGACGAGGGCGCTGACCGCGCGCGTCCGCGAGACGGCGACGGCGCCGAGGGCGATCAGCAGCAGGCCGGCGATCAGCGGGACGCCGGAGAGGGCGGCGCTGCCCCAACGCTCGGTCAGGTAGATCGGCTCGAGCACGACCGGCAGGAAGGTCTGGATCGCGAAGGAGACCGGGACGACGAAGGTCGCCGGGCGCCGCTGCAGGGCGGTCATCTCGGTGGTCAGGGCGACGACGCCGGTCGCGGCGGCGGTGGCGAGCCAGATCCCGACCAGGAGCCAGGAGCGGGAATCGATCCCGTCGCTGACCAGCTTCGTCGCGATGTTGCCCGCGCCGTAGGCGAGCGCGGAGGCGACGATCACGAAGGTCGCGGAATCGAGGCGGCCACGGCCGCGCAGCGCGAAGGGGACGAGCGAGATCGCCACCATCGCCCCCATCACCGAGATCACCGCGGTCTCGCTGCCGACCGTCTCGATCCCCGCCCGCTGCCCCCAGGCGAGCAGCCCCAGGACCACGATCTCGGCCGCGGCGATCGAGACCCCAGCGCCCCCGGCGGAGGAGGGGCGGATCGTGGTTCCGAGCTGCCGCAGGCGGTCGGCCAGGGTGCGCAAATCGGTCGCGACCGACTGGCTGTCGG